>Ga0247729_10000668_pt1 | contig 13628 bp, 11 predicted proteins | sample UWRJL133311R2_FD_180958 | JGI IMG/M metagenome (GOLD analysis project Ga0247729, IMG submission 180958) | Plant litter microbial communities from Arlington Agricultural Research Station in Wisconsin, United States - UWRJ-L133-311R-2 | ecosystem: Environmental > Terrestrial > Plant litter >... | reverse complement strand
TATGCTATAAGTTCTTTAACATCTATTGTTCTTAAAGTACTAAGACTAGCATATATTATAGTAATAACCCCTATAAGGTAAATAATATAAGTGTATTCCATATACGCCTTAGGCAATACTGGTAAAATTAACCTTAAAATACCATATAGGCTTAATTTAAGCACAATAGCTGCTAATATAATACTTCCTCCTAAAGGAGATTCTACATGAGCTTTTAAAAGTCAGGTATTTAAAAAGATTGTTGGTGTTTTAACCGCAAAAGCTATAAAAATACCATAAAATAAAAAAATTTGTGTAAAATAAATGAAATTTCTTTTAAATATCGTATCAAAATCAGTAGTACTCATAATAGATGACATTGCTAAAATAGATAGTAATAAAAACAGAGAACCCAATAACGTGTATAAAAACAAGTAAAAACTAGCCTTTACTCTATTATCCGATCCAAATATACCTATTAGAATAAATAAAGGAGGTAATATACTTTCAAAAAAAATGTAGAATAGTAAAATATCTAATACTAAGAAAACGGCCAATAACAAAGTTTCTAACAATAGTATTATAATAAGATAAGTTTCTACATCTTTTGATATAGATGTTCAATTTGATAAAATTGAAATAGGAATAATGATCGTTGTTAATAATATAAAATATATAGATAAACCATCTATACCTAAGAAAAAGTCAAAATAACTAATTTCATGATATTCTTGTACAAATTGAAATTGATTAGTACTAAAATCAAATAAAATAAAAATAATTAAAGATAAAAATAAATTAAATATAGATGCAGTTAAAGCTATAAATTTAATACTTGTCAACGAAACCCCATTATCTTTATTAACCAATATTAAAAACACACCTATTATAGGAATAAAAAGTAAAGATAACAATAACATTATAAAAAAAAACAAAATTAAATACCTCTGTAACGCGTATAATGATAAATTATCACCTACACTTTTTATAAACACCATAATTATCTTAAGGTTAATAGACTATATTAAAAAAACAGCAATTTATTCAATAATCTGTAAATTTATTTAATAATCTGTAAAGATTTTAATTTACTATTGTTTATTATTTTTTGCTTTAGTTAAATATAAATTTAATTTTGTCCGAGTAATTGTTTTACAAATATAATATTGTTATTAAGAACCAGGGCCGGCCTTATTTTTTTATTATTTATCCGCCCTGGCCCTGGCCAAAGCCAGGCGATAGATAAATAACTAAAAAAAAATTGTGGCCGGTTAGAGCCACATGTATTATAACTATCTTTGGCCAGGGCCAGGGCCAGGGCCGAAATGTAATATGAAACAAGGATATGAAGGAGTTGAACCTTATATTAATGATCTGCAATCAAAATGCATAGCCGTATGCAACATATCCCTTTTTTTTTTGTGGCTAAGGCCCTAGATTAAAAGTAAGATTAACAGTCAAATTAAGAGTCAGATTCATAATAAGAGTAAGAGTCAATATTTTTATTAAATAAAAAATAGTAATACAAATATAGAAATACATGTAATAATAATAATATCCCTATAATGACCATTTTTAATTAAATCCCTTATTTTTTTACCCAAATTACAGTATTTACGTATTAAATTACAAATTTGTAAAACTAAAAAATAAGTATATACCTGATTAAAATGAACTTCAAGCTCAGGTAAAATATAAAATAAATAAGGTAAGATATAAGGTATAAAAAATAAAATACTAAAACCCAGTGAAAATGTAAACACAGGTAAAAAGTATCTAAAAAATGAAATAGGTATAATAGGAAATAAAATACCTGTTTTGTAAATATGCTTACTATAACTATCATGTGAAGTTTTAGGACGTTTAGATGGTCCAGGTTTATCTTCTTCAGACGATATTGTCTCTTCTTCTGATTCAGTCTCATATTCTGATTCTGTCTCATCTTCTGATTCAGTCTCATCTGAATGAATGTCGTTTTTTTCTTTAAGTATTTTAATTTCATTTTCTAGTTCTTCTTTTTTATTTTGCTCTATATCTTCCAAGAGTTGTTCTTGTTTTTCATTTATTATTTGTTTTACATGGCGTCTAATTTTATCTTTTTCGATGTTAAATGCTATTATATCTTGTGTTCCTTTATCATAATATTCTTCTTCTTGTTCTTCAAGATCTTTTTTTTGTATTAATTCAGCATACTCCCTGTCTTTTTGTATTTGGGTTGAAATTTGTTCCTCTTGCTCTGCATCTTGTCACTTTTTCTGTTCTTCTTTTTCTTTTTTCTCTAGTTCATCCACTTCTTGTTGTGTAGCTTTACCTTTACCTTTATCAAGTTTTTTGCTGGAATCTGATCCAAAACCACTATGCAGTACGTTAGAAAATACATATGTTTTAGGTGTATTCAGATTACTATAAATACTGATTAATAATAATAATAAAAATGCTGTAGCACATACATCTATACCTAATTCTTGTATACCTACTGGTATAAATCAATGACTACTTACTCAAGTTTTTAATCCAAAGGATCCATTACGTGTTTTAGACATAATAAGTATATATTGTGCATTAGATTTAACAAAACCTCTTAATATTGTGGAGGCTAAATTGTTCAAAGAAGAGCGTAAATTTTTTAAACTACCAACATATCTTAATTTAAATATAGCCCTCATCGCAGTTAAACGCCTTGTTAACCTACCTGCTGCTTCAAATCTTACACCACTTACTACTTGTTGTTTTATGACATTTAAAACATTCTGCTCATTCATATTTTCCATCCGATCATCAAATGTTCTAAGTGTATGTAAATCAGGTATTTTTACCATTTGTAATACGGCTTTTCTTAATACTCTTACTACTTTATTTTGTCTATCTCTTAATTTTAATACTACAGCAGATGAAAAAACATCACTGTTTAAGTGTATAGATTTTAAATCAACTAACTTAATTTCTACTTTTTTATCATATATTTTTTCTATTAAACTGTTTAAACCTAAATTTTTTCAACTTAGCATTAAAGTATTAAATTTAGACATATTAAAGTTAATCATATCTACAGCATTAAAAATTAGTAATTGTACCCTAGAAAGTCTTTTTAACAATATTATGTAAAATACAGGTATTTTATATAAATCAAGCTGAAACTTAGCATTGGATACTATACCTTTAAATAAATTATCAGTTTTTTTAACAAAAGCCATATTAAACTTTTTAAAAATAAAAAATTGGTTTTTTAATAAATGTGTAAGTCTGTTCTTCTGTGTTAGTTTTTCAACTATTTCATCTTCAACTAAATATTTCTTAACAAATGTAAAATTAATATGCTTTCTTACATATCGTTGAACTGATGCTTTTTGTTTATTATAGACATACAATAAAATAACAAGTTTGGTGTTAGTGTGTTTGGTTTCAGCTCTACTTACATATAATTTATTAGCTGAATAACGACTCTTGTTATGCCGTCTACGTTTAAATAATACTTTGATTTTATTTTCTAACATATTAAAATAACTTGCAAATATACTATTTACTGTAACATCAATAGCAATTAATGATTTAATATATGATTTGTTATAACTATATACACTGTTAAACCATTCCTTTGTTGAAGAGGGATAAAATATAAGGTTTTTGTATTCATTTTTATCAACTTTATTTAGTATTTGAAAATTTTCTTTTATATTAATACTATTAGTATTATTATTATTTAATGATTTATCATTAAAATTTGTCTGTTTTATTTTGAATATATTTAACATTAAATATATTATTTAATTATTAGATTCTGTTAGGGAAAGTTGTAATAAGGAACTAGTTTATAAAAACTTATAAACTATTATGAAAAAAGTGATTTGACGTCTAAAGTACTGTAATATTCAAGCCACACTAAGTAATATTGCAACTATATAATACATAATATTATCATGTAATTCAACAAAAGCTTTGCAATGTGTACTAGCACTATAGTGGAAGTAAAGTCCTCAAGTTCTAGGTACATAATATGCATTGGTAAACTATACTTTTTTTTACCCTAAACAAATGCATTTATTGAATAGAAGTACCTTAAATTATGGCCGGCCCTGGCCCTGGCCCTTAAATTCTAATTATAAATGCCCCAGTACAATAGGCATATTTAATATTATTTTCTAAAGTCCTGCACTTCAAAACGCAAAAGTGGTATTTGATAAAGTACTGCACTTAACTATAAAAAAAAAGGAATTTTATAAGTCCTGCACTCTACGAAAAAAAAATAAGTATTTAATAAATTCCTGCACTTCAATCTGTAACATAGGTATTTTATATATTCCTGAACTTCAATACATAAGATAGGTATTTTATAAATACCTGCTCTTCCATTAAAAAATAGGTATCTAAGTAATAATTACAATAACACTATATAACATAATTTATATAATGTGTACTAACCCGATACTCTCTATTAAACACATAATTTTTTGTTACATATAGTTATTCGACTTTATTAAGTATAAGGCGTTTAAACTATGTTAATAAACTTTAAACTTATTATGATAACAATTTATTAAATGCAAAAATACAGTTAAATTGTAAAAACCTAGATGGTATATTTTCATTATATATATAAATGTATATTTACGTTAGTTTTAAGTATATGTAATTATTTTTAACATGAATATTATATTTAAAAATTACTTGGATACAAGTAAGCCGGGTCCTGTTATGCAATATTTAACTAAACAAAAGATTATTCAGGCTTTTTATTTAATAGTTATAATAAAATACTAAAAGTTTTTATTATTTTTAATTTCTGTTAATTACCTAAGCTTGTACCTCACTTCTAATAAAGCTATTTTAAATCACCGGACTTCCCTGGTATATTTATATTTACCATTATTTATAAAAAAATAATGTATAAATTAATATATATTACATTTGTATCACAAGTTTATATTATAATAAACACATGGTTAAAAAGTATAATTATAATCTTTAAAAAAGTGGTTCAGGACCTCCTAATCCTAATGGAAGCAGGAAGTTACCAAAACCTCCTATTAAAGCTGGCATAACCATAAAGAATATCATTATTATAGCATGAGCAGTAATAATACTGTTATGAGGTTAACGTTTATAAAGGTATTTAATTATGTTAGTTTTACCCTTAAACTAATAATAGTTATAGTTAGTTTTACTCTTAAACTAATAATAGTTATAGTTAGTTTTACCCTTAAACTAATAATAGTTATAGTTATTAAGGGCCAGGGCCAGGGACAGGGCCAGGGCCGAAATGTAATGAGACAGGAATATGAAGGAGTTGAACCTTATATTAATGATCTGCAATCAAAATGCATAGCCGTATGCAACATATCCCTTTTTTTTGTGGCTAAGGCCCTAGATTAAAAGTAAGATTAACAGTCAAATTAAGAGTCCGATTCATCATAAGAGTAAGAGTCAATATTTTTATTAAGCTTTCTAGCCAAATATTCGGTTAGTTTAGTTACCCTATTATACTCCTCTCTAACTTCTAAAGCTCTAGCCTTTAACTCCTCACTCGTCTGTTTATGTTTGTCTCTCTCATGTTGAGGTAAATAAGGGTTTTCCCCCAATTCACACTCTTTATCGCTTTCAGAAGCAAGATTAAAATTTTGCTCATATAGTTCCTTTTTTTTTCTGGCTAAGGCCCGGCTAAGGCCCGGCTAAGGCCCGGCTAAGGCCCGGCTAAGGCCCGGCTAAGGCCCTTGCAGTTATTAAAGTGAGAAAGAATTATTAAATAAACAGAACTGTTTACCTTATCTTTTTTATAATGTGAATAAGTCATAATGCGATTACATACACAAGTACAAAATAAACATAATGTAACTATAATTACTAAAGTGTTAAAAAATATAAATGTTAAAATAAGTATAAACATTTCTAGTGTAATTCTAAAGCATCTTTTATGTATGAACAAGACAAGACCACAAACACTTGAGATTGTATAAATGCAATCCTAATTCTAGCCCTGAAAAGGCTATTATAAATGCTAGTGTTAATAAACCTAGTATGAAGAAAATAAATCCTGAATTCATAATATTGTATGTAAATCCACTAATCTCTGAACAGACCACTAAATCTTTCTATTTTCCCTTAAATGATCTATAATTCCCCAAACATCTGTTTTATCCGGTAATACCTGGTTAAATAAAGAACGTTTAGTATGATATAATTCACTTAATTGACTACAGACTCTTCCATTTCCTGGGGTATCCTCATAAAATAATTGCTGTTTAGAATCGAAATTAAATTTAAGTTCGGAAAGATGAATTTTCTGCCAATAAACCCTACCATCTGCATTTACACCGTTTTCTATTCTTAGATAATAATGAGCCTTTCTTTCTAAGTAGTCTGTGAAATTAGTGTTAGTACCAGTGCCTGTACCTAAATTAGATACCCTGTACCTTCATTAATACTCAAATAGACACAGTATCTTCCCCCGCTAAATGATGATCTAGACCTAAACAGATATTATTTAAATCAACAAAAAATTGAGAAAAGTCTAAACTTGATATACATGCATAGGTAGCCATAACAATTGTGTTAATTAACAATAATAAAAAATTAATGAATACAAAAATTAATATATTTAAAGGTAGTTTAAGTGAAAATTCTACTAAATCCCCTAGTTTAGTGTATATATAAGCTAAAATATTAGATATAGTTACCTTGATATAATAGAAATAGTTAATTAACATTGTAATCAATACAATGTTAAATAATACCGCTAATACAGTAGGATAGGATATAGCACTATCTTGGGGGTAAGGTCCTAAAAATGTAGGTGGATCACAGTGAATAACTATTGGCATAAACCAATGACTACTTACTCAAGTTTTTAATCCAAAGGATCCATTACGTGTTTTAGACATAATAAGTATATATTGTGCATTAGATTTAACAAAACCTCTTAATATTGTGGAGGCTAAATTGTTCAAAGAAGAGCGTAAATTTTTTAAACTACCAACATATCTTAATTTAAATACTAGACCAGTAAAGATAATAAAATAAATAGTAGTTTTCACTAAAAGGTTGAAAAATATGAATGTTAAAATAAGTATAAACATTTCTAGTGTAATTCTAAAGCATCTTTTATGTATGAACAAGACAAGACCACAAACACTTGAGATTGTATAAATGCAATCCCTAATTCTAGCCCTGAAAAGGCTATTATAAATGCTAGTGGTAATAAACCTAGTATGAAGAAAATAAATCCTGAATTCATAATATTGTATGTAAATCCACTAAGTATATTTAATAGCATATGACCACTTAAGATATTAGCTGCTAATCTTAATCCTAAAGATACATTACGAGCAAGATATGATCGGCTGTGTTTTTTTGACCTGTTAAATACATCAACAAATTTTAATGTATTTAGTATAAAGTAGTTTAAATATAAAAAATCAGTGTTTATACTAATTTTAGATTATATTTATTTTTATAAGGATTACTACGTTTCTTACAAAAATATCCGGATAAACTAGCCCTAGGTACACCCAAAGCTTCGGCAGCTAAAGTAAGCGAAGGGTATGTTTTTACTTCATTTTTATATATATCGGTGACCTCTACTTTAAGATATTTCCTATTAACTTTAACCTGAGTATCCGTAATCTTGAAAACAGTATACCCTTTTAATTCAACATTATCGGTTTTAGACATATTGTTTAAAAAGTATCCTAGCCGCGCCCTAGATATATCCAAATATTTGGCAGCATTTACCATAGAAGAGAATTCTTTGGAAATACCTGTTAACTTATTAGTTAATCGGACAGGCTGTTGCTGGATAAAACTAGAAGTAGACGATAGCTCAGTGACACCGAGATCATTTGAAGGGGCTTTAGAAATAGTATAACCCTTGTAAGGCATATTATTTAATAGATATTTCCTTACGGAAACCCGAGATATATCTAGATATATACCAGCGTCTGTCATAGAAGAAAATTCTTGGGTCTTACCTGTTTCCGTGTTAGTTAACAGGACAGACTTTCTAAAGGTATTACTTAGACGCATTTTATCTACACGTTTATCGTCAAAAGTTATACCTATTAAAGATTTGCTTCTAATATCACGGCTTGATTCGGATACTATTCTATTTTTAGAAGCTAAACCTATTAACTTTTTAGCTGCTTCACTATGTTTGTAACCTAAGGGAGATCCAGCAATTTTTAATATATTATATTCGGGTTTACATTTATCAAAGTAGTATTGCTCTTTTTTAAGTAATACATCGGTAGAGCAATATTCTAAAATTTCTAAACTAAACTCCGCATAACCATATTTTAATAGTGCCTTACATATGGGCATATTCCGTTTAGGGTATGATATATGATTATAATTAAAATATTGTTTAAATCTAAGATTCAACTTATTTGAAGAACCTATATAAGTTTTACCGGACTCTCTGTGTACTCAACGATAAATACCCGTTCGTCCTTTATTTTCATTAACGATCAGTTCTTTGTCCTGATCAGCGTTAATATAGACTCTTTCGGCCAATATTTCAGATGATGTAGACAGAGTTCTTTTGCTGCTTAGAACGTAAGTACTTATTAAGATCGAAGCCGGTCTGCTTAATAGCATACCATTAGACCGACTCGTCTTTACCACAGATTTATACTTATCTGGTGTTAGGTTGTTGCTAGTAAATATATTACCGAGGAAACTTTTTCAAATCCGTTTATAAACACAAATTTTTGTAGCTCCACCAGACCAGGTCAGGTCAAAAACTATACAGAAACTTTAAATTTGAGTTACTTAATTCTACTCAAATACCACTTTCATGGCGACTAGAGTACACCTTACAGTATTTTTTTTAATACTGAAGAACCGTCTACTCGTTGCTCTTTTACAAATAATGAATTATTTGATTTAGATCCGCGATTACCCATTTCTCTGCTATTCGATCATCTCTAATGATCTTACCATACCCTGAGTCATTAATCAGGCCAGACATAAAGTTTCCTAAACATCCTTGGTTATTAGAGCTTTAGGGCTTCCCCGGAATTTGGCTCTTTTTCACGATTTAAGTTTCCCAACTTATTTTTATGAATTCAATAATAACTAAAAGAGGTAGTAATCCTAAAGGGCAACCCGCTGGTACAAATAAAGAAAAGAATTTTAATCCATGTTCTTTAAACCCTAAAACAGTTGCACCTAATACTACAGTAAAGCTAAGTGAAAATGTTAATATAAAATGAGATGTTGATGCAAAACTATATGGAATCATTCCGATTAGATTATTTATTAAGATAAAAATAAATAATGCATACATAAATGGGAAGTAAACTTGACCCTTTTTATTATTTATTTGGTTAATTACTATGCTGTGTATAGTAGCGTATAATGTTTCCTGAGTTAAAGATCATTTATTAGGAGCAATTTTTGCGTGATTAGTGGCTAAAATACTGAAATAAAAGGCTAAAAAAGTAGCAATTGTCATATATAAACCTATATTTGTAATAGATAGGTTAATGTTTCCTAATAAGGGTGTATCAATACTGAATAAGTTTCTAATCTCAAATTGATCAAGAGGGCTGATAATTGTTTCATATTTAAACATATGTAAATGTTTTATCTTTTACTACAAGTATAAAAAAAAAGAATTTAATAAAGTAAATAATTGTACAATGAAATATATTGCACAACGATATACCCTAATTTTAGCTAAACCTGCCTTATACAGCTGTTCTGTCTATTGAGATATATCAATACATTACTATATATTTATATATCCCCCCAGCAATGCTGGGGGGCAAGGCGAGAGACTTGCTTTCTCTCACCAGGGGGAAGGAGAAAAGCTCGTTTAGGTACTAGGGTAGTATACCATTAACCTATAGACCGATATATTATTTAATATTTAAGAGACTTGAACCTTTATGATAATGATCAAAGTCATACACTTTACTATTAAAATGTTTAAATATAGATTATAAGAAATAAGTGATTTGAACACTTAACCTGCCGTGTGTAAAACGGATGCTCTACCAATTGAGCTAATTTCTTTTTTTTTTATGCCCTGATCGGACAGGGCATTTTTTTTTTAATGCCCTGATTAAACAGGGCATTAAAGAGACAATAGTTTAGGATTGGCATATACAAATAGTATCAGAATTAGATTTTAAATACTTGTGCATTTGTTCCTCAGCTAAATCATTGTCCCTGACTTCGTTGATATCCTCTAAAGATTTATAAAATATGTCTCTCGCCTCCCACTAGCCCCCCAGCATTGCTGCAGATGGGGGGATGCGGGGAAACATCTCTTATAAATTTATACTGATCAAAAGATCAGACCATAAGAATAAACCTGCTTTTTCCAGTATTCGCATATAGCTCATAATGAATTGAAGAAGGTTTATCACTACTCCCCCCAGCAAGCCTGCTGGGGGGGGAGTTTAAATTAGGTAAAAATGAAGAAACTAAAGAATTAACAAAAACTTAATTTAAGTTTTTTTATTGTTTATGTCCACTAAAGAATTTTCAATAAAAGTAACACTATACATTATAACTGAAAAATATAAAAAGTATAAAACGGTACTTAATTGACCAAATTCAATAAATGGTGATTCTACATGTTTAGCTCCTAATTGCATTAATATCAAGAAGTTGGCTACAAAAACGTAAAATGACACTTTACTTAGGGGTCTAAATTGCATACCTCTTGATCTACTTACATCTGTAATAGGTAATAACAATAATATTAAAATGGCGGAAAACATAGCAATAACCCCTAATAGTTTGTTTGGAATAGATCTTAATATAGCATAAAATGGAAGAAGATATCACTCTGGAACTATCGCTGGGGGAGTTTGCATAGGATTTGCCATTACATAATTTTCGCTATCACCTAGTACATTAGGCATGAAGAACACAAATAAAGATAACACAAAAACAAATATAAATATTGTAATTAAATCTTTAAATAAGTAGTATGGTGCAAAAGGTATTCTTTCATAGTTCCCTGAAATCCCTAAAGGATTTCCCGATCCAGCAGTGTCATGTAATACTATTAAATGCATTAATGCTAAAGCGGCTAAGACAAATGGTAAAACAAAGTGTAGTGAGAAAAATCTATTTAATGTGGCGTTGTTAACTGAAAAACCTCCTCAAATGAACTCAACAATATCTTGTCCTACTCAAGGAATAGCACTCATAAGGTTAGTAATAACTGTAGCCCCTCATAATGACATTTGCCCATAAGGAAGAACATACAAACTTTCCTATATATATGTATAAAAAACTTAATATATGTATTTATCTATGAACCTGTGTAGGGTTTGATTCTGCTATTAATACAACACCTGCCATCTCTGTAGTTACAGTAGGTTTACGGTAAGTATTTTTTATATACATTGTACCGATTGAAGAACCATATCTATACTGATCCGCAATAATAGAAGATCTAATAATAGAGACTAATTTAATTCGTAGTTCTGAACTTAAATATCCAGGATGATTCTCAGGGAAATTATTATAAGTTAAAACTTGTCCAGGATTGCTACTATTATGTATAAACTGTTCGAGCAATTTATCAGTCAACTCAGTATTAGAGTTAGCAGGCTCGTTTGTTTCACTTTGAGTAAGATCTATAGGATTATGTTTAGAGTTATTTGCCATAAGTAATATAATAATACCTATAATACCTAATAAAAAGCAACCCACAATAAATGACTCTCACTCATTGAAAATATCTTCATTTACGTTAAGTAAATAACAGTTATCAGTGTTTTTTATTGTTGTTACTGGAAACATAGATATAGTTATTTTACCCATTTTCTTGTTCCATGTGAAGGTATTGTCTCTTAAATACAAATTTTACTAATTAAATAGGATAGAATAACTTTGAATTCGTGTATTCTATTAATTAAATAGGATAGAATAACTTTGAATTCGTGTATTCTAATAATTAAATAGGATAGAATAACTTTGAATTCGTGTATTCTATTAGTTAAATACCTTTTTATTAACTAAAAGTTCCGACTGTACATTAAGCAGCGTTTCAGCCACCCATTAGTGTTCCAGCCTGTAGCGATCCTTTATATGACCGACGGTCTTAAAGCTTATTAAACTTTTTGACCGTTTTCACTAATGTAGCCAAATAATATGTATTATTCTATAACCCCGTAGGGTTATACCACTTTAATCTTTTTTTTTTATATAAAAATTGCAAAAAGATTCTTACTCGTGGGACTATGATATATATAAAAATAAAGTATAATTTTAAAATGTAATTTTTAAAATTACATTTTTTGTATTATAATTTATACTTTTTTTTATTATTTATATTAAATCATTTGGGGCTATATTAATAACCCAGAAAAGCAGTAGCCATCATTAAAATAAATATTACAGTACCAATAGTTCATACTAGAGTTCTTGGTGCTCTATATGATCCATAATACATACCTCTACCTATGTGTAAATAAACTAAGAAGAAAAAGAATGAAGCTGTATTAGAGTGTAAATAACGTATTAATCATCCATTATTAACATCTCTCATAATATGCTCTACACTGTTAAATGCTTCTGTCACACTAGGATTGTAATGCATTGCTAAAGTTACACCTGTAATTATTTGTATAACTAAACAAAAGGCTAATAAAGAACCAAAATTTCATAAATAACTTAGGTTTATAGGTTGTGGTGAATCCACTAGGTAAGAATTAGCTAATCTTAAAAGGGGATGGCTTTTTAATAATCTCATTTATTTGTATTTATTTTTATTTTTTTTTTTAATTTAATACCTGTTCACAAACTACACTATAATTAGCAATTACACTGTAATTATGAATATTATTGTAAGTATATACACTACTTTAAATATTATGGCTATAGTTCTTATATAAAAGCTAGGAATATTATTGTAACTATATAGTTTAGTTTTAATTTTATTCCTATAATTTTTATATAAAAGCTACTAATATATTTAAACTATTATATATTATGCTTCAGCCATTACTAAAATATGAATAACATATATTATATTTAATATGTTATTAAAGCTAATTTAACTTTATTAAGTGAACAGCAAAACGATTTATAAATTTTATTATCTTTTTTTTATAAGGATATGTATATACATATACCTTTACTTATTTATATATAAAATTTTATTATATTTTTTTTATAAGGATATAAGTATGTATATACATATACCTTCTACTTATTTATATATAAAATTTCTATCATAGATAATATCATTATAATTGCATGAAGCTTTCTACACAATATTAAGTTACTTTAGTTACCCTATTACATTTCTCTTTAACTTCTAAAACTCTAGCTTTAACCTCCCCCTTCCCACTAGCCTGTTTATATTTGTCTGTTTCATGTTTAGGTAAATAGGTAAAACTAAAAAAAAAGCTAGGTTAGTTGTATAAAGGTAAATTTATTATAAATTTATACTATGATATGAGTTATAACGATTTTTACCATCAGCATACATAATAGTATAAAAATTTGTCCTAATTTTTATAAATTTAGTTAGAAAAATTAACAAGGGCGATTTTTTTTTGTACCGACGTATTTCATAAGGCTAAGTTTGTGAAGTAAAAATTAAAAAATAAGTGATTTGAACACTTAACCTGCCGTGTGTAAAACGGATGCTCTACCAATTGAGCTAATTTCTTTTTTTTTTTTGCGCTGTA
>Ga0247729_10000667_pt1 | contig 13641 bp, 8 predicted proteins | sample UWRJL133311R2_FD_180958 | JGI IMG/M metagenome (GOLD analysis project Ga0247729, IMG submission 180958) | Plant litter microbial communities from Arlington Agricultural Research Station in Wisconsin, United States - UWRJ-L133-311R-2 | ecosystem: Environmental > Terrestrial > Plant litter >... | reverse complement strand
AGTCAGTGGTTGAGCCGCTGATGTGGCCGGTGAGGACGGCCCGGCCGGGCAAGGTCTGGCCGTGGCTGAGCAGCGGGGCCAGCAGCAGGCAGGCACCCAATAGCGGGCGGGTGGGCGGGGTAAAATTCAGGTTCATAGGGGGGGGTAGTCAAGAAGGGAGAAATGGGTATTGGCGCTTGAGCCCGGGGAGGTCACCGAGTAGCCTGGATGGGGAATCATTGCGGACGAGGACGTGCCGGATGGTACCGGCATGGCTGGGGTAAGGCACTCAGAAGGGGTATCTACCGCTGGGCCGGGTCAGCCTTGGCACTCAGGGCCAGCCACCCGAGACGAAGAGGGTAAGCGTTGTCATAAGCAGCAGTAAAAACTGGATTGCGAAGCAGTGGGTGAGAGAAGCGCGGCTGGGCTGGCCTTAGCGGCGCAGCAACTTCAGAAGCTTGGTGTAGAGATGGGCCTCGTCGAAGGGCTTGGCCAGGCAGTCGTTCATGCCGGCGGCCAGGTAGTGCTCATGGTCGGCCCGGAAGGCGTTGGCGGTGAGGGCCAGAATGGGCACGGCAGCGCGGGCCGGGTCGGGATGGGCGCGCAGGGCGGCGGTGGCTTCCAGCCCGCTCATGCCGGGCATCTGGATGTCCATCAGCACCACGTCGTGCGCGCCCTGCTCGAACTGGTGCACGCCCTGGTGGCCGTCTACGGCCTCCGTCACCACCACGCCCCAGGCCTGCATGGTGCGCCGGGCCACGAAGCGGTTGATGTCGTTGTCTTCTACCAGCAGGACCCGCACGCCGCGCAAGGCGCCGGTGTCAAACTGCTCGGGCTCCGGAGCACTAGCGGCCTCTATAGCTCTGGTTAGGGTGAGCCCGAACGCGAAGCAGCTGCCCGTGCCAGTAGTGCTTTCTGCCGTGAGCTGGCCGCCCATCTGCTCCACCAGGGCCCGGCTGATGCTCAGGCCCAGGCCCGTGCCACCGAAGCGCCGCGCCGTATCGGCGTAGGCTTGGGTGAAGCTCTCGAAGATGCGCGCCAGTATCTCGGGCGGCATGCCAATACCCGTGTCCGTAACCTTGAACTCGATGGTGAGGGACTCGGCGGTTTCGGCCACCAGGGCGCTTTCCACCCGCACGAGGCCGCCAGCGGGCGTAAACTTGATGGCGTTGCCCACCAGGTTTATCATAATCTGGTTCAGGCGGTGCGCGTCGGCCAGCACCCACGGAAAAGGGCAGGTGGCGCGCAGCGGCCGGCTCTCGAACCGGATGCCTTTCTCCAGGGCCTGCATGGCCAGCGGCTGCAAGGCCTGACCCAGCGAGTCGCAGAGATTGACGGCTTCCAGGCTCATTTCCAGCTTGCCGGAGGCGATTTTAGCCATGTCGAGCACGTCGTTCAGCACGGCCAGCAGGTGCTGCCCCGAGCGGCTGATGATGGCCAGAAACTCCTGCTGCTCGGCTGTGAGGGTAGTTTTGCTCAGCAGGTTGGCTACGCCCAGCACGCCGTTCATGGGCGTGCGGATTTCGTGGCTCATGTTGGCCAGGAAGTTTTCGCGAGCCTGCACAGCGGCCTCGGCGGCCAGCTTGGCGCGCTTCAGTTCCTTGCCGGCCAGGATGCGCTCGGTAATGTCGTGGGCGTGCACGATGATGTAGGGCACGTGGCCGGGCTCCTCCACCCGGAAGCTGCGGTAGTTCAGGTAGCGGATTTGCTCGCTACCGCGCAGTAGCACCCGCTGCAAGCCCTGCGCTTCCGGCGCGGAGACCATCAGGAGCAGGTAGTCGGCAAAGGCGGGCGCGTCCTCAGGCGGTAGGTTGGCCGAGAAGGTTTCGCCCAGTAGCTCCTCGGTGGGCCGCTGGAGCAGCTGGGCCACTGCCGGGTTGAGGGAGAGAACGATGCCCTGCAGGTCGTGCGTGAAGATGAAGGCCTGGCTGTAGGTTATCAGGTCGCGGTGCTGCTTTTCGCTGCGCTCCAGGGTTTGCTGGGTCAGCTTCAGGGCCGTGATGTCGGTGCTCACGCCCAGCACGTGCATCGTGCCGTCGGCGCGGTAAAGGGGGCGCTTGATGGTATAAAACCAGTTTACGCGCCCGTCGGGCAGTGTGAGCCGGTCTTCAGTCGTCAGCTCTTCGCCCGTGGCCAACACCCGGAGGTCGGCCGCGGCGTAGCTGGCCAGTTCCTGGTCGGTCACGCTGCCGCGGGCTGCCGCGTTGGCCGGCTGGTGGCCCGGGGCCGACTGTATCAGTACCTGCATGGCGTGGTTCTGAAATACTATCTTTTGTTCGGCATCCCGCACAAATACCTTCGACGGAATGGTATCGAGCACCTGCTGCATAAACTGCTGCTGCTCGCGAAACTGCAAGCGCACGGCGTCGCGCTCGGTGATGTCGGTGAAGTACAGGTTGACGTAGCCTTCCTGCGGCAACGGCACCACGGCCACCAAGTAGACTTGCTCGCCCATCACCACGTCCACCTCGTGCGTTTCGGCCTGCGCCAGGGCGGTGGCGGCGGCGGCCCGCAGCCGCCGCTGCAACCGCACCTGCTCGGCCCGCGCCAACCCCTGGCCGATGCGTTGGGCCGCTACGTTGGCATAGAGCTGCTGCTGGTTGGCCCCGATGCGCACGAAAGGCCGCGGGCTCTGGTTGGCAATGGTGGAAATCGACTTCAGCTCGGCCAGTACGCGCTGCTGCTCGCTCACGTCGCGCAGGGTGAGCAAGGTGGTGCCCGCTGGCCCGGCCTGCGCCGGGGCGGGCATCACCTCGCAGGCCAGGACTCCGCCCTGATGCAGCGTGAATAGCTCGGAGTGCGCCGTTTGTAGCTTCTGCGAATCGGGGGCCGTCCAGCTGGCCAAATCAAGCGGCGCGGCCACCAGGGGCTGCACCCGCGCCAACAGTTCCAGCACGGACCGGCCCTGCCAGGCTTCCGGCGCATCGGCCAGGCCCAGCAGCCGAAACAGGCGCTTGGTGGCCAGCATGATGGTGCCGGCCGCGTCCAGCAGCAGCAGCCCTTCGCGGAGCCGGCCGACGAGGTGCTCCACCCTTTGGTCGACGAGGCGGGCCTGGGCCAGCTCCAGGGTCAATTCCCGAATGCGCTGCTCGGCGGCAGCCAGGGCAGCCAAGGCAGTACAGCAGTCAATGGCCAACTCGGCACTGGGGCAGGGAGGAGAAATCATGTGCTGGTAAGGGTTTGTCAGAAAGGAATCTTGCGGACCAGCGCCGGGTAGCGGAAGGAGGCCGGGGTAAAAATCGGGGCCGCGGGCACCCGCCAATGAAACCGTCAGGCTCAAGGCAAAACCAATTGGGTGCCAACTGTCTATTTTTCAATAAGCAACTGTGAGTCAATAGAATAATGGATGGCTTGAATTCCCAGTCCTCCATCAGCTAGAGCTAGCCTCCAGCATCTAGAACCAGTTAGCCAACGGTCCGATAGGCGAAAGCCAGAGGAAGGAAAAGGCCACGCCCGGTCCGGCCCGCAATCGGGGCTGGGCCGGGCGCGGCTACTACCGGGGCTAGTAGCCCCTGCGTTTACCCTATAAAGGCTTCGAGCAACAACTTGAGGTGGGCGCTGGTGGTGCTGAGGCCTGGAAGCACATACTGCGGTGGGGACGTGCCAGACGCCGGCCCGGTATCGGGCTGGGCCTCGAAGCCGAAATCCATGCTCCACTCGGCAAATCGCCGGGCGGGCAGCGGACCCTCGTTCACGGTTTCTATCTCGTGGTGCCAGGGGTCTTGCCGAATCCGCTCGTAAAGCGCGCTGACAACTTCTTCAGCGCCTTCGATGACTTGCACAAAATGCCCTTCACTGTAAAGTAGCATGCCAGTGACCTGATGCTCAAGGTTGAAGCTACGCGCATGTTCGAGTAGCTTCAGCAACTCGTCGTTGGTAAAGCGCCTGGTGGCGGTACTGCGGTAGAGCACTTGGTAAACGCCGGTTTTCAGCACCGCCTGCTGCTCGTTACCAGAGGGATGGGCGTGGCGCGGCCCCACGGGAAAGGTAGATGCAAGAGCCACCACCCAGGCCACCGCCCGGCGGCGCTGCTCCTCATTCTCAAAAGCAAGCGTATCTGTATTCACAGCTGAGCTACTGCAATATGTGGGTGCAAGTACTGCAAATCGATACTGTCTGATAGCGGTGAAATAGTTGAAAAAAGGCTTTAGCAAGAAAGACTGTCTCGGTCGTCATTCCTGTTCCTGGTTGCTCATTTTCCTATTGAGCGGCATTTAGTACCGGCAAACGAACTCAGCAGGGCCTGCCGCTGCCGGCTGCTCAAGGTCCATTCGGCCCGGTGATTTTCTTGCCTGATGGCGTCCAGCACGCTGGCGTCGGCAAAGCCAAAATCCATGCTCCACTCGGCAAACTGCCGGCGGGGCAGCAACCACGGCCACCTACTGATGGAAGTGCCGCGACGCCAAAGACCAGGGCTCTCCGGGCAGTGCTCCCGGCAGGCCATGGGTGTCTTGCGCTGGGTTTGCGGGGACTTAAAGCAAGAGGAAATATGAAGTCAGGATGATTGCGGGAGAGAATAAATGGCGGGGCCAGGCCAAGGGCACCAGCCGGGCTTACGCGCCGGCCAGGGCCAGCTCGGGGCGGCGCAGGCTGAGCCACCGCTGCTCGCCCGGCGAAAGGCGGGGGTGGTAGTACAGGCTGCCCAGAAAAATGAGGAACTGGTAAAATAGGATGCCGTAGTTGTTCATGCCGAAAATGCCGAACTCAGTAAACGAGTTGATGAGCAGCGGCAGCAGCAGGCCCAGGCCCAGCAGGCGCAGCTGCATGTCGGCCTCGGGGCGGAAAAAGCTGCGGATGGTGAACACCAGCTGAAGCAGCGCGATGCTAAACCCGACCAGGCCCAGATTGAGCAGCACCTGGATGAAAGTGTTGTGGGCCATCTGGGCGGCGTAGGTGTGCACGCTCTGGAAATACTCGCCGTAGCTGATGCGCATGAAGCCGTAGCCCAGCAGCGGCTCGCGCGGCAACGCCTCCGTGAGCAGCGCGTGCCAGAAGGGCAGCCGGCCGGTGAGGCTGAACACTTCCTCCAGTCCGCCCTGCTTGATGAGCACCAGCGGCGCCAGCACCGGCAGGGCCAGCAGCGCGGCCACGTTGGCGCCCACCTTCAGGTAAGGGTTGCCGGCCTGCCGCAGGTGAAAAAACAGCACCAGCACAAAGCCTACCATCGACGAGCGGGAACCCGTGAGCACCAGCGCCAGCAGCAGCACCGCCACCTTGGCGCTGGTAAGGGCCAACCGGTGGTGCCGCTCATAGTCGAACATGAGGCAGGCCAGGCCCACCACGCAGAGCATGCCCAGCTCGTTGGGGTTCATCAGGTAGCCGCCCAGGCGGGCCTCCTCACCGCCGTGGGTAAGGCGAAAAAACACGTCGGGAGCCAGGAGCGCGCCCACCAGAAAGCCCAGCATCGTCAGAAAAGCCGCGTTGCCGAGCACGTGGTAGAAGCGCACCGGGTTGCCTGGAAAAAACTCCTTCAGCAGCAGAAAGCACTTCACGAAGTAGTAGGCAAACACCAGGCATTCGAGGTCCATCACCCATTGCAGAAAAGAGTAGCCGGGGTTGCGCGACCACAGCAGCGAGGCCAGCCCCAGGGCCAGATAGGCCCCGTAGAGCAGCGGTGCCGGGGTATTGCGCCACCGAAACGAGTCGATGGCCCCGCGCCGCAGCACCAGCCGGTAGGCCCCGTAGGCGGCGGCCGTCATGGCCAGGCGCGTCACCAGCTTGAGGGTACGCGTCACGCCCACGTCTTCGTGCCAGGCAAAAAAGCCGCTGAGCTTGACCAGCAGAATAAGGGTGAGGGCCAAGCCCATCAGGCGCACAAACCGGCGGTGGGGCTCCAGGGCCGCCGCCAACACTGGCGTAGAAAAAGAGGAAAGACTCATTGGGTTACGTTACGGAAGGGTGGGGGTTAGGCCGCCAGGACTTCCTGGTACATCTGGTCGTAGGCCGGCAGCAGGTGGGGCCAGGCGAAGGCGGTGCGGACCATGCGGCGGCAGCGCTGGGCCACGGGCTCGGCGGTGGCCCCGGCCAAGACGGGCGCGGCCCATTGGTCGTAGAGGCGGTGCAGGGCCTCGGTGAGCAGTTCGGGGCTGGCCGTGGGCAGTACCTCGCCGCAGCCGAATTCGCGCACGTAGCTGCCCAGGTTGGTGGCCTCGGTCACCACGCAGGGCACGCCCAGGGCCACGGCTTCGAGCACGGCGGTGGGCAGGCCCTCGTAGTGCGAGGTGTGGGCAAAGACGTGCAGCTGGCCCAGCAGGGCAATTTTCTCGTCGCCGAAGCGGCTGCCCAGCAGCTGCACCGAGCCCTCGGGCGCGGCGGCCGCCCAGTCGGCTACCAGGGCGCGGTCGGGGCCGTCGCCAATAATCCACAGCTCAGCCTCGGGCACGTGGCGGGCAAACTCGGCAAAGCCCTCCACGAGGCAGTCGAGGCCCTTGTGGTGGTCGTCGAGGCGCCCGCAGAAACCTACCCGGAAGCGGCCGGGAAGGGCCGGAACCGTGGGTGCCACCGGCCGGGGCGGCTCGAAGCCGTAGGGCAGCAGGCTGGTGCGCAGGCGGGGGCTCAGGTGCTGCACGCCCACCACTTCGCTCAGGCCCAGGCAGTGCACCCGCGCCGAGTGGCGCAGCAGGTAGTTCTCGAACAGATACTTGTACACAAGCTTGGTGAACCGGCTTTTGCCCAGCGCGGCCGGGCTGTAGCTGCCGTGGGGCGTGAGGATGTAGGGTACGCCCAGCGTCGTAAGCCGCCGCGCCAAGCTATGGTATACCGGAATGAAGGCCCCGTGCAGGTGTACCACCACGTCGGGCGTGGTGGCAACCAGCTCAGTCAAGGCGCGGGCCAGGGCCTGAGGCAGAGCAAACGGGTTGTGCCGGGCCTTGAACAGCCGGGTAGAAAACTCGCGCGCCGGATAGTTCTCGGTAAGGTCGGCGGTGATGCCCCACACGACCACGTCGGCCCCGGCGCGGTGCTGCTGGGTAGCCAGCGCGTGCACCACCTTGTTCACGCCGTTCATGCGCTCGGGGTTGGCCTTGCCCAGGATCAGATGGATGATTTTCATGACGTTGGCTGGATGTTGAGCCCCAACCTTTTGCAAGCGCGGCCCACTATGGAATATTGTTTAGCCCGCCTAAAACCAAGGTAGTGCCAAATACTATTTTAATACCAAAGCCTTGATAGTAAGGCGGTTAGCATTTATCTGCTTGCATAAGGCTCCGGTTTCCAGACGATGATCTAAAATATGGAGTACCGGCCGGCCAGCTCAGTCGCGGCGGGTAGACCTGGCTCAGGCCGGCCGAGTTGGCCGGCGCAGCGCCCAGGCCCAGTACCCGCCCAGCACCAGCTGGGCCAGCAGCCAGCCCAGCACCACTCCACTGGCCTGGTAATGCGTAGTGAGCCAGCGCACCGACAGCAGCGACGCGGCGATGCTGAGCACGTAGCCCCCGAAATAATGCCGGGAGTCGGCCTGCAGGCGCACCGTGAGCCGCAGCGGGTACACCAGCACAATCACCAGATACAGCAGGCAGCACCAGCGCAGCAGGCCCGCGTAGTCCTCGCCGCCGGCTGGCCCCAGCCGCACCACCAGCGGCCCAGCAGCGGCCGTCAGCAGCCCGAGTACGGGCGCGGAGGCCAGCAGCATTTTCCGGGACAAGGCCGCCCGCTCGGCGGCAAAGCGCTGGGGCGCCTGGTGAAAGCTCAGGCTGAGGCGGGGCAGGGCGTAATTTTCCACCGCTTGCAGGCCCAGGTTGAAGATGCCCATGGCCGTTTGGGCCAGCCGCAGCACTCCCAGCATAGCCGGTGAGCCCGCCAAGCCCGCAAATACCAGCAGCACGTTGGCCGAAGCCCATTGCAGCAGGGCCGTGGGCAGCAGCCAGCGCACCTGCCGGCCGTGTCGCCTCACAAATCGCCGCCCGCCCCGCAGGCTGGGCCAGGTGCCCAGCGCCGCCGCGCTCAGCAGCAGGGCCGGCACGGTAGTGAGGCCCACGGCCCACATCACCTGCGGCAGCGTGGCCGGGGCGGGCCGCAGGGCCAGCATTCCCAGCACCAGCAGCTGCCCACCCCCCGATACCGCGTCGCTGAACAGGGCAGCCTGCACCTGTCCGCCGGCCAGCAGCAGCTTGCGCAGCGTATCCTGGAGGGTGGCGGCAGCCAGCAGCAGTACAAACGCCGGCAGCACCGCGGCCGCCTGCGGCAGCCACCGTGCTCCGGCTATTGTACCGGCTACGGCCAGTCCGCTAAACAGGAGCTGCCACCCTAGCAGCAGCCGCTGGTAGGCCGGGCGGCGGGCGGCCGGCAGGGCTCCCAATACGACCTGCATAGGTTGCGTGATGATGGCCCCCTGCCCAGCCAGCAGCAGCAGCAGCACGAGCTGCCAGGCGCTGTAGGCGCCAAAAGTTTGGAGTCCGCATAGCCTAGCAATGAAAAGGTTGGTGATAAACGTGGTGCCGCTCACGGTGGCCTGCCCGGCCACTACCCAGTAGCGCGGTGCTACTGGCAGGCGCCCCAGGCGAATGGCCCAGGGCGCGAGGGTCAGCGTGGAACTCACACCTGCAGGTCGAGGCCGGCGGGCAGGCTCAAGTCGGCCGCGGCGGCGGCGTGGCGTGGCGCACGGCGGGTCCAGTGGCGCAGGCGGCGAACCAGCAGGCGGCCGAAGCCGGGGTCGTAGCCGGCGCGGTTCAGGCAGAGCTGCACGTTGGGCAGCTGATAGTCCGCAATCAACAGCTCCAGCTCGGCCAGGCGGGCAGTGGGCGTGCGCTGGCTGTCGATAACGACGAGGTTGGCCTGGGCACCGGTCATTACGGCCAGGGCGTAGCTATCTTGGGTCAGGGGCAGATTTTGCACCAGCAGCAGCTCATCGGGCCGCGCGTCGGGGTTGGGCGACTGTGCATCAGTCAAAGTCAGCGCCCGCAGCTTCAGGTCATGCTCCAGCAGCGCCAGCCGCAGCAGGTTGAAGAAGAAGGCCTGGCCTTCGCGGTCGGTGAAGGCATTGATGACCAGCTTGGTGCCGGGGCGCAGCATTCCTTTCAGCGCCAGCCGGGTGGCCAGCTGCTTGAAGAAGGCCAGCTGCCCGCCCAGCTCGTCGCCGAGGTGCGGAATAGTGGCCGCCAGTGGCGTCGCAGTTTCCTTCTGCACGCTGTAGGCATCGCCGGGCGTCGAGCGCACGCCCGCCACCAGGTAGGCCAGCCCCAGCCCCAGCACCAGGCCCAGGAAGCCCGAAATCAGCAGTATCAGGTTCCGGTTGGGCGAAGTCGGTTCGATGGGCACCAGCCCGGCCGCGATGATGCGGTGGTAGGTAATGGGAGTGGCTTTGGCAATTTCGGCCTCCGTCTCCTTCTCCCGCAGGAAGGTGTAGAGCTTCTCATTCAGTTGGAAATCACGATCCAGAATGGCCAGATCCTTTTCCCGCGTGGGCAGCCCCTTGAATACGCCCTGCGACTGCCGGATCGTGCGGTCAATGGCGCGGTAGCGGATGGTGAGGGTGTTGCGCGTGTTCCGAATGCTCTCCAGCAGGTAGCTGTTCAGGTCGGCCAGCTTCAGATCCACGGATTTCACGCGGCTGTCTTCGGGCGTGAAGCGCTGCAGCAGATCGTGCTTCTCGGCCTGCAGATCCTTGATGCGCTTCACCATGTCGGTCGAGAGCAAATCGTTGAAGGCTTCGAAGTTGGGGGCCAGGGTCAGCGCCTTTTTCTTGCCCGAGGTCATGTAGCGGTACAGGTTGTTGACCGACGCCAGGCTCATCTGGATGTTGGCCCGCTGGAGTTTCAGCTCCGCGATTTTGTGCAGATCGGTTTCGGTTTCCTGGCCGATGTTGACAATGTGTTTCCGGTCGCGGTAGCCTTCCACCGAGTCTTCGGAGTGTGCCAGCGTCTTGCGCACCGTCTTCAGCTGCTCGGCAATTGAGGTGGAGGTGGCATTCACCACCTTGTACTTCGTGGCCAGGTAGTCGTCGAGGTATTCTTTCGTCAGGGCGTTTACCAGGTCGGCGGCCTTCTGCGGCACCGGGCTCTGGTAGTTGATGCGCAGCACGGGCACGTTGTGGTCGGTGCTGCCCACGTCGAGCTGCTGGCCAATGGCCTCAATTAGCCGGCCCCGGTCGTGGCGCACCAGCCGGTAGTGGTCGGCCAGGGCTACATCGGGGCGCCTTTTCAGCTGCGCGGTATTGGCCGAGATGCGCACGTCGGCCCCGGCTACGTGCAGACTGTCGCCGAGCTTGCCGGTGACCACCTCGCCCGAGGGCGCGGTCAGGGTCACGAAGCCGCCTTCCCCAATCACTAGGTCGAAGTCTTTGTCAGTCAACTGCGGGTTGTGCAGCGTCATGCTGGCCAGAAACGGGCTGGCCGTGTACATCTCGCTGGTGCGCACCTTGCCCACGCGGTAGGTGCTCACGTCGAAGCTGAGACGGTCGAGGGCGCGGCCCAGCAGCAGGGGGGAGCGCATGAGCTCTACCTCGGCGCTGGCCCGGTTATCCACCGAAAAGGCGTCGGCGTTCTTGATCAGGGTCGTGTTCATGGCGCCCTCGTTGGAGTCGGCCAGCTTGATTTTGGCCGTGCTTTCGTACAGCGGCGTGGCGTAGCGCAGGTACTGCCAGGCGGCGGCTAGGCTTAGCCCCACGCACAGGAGAATGATGGGCAGCCCTCTCCAAAGTGGGCGGAGCATCCGCGTATTGTGAGTCGATTCGCTCATGATTAATCAGTTATAGAAAGAAGCGGGAGATGATGAGAACGGTGCTCACGATGGAGGCAATACCCAGCACGGAAGGCGCTTTGCGGTCGAACTGCTTGCCATTCTTGGCCGGCACGTACACCACGTCGCCGGGCATTACCACGATGTTGCTCTGGTCGAAGGCGCTGAGCTGGGTCAGGTCGATTTCCACGGCCTGGGTACCCGCGGTGGCCGGCCGCAGCAGCTTGATGCGGCGCTTGTCGGCGTACACGCCCATGTCGCCGGCCTTGCCCAGCACTTCCACCAGCGTGTTGTGCTCTTTGTCGAGGTGCTGCCGGCCGGGCTGGTTTACTTCGCCCAGCACGGTGGTTTCCATATTGAGCACCTTCAGCGTGAGCTGCGGGTTGACAATCCACTTGCTGAGGGCTTTTTCGAGCAGATCTTCCGCCTCGGGGCCCGTAAGGCCTTCCACGTGCATACTGCCGATTTTGGGCACGTTCAGGTTGCCCTGGGCGTCCACCATCGCCCATTTGCCCTCGGTTTCGCTCACGCTATAGGCGCCGTAGATGGAGCCGACGCTCAGCTCTTCGTGGTCCCACACGCTGAGGCTGATTTTGTCATCCTTGCGCAAATGGTACTGGTAGCCGGGACCCGCATCGAGCGTGGTGGCCGCGGGCAAGGGCTTTTTGGTCACAAACAGGTTCTGGGTGCAGCTGCTCAGCAGGCCGAACACGAATAGAAGGTAAAGCCGCGGTAAGCGGCGGGGGAGTGGGAGGATCATCATGGGGTTGGGGGGGTAGTGAGGCCGTGGTTGCCCCACGAGGGCAATACCTTGGGCAGTGAGTTGAAAAAGGATTTGAAGCGCGAGGGGCGGGCGGGCCGGCGCTGGGCCAGCAGGGCGCGCACGGCCGCAATCTTGTCGAGCACGGCCGTGAGCCGCTCGCCCAGGTGCTCGTTCTTAATCACGTAGTCGAAGGCGCCCAGCTTGAGCGAATCGACGGCTACCTGCATCTTGCTCTGGCCGCTCACCAGCACCACGTAGGTGTCGGGGTTGAAGCGCTTAATAGCCCGCAGCGCATCGGTCCCCGACACACTGCCCATCATCTGGTCCAGGAAAATGATGTCGGGTTCCTCGATGAGCGCATCGAGGCAGGCGGCGCCGTTATCGAACAGGTGCACGTCGTCGAAACCGTAATCCCGTACTGCGTGCTCCATCAGGCAGCGGCAGTAAGGATCATCGTCGACCAGAAAAATTTTGAGGGTAGTATCCAGCATAGTGTTTCGTTTGGCCGGAGCAAGGCCAAGCGGATGCCAAACCAATAAGCAAGTACAAATGCCTGGCTTTATGGTAGATAGATATAGTGTCATAAAACCAGCACTCCACATTCCAGAGTCTTATCTGAAATGTGGAGTGCTGGTTTTATAATTAAGCCTGCCTTTTTTAGGAGTTGTGCGCTGCCTGTTTAAAAATCTACTGCATCTGGTTGTGGAAAAGGGACAGGTGGTTGGTCGGCCTTTTTTATGATTTGTAACCAAGGTATTGGCTGTTTCTCCAGGCAGTTTGCCAGCTCCAGGCTTGCCTGTTAAAGCAGCTTTGGTCGTGCCGCAGCTGGCTGCCGCCTGCTGAAGCACGACCAAAGTCGTGTGGTTACCAGTTTTCCCGGCGCGCCCTGAGCCGCGCCAGTCGTGCAGTTACTTCCAGCCGCCGCCCAGCGCCCGGTAGATGTTGACCGTGGCATTGAGTTGCTGCATCTTGGTTTCGGTCAGGTCAAACTTCGACTCCAGGGCGTCGCGCTGGGTGAAGAGCACCTCGGTGTAGTCGGCGCGGACGGCCTTGAAGAGGCTGTTCGAAATCCGGACCGACTGGTTGAGGGCCTGCACTTCCTTGAGCTTGGCGTCGTAGCTTTTCTCCAGGTTGCTGATGTTCGACAGCTGGTTGGCCACCTCGATGTAGGCGTTCAGCACCGTCCGCTCGTAGTTGTACACGGCCTGGAGCTGCAGGGCGTTGGCGGTGGCGTACAGGGCCTTGATGCCGTTGCGGTTGATGAGCGGGGCGGTCAGGTCGCCGGCCAGCGAGTACAGCAGCGACTCGGGCGTGGAGAACAGCAAGCCGGGCTTGAAGGCCTCAAACCCAACGCCGGCGGAGATGCCCAGCGACGGGTAAAAGTTGGCCCGCGCCACCTGCACGTCCAGCTTGGCGGCCACCAGGTTCTGCTCGGCCTGCCGGATGTCGGGGCGGTTGTTCAGCAGTTGCGCGGGCACGCCGGCCTGCATAGTTTGGGGCACCAGGGCGCTGAAGCCCTGGTCGTCGCGGGTGATGGGCTGCGGGAAGCGGCCCACTAAAAAGTTGATCTGGTTCTCGGTTTCGGTGATGCGCTGCTGGGTTTTGTACTGCAGGCTGATGGTGTTCTGCACCTGGGCCTCGAAGCGCTTGACGGCCAGCTCGGTCACCCGCGCCGACTCCTTTTCCTGCTTGACGATGCGCAGGGCGTTCTGCTGAATCTCGATGTTCTGCCGCACGATGGCCAGCTGATTGTCGAGGGCCAGCAGCTCGTAGTAGGAGTTGGCAATTTCGGCAATCAGGTTCGTCACCATGAAGTTCTTGCCCTCCACCGACGCCAGGTAGCGCGTGGCCGCCGACTTGCGGGCCGTGCGCAGCTTGCGCCAGATATCAACTTCCCAGCTGGCAAAAGCGCCCAGCTGCAAATCCCCCAGCGGGTCGGGGGTGCGGTGGCCCGGCAGGATGTTGATGTTCTCCTCGGTGGCACCCTGAATGGTGTGCCGGCTCACCCGGTCCAGCGCCGCGCGCCCGCCCAGGCTCACGGCGGGCAGGTAGTCGCCTTTGCGGGCCTGAATCTCGTTGCGGGCAATCTGGATTTCCTGCAACGTGATGTTCAGCTCCTGGTTGTGCTGCAGCGCGGTATCAATCAGGGCGGCCAGGTTGGGGTCGGTGAAAAACTCCTGCCACCGCTGGCGGGCCGTGTTGGTGCTGTCCGAAGTAGTGTTGGC
>Ga0247729_10000666_pt1 | contig 13658 bp, 14 predicted proteins | sample UWRJL133311R2_FD_180958 | JGI IMG/M metagenome (GOLD analysis project Ga0247729, IMG submission 180958) | Plant litter microbial communities from Arlington Agricultural Research Station in Wisconsin, United States - UWRJ-L133-311R-2 | ecosystem: Environmental > Terrestrial > Plant litter >... | reverse complement strand
GCCGCCTCCGCCGTGGCCGCCGCCGCCGAACCCACTGCCTCCAAAGCCACTGCCGCCGAAGCCGCCGAACGAACTGCCGCCTCCTCCGCCGCCGAACCAGTCGTTGTTCGAACTATTCGACCCACCGCCGAGGAAGAGCCCCGCAAGCAGTCCACCGACGAGTGCGCCGGTGGCGTCGCCTCCGTTGCCGAACCCGCCGCCCGGACCGCCGTCGAACCTGTCGACGTCTTCCTGGGCGAGCCGGGTTCCCTCGCTCGCGAGGGACTGGGCCTGCTCGGCCTCGGTGAGGGCCGAGACCGGGTCGGTCGGCGCGAGCGCGTTTGCGGCGTCGAGGTGCTGGCGGGCCGACGCCAGGCGGGTGCGGGCATCCGTGCCGACGCCCCCGCGCCGGGTGGCGAGAAACTGTTCGCCGATCTGCAATTGGGATTGCGCCGACCGGATGCTTCCCGGCAGCAACGCCCGGGCGCGAGAAACCTGGGCTCCGCGTTCGCGGATGCCGGTGAGCGCTTCGTTCAACAGCCCGGCCTGCTTCTCGACACGGGCGAGGCTGGTGGCCGGGTCGCGGGTGCCGCTCGTCTCGGCGTAGTCGAGCGCAGCCTCGGTCGCGGCGATAGCCGGCGCGAGTTCGGACGAGCCGGTCGCGCGGGCTTCGACGACATCCTGCCGGGTCTCGGCGATCTCTGCCGCGAGTCCGTCGGCCGCGGTGGAGAGCGAGTTCTCGAGCGCCGGCACAGCGGCGATGAGCTGCGCCGCCTGCCCGCTCGCGGCCTGCGCCGTGCGCACGGCGACCGCGGCCTCGCCGGAGCGTCCCGCCGCGAGCGATGCCCGGGCATCGGCCAGCGCGGTCGTCGCCAGCGCGACGAGGCGACCCGTTTGCTCGGCGTTGCCCGCAGCCGGTGCGATGGCGGCAGGGGAGTAGCGCGTCTCGAGTGCGGCGAGCGCTGACTGGATCGTTTCGTGACCCTGGCGCAGGGCGGGCAGCTCGGCATCCACGGTCGCGATGACCGACGCGGCGTTGTTCTCGAGTTCACGCAGGGCGTCGAAGTCGTCGGACTGGGCATCGAGCTCTGCTTCGGCAGCTTCGCACAGCTCAATGACCTCGGTCGTCCACGCCCGGCGCTCGGCGTCGGTATCGGGAACAGCGTCATCAAGTTTCTGCCGCAGGGCGAAGGCCCGCACGATGGTGGCTTTGGCACTCGCGAGTGCTGCAGCGAATGGTGCCGTGGCCGGCTCGCCGAACTGGGCTACCGCAAAGCCGAGCTCCTGCTCGCTCGTCGTGAGGGCGTCATCCAGTTGCACGAGCAGGGTCCCGGCCCGGGCATCGAGTTCCTGCTGCGTCGGGCCAGCCGGGACGGGCGGCTCGGTCGGCAGGGGATCGTCGGACACGGAATGCCCAGGGGCAGGCGCAAACGAGCGGCGGGACGTCGATGCGTTCGACCGCGAGACCGCGCGCACGATGATCGCGATGATGATGCCGACAGCGACAAGTCCGAAGAGCGCGGGGAAGATCGAGCGGAGGCTGCTCGCCTGCTCCTCGACCGGGTTGCCGAACGGGTCGCCGAAAGGATCGGTCCCGGGAAGATACTCGTCGTCGCCCGGCGGCACGACAGTTCCACCGTCGTCACCGCCTCCACCCAACTCGGCATCGCTGATGCCACCCGCGAAGTCGACCACTGCCGTCGACCAGTCTTCGTCGCGCAGCCCGGGAACGAGGTAGTCGGTCGCGATGTCTGACAGCTCGTCGTCGGAGAGGTCTAGGTTGTCGGCCTGCCAGAGCTGGTACACCCGGTCATCGACGGCAATGGCGACGAGGATGTTGTTGTCGCCGAGGTTGTTCAGGGCTGCCGTCTGCTCGACCCAGTCCTTGCGATCATCGGCACCGTCGAAGGAATCGACGTAGGTGACGTAGAGCTGCAGCTGGGTGTCGTCGTAGAGAGACTCGATCGCGGCATCGACGTCGTCGGTCGAACCACCGAGCGCATCGACCGAGTCGTAGACGTAGGCCCCGTCGAGGTCGACCGGATCGTCAGCGAACGCCGGAGCGGCTATCGACGCCAGCGCTGCCGTGAGCACCAGCCCGGCAAAGCCGCGATGCAGGTTCCGAGTGGTCGTACTCCGCCGGCTGATGCTCGATCCCACGCGCGCTCCTTTTCGGGACAACTCTGTACACCCCGGAGTCTAAACGACGCCGGGGTGCCCTTTCGGAGCGGTGTTACTTCAGCGTGATCGTCGACGCCGGACCGCTGATGAGGTCGGCCGCGGAGTCTCCGAGCAGGTCGATCATCGCGGAGAGCTGGTACTCGCCGGCGGGAGCGGCGGGCAGGTCTTCGGCGAAGCCCAGCTCTGCGAGGTCGTCGTCGACGGTGCAGACGACCGGGGTGAATGACGTCTCGTAGTCGAAGGACTCACCCGGTGCGAGGTTCACGTCGCGAGCGAGGTCGATCATCGCACCGTTGGTGTGCCAGAGCACGATGCCGTCCTTGGAGAGAGTGAGCGCCGGGCTCGCTGCGGTGTAGCCGGCTACAGTATCCGCGCCGTTGTTGGTCAGGGTGACGGTCCCGTTGATGAGATCAGTTCCGGCCTTGGCCGAGCCGGGGAAGTGCACGGTGAGCTCGAGTCCGGATTCGCTGGGTGCGACCTCCGCGAGAGTGCCGGTGCAGAGGTTGATGCGGTCTGCCGGTGCGCGCGTGATGTCGGTTCCGGATGCCGGGGCAGTCGCGGTGTCGGGTGCCGGCACCTCGCCGGTGGTGCCGGCGTCGGCCTGGGCCGCGGATGCTGCCGGTCGCACGAGCGAGCCGATGCCGAGTACGCTCGCGGCGATGAGCCCGCCGACAGCGAGAGTGATGACGGAGCCGGCGGCGATTTTCGCGCCGAGGCTGCGGGTGGTCGGGGTTTCGTCCGCTGCTGTGGGGACGTGGTTTTCGGTGGTCATGCTGTGCTCCGTTGGTGATGAGGTGGTGAAGGGTGACGCTACTCGAGGGTGAGACTGTCCGGCGCGCTGATCACGGGTCCGGAACCGGGCAGGTCGCCGTGGCCGTCACCACCGTCGCCGCCGTAGTGGAAAAAGGCTGACACCTGGTAGGTGCCGGGTGCTGCGCGCGGGAGCTGCCGCCAGTTCGTGTCGTGATCGTCATCGTCGCCGGCGGCGCAGACCTTCGGAGTGAACGACACCGTCTGGGTGAGCGATTCGCCCGGTTCGAGATCAATGGACACCAGCATGAAGAGCATGATCGTCGGTGCGGGAGTGTGCCAACGGACGCTTCCGTTGCTCGAGAGCACGACCTCGGTATAACCATCGCCACCCACTAGTCCCTGGCGACGTTCGCTGCTCGTATTCGTGAGAGTGGTGGTCCCCTCAATGATGGAGCTTCCGGCTTTCGCCGTCGCCGGGAAGTCCAGTTCGAGCACAAGCCCGGAGGTGCTCGGAATCGCGGGAGCGAGCGGCCCCTGGCAGCGGTCGAACTCGGTGTAGTCGACCTTCGTCACGCCCGGCACTGTCGGTGACGGTGATGGTTCCGTCACCCCCAGGGACCGGAGGGTCGTCGACGATTCCCGGCTCGCCAGGGTCGCGAAAGCGAAGATGCTGGCGACGATGAGCGCGGAGAGGGCAACGGCAGCGAAGCAGACTGCGACGAGCAGTTTCTCCCGTCGGCTCTCGGTTGTATCGGTCATCGGACTACTGGAGTTCGATCGAGCTGAGCGGGCCGCTCACGAGGTCGTCATCCGAACCCGTGAAGTCCATGAGCACCGATAGCTGATAGCTGCCGGGACTGACGGTGGGCAGCTTCGAGCCGAAGCCGGCGCTGGCCACTCCCGCCATCCCGATGCCCTGGTCGCCCTCGGCTTCGTCTGCCGCGGTGCAGGCGACGGGCCAGAAGACCGCGTCATAATCCACAGATGCCCCGGGCTTCACCGTCGACGGTTTGGGCAGGCTTGTCACGTGCAGCCCGCCATTGGTGTGCCACAGCACGACTCCGTCCTTCGAGAGAATCACCGTCGGTACGACACCGTGGATGCGACCGACAACTGCTGTGTCCCCAGTGTTGGTGAGAGTGACAACGCCGGCTACAGAACCATCGGCGACGCGGGCCGTCGCGGGGAATTCCGCCGTGATAGTGAGGCCGTCGATATGGGGCGTGATGTCAGCGAGAGGTTCTCCGCACTGGTTGATCGTTTCGGCTGGGCCACGCCCGCTGGGGGAAGAGAAGGTCATTGGGTGACCAGATTGGTCCAGGTCGCGGTCGGCGGCCGAACTTCCCGCCGCGCCCGAGGTCGTCTGCAGCGAGTCGGCATCCGACGGGCTCGTCGACGGCGTAGCGAGGTCCTCCGGCGATTCCGCGGCCGAGATCTCGACCTGGGAAGCCGACATCTCGCTGGTGGTCACTCCCTGCAGGCTCGCGACGACGATTCCCGCGACGGCGAGAGTGGAGACGCCCCCGATGGCGAGTCGCTTCGGCAGGCGCCGTGCGCGACTGCGGCGGATGATCGCCGCGGCATCGAGAGTGTTCGGGGCGTCGTCATCCTTGGGGAAGAGCAGTCGAATGGTGGGGTCAGTGGCCACGGCGAGCTCCTGGGGTCGTGCGGTGCGAAGTTGTGAGGGGAGTGACGGTGGCCGACTTCTCGGGGTCGGCCCCTTCGGCGAGTTGCACGGCCATCTTCGACAGTCCGTCACTCAGGTAGCGCTTCACGGCCCCTGAGCTGAGTTCCAGCGTTTCGGCGATGTCGTCGACCTTCAGGTCTTCGTAATATCGCAGCACCAGGCACGCGCGTTCGCGAGGGGTGAGCTTGCGCAGTTCTTCCTGCAGGTCGATGCGGGACTCGGAATCATCAGCCGGAGACTGGAAGATCTCAGGCGCCGCCTCGAGGTGGGCGATCTTGCGCCAGCGAGTGGTGCGGCGACCACGGTCGAGGTACGTGTTGAGGATCGCGCGCCGCACGTAGGCTTCGGCACTCGCGACCGTGAACCCGTTCCGCAGGCGCCCGAAGGTCTTGACCAGGGCATCCTGCACCAGGTCGGAAGCATCGTCGCGACTGCCCGAAACGAAATAGGCGTAGCGCGTCAGCGCCTCGCCCCGCTCCTCGACGAGTTGCGTGACGACCTGTTCCCAGCGCGGCGAGTCGCGCGCGGATTCAGCCTGTGCCACAGATGCCTCCAGATGGTGTCTTAATCATCAAGACGCACGACTATGAAGAAACGTTGGGTTCGAGTGCGCAACCCAGTTCGAGCGCTGCCCGGGCGCCGGCTTCGCGCAGCCAGCGCTCTGGTTCCGTGAGCGCGGCCTCGACCGATCCGGCGAGGTCGACGAGCGCAATCGACCAGATGGGCGTTCCGGATGCCGTGCTCACGCGAGCCTCGACCAGCCCGGCGATGATGCCCGGCGTCGTGCCCTGGTCCCCGGCCACGGCGAGCACGTGCGAGGCGACCTTGCCGGCAAGCGACTGTTCATCGAACCGGCCCTCGCCGAGGATCACGACGTCGGCGTCGGCGACCTGCTGGTCGAGCCCGGCGAGCGACGCGAGGTACTCGGCGCCGGGGCGAATCGTCGCTCCCCACAGGGAGGCGAAACCGTAGGCGGTGCCGCCGGCCGCTCCGGAGCCTGGCACCGACGGCTCCGCGCCGACGATTCCGGCAAAACGCGCGAGAGCGCTGCCGAGCGCTTCGACCTGTTCCGGAGTCGCACCCTTCTGCGGCCCGAACACTCGGGCGGCGCCGGCCGGGCCGAGCAGAGGAGAGGTGACATCGGTGAGCAGGGTGACTCCGCCGACCGGCGGGGCACGCAGGCTGCTCGTATCGAGGTAGACCAGGGAGGAGAGCGCCCCGCCGCCGTCGGAGAGAGGTACCCCGGCGGCATCCGCCAGTCCCAGCCCGAGCGCGGCGAGTGCGCCGGTTCCGCCATCGGTCGAGGCTGAGCCGCCGAGCGCGAGCACCAGGCTCGTCGCGCCGTCGTCGAGAGCGGCGGCGATGACCTCGCCGAAGCCCCGGGTGGTCGCGCCTGCGGGATCGAGGGCGGCCATCAGCGGGAGCCCCGAGCACTGGGCGAGTTCGACCACGGCGACATCACCGTCGAGCCGCAGCCATTCGCCCGGGGTGGGGCGGCCATCCGGGCCGGTGACGAGTCCCGCGCTGTGTCGTGCGGCCCCGGGAACTGCGGCCTCGATCGCGTCGAGGGTGCCTTCACCGCCGTCGGCCTGCGGTGAGATGGTGACGGTGTCATCCGGTCGCAGCGAACTCCAGCCGAGCGCGATGGCCCTGGCCGCGGCGCCGGCCGCGAGTGACCCTTTGAATGAGTCCGGCGCCACAACCACGGAGAGTGCCATGGCTCACATGCTATTCGGTGGTCTTCGGTGCGGCACTGCCTTTAGAATGACGATATGAACATCATCGGCTTCATTGTTTCCCTTGCTCTTTTTGTCGGCGGTTTGTTCATGATGGGCTACTCGTTCTACGTCGAGGGCTTCCAGGGGGTCGTCTTCGTCGGCGGCATCCTCGTCACCAGCCTCGGTGTCGCACTTCCGATCCACATTCTCAAGCGCATCGACGCTTAGCATCTCCGGGCCTCATATCCCGGTGCTCTACCCCACAACCGAACAAGAGGAGGCCACCATGGCAGATAAGTCACCGAAGAAGTCTTCCGCCAAGACCGCAGGCAAGTCGCTGAAAGAAAAGCGTGAGGCGAAGAAGACCAAGGCCGAAACCAACAAGAACCGCTAGTCGTCTTTCTTCGACAGACGGTTCGCGACTAGCGGGGCAGCTCATCACGAGCTGCCCCGCTTCTGCGTTCGGGCTTACCTGATGCGGGCTCGCACGGCGAGGCTGGCGCAGATCAGGACTACCAGGGCGCCCACTCCGACCAGCAGGTCGAGGCGCTCGCCGAGAAGCAGTGTTGCCCAGAGGATCGAGAGCACCGGCTGAACAAGCTGGGTCTGGCTGACCCGCGAGATCGGCCCGATGGCGAGGCCCCGGTACCAGGCGAAGAAGCCGAGAAACTGGCTGATGACCGCGAGATAGGCGAAGGCGAGCCACGACACCGGGTCAGCATCCGGCCAGCCCGACCCGAGGCCGGTGAGCGCGAACGGGATCGTTGCGGGAAACCCGACGATAAGCGCCCAGCAGATCGTCTGCCACGAGCCGAGCTCGCGTGAGAGCAGTGCGCCCTCGGAATAGCCGATTGCAGCAACCGCCACGGCGGCGAGCAATAGCAGGTCGGCGAGGTGCAGGCCACTGAAGCCCCCGGATGCCACGATCACGAAGGCGACGACAGCGACCGCCCCGGCTGTCGACGCGATCCAGAAGACGACAGAGGGGCGCTCACCGCCCCGGATGACTGCGGCGATAGCCGTCGCGACCGGAAGCAGGCCGATGACGACGGCGCCGTGCGAAGCCGGCACCGTGTGCATGGCGAGCGAAGTCAGGATCGCGAACCCCACGACCACGCCAAGAGCGACGATAACCAGGCGCAGCCACTGTCGACCGCGAGGGCGGGGCGGCCGAACGATGGCGAGGACGATGAGTGCGAGCACCGCCGCGACAACGGCGCGGCCCCCACCGACGAACAGGGGGTCGAGCTCAGCGACCGCGAACCGGGTGAGCGGAAGAGTGAAAGAGAAGGCGAGTACTCCGAGGGTTCCGAAGGCGAGGCCACTGAGTGGCGACGGGGTGGGAGCGACTGTGGTGGATAGCGGTGGCGCGGGATTGACGATAGCGCTACTGTCTGTACTCATGGGCGAAGATAGCACACCACGACTGACGATCGAGGCACGCCTGCGGCAGCTGGTCGCCACCCGTCCGGCGGGGGAACGTCTGCCCTCGACCCGTGCCCTCGTGAGCGATCACGCGGCGAGCCCGCTCACGGTGCAGCGGGCCGTGCAGCGGCTGGTCGCGGAGGGGCTCATCGAGACCCGGCCGGGTGCCGGAAATTACGTCGCAGTTGCTCGCGTGGCTCGGCAGGCTGACTTCGGATGGCAGACGACGGCTCTCGGCGAAGCCCGCACCGATGCCGACGCGATCGGAACGACGATGGCACCCGTGTCGCCCGACACCATCGCCATGCACTCCGGCTACCCCGTCGACGAACTGCTCCCCAACCGCCTCGTGCGCTCCGCCCTGCAGCGGGCCGCGCGCAGTGCCACTGCGCTGCAACGCCCGGTAGTGGCGGGTGACCGGGAGTTGCGCGCACTGTTCGCGCGTGACCTGCGGCCGGTGGGAAACGCGCGGGGGCAGGCGGCATCCGTCGACGACGTCATCATCACCCCGGGCGGCCAGAGCGCGCTGTCATCGGTGTTCCGTGCGCTGGCTGTTCCGGGTGATGCGATCGTGATGGAGTCGCCGACCTACTGGGGTGCCATCGCTGCCGCGCGCCAGGCCGGTCTCCGGATCATCCCGGTCGCCCGCGGCACCGCCGCGCCGCTGGCGAGCGACCTCGACGACGCCTTCGCCTCGAGTGGAGCACGTCTCTTCTATGCGCAGCCGCACTTCGCCAACCCGACCGGCACCCTCTGGAACGCTGCCGAGCGCGCGTCAGTGCTGGACGTCATCCGGGCGCGCGGGGTGTACCTGGTCGAGGACGACTGGGCACGCGACTTCGGGATCGATGCGGACGTCGATGCGCTCGTCGCCGAGGACACCGACGGCCACGTGATTTACATCCGCTCGCTCACCAAAAGCCTCGGGCCGGCGATCCGGGTGGGCGCCGTGATCGCGCGTGGCCCGGCACTCGCGCGGATCCAGGTCGACCGGACCGTGGACGACCTCTACGTAAGTTCGGTGCTGCAGGCAGCCGCGCTCGATGTGCTCTCGGATCCGGGGTGGAAGAGCCATCTGAGGCGCCTGCGCGCCGAACTGCGATTGCGGAGGGACGAACTGGCAAGGCTGGTCCTGGCCGAGTGGGGCGACGATGCGCTCACCCTGGTGCCGCGTGGGGGTCTCAACCTCTGGGTGCGGCTTGCCGACCGGGTCGACGTTCGCGCGCTCGCCGCACGCAGCGCCGAGGCCGGCGTGATCTTCGCACCGGGCAATGACTGGTTCCCGGCCGAGCCGACGGGGTCGTTCCTGCGCCTCAACTACTCCGGTGCCCGCATCGAACAGTTCGCCTCGGCGGTGTCGACTATCGGCCGACTGGTCGAAAGCCCCTAGCGCTACAGCCGTACGATAGAACGATCCCAGGAGCGGCCGGGAGGAATGAGGGGAACGCGTGCGGGAGAAGACGTCGCGAGCCAGGCGCAATTCGAACACCGAGGTCTCGGTGTCGCGAGTGCACAGCCACGACTACTACGCGCGGGTGAACACCATCGGCACAACCGGCGTGCGGCCATTCGTTCTCGTTCCCGGAATCGGCGTCGCCTCGACGTACTTCGAGCGACTCGCCCCCAACCTCAATTCATTCGGCCCGGTGCACGCTCTCGACCTTCCTGGATTCGGCGGGGTGCCGCATCCGAATGACGCCCTCTCGATCTCGCAGTACGCCGACCTCGTCGGGCTCGTCATCGATGAACTCGGGCTCGAAGACCCGATCCTGGTCGGACACTCGATGGGCACCCAGGTCGTCGCCGACCTCGCCGCCCGTCGTCCGGACCTCTCGACGATCGTGCTCATCGGCCCGGTGATCAACCCTGCCGAACGCTCGGTCCTGCGCCAGGGCCTGCGGTTCGCCCAGGCTGGTCTTCGCGAGCCCGGCCGGGTCACGCTGCTCGCTCTCGGGGCATATCTCATGTGCGGATTCCGCTGGTTCTCCCGGGTGCTGCCGAAGATGATGGCGTACCCAATCGAAGAGACGCTTCCGAAAATCACGGCGAACACCCTGTTGATCCGGGGCGAATTCGACGCCGTTGTGCCGCGGGACTGGCTGGAGCGCGCGAGTACGCTACTCGGTGAGTCGACGGCCTGGGAGATCGAGGGTGCCGCCCACTCGGTGATGCACGCCAACGCAGAAGAAGTCGCGCGCCTGTGCGTGCTGCACGCCAAAAGGTCGATCGCCGCAGCGCCGGGAACCGTGCAGGCGGCACCGGATGTCGAGGCCGATGACCGCATCGTCGCCGAAGCGCCGTCCGACCTGGCCAAGGCCGTCGGCGCACGCATCACCGAAACGATAGGCATCCTCGCCGACGACGACGAGAAGATCGCCGCCGGAAAGACCGCGCATGCCGAGGCGATGGAGCAGTCCGGCGACAGCGAGAAGAGCAGCGCGAGCTAGACCAGCGGGTCGATGTCGATCCTCAACGGGTCGGCGGTGACGAGTGCTTCGGCCTGCGCCTTCTCGAACATCTCGGCCTCCGGCAGCTCGACCGGCATGACCGCGAACGGCACGCCCGGGGAGATGAGCAGGTGTGCCTCGCGCAGGGTGCCCGATCCGTTGGTCACCCTCAGCCAGCCCGAGGCGCCCGATGCGACGATTCGGCCGACTTCGCCCATGACCTGGTCGACTGTGCGGTCTCCGACTGAATAGTTCTGCCCGCCGTAACGAATGTCCACGCGTCTCACTCGGATCTCTGGCTGTCGGTGTTGACGAACGACGAATCGGGTTCGGGAAGAATGTGCAGGCCGTTGGCGGAATTCGCCGCTGTCATCAACGCTTCGATCCAGAGCCGGTTGATCGACGGCGTGCGGCTGCCGAAGTATTTGAAGCTGAGCGGGATCGTCGGCTGGAGCCAGATCGAGGTGCGCCCGTCGCCGATGCGGTTGTCGTCTTTCCAACTGAAGAAGAACGATTCACCGCGACGGAGCTTGGCGCCGATCACCACCTGCAGGTGCGCGAGGATCCGATCGTCGAAGTCAGCGCTGAGTACGACGTCATAGGAGAATGTGCCCACGTTTTCTTCTTCCCGGTCGCGGAATGTGCCGAGCCCCCGCTCCCGAACCCTACCGCGCCCGCGATGATCACGCGCTGCCCGGTAAGGTTGCGACACGATGAGCGAGCAGTGGATCACCGTGGCGCGAGCCCCGTCACGGGTCGAACCCGGGCCATCGGCCGGGCGGCTGCGAGTCTTCGCGCGGGTGATCGCCACGGCGATCGTCGTCGTCGTGGTCGTTGCCCTTCTCGGTATTTTCGCTGCACGACATCTCGCCGAGCTCGACGCCGTCGGGGGCGCTATCGATACGGCCGACCTGCTCGCCGAAGCGATAGTGCAGCCGGTGATCACGGATGGCCTGCTTACCGGGGACCCGGATGCGGTGGCAGCTCTCGACAGCGAGGTCCGGGACCACGTGCTCGACGAGTCGATAGTGCGAGTCAAGATCTGGAATCCGTCGGGAACCATCCTCTACTCCGACGAGCCGCAACTGATCGGCCAGCACTTCGACCTCGACGACGAAGCCCTCGAAGTGCTCGCCGATCGCCGGAGCCGGGCCGATGTCTCTGACCTCACCGCGCCGGAGAACGGATTCGAAGCAGAGGACCACAAACTCCTCGAGGCGTACCGGCCGGTGTTCACGCCATCCGGTGATCTGTTGCTCTTCGAGGCGTACTTCCGCTACGACCGGGTCGACGCGAGAACCGGCGAACTCTGGCAGGGATTCGCGGCCATCACCCTCGGCAGCATCGTGCTGCTCGTGATCCTGCTGCTGCCGCTGGTCGCGCGGTTGCTCGAGAGCGTGCGTGCCGCGCAGGCCCAGCGGGAAGACCTGTTGCAGCGTGCGCTCGACGCCTCGGGTGACGAGCGCCGTCGGATCGCGGGCACCCTGCACGACGGGGTGGTGCAGGATCTCGCGGCCACGTCGTTCTCTCTTGCCGGTTCGACCGAACGCGCGCGCACGCTCGGCGACGAATCCCTCGCCCGCGAGCTCGGCACGGTGGCGAGCACGGTCCGCGGCACGATCGGCGGGTTGCGTTCGCTGCTCGTCGATATCTACCCGCCGAGCCTCGAGAATGCGGGCCTCGCGCCGACCCTGGATGACCTCGCTTCGACAGCGAGGTCGCGGGGGAGCGAGGTGACAGTCACCGTCGACCCCGGAATCAGCCTGGGGCCGGAGGACGAACGCCTCGTCTTCCGGATCGCGCAGGAGACCCTGCAGAACGCGGCCAAGCACGCTGACGCCACCACGATCCGGGTAACGCTCGCTGTGGTCGACGGGCGCGCCCAACTCGACGTCGTCGACGACGGCGCCGGCTTCGACGTCGCGGTGGCACTCGCCAACCCCGCGGACGGTCACTTCGGGTTGCGGGTTCTCGCCGACCTTGTCACCGCTCGCGGCGGCGAGCTCTCGGTGCGCACGGCGCCAGGCGAGGGAACACACTGGAGGTTGCGGGTGGCAGCGTCATGACGATCTCGGTGCTCATTGTCGACGACCACCCGCTCGTGCGGGCCGGGCTCGCCGGGCTCATCACGTCAGCCGCCGACCTCGAGCTCGTCGGTGAGGCCGGTGGCGGCGAAGCCGCCGTCGCGCTTGCGGACGAGCTGCGTCCGGAGGTCATCCTCATGGACCTCTCGATGCCTGGCATGGACGGGGTCGAAGCGACGCGACTCGTCACGGCACGCCACCCGGCGATGGCGGTCGTCGTGCTCACCTCGTTCCGCGACCACGCTCGCGTCGTCGATGCCGTGCGAGCGGGCGCCGTCGGCTACCTGCTCAAGGATTGCGAGCCTGCCGAACTGCTCGCCGGCATCCGCTCTGCTGCAGCCGGTGATGCTCCGCTCGACCCGCGCATCGCGCGGGCGTTGCTTCCGACCCCGGCGGCCAGCGCTCGCGACTCGCTGAGCGCACGCGAGGAAGAAGTGCTGAAACTCATCACGCGCGGGCTGTCGAACAAGCAGATCGGCACCGAACTCGGCATCGCCGAACGCACGGTCAAAGTTCACGTGGGCAACCTGTTCAAGCGCATCGATGTCGCCGATCGCACGAGCGCCGCGATGTGGGCGAGAGATCACCTGCCCGGCAACTAGCCAGGTACTAGTACCAAGGTCCGATTGTCCGGAATTCGCCGTGGCCCGAGAGTGGAACTACACAAGTTCACCCCCTCGAAAGGCCCCTGATGTCATCGTTCCGTTCCCTCCTCAAACACTCCGCAGCTGCGGTTGCCGTCGCGGCAGTCGTCGCCGGCTCCTTCGCGGTCGCCGGCCCTGCCAGCGCCTCGGGCAAGACCTCGGCTGGCGGCGACTTCGCCGTCACGGTCGCCGGTAAGACCTACAACCCCGAATCCGGCAAGAGCATCAAGCTCAAGGACATTGCCGCCGGATCCGTCGTCGCCGTCCGCGGTCGCAACGTCGGCTTCGACATCAAAGTTGCTGACCTCGGTGTGTACAACTACACCCTGACCGGCGCCCCGGACACGCAGCGCATGGTGACCAAGCCCACCGTGATCTTCGCCTCGAAGGTTCCGACGCTCACCGCGGCCCAGCTCGCCGGTTCGACCATCTCGCAGCTCGAGATCAAAGACGACACCCTCGTGGTGATCTTCGGCACCAAGCTCGGCAAGTACAAGATCCAGGCGAAGGATGGCGCCCAGGGCGGCATCTTCCAGATGGAGACCGAGTTCGCCAGCCCGGTCGAGTTCACCCACGTGCTCGGCGCCGGCCTGTTCTACTTCGTCAACAGCTTCACCGGCAAGATCAACTTCGGCACTGGTGTCGACGCTGTCACCCCGGCGCAGGATGCCGTGAACTACCACCAGATGCTGCTCGGCAAGGACAGCCCGCAGGTTGCCACCAAGACCTTCCAGGACGGC
>Ga0247729_10000665_pt1 | contig 13675 bp, 11 predicted proteins | sample UWRJL133311R2_FD_180958 | JGI IMG/M metagenome (GOLD analysis project Ga0247729, IMG submission 180958) | Plant litter microbial communities from Arlington Agricultural Research Station in Wisconsin, United States - UWRJ-L133-311R-2 | ecosystem: Environmental > Terrestrial > Plant litter >... | reverse complement strand
CACGATCATCCGCTACACGCTCGCGTCGCTCGCCGGCCGCGAGTTCGAGCAGATCCGGAACGGCTCCGTGGCCACCTTCGAGCGCGTCGGCGAGGAGTGGCGCGTGCTGACCGTCAACGACGAGCCGCTCGCCGAGGTTCTGAACTAGCTCCGAGAACCTCGGAGCTCCGGCGTCACGGCGCCGCGACTCCCGCGGTCTCGGCGGCGTCCTTGGCCACACGCTGGCCGATCACCGCGCTGATGCCGTCCGCGCGCATCGAGACTCCGTAGAGGGCGTCGGCGATCTCCATCGTGCGCTTCTGGTGCGTGATGACGATGAGCTGCGAGGTCTCGCGCAGGTCCTGGAAGATGGCGAGCAGCCGCCCGAGGTTGGCGTCGTCGAGCGCCGCCTCCACCTCGTCCATGATGTAGAACGGGCTGGGGCGCGCCTTGAAGATCGCGATCAGCAGCGCCACCGCGGCCAGCGAGCGCTCCCCGCCGCTGAGCAGCGAGAGCCGCTCGATCTTCTTGCCCGCCGGGCGCACCGACACCTCGATGCCCGTGGTCAGCAGGTTCTCCGGGTCGGTGAGGTGGATGCTGCCCGTGCCGCCCGGGAAGAGCACGGGGAAGACCGCGTCGAAGGCGGCCCGGGTGTCTTCGAAGGCCGAGGCGAAGATGTCCTGCATCTTCTCGTCGATCTCCTCGATGATCGTGATCAGGTCCTTCCGGGTCTCGGTGAGGTCGGTGAGCTGCTCGGCGAGGAACTTGTGCCGCTGCTCGAGCGCCGCGAACTCCTCGAGCGCCAGCGGATTGACGCGCCCGAGCTGCGCGAGCTTGCGCTCGGCCCGCGCGAGGCGCGCCTGCTGCTGCTCGCGCACGAACTCGACGCCGTCGCCACGCTCGTCGCCGCTGGTCGAGTCGTCGGGGACGAGCTGGTCGGGCCCGTACTCGGCGACCAGCACGTCCTCCACCAGGCCGAGCTCCTCGCCCGCGCGCTCCAGCAGCCCGGAGAGGTGCAGCTTCTTCTCGTAGATCTGCATCTCGAGGCCGTGCACGTTCTCGCTCACCGTCGTGAGGCGGTCGCGCAGCTCGTGCTCGTGACGGCGCAGCTGGGCGAGCTCCTCGTTCTGCGCGCTGCGCTCGGCCTCCGCCGTCGCCAGCTCGAGTCGCGCCGCCGACACCGAGCGGTCTACCGAATCGAGCACCGCGGGCAGCGCGTCGAGCACCGTCTGGGCGGCGTGAACCTGTCTGCGGCGGATGACGGCCCTGCGGGCCGCCTCCTCGGCGGCCGCCCGCTCGGCCTCCAGCTGCTCGGCGAGCTGCTCGGCGCGCAGCTCCTGCGCGCGCACCCGCTCGCGTGCCGTCTCCACCTGCAGCCGGGCCTCGATCTCGAGTTCGCGTGCCGCATCGAGCTCGGCGTCGATCCCCTCGCGGGCCGACGCGTCGAGGATCGGGCGCGGCTGTGAGGCGGCCGTGTCGAGTTCGGCCTGTGCTCGCTCGGCGGCGGCGACGGCATCCGCTACGGTCTCCGCGGCGAGCGCGAGGGCACGGTTCAGGCGCTCGGCCTCCGCCGCGGCGGCCTCGGACTGCACCCGGGCCCGGTTGAGACGCTCGGTCTGCGCCGCGAGCTGCGAGTCGAACTCCCGCAGGCTGGCCAGCGCCCGCACCGACTGCTCCTTGGCCACGGTCACGGTGCCGCGCTGCTCGGCGAGGGCGAAGCGGGCGCGCTCGATCAGCGACTCCACCTCGGTGAGGCGGTGCGTCGCGGCGTCGCGGTCGGCGACGAGTTCGAGACGGGAGCGCTTCGCGCCCGAGCCGCCGCGCAGCACGAAACGGCTGAGCACGTCGCCCGCCCGGGTGATGACGGTGGCGGACGACGCCCCGTCGAGGGTCGACCAGAAGGAGCGGGCGGATGCGAGGTCGTCGGCGATGTAGGTCGACCCGAGTAGGGCGAGCACCCCGCCGGGAGCGGTCACGACGCTCCAGGCCCCGACGACGCCGTCGCCCGCCGCGTGATCATCGGCAGCGGACTCCCCGGCGTCGGCCAGCAGCAGCTCCACCCGGCCGAGCTGCTGCTCGTGGGCGTGGGCGAGCGCGTCGAGCGCCGAGCCGCGGTCGTCGGCGAGCACGGCGTCGGCGAGCGAGCCGAGCGCGGCCGCGATGGCCGCCTCGTAGCCGGGCTGCACGCGCACGTGCTCGGCGACCAGGCCGCGCACTCCGGCGAGCCGGGCCGCGACGAGGGCGCTCGAGCCGTCCTTCTGGTCGAGCGCGAGCGAGAGCGCCCCGACCCGGGCGCCGAGCGCGTCGCGCTCGCGCTCGTGGTCGTGCAGTTCCTCGCGCAGCCGCTCGATGTCCGTCTCGGCCGAGGCCACCTCGGCCTGGGCGCTCTGGTACTGCGCGTCGAGGTCGGTCTCGCTGTCGTCGCCGAGCGTGGCCGCGCTCTCGATCTCGACGAGATTCGCCGCGGCGGCGGCCCCGCGCTCGAGGGCGGCGTCGAGGGCGTTCTGCTGACGCAGCACCTCGCCGCGCACGGCCGCGAGGTGGGAGGCGGCGGTGGCGGCCTCGCCGGTGAGCTTGGATATCTCGAGGTCGTGGCGGGAGACGAGGGCGCTCTGCTGGGCGATCTCCTCGTCGAGTGCGTCGAGGGTGGCCCGGGCCTGTGCGGTGGCCGCCCTCGCCTCCCGCCAGCGCGACTCGGCGTCTGCGATGGTCTCGGTGAGGCGCACGGCCTCGGCGCGGGCATCCGCCACCATGGCCGGCGTCACGTTCTGCCCGTGCTCGGCCACCTCGCCCTGCTGGCCGAGCATGGCGAGGCGCTGGTTGGCGAGCGAGTAGAGGTTGCGCAGCCGCTCCTGCGCCGACTCGAGCCCGAAGGCGGTGCGGCGCGCGAGGTCGACGGCGTCGCCGATCTGCTCCTGCTCGAGGCGGTGCTCGCGCAGCTTGGCCTGGTCGAGCTGTTCCTGCAGCACGATGCGCTCGGTCTTGCGGTCCGCCTCGCTGCGGCTGTTCAGGGTGATCGCGGCGCGCAGCTCGACGACCTCGTCGGCGAGCAGCCGGGCGCGGGCGTCGCGCACGATGCTGGCGATGGACTGCGCCTCCCGGGCGATCTCGGCCTGGTGCCCGAGCGGCTTGAGCTGGCGCCGGATCTCGCCGGCGAGGTCGCTGAGCCGGGTCAGGTTGGCCTGCATCGCGTCGAGCTTGCGGAGGGTCTTCTCCTTGCGCCTGCGGTGCTTGAGGATGCCCGCGGCCTCCTCGATGAAGCCGCGGCGGTCCTCCGGGCTCGCACGCAGCACCGCGTCGAGCTGCCCCTGGCCCACGATCACGTGCATCTCGCGGCCGAGGCCGGAGTCGCTGAGCAGCTCCTGCACGTCGAGCAGGCGCACCGAGGAGCCGTTGATGGCGTACTCGCTGCCGCCGTTGCGGAACAGTGTGCGGCTGATCGACACCTCGGCGTAGTCGATCGGCAGCGCGCCGTCAGAGTTGTCGATGGTGAGGATCACCTCGGCGCGGCCGAGCGGGCCCCGGGTGGAGGTGCCGGCGAAGATGACGTCCTCCATCTTGCCGCCGCGCAGGGTCTTGGCCCCCTGCTCGCCCATCACCCAGGCGAGGGCGTCGACGACGTTGCTCTTGCCGGAGCCGTTCGGGCCGACCACGCAGGTGACCCCGCGCTCGAAGGCGAAGGTGGTCGGTTGCGCGAAGGACTTGAAGCCCTTGAGCGTGAGGCTCTTCAGGTACACGGAGCCCCCTCCCGTTTCGGCTGTCGCGACTCGCCCAACGGTACCGGATGCGCGGTATCGCGCGGATCGTGCCGCGCGGGCATTGTTGTGCGTCCTCCCGCCGGCGGTCGAGAATGGGCGGATGACCTTCACCGTCGAAGAACTGTCCATCCCGTCGAGCATCGATGCAGCGGATGCCGCCGACTTCGCCCAGAGCATCGCCGTGCGCAACGAGGTGGAGGCTCTCGGCTACGGCACGCACGACCTGGCGCCGGAGCCGGTCGAGCTTCTCCCCGCGTTCCACGACCCGGCCTCGCCGCGACGACTGTTCGGCGTGCGGGTCGACGGGGCGCTCGTGGCGCGCGCGTACTTCGAGATCAACGTCGGGCCTGAGGTGCCGGTGGCCTGGGCGACGGTCGAGGTGCTGCCCGCCCACCGCGGCCGCGGCATCGGCACGGCTCTCGCCGAGCACGTGGAGGCGCTCGCCCACGACCGCGAGAAGCTGTACGTCTACGTGGTGTCCCCCGACGGGCCGGGCGACCGGCTGGTGCCGCCGACCGGGTACGGATCGGTGCCCCTCGCCAATCCGGAGGTGCGCTTCCTGCTGCACCGGGGCTTCTCCCTCGAGCAGGTGGAGCGCGCGAGCCGCCTGGCCCTGCCCCTGGAGGCCGCGGGTCTCTCGTCTGCTGTCGCCGCGGCATCCGCTGTATCGGGCGACGACTACCGGCTGCACCGCTGGATCCGGCGCACCCCGGAGCGCTGGCTCGACGACATGGCGCTGCTGTTCACCCGGATGAGCACGGACGCACCGAGCGCGGGGCTCGAGGAGCCCGAGGACCCGTGGACTCCGACGCGCGTGTCGGAGTCCGAGGACCGCGAGGAGGCCAGCCCGCGGGAGATGATCACGGTGGCGGTGGAGCACGTTCCGAGCGGGAGGCTCGTCGGCTACAGCTCGCTGTCGGTGCCGCAGCAGACGGAGCGCGCCGTGATGCAGGACGACACCCTCGTGCTGCGCGAGCACCGCGGCCACCGGCTCGGCATGCTGCTCAAGGTCGCGAACCTCGCGAACCTGGCCGAGCTGAGGCCCGGGCACCCCTCGGTGATCACCTTCAACGCCGAGGAGAACCGGCACATGCTGAGTGTGAACGAGGCGGTCGGCTTCTCAGCGATCGGCTACGAGGGGGCCTGGATGAAGCGGATGCCGTAGCGGCCGAAGCGACTCGGATCAGGAACCGCCCGCGGTCGTCGCCACGACCTGCTGCGTCGCCGGGCTCGTGGTGGTCGCGGCGGCGATCACGGACTCCGACTCGGCCGAGGGGGTCGCCTCGGCCGTCCCCTCGGCAGCCGCTCGGCGCTTCTTCGACGCGCTGACGACGCCGAGCAGCACGGCGGCCACCACCAGCCAGATCAGCAGCTGCACCAGCCAGCGTCCGGCCTGGGCGCCGTCGAAGTACAGCACGCTGCGCATCGCCTCGAACGCGCCGGAGCCGATCCAGCCGTTGTGCACGACCTGCCAGAACGGCGGCAGCATCGACTCGGGGATGCTGCCTCCCGAGCTCGGGAAGTTCAGCGCGATGAGGAACAGGATGACCGCGAAGATCGACGCCTGTCCCACCACCACGTTGAGCAGGGTGGCCAGGAGGCCCACGGCGAGCGTGTAGAGCATTCCGATGCCGAGGACGGCCGCGACCATCCCGAAGGTGACCTCGAAGTCGACGTAGACGCTGATCATCGCGAAACCGACGACCGGCACGACGAGGGCGGCGCCCACGGCGGTGGCGACCATCGAGCGCACGCTCGGGTTGCGGAAGGCCTGGGTGACCCCGGTGACGGTCAGGAATCCGCCGACGGTGCAGATCACGAGGAGGAAGAACAGGATCGATCCGCCCGGGTCGTCGGAGGGCAGGGGCGAGACGTCCTCGACGGTGGAGGTGCCGCCGAGGCTCGCGGCGACCTGCTGCCCGACGTTCTGCACCGTCGCGGTCGCGATGCGGCCGCCGCCCGAGGCGACGATCGTCGTGACGTCGTCGCCGTCGACGATGAGCGCCCCGACGGCGTCGCGCTGGGAGACGGCGTCGCGGGCCTCGTCGGCGTCGGCCGTCTGCGTGATGTCGAAGCCGCCGGTCGCCTTCTCGTCGATGGAGTCGGCGAGCTGCTCGGTGACCGAGGCGGGCCCGGCGATGGTGAGCGCCATGTCGTGCGGCAGCGGGGCGTGGGTGGCGCTGACGTAGCAGATCGTGAACGCCAGCAGGAAGAAGAGCGGCATCGAGATCACGGCGATGAGCGTCGTGCGCAGGGACGCCGTGCGAGCCGGGTCGACCGATCCGGGCGTCACAACGACGTCGAGGTGGTTCTCGGGCATCTCGAAGGACTCGTGCTTGTTGTGCGGTTCGGTGGTGCTCATCGGTTCACGCCCTCTCCGGTCGTGATGGACCGTGCGTAGTTGCTGTCGTCGGGATCGGGGAACTGCTCGATCTCGTACATCTCGTGCTTGACGTGCTTGGGCACGGCGGTCGGGGCGGGTGCGGGCTGTACCGGTTCCGCCTCCGCGGCCGCCTCCGCCTCCGCGGCGAGGCCGGCGATCTCAGTGCGCTGCGAGCGCACCGTGCGGGCGAGGTGCACGATCACGGTCACCAGCACCAGCCCGAGGGTCCAGGCGGCGAGCTGGAGAACCCAGCGCTGTGCGCCGTTGCCGTCGAAGTAGACGATCGAGCGGAACGACTCGTAGGCGCCGGAGCCGAAGTAGAAGCTGTGCACCGCCTGCCAGAAGCTGGGGAGCAGCGCGGCCGGGGTCGGGCCGCCCGAGCTCGGGAAGTTGAGCATCACGATGAAGCCCATGATCCCGATGGTCGCCATCTTGCCGAGGAACTGCTCGATGAGCACGGCGGCGGACCCGACGGTGAAGACGTAGAGCGCGTTGACGCCGAGCAGCGCGGCGATCGTGCCGAAGCTGGCGCCGTAGTCGCCGACGAAGATCGCCGAGAGGCCGAAGACGATCAGCGGCGCGGCGATCGAGGCGGCGCCGACGGCGGCGTAGCGCACGCGCAGCCGCGCGCCGGGCATCACCTGCATCAGCACGATGATCACCAGGTAGGCGGCGAGCGACGTGTAGGTGAGCAGGTAGAAGAGGTTGGTCCCGAGCGGGTCCTCCGCGTCGAGCGGGGCGACCTCGACGACGGTCGCGGTGGCGCTCGCCCCGAGGTCGTCGGCGACCTGGGCGCCGATCGCCCGGACGGTGCCCGCGACGGCCTGGCCCTCGGCGGAGGCGACGAAGGTCGTCACGGTGAACGTGGGGGTGTCGGGCGACGCCGGGTCGACCGCGTTCGGGAGGACCTCGATGGAGCCCATCACCGTGCGGTGGGAGACGCTCGATCGCGCCTCGCCCTCGACATCGGTGTGGGTGGCCGCGAACTCGGGGGTGTCGTCGAGGCCGTCGGCGATCTGCGAGACCACCTGGTCGGGACCGACCACGAGCAGCGAGAGGTCGTTCGGCGTCGGCTTGTGGATCGCCCCGACGAACAGCAGGGGGAAGACGATGATGAAGAAGAGCGGCGCGAGGAACGCGGTCGCAAGCTTCGACAGTGTTGCGGTGGATCGCTTCGACGGTGAAGGAGTGGGCGTGAGTTCAGTCATCGGGGCTCCGCGGGTAGGGAAAAGTAAACCTTGGTTACAGTAAACGTGGTTTACAGTGGTGTCAAGTCGTCCGCGGACGACCCGCCCGCCGACAGAGCCGCCGGCGTCGACACCCAGGAAGCGAGAGACCGTGACTCCTCCACCCCGCCCCGACCGCTCCGCCGACGTCAAGGACAAGATCCGCTCCGCGGCGAAGCGCCTCTTCACCGCAGACGGCTTCGATGCGACGGGTATCCGCGACATCGCGGCGGAGGCCGGGGTGAACCCGGCGATCGTCATACGCCACTTCGGAAGCAAGGAGCGGCTGTTCGTCGAGACCATCGACGCGAACAGCAGCTGGTCGAGCGCCCTCGAGGGCCCGCTCGACGAGATCGGCGAGCGCCTGGTGCGCGCGGTGATCACCGGCCGCCGGAACGGGCTGCAGGTGTTCGGCTCCGTGGTGCGCGCATCCGGGCGTGCGGACGTGCGCGCGCATCTGCAGTCCTCGCTCGCGCAGCAGTTCGTGGGCCCGCTCGCAGCGCGCTTCGCGGGCGACGACGCCGAGCTGCGGGCGCACCTCTTCGCCGCTCAGGCGACCGGCCTCATGTTCGCGCTGTCGGTGTACGACGACGAGTACCTGATCTCCGCCTCCGCCGACGGCATCGTGGAGCACTACGGCGCGTCCCTGCAGCGCCTCGCGACGGGCTGAGCGGGAGGGACGCGCCGGAGGGCTACGCCGAGAAGGTCGCCGAGGCCGCGTCCAGTGCCGCGGTCTGCTCGGCGGTGAGCTCGAGCGTCGCGGACGCGAGCAGGTCGGGCAGCTGCTCGATCGTGCGGGCGCTGGCGATCGGGGCCACGACGCCCGGACGGCTGCGCAGCCAGGCGAGGGCGACGCTCGCGAGGGACGCGTCGTGCTCCGCGGCGACGGTGTCGAGGGCCGCGAGCACGTCGAGGCCGCCGTTGTCGAGGTACTTCGCCATGCCCCCTCCGCGCGGGCTCTTCGAGAAGTCGGCGGCGGTGCGGTACTTGCCGGTGAGGAATCCCGCGGCCAGGCCGAAGTAGGGCACGACGCCGAGGCCCTTGTCCGCCACGATCGGTGCGAGGGTGGTCTCGTAGTTGGCGCGCTCGACGAGGTTGTAGTTCGGCTGCAGCGCCACGGGCAGGGCGAAGCCCTTCGCCTCGGCGATGGAGAACCACTCGGAGACGCGCTCGGCCGTGTAGTTCGAGACGCCGACCGCGCGGATCTTGCCGGCCACGAGCAGGTCGTTGAACGCGGAGACGGTCTCCTCGAGCGGGGTGCTCGCGTCGTCGAAGTGCGCGTAGTAGAGGTCGATGTAGTCGGTGCCGAGGCGGGCGAGCGAGGCGTCGGCCGCGGCTGCGACGTTGGCGCCGCCGAGTCCTGTGAAGTCGGGGTGCTGGCTCACCTTGGTGCCCAGCACGATGTCGGAGCGGTTGTCGCGCTGTGCGAACCAGCTGCCGATGATCGTCTCCGACTCTCCCCCGGAGTTGCCGGGCACCCAGCTCGAGTAGCCGTCGGCGGTGTCGACGAAGTTGCCGCCACCGGCGACGAAGGCGTCGAGCACAGCGTGCGAGGTGGCCTCGTCGCTGGTCCAGCCGAAGGTGTTGCCGCCGAGAGCGAGCGGGAAGACGTCGAGGGAGGAGCTGCCGATAGTAGTCATGGCGAAGCCAACGCCGAGCCGGGCCGCTTTATTTCGCGCGGACGGGGTCGACCACGAGGTCGTTTCAGCTTGCGCGCGGAAGAACGCGGAGAATGTGTACACGGTTGATAGACGCCACGATCTCCGGCGTTGGTGCATTTGGCCCGGCGTTGAAGCAGCCGGCTAAACGACGATTTTGGCGCCCTTCGATCGATTGCACTTCCAGCAGAGAGTCTGAAGATTATCTGGCGTGCTGAGGCCACCTCTCGAGACCGGCATGATGTGATCAACTTCGAGTAGCAAATGGGGCTCGGACATTGTCGACACCCCGCAGTTCAAACAAGTGAAATTGTCGCGGGCCTTGATTTGACCACGGAGTCTGGCGGTCATCAACGCGCGCTGACCAGCCGCTGACTTCGTCCACCGAATTTTCTCTACGAGAGTTGCGGACAGAGCTTCGAGCGTAGGCGTGTTTAGTTCGGTGCTCGACGACTGTCCGCTGTTTCCGCCAGCAGACGTGTACTGGAACTTGTACTTGGGGTACGGGACGTCAACGGGCGATAGCTGGGCACCAAGCTGACTCCAAAATTCTTTCGAGTAATGCTTGAGCACGAATTGGGGCGGGTTGATGCTGGCGGAGATGTCCGTTTCTCGCTTCTTTACGTTTTCCACCGCCGTTTCCAGTCGCGAGATGTCGTCCGCGACGCGTTGGACATCCGCAAGGGTCGCCAAGTCAGCTTTGATGGAAAAGTACTTCATCAGGTACTTGATCGGATCAACGCTCGCGTTTCGCACGACTTGCAGAGAAGCGTTGTAGACGTGCGGTGCGTACACCGCAAGATTCCGGTCGCGACGGTTGTTCCAGACAGAGGTGTTCTCGAACGTAGCGAGATGCGCGTGCTGTCCGGTTGAAGAAGCCCCGATTTCGAAGGACCCTTGAGCACGAATTTGCGCTACGTAATTGACAACATCGTTGTGCTCGGACACCACCGCTGAGACGTTCGTCTTCAGGCCTTGGAAGTGCTCAGATGCGAAATACCGAGATTTTCGAACATGCCGAATTACTGGGTTGGCGATGACGATCAAGACCAGGGCGAATAGAGCTAACCAAGCGCTACCGGTAGCTGTCCCAGTGAAAATCGGAACAACAATCAGCAAGACAACGAACAGCGGGGTGGGCATGGTGATTCCTCTGATTTCTGCCGTTCAAATCGAGGCATTTTCGACCGAGCCGACATCGTCATCCTGTCACGTCAACGCGGAGAATTTGACATCGGCTCGCAAATAGCGAGCAAGCCCGGTCGGCGCTTCGACCGTCAGCGCACCCGCTGGCAGAACGGACAGAAGTGCGAGCCGCGGTTCATGAACGACTCCCGCACGATGGGGCGCCCGCAGCGGGCGCACGGCTTGCCCTGCTGCCCGTAGGCGTTGAGCGAGTGCGAGAAGTAGCCGCTCGCGCCGTTCACGTTGACGTACTGCGCGTCGAAGCTGGTTCCCCCCTCGCCGAGCGCCTTCGCCAGAACCAGTCGCACCTCGGCGAGCAGCAGCTTCGCCCGCGCGCGGCTCAGCGACCCGGTCGGCTGGGCGTAGTGCACGCGGGCGGCCCACAGCGCCTCGTCGGCGTAGATGTTGCCCACCCCGCTGAGCAGGGTCTGGTCGAGCAGGGCGCGCTTGACGCCGGTGTTGCGGGCGGCGAGCCGGGCGAGGAAGAGACGGTCGTCGAACGCGGGGTCGAGGGGGTCTCGCGCGATGTGCGCGACCTGGCTGGGGACTCGGGAACCGGGCACATCCGCTGTCGGCAGCATCGTATCGATCGCCATCGAGCCGAAGATGCGCTGGTCGACGAAGTTGAGGCGCAGCGGGCCGTGCTGCGGGTGGTCGATGTCCAAGCGGATGCGTGTGAGCCGGTCGTCGGTGACACGGTCGCGCAGCAGCACCTGGCCGCTCATGCCGAGGTGAACGACGAGGGCCTCGGGCGCCTGCTGGGGTCCCGAAACCGCCTCGCCCAGCGGCAGCCAGAGGAACTTGCCACGGCGCTCGGCGGAGAGGATGCCGCGCCCGGCGAGGCGGTCGACGAAGTCCTCGGCCGGCCCGTCGTGCCGGCGCAGCGAACGCTCGTCGAAGACCGTGACGGAGTCGACCGTCGCGCCGGTCACCGCCGGCTCGAGGCCAGCGCGCACCACCTCGACCTCGGGAAGCTCGGGCACTACGCGCTTGCGCTCAGCCGGGTCCAGGCCTCGAGCGCCGCGGCGACCTCGGCCTGCTTCTTGCTCGAGCCCGTGCCGGTGGCGATCTCCTCGCCGCCGACCAGCACGGTGGCGTGGAAGCGCTTGAGGTGGTCGGGGCCGCTGTCGACGATCAGGTAGCTGGGGGCGCCGAGGCTGCGGCGTGCCGACAGCTCCTGCAGGCTCGTCTTCGGGTCCATGGTGGCGCCGAAGCGTTCCGGGTCGGCGAGCAGCGGCGCGATGAGGCGGTACACCAGGGCGGTCGCCTCCTCGCCGCCGCGGGAGAGGTAGGCGGCGCCGATGATGGCCTCGACGGTGTCCGCCAGCATCGACGACTTGTCGCGTCCGCCGGTGAGCTCCTCGCCGCGACCGACACGCAGGTACTGGCCCAGCCCGATGAAGCGGGCCACTTCGGCCAGTGCCACGGTCGACACGAGGCTCGCCCGGCGCTTGGCCAGCTCGCCCTCGTCGAGGTCGGGGTGCTCGGTGAAGAGCATCACGGTGACGGCCTGGCCCAGAATGGAGTCGCCGAGGAACTCGAGGCGCTCATTGTTCGCCACTCCCCCGTTTTCGTACGCGAAGGAGCGGTGTGTCAGAGCGAGCTCGAGCAGGTCGGGGCCGATGTCGATTCCCAGCAGGGACGACAAATCGGCCCGGCTGGCTTTAGGAGATCCAGTCACGAGCCGACTCGCAGTAGTTCAAGTGGACTAAACGTCCGCGACCTTGCGGCCCTTGTACTCCATGTACAGCGGGTTGCCGGTCGAGTCCTCGACGACCTTCGCGCGGTGCGGGAGGCTGTAGGTGGTCTTGCCGTTCTCGACGGTCTTGACCAGGGTGGGGGCGGTCGCCTTCCACTGCGCGCGGCGCATACGAGTGCTCGCGCGCGACATCTTGCGCTTCGGTACAGCCATTAGCTTCTCTTCTCTCTCTCGGCGCGGTCGGCATCGCCTGCCGCTGCGCCTGCAACATCTGATTCGGATGACTGGAACCCGGCAAGCGCAGACCAGCGAGGATCTGTTACTACCTTGGGTTCCCTGTCTGGAAAGTCGGCCAGTCTTTCGCCCGTCTCCGGGTCGAGTCCTGGGCAATCCGGACGACATACCGGTTGAAACGGCAGTGACAGCACTACCGCATCCCTGACGGACGGCTCGAGGTCAATATGATCCTCGACAACCGTGTAGTCAAAAGCTTCGTCAACAGAGTACGCGAAAAGCTCTTGGATTTCGACTTCGACAGGCAGTTCGATCGCATCGAGGCATCGACCGCACTCGCCGGTGGCGATTGTGGTGACGTCCGCGGACACGAGAATGCCGTCGTGCAGGCCTTCCAGGCGCACGTCGAGGTGCATTTTCGCGCCCTCGGGAATGCCGATCATGGCATTGCCGAAGGATTCTGGCACGGTGATATCGAGGTCGCGCTCGCGCATCTCGCCGGGGCGGTGCATGAGGTCGTACACCTCAACGGTGAACGGGGTGGGGGTGAAGTTCGACACAACCGTCGATCCTACGCCCAAACGGGCGGATCCCGCCGGGCGGTGCGACTCCCGCTGGTCGAGTAGCGCTCAGCGCCTGCTACTCGACCAGCGAGGCGGACTAGTTGCCGCCCTCTTTGAGCTCCACGGTCAGCGGGGCGAAGTCGGCGCCGACCACGTCGACCCCCTCCTCCTCGAGCTCAGCGAGCGCCTTCTCGACGTACTCGTTGCTGTAGGCGGATGCCGGCGGCTCTTCGCTGATGATCGTCGCGCCGGTCTCGTTGCTGGTCTCCAGGGCCATCGCCACCGTGGCGTCCCACGCGGCCTCGTCGATCGTGCCGACTCCCCCGGTGGTGGACGGCCAGATGAGCTTGTTGACCTCGTTGGTCATCCAGAGCTGGTGCGAGAGGCCGAGCGTGGATCCCGCGTCGGTCACGATGTCCGCGGCGCCCTGGGCGTCGTCGCGGGCGAAGGCCCAGCCCTTGATGCTCGCCTTGATGAATTTCACCGTGGTGTCGGCGTAGTCGGCGTCGTCTTCGAGACGACCCGCATCCGCCCAGATCGCGTCCTGGAGCATGGAGGTGCCCTCCTCGTTCCAGTCGATGACATTGAAGTCGTCGGCGGTGTACAGCTCGCCGGTCGCCGGGTCGACGGTCTCGAGCAGCTGGGCGTACTCGTTGTAGGTCATCGCCTGCGCCGCGTCGATGTCGCCGGAGAGCAGCGCGTTCATGTCGAAGTTCTGCGAGACCACGGTGACGTCGTCGGTCACCCCCGCCTTGTTGAGGCCGGCGTAGAGCTCCCACTCGTTGCCGTAGCCCCAGCTGCCGATGGTCTTGCCGCCGAGGTCTGCCGCCGAGGTGATGTCCTGATCCTTGAACGACACCTGCAGGGTCGCGGAGCGCTCGAAGATCTGGGCGACGTCGGTGATGTTCGCGCCGTTCTCGATGGATCCGAGCACCTTCGGCACCCACGAGATCGCGTAGTCCACGTCTCCCGCCGCCAGGGCGTCCTGCG
>Ga0247729_10000663_pt1 | contig 13692 bp, 10 predicted proteins | sample UWRJL133311R2_FD_180958 | JGI IMG/M metagenome (GOLD analysis project Ga0247729, IMG submission 180958) | Plant litter microbial communities from Arlington Agricultural Research Station in Wisconsin, United States - UWRJ-L133-311R-2 | ecosystem: Environmental > Terrestrial > Plant litter >... | reverse complement strand
TCTCCAGTGAGGTCATGTCGGAAACGATGCGGCGGCCTTCCATCACCTGGAAGATGCCGCGGCGGACGATCTTGTCGGGATCGATGCCATGGATGCGCTCGCCGTCGAACACGATCTCGCCACGCGTCACTTCGCCGTCCTCGGTCTTGAGCAGCCCGGAGATCGCTTTCAGCGTGGTGGATTTCCCCGCGCCGTTGGCGCCAAGCAGCGCCACGATGGCGCCTTTGGGGACCTCCATGCTAAGGCCGCGCAGCACCAGAATGACGTCGTCATAGACGACCTCGATATTGCGGACGGCGAGCAGGGGGGCGATGGTCGCTGCTGCTGCGACTTTTGCGTCGGACTGAAGTGTAGTCTGCACCAAGATGCTCCCGGTTGCGGCTCAATCTTTCCCTCCCCCTTGTGGGGAGGGTGGCCCGGCGAAGCCGGGTCGGGTGGGGGTGCCACGAACGCTAGAGCCCGCGGCACCCCCACCCCGGCCTCGCCTCGCCAATGCGTAGCATTGGCTCAGTCGGCCGACCCTCCCCACAAGGGGGAGGGAGGCCACTGACATCGTCGCTAGCTTACGAACACTACCACCCATGCCATTCCGGCTTGCGTGGCAGCTCGACCGTCTTCACCTTCTCCAGCTTGATGGTGCCCTTGGCCATCAGGTCGTTCAGATCGCCGTCGGTCGAACCCGACACCTTCGAACGATACAGATCGACCTTCGTGGTCGGCCGGTGATCCTTCGCGGTCCAGGTCGAAGGATTGCAGACGCCCTCCATGCCTGCGGGCACCCAGTCCGCTTTCTGGTAGAATCCCTTGGCGACGTTCTCGCCGGTGGCGCCGCCGTTCTTGGCGGCCCATTCCAGGGCTTCGCGCATATACAGCGAGGTGCAGACGCCGGCGATGTAATGCACTGGGCGGTAGATCTTGCCGGTGGGATCGGAGATCTTCGAGATCTCCACCACGGTCTTCATGCCCGGCGCGTTGCCGCCCCAGCTCACGGCCGTGCGCAGCGGGAAGATCACGCCGTCGGCGGCGTCGCCCGCGGCCTTGGCGGCGTTCTCATCCATGCCCCAGACGTTGCTCATGAACTGCACGTCGACACCGGCCGACTTGCAGGCCTTCATCACCGAGATGTTGGAGGCCGCGGTGTTGCCGAGATAGGCGTAGTTGGCGCCCGCGCTCTTTAGGCTGAGGCACTGCGCGGAATAGTCGCCCGGCGCCAGCGCGAACACCAGCGGCGGCAGCACGTCGAAGCCGAGCTCAGCGGCGATCGCCTCGCCCGCGGCCTTCGGCGCGTTGGGGTAGGGATGGTTGGCGCCCATGTGGACGAATTTCGGCTTGCCGGGCTTGCCCTTGGCCTTCCAGTCGTCCGCCGCCCAGGTCAGCTCCGCGCGCAACGCATCCGAATAGGACGGGCCGTAGAAGAAATTATACGGTGCGGGCTTGGCCTTGCCGCCGGCGCCGGTGGGGTCGGTCAGCGCCGCGGAATAGGAGCCGGAAATATCCGGGATCTTGTCCTGCGCGAGGAAACCGGTGAGCGCCTCGGTATCCGCGGTGCCCCAGCCCATGATCGCCGCGACCTTGTCGGCGCCGGACCACTTCTTGTACAGCGCAATGGCGCGCGGCACCTGGTAGCCGTAGTCGTTGGAGTCGAGGTTGACCTGCTTGCCGCCGATGCCGCCGTTCTTGTTGATCCAGGCGAAGGTATCGACCACGCCCTGGCCATAGGGCGTGCCGACGTCCGACGTGCCGCCGGAATAGTCGGCGAGATGGCCGACCGCGATCTGCGCCTGCGCTGTGGCGCTGGCGCCCGCGAGCAGGAGGGCAATGGATACTGTGCCTAAAAGCGATTTCATCGTCATGAGCGTTCTCCCGGTGGTTTTTGTTTTATGGTCGCAGTCTAGCCAGTCTTGGTCCGACCTCAATGTGAAAACGGGTACAATTTCCAGTAGGTCTTGATCTGCCGCCAGCGGTGCGCCAGTCCGTCCGGCTCGAAGATCAGGAAGGCGATGATGATCAGCCCGATGGCGATCTCGCGCAGGAAGGTGATGTTGTTGTTGAGCTGCAGCGCGCGGTCGATGGCGCCGCCTTTCAGCTCCGCCGAAAGCCACTCCATGCTTTCCGGCAGCAGCACCACGAAGGCGGTGCCCATCAGCGTGCCCATGATCGAGCCGGTGCCGCCGATGATCACCATGGCCAGGAACAGGATCGAGCGTTCGATGCCGAAGCCCTCGTTGGAGACCACGAGCTGATAATGCGCATACAGCGCGCCTGCGACCCCTGCGAAGAACGCGGCAAGGCCGAACGACAGCGTGCGGTATTTGGTGAGATTGATGCCCATGATCTCGGCGGAGAGATAATGGTCGCGGATCGCCACCAGCGCGCGGCCATCGCGCGAGCGCATCAAATTGGTGACCAGCACATAACTCGCCACCACATAGGCCAGCACCACGTAAAAATACTGCCGGTCGCCGCGCAGCTCGTAGTTGAAGATCGAGAACGATTTGGCCATCGCCGGCACCGAGCCGCCGGAAAACCATTCCGCGCGCGAGAAGAAGTCGATCAGGATATATTGCGCGGCCAGCGTGGCGATGACGAGATACAGCCCCTTTAGCCGCGCCGCCGGCAGGCCGAAAATCAGGCCGACGATGGCGGTGACCACGCCGGCGATGGGGATCGAGAAGAACACCGGGATCGGATAATTATTGGAGATGTAGGCCGAGGTGAACGCGCCGAACAGAAAGAACGCGGCGTGGCCGATGGAGATCTGGCCGGTGAAGCCGACCAGGATGTTGAGCCCGAGCGCCGCGATGCCGTAGATGCCGATCAGGATCAGCTGGCTGAGCCAGTATTCGCTGAGCAGTTGCGGCGCAAAGCAGATCGCGACAATGCCGAGGATCGCGGCGTTGCGGCTGGTGGTGGTCGGAAAGATGGTGGTGTCGACCGCATAGGTGGTGCGGAAATCGCCGGCGGGGATCAGGGACGGGCTGGCCATCAGAAGAGTCTTTCCTGAGCATGATCGTTACCGAAAACCGGTATCCACTTTTCGGCGATCATGCTTACACCCGCTCGATGTCTTTGGTGCCGAACAGGCCGTAAGGCTTGATCATCAGGATGATGATGAGCACGTAGAACGGCGCGATCTCATAGAGATTGCCCCAGTGCAGATATTCCGAGTCGACGAACTGCGCGACATTCTCCAGCACGCCGATGATGATGCCGCCGATCACCGCGCCGCCGACCGAGTCGAGCCCGCCGAGGATCGCCGCGGGAAACACCTTGATGCCGTAGATCGACAGGCCCGACGACACGCCGTTGACCACCGCGACCACGACGCCGGCGACGGCCGAGACCATGGCCGAGATCGCCCAGGCCATGGCGAACACGGTCTTCACGGAAATGCCCAGCGACTGCGCCACCTGCTGGTTGAACGCAGTGGCGCGCATCGCCAGCCCCCATTTCGAGACGCGGAAGAACCACGCCATGCCGACCATCATCAGCACGGAGACCACCAGGCTCATCACATAGACGGTCTGGATCTGCAGCCCTGCGAAGGAGACGGATTGGCTGGTGAACACACGCGGAAACGGCTGCGGGCTGACGCCATAGATCCACTTGAGGGACGCCTGGAATACGGTGGAGAGCGCGATGGTCACCATGATCACCGAGATGATCGGCTCGCCGATCATCGGCCGCAGGATCACGATCTGGATGGCGATGCCGAACGCGAACATGAACACCAGCGTCATCGGCATGCCCAGCCAGAACGGCACCTGGTACTTGGTCAGCAGCGTCCAGCACACCCAGGCGCCGATCAGCAGCAACTCGCCCTGCGCGAAGTTGACGACTTGCGTGGCCTTGTAGATCAGCACGAACGACATCGCCACCACGCCATACAGCGTGCCGACCACGAGGCCGTTGACGAGAAGCTGGAGGAGGAGGTGGGTGTTCATGATGGCTGCACGGCGGTTGCGATGATCGTCCCCTCCCCCCTCGTGGGGGAGGGTGCCTGAGCGAAGCGAAGGCGGGAGAGGGGGCTCTTCCCCTCTCCCCTTGTGGGAGAGGGTGGCCGCGCGCAGCGCGGACGGGAGAGGGGGAGCCGCGCGTGAGAGCGGCGTGTCTGGCACCCCCTCTCCCGAGCGAGCTTGAGTTGACCGCCAGTGCTCCCCTCTCCCACCCTGCAAAGCTTCGCTTTGCTTGGGGGAGAGGGGACAACTATTGGCATAGCGCTGAACTGCTGCAGTGATGCGAGCATCATTCCGCCGCCTCCATCGCGGCATCCCGCGCCAGATCGATCACCAGCAGCGTCGTGCGTATCCGTTGCGTGGTGCCGTCCTGGAACCGGATCACCGTGTCCACCGGAATATCTCGCGCCCCGCCGTAAATCCCATCGATGATATCGGCGTATTTCTCGTTGATCACGCTGCGCCGGACTTTTCGCGTACGGGTCAACTCGCCGTCGTCCGCGTCGAGCTCCTTGTACAGCAGCAGGAACTTGGCGATGCGCTGCGCCGGCGGCAACGTCGCATTGACCGCCTCGACCTCTTTTCGCAACAGCGCATACACTTCGGGCCGCGAGGCAAGGTCCGTATAGGTCGTGAACGAGATCCGGTTCTTCTCCGCCCATTTCGAGATGATCGAGAACCGGATGCAGATCATCGCCGCCAGCGCCTCGCGCTGATCCCCGAGCACGACTGTCTCCGCGATGTACGGCGAGAATTTCAGCTTGTTCTCGATATATTGCGGCGAGAAGCGTTCGCCGCGCGCGGTCTGTGCGAGGTCCTTGATGCGGTCGATCACCACGAGCTGCTTGTTGTCGTTGAAATAGCCGGCATCGCCGGAATGCATCCAGCCGTCGCGCAGGTCCGCGGCAGAAGCCTCCGGCGCCTTGTAGTAGCCCAGAAACATGTTGGGATGCTTCACCACGATCTCGCCGACGCCGTGCACGTCGGGCTCGCGGATTTCGATCAGAATGCTGTCGCCCATCGCGACGCCGGTGGTGTCGGGATCGACGGCACCCGCATCGTGCAGCGTGAAGGCGCCGAGCGTTTCGGTCTGGCCGTACAGCGTGCGCAGCGGCACGCCCATGGCGCGGAAGAATTTGAATGTGTCGGGGCCCAGCGCCGCGCCGCCGGTGGCCGCCGAGCGCAATCGCGTAAAGCCAAGCCGGTCGCGCAGCGCGCGGAACAGCAGCGTATCGGCGATCGCGGATTTCTTGCCGTCGGCCAAAGCGGCGAGGCCGGCCTTCATGCCGACCTCGTAGAGCTGCTGCTTCAGCGGCGAGGAATCCATCACGCGGGCGCGGACGTCGGCGGCGATGCCTTCCCAGACGCGCGGAGCGAACAGCACGAACGTCGGCGCGATCTCGCGAAAATCGTTCATCATGGTGTCCTGCTGCTCGACGAAATTGACCTTCATCCGGCTCAGCAGGCCTTTGCCGAGCGCATAGACCTGCTCCATGATCCACGGCAGCGGTAGCACCGAGACGTATTCATCGTCCGGCCCTTTCGGATCGAACGTGAGATAGGTCGCGCAATGGCCGAGCACGCGGCCCGCCGCCAGCATCGCCAGCTTGGGATGCGAGGTGGTGCCCGAGGTGGTGCAGAGGATCGCGACGTCCTCGCCGCGGCTCTGGTCGACCATCTGGTTGTAGAGGTCCGGCTCGCGCGCCGCGCGGTCGCGGCCCATCTTCGCCAGCGCATCGGCTTGCAGCAAGCGCGGATCGTCATACTTCCGCATGCCACGCGGATCGGAGTAGACGATGTGGCGCAGGTCCGGCACGCGGTCGCCGAGCGCCAGCAACTTGTCGACCTGTTCCTCGTCTTCGGCGAACACGATCTTCGCTTCGCCGTAGTTGAGCAGGTACGCGGCTTCTTCATCCAGCACGTCGCGGTACAGGCCCAGGCTCATGGCGCCGACCGCATGCGCGGCGATTTCCGCAGCCACCCAGTCCGGCCGGTTGTCGCCGATGATGCCGACCACGTCGCCGCGCACGATCCCCAGCTCGACCATACCCAGCGCAAATTCCTTCACCCGGGTCTGGTAGTCGTTCCAGGTGAACACGCGCCACAGCCCGAAATCCTTTTCGCGCAACGCGATGTCGCCGCCGTTCTCGCGGGCATTGAGGCGCAGCAGTTTCGGATAGGTGTCCGCCTGTTGGACGCGGCCGGCATAGTCCATCATGCGGCGCTCTCCGGCATCGGCGCGTGGTCGGGGTCTTCCAGCACCTCGTCCTCCTCGCCGAGATAGGCGCGCTTGACGTGCGGATCGGCGAGCACGGAGGCCGGATCGCCCTCGGCGATCTTGCGGCCGAAATCCAGCACCATCACGCGGTGCGAGATGTCCATCACCACGCCCATGTCGTGCTCGATCATCATCACGGTCATGCCGAACTCCTCATTGAGATCGACGATGTAACGCGCCATGTCCTCCTTTTCCTCGAAGTTCATGCCGGCCATCGGCTCGTCGAGCAGGATGAGGTTCGGCTCCAGCGCCATGGCGCGCGCCAGTTCGACGCGCTTGCGCAAGCCATAGGGCAGGGTGCCCGCGGTGGCCTTGCGCACGCTCTGCAGATCGAGGAAGTCGATGATCTCCTCGACCTTGCGGCGGTGCTCCAGTTCTTCCTTGCGCGCGCCGGTCAGCCAGTACAGCGAGCCGGTGAGGAAGTTGTTCTTCAGCAGGTGATGGCGACCGACCATGATGTTGTCGAGCACGCTCATGTGGTGAAACAGCGCGAGGTTCTGGAAGGTGCGGCCGATGCCAAGGCCGGGCCGCGCATTGGGCGTCAGGCCGGTGATGTCGCGGCCGCGATAAAACAACTGGCCTTCGGTGGGGCGGTAGCGGCCGGAGATGCAGTTGACGATGGAGGTCTTGCCGGCGCCGTTCGGACCGATGATGGAAAACAGCTCGCCGGGGCGCACGGCAAAGCTCACCTCGGTGAGCGCCCGCACGCCGCCAAAGCGCAGGGACACCCCGCGCACCTCCAAAGCGTGATCCACGCTTGCTCCTCCCTGCAACGGCGCTTCGCGCTCTGTTGATTGGTCTGATGCCGAACCTACACCGGCCGGGCTGCGTACCCTATTCGACTATTGGCAGGTCTTGCCATCCGGCACGCGATGATCGCGTAGCCCGCATGAGCGTAGCGATATGCGGGATCGGCCACTCGAGGAAGCTCTGCCCCGCATGTCGCTGCGCTCATGCGGGCTACGGCCCCGGTGGCAGCGTACCCTCACACCTCCAGCCATTCCTTGCGCACGCCGGCATTGCCCTTGAGATCCGCCGGCGTGCCCTCGAACACGATGCGGCCGTGGCCCATCACGTAGAGCCGGTGCGAGATGCGCATGGCGATGGACAGCTTCTGCTCCACCAGAAGAATCGCCACGCCGCGCCGCGCGATTTCCGCGATGAGATCGCCGACCTGCTGCACGATGATCGGCGCGAGGCCCTCGGTGGGCTCGTCGATCATCACGAGATCCGGGTCGCCCATCAACGTGCGGCAGATGGTCAGCATCTGCTTCTCGCCGCCGGACATCACGCCCGCGGCGGTGTCGACGCGCGCCGCGAGGTTGGGAAACATGCCGAGCATGTCGTCGAGCTTCCACTTGCCGGGATGCTTCGGGTTCTTGATCCCCAGCAGCAGGTTCTGCCGCACCGTCAGGCCGGGAAAGATGTCGCGATGCTCCGGCACGTAGCCGAGGCCGAGATGGGCGATCTTGTAGCTCGGCAGGCCGGCGATATCCTTGCCCTTGAAGGTGATCGATCCCTGCGGCGGCACCTCGCCCATGATCGCCTTCACCGTGGTGGAGCGGCCGACGCCGTTGCGGCCGAGCAGGCTGACCACCTCGCCGGCGTCGATATGCATGTCGACGCCCTGCAGGATGTGGCTCTTGCCGTAATAAGCATGGAGGTCGCGGACTTCGAGCATCACGCCGCCTCCTCGCCGAGATAGGCTTCCTTGACCTTCGGGTTGCCGCGGATTTCCTCAGGCGTGCCCGAGGCGATGATCTGGCCGTAAACCAGCACCGAGATGCGGTCGGCGAGGCCGAACACCACGCTCATGTCATGCTCGACGATCAGGAGCGTGCGGCCCTCGGTGAGCCGCCGGATCAGCGCCACCGCGCGCTCGGTCTCGGCGTGGCTCATGCCGGCGGTGGGCTCGTCGAGCAGAATGACGTCGGCGCCGCCCGCGATGGTGATGCCGATCTCCAGCGCGCGCTGCTCGGCATAGGTCAAGAGCCCCGCCGGCACGTCGCGCCGGTTGGTCAGGCTGATGTCCTGCAGGATCTGCGCGGTGCGCTCGCGCACTTCCGGCAGCTTGTCGATGTTCTTCCAGAACGCGTAGCGCTGCCCGGTGGCCCACAGCACGGCGCAGCGGATGTTCTCCCACACGGTCATGTTGGCGAACACGTTGGTGACCTGGAAGCTTCGCGACAGGCCGCGGCGGTTGATCTGGTACGGCGGCAGGTTGGAAATCACCTCGTCGCGCAGCAGGATCTGGCCCACTGATGGCTTCATGTAGCCTGAGATCAGGTTGAACAGCGTCGACTTGCCGGCGCCGTTGGGGCCGATCAGCGCATGGCGCTCGCCTTGCGCCACCTTGAGGTCGACATTGCGGATCACCGATGTGATGCCGAAGGTCTTCTCGACCCCGCGCAGTTCGATAGCCGGGCTCATGCGGCAAATCCCTTTTCGCGGGCGCTGCCCAGCGCTTCGTCCCAGGCGTGCGCCACCCGCGTCCAGCTTTTTCGCGCAAGGACAAAGCCGCCGACGATCAGCAGCGCGGCAATCGTCCAGATATACGGGCTCGCCGCATCGAACGGGATGCCGAACGACTTGATGTGCGAGTCGTCGCCGGGATTGACGGTGAAATGCACCACGGTCTCGATGGCCAGCATGAGCCCGGTGATCATCGCCAGCGTCGGCACGAAGGCCACCGCATAGCTCGGCAGCACGCGGGTCAGCGTACCCGCGCGGATCAGCGGCCGGTGCATCATCAGCAGGCCGGTGAGGCCGCCCGGCGCGTACATCACCACGGCGATGAAGATCAGGCCGAAATACAATTGCCATACCGGCGTGAGGTCGGAGAGGCCCAGCGACAGGATGGTGACGAAGATGGCGCCGACGATCGGGCCGATGAAAAAGCCGATGCCGCCGATATAGGTAGCGAACAGCACGGTGCCGGATTGCACCGCGCCGAGATAGGCGGAATTGGCGATCTCGAAATTGATCGCGGCGAGTGCGCCCGCAATGCCGGCAAAGAAGCCCGAGAAGCAGAAGGCGAGGTAGCGGATGATGTGCGGGTCGTAGCCGACGAACTGCACGCGCTCCGGATTGTCGCGCACCGCGTTGCACATGCGGCCGAGCGGCGTGCGGGTCAGCGCATACATGGCGACGATCGCCAGCAGCGTCCACGCCGCCACGAGATAATAGATCTGCGTCTGCGGCCCGAAACTCCAGTCGAACAGCCGGTACACCTTGGTGCGGTTGGCGGAGACGCCGGCCTCGCCGCCGAAGAAGGTGCGCAGGATCAGCGCGGATGAGGCCACCAGTTCGGCGAGGCCGAGCGAGATCATTGCGAACGCCGTGCCGGAGCGCCGCGTCGACACCCAGCCGAGCAGGGCGGCGAACAGCAGCCCGGTGACGCCGCCGATCAGCGGAATCAGCGGCAGCGGAATCGCCAGCTTGTTGCGCACCACGATGTTGATGGCGTGGATGGCGAGGAAGCCGCCGAGGCCGTAATACACCGCGTGGCCGAACGACAGCATGCCGGTCTGCCCGAGCAGGATGTTATAGGACAAAGCGAAGATGATGGAGATGCCGATCAGGCTGAAGGTGGTCAGCGAGCCGCCGGAGGTGAACACGCGCGGCAGCACCAGCAGTGCCACGATCACCGCCAGCCAGATGCCGTAGAACTTGATCTTGTCGGCGGCGGCGGGCAGCGGCGGCGCGACGGAGGTGGCGAGATCGCTCATGTGTCGCGTGTCCCCAAAAGGCCCATCGGTCGGAACATCAGCACCAGCACCAGCAACAGATACGGCATGATCGGCGCGATCTGGGCGATGGTTACGTTCCAGATGTCGGACAGCCAGGTCGCGGCATAGTCCGGGCTGAGCGGCCCGAACGCGCCGGCCAGGGAGCCGTTCATCGACACCGCAAAGGTCTGCAGCAGCCCGATCAGCAAGGAGGCCAGGAACGCGCCGGGCAGCGAGCCGAGGCCGCCGACCACCACGACCACGAACAGGATCGGCCCGAGCAGCCCGGCCATGTTGGATTGGGTTACGAGTGCGGGGCCGGCGATCACGCCGGCCACGGCGGCGAGCGCCGTGCCGACGCCGAACACCAGCATGAAGATGCGCCCGACATTATGGCCGAGGTGGCCGACCATGTGCGGATGGGTGAGGGCGGCCTGCACGATCAGCCCGATCCGGGTGCGCTTCAGCACCACGAGAAGGCCGATGAAGATCACGATGGACACTACCAGCATGAACATCTTGAACGCCGGATAGTTGGTGGAGAAGATGGTGAAGGCGGGAAAGTCCAGCGCCGGCGGCACGCGAAAATCCACCGGGCTCTTGCCCCAGATGATCTGCACGATTTCCTCGATGGCAAACGCCAGCCCGAAGGTAAACAGCAGTTCGGCGACGTGGCCGTTCTTGTGCACGCGGCGCAGGCCGAAGCGCTCGACGGCCGCACCGATGGCGCCGGCCAGCAGCGGCGCGATGATCAGCGCCGGCCAGAACCCGACCCAGCGCGAGATCTGGAAGCCGAAGAACGCGCCCAGCATGTAGAACGAGGCGTGCGCGAAGTTCAGCACGCCGAGCATGCTGAAGATCACGGTCAGCCCGCTCGCCATCAGGAACAGCAGCATGCCGAACAGCACGCCGTTCAGGGTGGAGATGACGATCAGTTCAAGCACGGAGTTCTCTCAGGTCGTTGAGTACGCGCGACACTATCAGCCGTCATTGCGAGCGAAGCGAAGCAATCCAGAAGGCCACAGGCAAAGGCTGGATTGCTTCGTCGCAAGGGCTCCTCGCAATGACGGCTGCTACGGTCGTGTTACGGCCGTTCCATCTTGCACGTCGTCGGCAGCATGGTCTGCGGGGTGTCGATCTTGGCGGCCAGCTTCCAGCCCCAGCCGGTCTTCTCTTCGTCGAACGGCTCCTTCTCGGTGCGTTCGCCGAACGAGGAGATGTAGATCGGCTGGAAGAACTGGTGGTCGTCCTTGCGCATCACGCCCTTGCCGCCGTGCAGCACGTCCCACTCCATGCCTTCCAGGGCAGCGGCGACCTTCACCGGATCGAGCGACTTGGCCTTTTCGGCGGCAGCGGCGAACATCCGCATTTCGTTGACGGCGCGCGGATAGAACAGGCTGAAGTCATACTTCGCGCGCAGCGCCTTCTCGAATTCCTGCGACGGCTTGTTGTCGATGTTCGGAATGCCTTCGCCGATCTGGAACACCTGGTGGTTCAGGTTGGCCTGCTTGATGGCGGTCGGGCCGCCGGTGCCGCCGGCATAATAGGTGAACCAGTTGACCTTCAGCCCGGCGTCGGCCGCGGCCTTCAGCAGCAGCGCAAAGTCCTGGCCCCAGTTGCCGGTGATGACGCTGTCGGCGCCGGATGCCTTGATCTTGGCGATGTAGGGCGCGAAGTCGGTGATCTTGAGCAGCGGATGCAGTTCGTCGCCGACCACCTTGACGTCCGGCCGCTTGGTACCGAGCATGGCGCGGGCCTGGGTGCGCACCGACTGGCCGAACGAGTAGTCCTGGTTGATCAGGTAGACGTTCTTCACGGTCGGCACGGTCTTGATGTAGTTGGTCAGCGCTTCCATCTTGATGTCGGAATTGGCGTCCCAGCGGAAATGCCAGAAGCTGCATTTCTCGTTGGTCAGCACCGGATCCACCGCGGCATAGTTGAAGAACAATACTTCCTTGCCGGGATTGCGCTCGTTGAACTTGGTGATGAAATCGGTCAGCGCACCCGCCACGGCCGAGCCGTTGCCCTGGGTCACGTAGCGCACGCCGCCGTCAATCGCCTTCTGCGCCTGGATCAGGCTTTCCTGCGGATTGGTCTTGTTGTCGAGCGGGACGATCTCGACCTTCTTGCCGAGAATGCCGCCCTTGGCGTTCAGTTCGTCGGCGAGGAATTGAAAGGTCTTGTAGCCGACTTCGCCGACACTGGCGCCGCCGCCGGACAGCGGATCGATATAGCCGAGCTTGACGGTTTCCTGAGCGAACGCGGCGGTGCCGAACATCGGCAAGGCCAGAGCCGCGATCATCGCGAGTTTACGCATGTAGTCTCTCCCTGGGTATTATTGTGTCGTGACCGTTATTGAAGCGCCGGGCTGTTGCCCGTCCGATTCCGGCCTGTGCGGGCGATTGTGGTCCAACGCCGCGGAAGTCGCAAGCACGACAATAGTGCAGTGCCGCGACGCCCTGTCATTCCGGGGCGCGGGCGGCGTCAGCCGAACGCGAACCCGGAATCCCGGCATGTTTATCTTACAATCTCGAGATTCCGGGTTCGCTCGCAGCTCGCGCTGCTCCCGCCCCGGAATGACAGATGGGTGCTATTTACCGCCGGCCTTCGCCGTGACTTTCGCCTTGGGCTTCGCCGCCGCCTCGCCAATAATTTCCGCAGCGCGCAATTCGGCAATCTCCGCGTCGCTCAACCCCAGCAACTCGCGCAGCACCTGGTCATTGTGCTGGCCCAGCGTCGGCGCCAGTCGCTTGATCGGGTAGGGCCATGCCGCGTCGCCTTCGCGATAGGCCACCGATGGCAGCAGATGCGGTCCCATGTACTGGCGCACCGCCGGCTGCCAGTGCCCGACCTGCATCAGATGCGGATCGCCGGCGAGATCCATCGGCAGCCGTGCGGTGCCGCCGGGCACGCCATGCGCCTGCAACGTCACCATGGCGAGATCCGGCCGCACCGTCTGGGTCCATTGCCGCACCGCCAGTTCGATGCGGTCCTCCTCGGCGCGGCGGCCTTCCGCCGTGGCGAGAGCGGCGTCGGTCGCGAGGTCGGGCCGGTGCATGACCTCGCACAAAGCCTGCCATTCGGCATCGGAGCGCACGGCGATGGTGATCCACTGGTCCTCGCCGAGGCACGGGAAGCAGCCGTTCGGCACGAAGCGCGGATGCCGGTTGCCGATCCGCGGGCCGGACACGCCGGTCGCCGATTGCGCGATCACCGACGGCGCCACCAGCGGCAGCAGCGCCTCCACCGCGCTGAGGTCGATGTGCTGGCCTGCGCCGGTGTTCTTCTGCTGCATGAAGCCGAGCAGCAGCGCCGCCGCGGCGCTGACGCCGCCAAAGGGATCGCCGAGCGCGGCATGCAGCATGGTCGGCGCATCGCCCTCGCGGCCGGTCACCGAGGGCAGCCCGCAGGCCTGCTCCAGCGTCGAGCCATAGGCGCGCACGCCGCTCCATGGCCCGGTCATGCCGAAGGCCGGCATTGTCACCACCACCAGCCGCGGATTGATCTTCAGCATGGCGTCGGGGCCAAAGCCCATCCGCGGCAGCACGTCGGCAGCGTAATTGTCAATCACCGCATCGGCATCTTCAAGCAGCCGGGTCAGCAAGGCGCGGCCGCGCGGGTCGGTGAGGTTCAGGGTGATGCCGCTCTTGTTGCGGTTCATCTGCTGAAACCAGTAGGTCTTCTCGTAGGTGCGCTCCGGAAAATACGGCCCGCGCGGATCGGTGCCGCG
>Ga0247729_10000662_pt1 | contig 13696 bp, 11 predicted proteins | sample UWRJL133311R2_FD_180958 | JGI IMG/M metagenome (GOLD analysis project Ga0247729, IMG submission 180958) | Plant litter microbial communities from Arlington Agricultural Research Station in Wisconsin, United States - UWRJ-L133-311R-2 | ecosystem: Environmental > Terrestrial > Plant litter >... | reverse complement strand
ATGAACGGCAGCCCAAATCAGCAGCAAAGGCCAACGTTACTTTTTCTTCACCACCGCCTTGACCAGTTTCTCGATCATGCCGGGGGCGTCCTGGCCGGTGGCGGCGCTGACCTTTTCGCGGGTGCGGCCGCTGATATAGACGCCTAGCACGCCGAACCGGAAGCCCCAATAGGTCACCAGCAGCGCGGTGGCATTGACCAGCGCGTTGATGGTCTGGATGTCGCCGGTCCAGAATTCGTGCATCAGCACCGCCCACAGCACCGCGCATTCGATCGTCAGCTCGAACGCATAGGCCGGTCGCCACCATTTTTGCACCGGATCGTCGCTGGCGATCTCCGCGCGGATGGTGGCCTGGGTCTCCGCAATCGCGGTGCGCTGGGTCTCGGCCTCGGCCTGGATCATCGCAGCCCATTGCGCCTCGGCCTCGGCGAGCTTGTTCGGATCCGCGGCAGGCAACTGCGCCTGCACCGACGCCGGCGTCAGCGTCACCGAGCCCACCGCCTTGGCCAGAATTTCGCCGGCGACGCCGCCGAGCGGCCCGCCCAGCGCGGTGCCGAGCATCGGCGCGCCCATCGCAATCACCTGTTTGGCAAGATCACCCCATTCCATGGTCATGTCCTCCGGAACGCCGCGACCAGCGCGGCCAAAATGGTTGCAAGGTTTGAGCGCGGCGCGGCGACATTGGCGTCAGCGGGCGCCAGCGGCGGCGACGCGACCGTTGGCAGCGGCAGCGCCGCGTTGCCGAGCGCCGCCTTCCATTTCGCCAGCCACGCTTTGCGTTCGGCGAGGCCGATCGTGCCGCCGTTGAGCCGTCGCGTGACATTGAGCACGTCATCGGCTTTCGCAAACCGCAGGCAGCCGCAATTGATGAAATCCGCGACGCCGCAGGCGAGAAAATAACGGGGGTCGTTGACCAGCTCGGGATGCTTGACCACGTCGAGCCCGGTCGCTTTGGCCAGCCGCTGATAGCCTTCGCGTCCGGTAGTCTGCACCGCGCCGCGCCCGCGGAAATTCCAGCCGTCGTCGGAGCCCGCCGCATTGCCCATGCGGCCGTTGTAGACCTTGTTGGCCAGTGCCTTCGGATTGCCGGCGAACGGCTGCGCGCTGGCCATGGTGGGAAACCGCGACGGCCACACCTGCATCATCCGCCCGGCGGTGTAGTTCAGGTTCTCCACCACGTCGTGCCCGGCGCCGCACTCGTGGGAAATCTGCGCCATCACATGCGCCGCGACTTGCGGCGTGGCGATGCCGTGCCTGGCAAACACCTCCGGCGCGGACGCGACGATGCCGGCGCGCAGGCCGGCGATCTTCTGGTCGCCGCGGGGCCACAGACGCGCGAGCGCGTCCGCGAAAGCGGATTGCGACATGGGAGGTGTTCCTCTCCGGGATTGCGGCGGCTTTACGCTTCGGTGCCGCCTTGCTAGACTACGGGAAATAACTGCGGGGGCTGCCATGACGTCGACACAGCCAGTTCAGCAAGCCGCCCTGTAATGCTCGCCAACATCAGGCGTCGCGCCGCAGAACTGCTCTACAGTCACCTCCGCCACGCAACCCACCTGCAGAACCGCGCCGACCAGCAGCAGAACCGCGCGGACCAGCTGCAGCACGGGGTCGAGCAGTTGCAGCACGAGGCCGACGACCTGCGCGCGCAACTCGCCGGATCGGCCGGCGCCAGGGCGCAGCTCGAGCATGACGTGGCGGTGCAAATCGCCGGACGCACCAACGACGCCCACGCCTACCGCGCCATGCTCGGCAAGTCGTTTCTCATGCATCGCAATTTCTACGACGTGCTGAAGGTCGACCTGGCCGGCGCCACGTCGAGCCAGGCCACTTCCATCGCCATGCTCCGGCGCATCCAGGCAGCCTACCGGCAGGCCGGCGCCACCGAACTCAATCCGCACGACTCGTTCTGGACCACGGCCGCGGACTACGCCAAGCAGCCGATTCACGACGCCCTGCTGGCGGAAGACACCGCAGCGCTCGAAAAAGTGTTCGCCGCCCCGGTCGAGACCTCGCTGTTCTACGGGTTCGACACGCTGAACCAGGCCAACCAGGGCAACATGCATCCGAGCGAGCATCAGTGGCGCGCCGACTGGAGCTACGACAATTTGCTGCGGCTGTGCGAGGCGGTTGGCGTGGTCCGGCTGGAATATCCCGAGGCGCCTGCCCGCACTTCCTATCCGGAGACCGAGGAACTGCTGGAAAAGCTCGACGCCGCCTTGGGATTCCGGATCGATTTTCCCAACCTCTATGCCGGCGAGACCGGGTTGAAGACGTCGCGCGGCGCCGCCAGCTATCGCGCCGTCCAGGCGCTGTACCAGGCCTGGCTGATCAGGAAGACCGGGGCCGAAAAGGTCGTCGAGATCGGCGCGGGCATGGTCCGCACCGCGTACTACGCCAGCAGATTCGGTATCCGCGACTACACCATCGTCGACCTGCCGCTGACCAACGTGTCGCAGGCTGGCTTCCTCGCGCTGACGCTCGGCGAACAGTCGGTCGCCCTGTATGGCTAAGCCGGCGATGCGCCCGTCCGGATCATGCCGCCGGCGCCGTTTCTCGAGTCCAGCGACACCTATGACCTAGTCGTCAATGTCGACTCCATGACCGAGATGTCGCGCGACTACGCGACGCGTTATTTCGAGGCGGCGTCGCGACGATCGCGCGGGCTGCTGTCGATCAACCACGAGTTCAACAGCTTCACGGTCCGCGAGATCGCAGGCCCGACCGCGAGCGTTTATCGCAACGAATACTGGCTGCGACGCGGCTATGTCGAAGAGCTGTTCACGTTCTCTAAAGCGAGTTGACCGGGTGCTACTCGCCTGACGCGTGTGGTTGCATGCATACCATTGTGCCCCTCCGCATTCTATCGTAACGAATGACGTAATCAGGGGGCCGGCGATGAAAACGATTTCTGCCACGAATTATCGAGACTATCGCAGCCAAGTCGACGAGATCGTCGGCTGGGTCGATCCGGGGTTTTTCTCCACGCTCGAGCAGATTGAAGACATGCTGCGCCAGCACGCGATAACCGGTCCGGTTGCCGAGATCGGGGTTCATTGCGGCAAGCTGCTGCTTGCGATGGCGCTGGTGTCGGGCGATCGCCCCCAGGTTCTCGCGGTCGACAATTTCGAGAACGGCCAGGTCATTCGCCAGCAGCTCGAAGCCAACATCGCTCGCTTCTACGATCCGGCCCTCGTCTCGATCGTCGAGGCCGATAGCATGCAGACCAGCGGCGCGGGCTTGCTGGAAAAGCTGCCGCAGCGCGCCAAGTATTTTTCCGTCGACGGTTATCACCAGGCCGAGTTCGTGTTCAACGACCTGATGATCGCGCAGGACGTGATCTGCGGCGGCGGCGTCGTCATCGTCGACGACTACCTGTCGCCGGCGTGGATCGGCGTGATGGACGCGGTGTTTGAACTGTGCCGCACGCCGGGCCGCAAGATTGCACCGTTCGCGTTCGGCGAGAACAAATTGCTGCTCACCACGCTGCTGCAGCGCGAGGCCTATTTCCAGCACTTCAGGAACCTGCACCCCGCGCACGTCTCGAAGATCGGCCCCTATACCTGCGCGTGCGTCAATCCGGACCCCAAGTGGTTCGCCGGAACCTGGAACGCCAACTGACCTGACAGGCCGGGCGCGACACGCCATCGCCACTGTGCCGCCTGCGCGAGCCGCCGGCGCGGTTGTGACGCAAGGCGGTGGCCGCTGGCGGCGGCAGCCGGTTCCGCCCGCGCCCCAAGATGGTAGACAACGGTATTTTTGCTGTCATAACAGGCTGTATCCCTGAACCGCGTCGAGGTGGGTGTAGATGGCTGGATATCCTGACGAGGCGCGGTCCCCGGACATCGTCGGCCCGCCTGCTGCGATCGATTATGCGCTCGATCTCGTGGCCGCCGAGGGGCCCGACATCGCCATCCACGGCTGGGCCTACCGGCACGGCGCGGCCGACCGGAACTGGACCACCTACGTTGTCCTGAAACCCGCCAACGGCTATTTGCACTGGTTCGCCACCGACCGCAGCGATCGCCCGGATCTGGCGGAGGCGCGCGGCAACCCCGCTTTGCAGCGGGCCGGCTTCACGTTCTCGCTGAAGGGCCGCCACCTGCCGGACGGCGCCTACACGGTCGGGCTGCACGTCGATGCCGAGGGCGGTTTCGCCTCGGCGTTCACCGGCACCGTGGTCGAGATGAAGTCGTCCGCGGACGCCGGGACGCTGCGGACCATCGTGCATCATTTCGATATCGTTCATGCCGACGAGCACGAAATACTGCTGCACGGCTGGGCGTTCGTCCAGGACGGGTTTGCCGTCGGCGCCACCTCCCTGGTGTTCCGCAGCGGCATCAGCGGCGCCGAGACCGTGTTCCCGGCGCAGCCCGTGGTCCGGCCGGACGTCGCCGATAGCCAGGGGATCGCCCGGTTGGCGAACTCCGGCTTCGGCCTGAGCCTTCGGAGCGACCTGCTGCAGCCCGGCCCCTATGCGGTCGGCATCCGGATCGACGACGGCCGCAGCACTGTCACCTATTTCACCGACACCGCAATCGATCTGCAGCCAAAGCCCGTCCGCCTCGCCGCAGCAGTGTGAGGCGCGGACCAATAGATTGCGACATCCCCTTGCATCTGGAGCGCAGAACCATATAGGTGCGGACAGTCCATAGGTATAGACGGGCGGGCAGCTTTAGAAAGGGCTGGCGATGGAGAGCATTGGCGTGGCGCGTCGCCGGCAACGTCATTACTCCCTATCGAGATCATTCACCGTCAGGTTGATAATTCACCTTATTTCAGATACCGAAAGTAGCGGCTTGATCGATTGCTTGGCCGCGCTGTCAGTCCGCTCGTAAACTTCAAGCCTGGAAAAATCATGCGATATTCGTTACTCGACATTCTGGCCTGTCCGGTGACCGGTGAAGATCTGGTTTTAGCCGCCGTCACCGAGGCGGAATTGTCGATCCCAGACGTCTACATAAGTGCGGCCACGCGCGTCACCACGCCCGGCGCGGCGATTGGCCCGCTCGGCAGCAACACCTATCCCACCGACTTTTTCCGCCTGCTGGCCGCCCATGGAAGCGCCGCCGGCGACGCCGCGCGCAACTTCTCCCATGATGTTGTCGAGGGCATCCTGATCGCCGCCGGTAGCGGTCGCTGGTACCCGGTGCAAAACGGCGTGCCGCTCCTGTATCCCGACTCGCTGCGTGACTGGAACACCGACCTCGCGTTCCTGCAGACATTGAAGCCGAAGATTCCGCAGCCGGTGTTCGACGCGCTTTACACCATGGAGAATGCGGCGCGCACCGCCGTGAGTGGCGACCATCACAAGAATTCCGAAATCCTGTTACTCGGCAAGGTCGAGGACCCCTCGGCTTTCCTTGGCCCAGGCTACGTTGCGCCGTTCAGCTGGGGTGCTTATGAACATTCCGCGGCGCTGATCCGCGGCTTTGCAATCTGCCTGCCGCTGCTCAATATCGCCCGTGGCGACTTCGTGCTGGATTCCGGCAGCGGCTATTCCTGGACCACCCAATGGCTGCAGCAGATGGGCATCAACCCGGTGGGTATCGAGATCAACCGGACTTATCTCGACGTCGGCCGCCACCGCATGGGCGCCACCCAGCCCCACCTCGTGGTCTGCGACGCGGAAAACCTGCCGTTCCGCGCCGGCGTATTCAAGGCCGTGCTCGGCTTCGACGCCTTCCATCACATTCCGAACCGCAACCGCGCGATGCAGGAATTCTCCCGCACCATGCTGCCGCAGGGCCGCGTCGTGCTGGTGGAGCCCGGCACCGCGCATACCACCGACCAGTATTCGATCGATATCATGGATGAGTTCGGCACCATGGAAGTCGGCATGAGCCTGGAAGACGTGCAGTCCTATGTCGCCGGCATCAGTGCCTTCGCGGCGCCGCAGGAGCACTACATCATGCCATTGGTCTCAGCCGAACCGCGCATGGTTACCCCCGACCGCGCCTTCATCGGCTGGAGCATGTTCACGATCGATCACGGCAAGGTATAATTGGAGCCTTGCTCATAAAAGGGCGAGGTCTGTAATTTGTTCCGGCAGGGAGTAAGCAGCGATTGAGGCTAGCATCCTGCCAGCAGCAACCGTCGCTGCCATTCATCAGTGTCCTGACGCTCAATATTATGGACGTACGAGTTGCCTTTTTGCTCACAAAAGTCCGCATGGCACCAAGTGACCTTTTGGCCACTACTGCATAATTACGAACACATTGCCAGCTAAACGGTAGACAGACGAACTTTGGATGTCATAAGTCTCTCAACTGAAAATTGCATACTGAGGTTGCTTCGATGATCGCTCAGCATCTTTACGAGACGGCGCCACCCTCACCCGATGTAGTTTCCAAGTTGGCGTACGAATCTGGGCCTCGTTCGCTCAAGTCTGATGCACAGTCCGCGTTTCTCGCGAATGACGATTTTCTTCGAAACCCGTTCTTCTCCACTCGTATGTCCGGGATGGGGGGCGTCGTCGCTCGGTATCACGACATATTTATTTCTGCGTTCGCAAAGTTGCCGTCCGATAGCTCGACCGACGAACTTGCGACGACGTTCCTTTCATTGACGCAAGACGCAAGCAAAGACAAAGACCTAAAGCCAGCCTTCGATGATCTCCGGATCGTGCTGGTCCATTCCAACACTGACTTCGAACCACAATATTCCCTATGCGTTCTGGGTCTTTACTCCATCGCGTGCGCTCACGGGATGCAGGCAGCATTCGACGTTATCGATCTAATTAACGCAAGCGGCCGTGGGCAACCGGCGCTTTTAGAGATGCTCTCTGGCTATCTCCATCTATTAGAAGGAAATCACAGCGAAGCTCTGACTCACTTTCGTAAATCGAAGTATCTCTCCAGTATCAACCTTATATGCCAGATGTATATTGAGAAGCTGGAAGTCATCGTTGAAGGTCGAGACGCGGCAGCCCCCCTCAAGGATCGTTTTTGTTCCTATCCGTTTTCGACACTGTACACGAGCGCTGGCGGGCAAACCAATCATTGCTGCCTTAGCTTCAGCTCGGTGAGAGCCGGCTCGTTGGACGACGTATCCTTCGAGGATTCGTGGCAATCAAAATCATCGCTCGCCTTCCGGAAGTCGATCCTCGATGGATCATTCCGATATTGCGACAAGGCCAACTGCTCGTTCATCCTATCCGGACTACCGTCGCGCGAAGACGCGAAACTTGAATCGCCACGGCTCGCGAAAATTATCGAGCAGAATATATCTGCGGTTGAGCCTGAAGGACTGGAAATTGTTTTCGAGCACGATAACAGTTGCAACCTTGCATGCCCAAGTTGCCGCGTAGAATTAATTTCGCACCCCAAAGCGGCGACTGCTGCGATGGATCAGAAGTACTATTACCTTCTCGACATTCTTAAACGATCCAGCAAACTCGTCGTCGCGGGAAATGGCGACCCGTTCTTTAGCCGTCACTATCGGAAGATATTGGCGCTGATCAATCCGACTATCGCCCCGAACCTGAAGATTGATTTTGTTACTAATGCGATGCTTTTTACACCACAAACTTGGGAGAGCTACAGCAACCTCCATACGATGATGGGTGGCATAAGCATTTCTATTGATGCGGCTACAGCCAAGACTTATGAGAAAGTCAGGCTTCTCGGCAATTTTTCGAAACTTCAGGCTAACCTTGAGTTTATTTCCGGCCTGCGCAAACGCGACGTGTTTAGTTTTTTCATTATTCAGTTTGTTGTCCAAGCAGACAATTTCCGAGAGATGGAAGACTTCGTGGAGATGGGCGAACGACTTGGAGTTGATGGCGTTATTTTTCAGCGAATTTTCCCGTTCGGCGCCTACACTGATCCGGAAAAATTTAAGGCCGTTGACGTACTAAATCCGGAGCATCCGGATCACGCTGAATTGCAAACTATTCTTAAGTCGGACCGGCTTAAACGTAACAGAGTAAACTTTTCGACATTCCAAGACATCTACACCGAGCACAATCCGCTTGACTATTGTCTGGATTTTGTCTCGTCCGGACCCGATATTTCGGTACACGGCTGGGCTTATCGCATTGGCACACAAGATAAGAACTGGACGACATACGTTATTCTAAAAGCTGAAAATGGGCGTGAGTATCGTTTCCCAACAGATCTCAGCCGACGACCTGATCTTGCTGTGACACTGCAAAATCCTGTTCTAGAACAGAGCGGCTTCACATTCTCCCTTAAAGGTCGCCCACTGCCTGATGGACATTACACTGTCGGTTTAGCGATCGATGCGAATGGTGAGACCACAACCTCCTTCAGCCACACGACCGTCGAGAAGAATTCTTATGCAGATAGTTGGGCGACCGACGGGTTGCAGACCATCGCCCATATGCTTGATATTGTTCAAAGTGATGAGCACGAAATTGTTGTCCAGGGGTGGGCGTTCATCAAGGAAGAGCTTTCGGTTGGGACAACGTCACTGATTTTCCGGAACGAAAACAGTGGCGACGAGGCCTCTTTTCCAGCACTTCAGAAAATTGCCCGGCCAGACGTCGCCAGTTCTATGGGCGGAGGTCAATTGTCCGAATCCGGGTTCGGGTTCAGGCTAGAAAGCGATCGACTGTTGCCAGGTCTGTATTCAATCGGAATCACGATTGATAACGGCAACCGCTGCCTAACTTACTTCACCACGACTACAATCGATGTAGTTTCAAAGCCGATCAATGCCGCCTCAGACCTCGTCGCCAAAGACGATCAGATTAACTACTCCTTGGATCTTGTATCATCCGGAGGGGGCGACATCTCAATTCATGGTTGGGCGTATCGGGCTCCAGCTGGCGATGACAAATGGCAAACATACGTTGTCTTGAAATCCGAGAAAGACGAGTTGTATTTCTTTGCTGCGAATAGCAGTAATCGGCCGGACCTAGCCGACGCACTTAACAATCCCGCTTTAGCCAAGAGCGGATTTACCTTCTCCTTACAGGGACGCCGACTTCCCGACGGCAAGTACACCGTCGGATTGTATATCGATGCTTCCGATAAGTTCGCTTCGACGTTCACTGACACTGCAGTCGAAAAGAAATCGTTAGTTGGCCTGCAAGCCAGCGCTCTGCAGTCCATCGAGTACAATTTGGACGTTGTTCAATGCACCGAACGAGAGATCATTTTACATGGGTGGGCCTTCATTAAAGAAGGTCTTGCCGTAGGCACGACCTCGATCGTCTTCAGAAATGAAATTAGCGGCAAAGAAACTTCTTTTACCGTCGATCAGAAGGTTCATCGGCCGGACATTGCCAACGCATGGGAAGCTCACCAATTAGCCGATGCGGGATTTGATTTTCATCTTGAGCGCGGTCGACTTTCGCCAGGAACATATTCATTGGGTCTGAAGATAGAAAACGACAGTCGGAGCGTCACCTACTTCACCCTCACTAGTCTCGATTTGAAATCGAGTTTCCCGCAACTCGTTGCAGCAGAGTAAACCTGCAGCGTCGGCCATCGGCGGTCACACGTAGAGTCCGTTTGATAAAGTCGCACCTGCCGAGCTTCCCGGCAGGTAGGAGCCGCCGCCGCCGCCGCTATTGATGATCGCGTTGACGCTGACACTGTAACGCAGTCCCGTAGCCATACCGCTAAACGTCTGGCCGGAATGCTGGGAAATTGCCAGCGCTGAAGCATACGCATATGCGCCGGAAAACGCCGGTGTCCCCGTCAGCGTCACCGTGTTGTTGGCGATCTGAATCAGCCCGCCATTGCTGGAAAAGGCATGAAACGTGCTGCCGCCCGAGATCGTGTAGTTGATGCCGACGCAGACGATCTGACCACCGGTATCGGTCCACAGATGCGCCTGGGCGCAGGGGCCGAACTCCATTTTGCCGGTGATGTTGATGGTCGCCTGGGTCGATGCGTACAGCCCGATGCCGCTGCCGGCAGTAACCAGCTTCAGTCCGGCCACGTTGAGCACCGCCTTGTTGCTGAGCATCGCGGCGTTGCCCGCGGTAACGCTGATGGTCACATTGGCCGGCGTGGTGACGTCGCCCTGCAGCGTGACCGCGCCGGCGCCGACTTGCGGCGAAGTGACCGAGATGCCGGCGGCATAGGTGCCGGCGGCTAGCTGGATGGTGACGCCGAAGCCGCCGAGGTCCAGCGTGCCGTAGACGACGTCGATCGCCTTCTGGATGGTCAGGAATGCGCCGGCCGCGGTGTTGGCGAGGCCGCTGTTGGCATTGCTGCCGTCGGGCCGGACATAGTAGGTGCGGCCCGCGGTCAGCACGTCGCGGACGCCGAGATTGGCGCGCGCCTGCGCCTGCTGCGCGGCGGAAAGCGCCTGCGCCGCATCGGCGCGCAGGCCGAGCCCGCCGGCCAGCGCCTGCCAGCGCAACGCCGCGCCGTCATACCGCAGCACCGCCGCCTGCCGTCCGGCGATGGTCAGCGGGCCGCCCAGCGCAAAACGGTTCGCCGCGGCGGACGACGCGCTGTCGTCCTGCAGCGTGACGGGCTGGCTGCCGACATTGACCACGCTGACCACGCGGCCTTCGGCGCCGCCGGCGAGCCCGGTGATGGTGCGCGGCGCGTCCGCGGAAATCTGCAGCACCGCCGCCGCAGTCAGCCCGGCCGGCGCATAGTCGTTCTGGCTGGCGACAAGCTGCGCCGGCGCGATCACGCCGGTCAACGCCAGCCCGCGCGGCAGCGCGAGGTTGCCGCTGGCCTGGTCGATCGCCAGCGCCTCGGTCCACGCCGATCCGTCCGGCGACACTTTCAGCTTGAACGCGTCGGAGCCGACCAGGCCGAATTCGGCGCGGCCGGAATAGTTGTCGGCGAACAGCAGCGACGCGGTCCTGGCCGCGGCCTCCTTGGAGAGCTGCACGCGGATGTCGCCGCTGCCGCCGGACGCCGCATCGGTCGCCGCGAACAGCGCCGCATTGGATTTGACCGCGAGCCGGTTGCTGCTGTCGGCGCTGGTGTGGACGCCGAGATGCGCGACATTGTCGAGCGCGAGATTGCGCAGGTCGCGCCATGCGCTGCCGTCGAACACCATCATCACGTCGTCGGCCACCGACCAGATGCACCAGCCCGGCTTCGGCACCAGGTACGCCCAGGCGCCGTCCTGCCAGGTGGCGATGGTCTGCGCGCGCCCGCTCCACGCCCCGCTCGCCCCCGCCGCCACCACATGGCGCTGACCCTCGGCGGGACTCGCAGGCGGCGCGGTGCGGGTGATATCGCGCACCGCGATCTGGATCGCGGCATCGAGAATCCGCAACGCCTCGTTATGCGTGACATGCTTCTGCGCCTGGCCGCCCTCGATGAAAGGCAGCCCGAGATTGGGAGTGTCGGTCATGGGGATTTTTCCGATGCGCGGCCGTTCCCCGGACGCGACGCAGCACGCAGTGCTGCTTCGCAGATCCGGGGCCCCGGTCGCCTGAAGAATAGTTAGTCGAGAAAAAGACAAGGCTTCCTTCGCTGCGCAGCAGCTTGGCGGCGATGCGAAAACATCGCCTGAGAACGCTGCAGCGCGTCCGGGAAACGGCGTCTTGCGGGATCAACTCCGGAGTGTATTATTTCCGCCTCATCAGGGACAGGAACCCGCGTGATGGATGTCGAAGCGATGCGCCGCAATGAAAAAAGGAAACTTGGCGCTTTGCTATGTAACGGGATATCCACCGCGATCATCGCCGTGGGTATTTTTACGCCGGCCCAAGGAATGATTTTCGAGCCGGAGAGAGCTAGAATGAGCGTCTATGCGCTGGGCTTCACACTGCTTGGATCCATCGTGGCAGCGCTTATATTGTTCAGTATCGGCAAGACGTTCCTGAGCCGCCTGGAGGACACCGAATGATCTCGATCGAGCTGCTATCAATCGGAGGTCCGATCTTCATCGCCGCGTTCGTCGGGTGCTACGCGCTTGTGGCGAATTATCTCGACGACCGGGCAACCGCACAGCGCCAGCAGCAGGCGGCTCTCCGCCACGACGGCGCGCGCCAACCTGCGGCACCAATAACCGGCGTCAAATTGCCAGCGTAACATCCGCCGCATCGCCCGCGCCCACGGTGCCGGAGAGCTGCGCCACGCGCACGTGCAGGCTGGCCTGCGGCGCGCCGAAATCGGCGATCTCGTCGGCGATCCCGTAAACCGCCTGCGACGTGCTGCACACCATGCTGCGCACCACCGCTGCGCCGGACCATATCTCCAGCCGGTAGGCCTCGCCGGCTTCGCCGAGCGGCACCTCGGCGCCCCAGCCGTCACCGTCGATCCGGGTGCGCCGGATCCAGCCGAGATGGATACCGTCGGGCTGGCGCGACGCCGCGACATGCACCGGCGCCAGCGGCAGCAGCGCGGTGGCGTCCGGCGTCACCGTCAGCGCCACCGCGCTCGGATCGTCATGCGCACGACCATTGGCGACCACGCGCAATGCCATCGGCCGCGCCAGCGCGTCGAGCCCGCGGGCGACCGGCGTGAGATTGCGGTCGAGCAGCACGAACGGCGCGCCCGCCGGCAGCGCAGCCATCGCCGCCTCCGATCCAAACTGCCCGCGCAGCAGCCGCGACAGGCGATAGACATTTCCATCGACCAGTTCGGCATCGGCGAACTGCAATATCTCCCAGCCGCCCGCGGCGTTCTGCACCGCCGCGGCATTGCCGCCGGACAGCACCCGCGCCTCCGACAGCGACGTCAGCGCACCGCCATACAATCGCACGCGAAACGCGTTGCCGCGATCCCAGCGCGCCAACGGACCCGCCGGCAGCGCGTCCAGCGTCTCGCCGATTATACTGGGCGACGAAGCCACCGCGGCCGGCTGGAAACTGCCGCCATCGGCGGATTTCCAGATCACCACCGCGCCCGGCCATGGATTGGCGAACACCGCCAGCCGCGTCAGCACATCGGGCGCAGCGCTGTCGATCACCGGCAGGTCCAGCGCCAGCGCCTGCACCGGCCCGAGCGCGCGCGGCATCGCCGGGCGGCGCAGCCGCGGCGTGGCCAGCGGCACCGAAAACACCTCCGGATCGATGCTGCGCGCCGTGACCTGCCGTGATTGCGTGTCGACGAAGCCGCCGAGCTCGAACAATCGCCGCCGCCCGTTCAGCGTCAGCGCCACCACGTCGCCCGGCGCCAGCCGCAGCGCCTGCATGCCAAGCGAAAATTCCGCGCCCTCGCGCCCGGCCCAGACGTCCTGCAGCCAGATCTCCGCGCGCCGCGTCGCGGCCGCGTCATTGGTGATGACGGCGAGATCGCTGCGCAGCATGCGCCGCGCGCCGCCGACCAGTTTTCTGGAGGTCACCGCCGAGCGGCGATAATCCGCCAGCCCGTCGCTGAAGCCGAGGCCGACCTCGAGCGGCAGTTCGGTCTCCTGCGCCCGGGTCAGCCGCGCCAGCGCGCCGTCGCCGCTGTCGACCAGATCGTTCTCGACGAACTCCGCCACTGGCGCGCCGCCGCGCGGCACGAAGCGCAACGTGCCATCCGCCGCCGTGGCATCGAACGCATAGGCGGCCGCCAGCGGCTCGATCATGGCGCGCGGCGTCATCGGCCGGTCCACCACATAGCCGTCGCAGGAGTCGCGCAGTGCCGACGTGTCGACACCACTGACGCCGGCATCGCCGAGCAGCGCGCCGACCAGCGCATCCAGCGGGGCGCCGCCGAGCCGGCCGTTGAGCCAGTGCCCGGTATGCCAGTTGGCGCCGTCGCTCCACACTTCCATCGCGGCGGGAAATACCGGATACGGCCGCGCGTCCCAGGTCCACAGA
>Ga0247729_10000661_pt1 | contig 13716 bp, 11 predicted proteins | sample UWRJL133311R2_FD_180958 | JGI IMG/M metagenome (GOLD analysis project Ga0247729, IMG submission 180958) | Plant litter microbial communities from Arlington Agricultural Research Station in Wisconsin, United States - UWRJ-L133-311R-2 | ecosystem: Environmental > Terrestrial > Plant litter >... | reverse complement strand
CCTGGCGCAGCCTCGAGGCGGAAAAGGTGCTCACCGGCGCCCCGGCCACCGAAGCCACCTTCCGGGCCGCGGCCGCTGCCGCCCTGCGCGGGGCCCAGCCCCGGGAGCATAACCGCTATAAAGTCGAGCTGGCCCAGAATACCCTGGTCCAGGCGCTGCTGAAAGTAGCTGCGTAATCCCTGCCAAACAGCTGTTTCGTCCTGCGTGGCGAAAGAAACCCTGCGGCCTTCAGTCCCGCCGATACCCGGCCTGCGCCTGGCGCGGCCTTACCCGTCTAACGACCAATCCATGGATACGGAACCAAGCTTTTTTGAAACCAACCCTACGGCCGGCGTGGTGGGCCAGCCGCTGGACCGCGTCGACGGCCGGGCCAAGGTGATGGGGCAGGCCAAATATTCGGCCGAGTACAACAGCCTGCCGGGCCTGGTACACGCGGTGCTCAAAACCAGTGACGTCGCCAAGGGCCGCATCACCGGCTTCGATACGGCCGCGGCCCTGAAGCAGCCCGGCGTGCTGGCCATCATCACCCACCAGAACCTGCCCCAGCTGGCCAAGACGCCCAACGACGCCGAAGGCAAGAAGGCCATCGGTGCGCCCATGGGCTTTCTGCCCCTCACCACCGACCAGATCCACTACGCCGGGCAGCCCGTGGCCATCGTGGTGGCCGATACGCTGGAGCGGGCCCAGTACGCCGCCGCCCTGCTGAAGGTGCAAATAGCCGCCGAAAAGCCCACTGCTTCCTACCAGGACCCGAAAGCCGAGCTCTTTGACCCCGAGAAGATCCAGGACGGCAAAACCAAGGGTCACACCGTGCGCGGCAATCCGCAGCAGGCCTTCGCCGCGGCCCCGGTGCAGCTCACCCACACCTACGTGCACGCCATCAACCACCACAACCCGATGGAGCCCGGCGCCACCACGGCCCACTGGGAAGCCCCGGACCGTCTCACCGTCTACGAATCGACCCAGGGCGTGTCGCGGACGCAGAAGGCGCTGAGTGCCATGCTGGGGCTTTCGGCCGAGCAGGTGCGGGTGGTGACCAAGTTTCTCGGCGGCGGCTTCGGCTGCAAGGGCTCCACCTGGCCCCACACGGTGCTCACGGTGCAGGCCGCCAAGGCGGTGGGACGGCCGGTGAAGCTGGCGCTGACGCGGCCCCAGATGTTTACCAGCATGGGCCACCGCGAAGACCAGACCCAGACCCTGCGCCTGGGTGCCACTAAGGACGGTAAGCTGCTGGCTCTGCTCCACGAGAAGACTTCCACTACCTCGCCCTGGGACAACTACGCCGAGGCCAACAGCAAGATCATCAACCTGCTCTACGAGTGCCCCAACTTCGAGGCGTCGTACCAGTTGGCCCGGGCCAACGTGATGACGTCCACGTTTATGCGGGCCCCGGGAGAGGCGCCCGGCTCCTTCGCCATCGAGTGCAGCATGGACGATTTAGCCTACCAGCTGGGTCTCGACCCGCTGGAAATCCGCCTGCGCAACTACGCCGAGAAGGACCCCAGCACCGGCCAGCAGTGGAGCAGCAAGAGCCTGAAGCAGTGCTACGCCCGCGGGGCCGAGCTGTTTGGCTGGAGCAAGCGCAACCCCAAGGCCGGCGCCACCCGCGACGGCCGCCTACTGGTGGGCTGGGGCATGGCTACGGCCTCCTACCCGGTCCACAACTCCCAGGGCACGGCCCGCGCCCGCCTCTACGCCGACGGGCACGCCGTGGTGCAGGCCGGCGCCACCGACCTGGGCACCGGCACCTACACCGTAATGACCCAGGTGGCGGCCGACGCACTGGGCCTGCCGGTCGACAAGGTGCGCTTCGAGCTGGGCGACACCAAGCTGCCCACCGCGCCCAACTCGGGCGGCTCGGTGGCCGCCGGCACGGTGTCGTCGTCGGTGTACATGGCCGTGCAGGACGTGTGGCAGAAGCTGATTAAGGTGGCGGTGCTGGATAAGAAGTCGCCGCTGTACCGGGCCCGGCCCGCCGACGTGGAAGTAAAGCAGGGCCGCCTGCAGCTGAAGGCCAAGCCCGCCACCGGCGAGGCGTTCGGCGAGGTGATGAAGCGGGCCGAGATGGGCGACGTGGAGGGCAACGGCCAGGGCCGCTACGGCAGCGGCTACGAAGACGCCCAGGCCGCCGCCAACGCCGACCCGACCAAGAAGGACGAGGCCGCCCACCACTCCATGCACTCGTTCGGGGCGCACTTCTGCGAGGTGAAGGTCGACCCCGAGCTGGGCACCGTGCGGGTCACGCGCTGGGTGAGCGTGCACGGGGCCGGCCGCATCCTGAACGCCAAGACGGCCCGCTCCCAGATTATCGGCGGCAGCATCTTCGGCATTGGGTGCGCCCTGATGGAAGGCACCGTGCGCGACCAGCACTTCTCCCGCTACACCAACGCTACCCTGGCCGACTACCACATCCCCGTCAACGCCGACATTCCCGACATGACCGTGGAGTTCATCGACGAGCACGACCCCTACATCAACGCTATGGGCGTGAAGGGCATCGGGGAAATATCGATGGTGGGCGTGGCCGCCGCCGTGGCCAACGCCGTGTTCCACGCCACCGGCAAGCGCGTCCGCAGCCTGCCCATTACGCCGAGCAAGATCCTGGAGGCGAAGGCGGCGCAGGCGTGAGGCTAACCCTAATGCAACGCTTCTGCGTACGCACCAGCTGCCATTCTATAGACTTATGACCGAACTGCAACGCCTTTTGCGCGCTTACGATGAGCACCGGGCTGCCGGGCGGGCCTGCGCGCTGGCCTCGGTGGTGGACGTGGCCGGCTCGGCCTACCGCCGTCCCGGGGCCCGCATGCTGGTAACCGAGGACGGGCAGCTGACCGGGGCCATCAGCGGGGGCTGCCTCGAAGGCGACGCCCGCCGCCGCGCCCGCCAGACCATCCGGCAGGGCCGCCCCACCGTGGTTACCTACGACTCTACCGACCCCGACGACGACCTGCAGTTTGGCTCCGCGCTGGGCTGCCAGGGCGTGGTCCAGATCCTGCTTGAGCCGCTCGACTTCCGAGACCCCGCCAACCCGCTGGAGCTGCTCCGGCGCTGGTCGGCGGGGGTAGAGGCGGCGGGCGTAGTGGCTACCGTGTTCAGCTTGGCCGGGACCGAGGCGCCAGCCCAGATGGGGCAGCGGCTGCTGCTGCTGGCCGACGGCACGGTGGAAGGTAGCCTGACGGCCAGCTCCGAGCTGTACGCCGCCATTCTCGCCGACGCCCGCGCCGCGCTGGCCGCCGGGCAGCCCGCCACCCGCCACTACCCCGCCGGGGCCGGCACGGTGCGGGTGTGCCTGGAGATGCTGCGCCCCCCGGTGCGCCTCACCGTGTACGGGGCCGGCAACGACGTGCAGCCCCTGGTGCGTCTGGCCGCCGGGCTGGGCTGGCGGGTGCAGGTAGTGGATGGCCGGCCGGCCCAGGCCCAGGCGGCGCGCTTCCCCGAGGCTGAGGCCGTGCGGGTGGTGCCGCTGGAACGGGTGGGAGCGGAGGCATCCGACGGCAGCTTTGCGCTGCTCATGACCCACAACTACTACTACGACCTGGCCGTGCTGCGCCACCTGCTGCCCGCCGCCGGGCCCTACATCGGGCTGCTGGGGCCGCGCAAGAAGTACGAGCGGCTGCTATCCGAGCTGGAGCAGGACGTGCCCGATGCCGCCGCCCGCCTGGCCGGCCGCCTGCACAGCCCCATCGGTCTTAACCTGGGGGCCGAGACGCCGGAGGAAATTGCCCTGTCCATCGTGGCCGAGATTCAGGCGGTGCTGGCCGGCCGGCCCGCCGGCTTCCTGCGCGACTCGCCCCACCCCATTCACCCACCCCTGCACGCCAACGGCCCGCTGGTGGCGGAGCAGGGCAAAGTCCAGGCCGTCTGTGCCCTCTAGCGCGGTGCTGCTGCTGGCGGCCGGCGCCTCCACCCGGCTCGGGCAGCCCAAGCAGCTGCTGACTTACCAGGGCCAGACTCTGCTGCGCCGGGCCGCCGAAACGGCCGTGGCGGCGGCAGCGGGCGGCCCGGTGGTGGTCGTGACCGGGGCGCTGCACGCGGCGCTGCTGCCGGAGCTGGCGGGCCTGCCCGTGACGGTGGTGCATTGCCCCGCCTGGGCCCAGGGCATGGGGGCCTCGCTCAAAGCCGGTCTGGCGGCCCTGGAAACGGCCGGCCCGCTGCCCGAGCTGACGGTAGTGCTCTGCGACCAGCCCCACGTCACGGCCGGGCTGCTGGGGCAGCTGCGCGCCACCCACGCCGCCACCGGCCGCCCCCTGGTGGCCTGCGAATACGACGGCGTGCGGGGCGTGCCGGTGTTCTTCGCCGCCGAAGCCCTGCCGCTGCTGCGCGCCCTGCCGGAAGCCGCCGGGGCCGGGCAGCTGTTGCGCCAGCACCCGGCCCTGGTCGCCGCCGTGCCCTTCCCCGCCGGTGCCGTCGACGTGGATACGCCCGCCCAGTACGCGGCCCTGCTAGCGGCGGAAAAGGGGAGGAGTGAAGGGCAGGAGTAGGGAAATAATACGGCGGTAGTGTTAAATACCCTGCCCATCATTTCGCGCAAACGTGCACGTCATTCCGAGCGAAGCCGAGGAATCTCGCGTGCTGATGTTGTTGGAAAAAGAACGTCATGCTGGGCGAAGTCGAAGTATCTCTGCCGCTTTGTTACAAGAGCATTGATTACCGCGTCTAACGACGCCACGCGAGATTCCTCGGTCCCTGGCTTGATGCGCCACATGCTCGGAATGACGTTCTTTTATTGCCTATTTATAAATACCGAAACGCAGAAAGAATAGGGGCAAGTGCGCAATAATAATTACGCATTTGTATTAATAAAATAATACTAAAGTCAATTATCTTAAGGTCTCAACCTTAACCCTTTCCACATATGTCCATCGAGTATTCCCTAGCTGAGCGGGGCAACCCCAGCAAGCCCACCGCGCCCAAGAAGTTTTATCCCGTGGCCCGCTCCCAGGGCGACACCAGCGTGCGCGACATGGCCGGCCGCATCAACGAGATGAGCACCGTGAGCACTGTCGACGTGATGGCCGTGCTCGAAGCCTTCTTCCAGACGGTGCCCAAGGAGCTGGCCGCCGGCCGCATCGTGCGCTTCGGCGACTTCGGCTCTTTCTCCGTGAGCCTGCAAGGCGCGGGCGCCGACACCGAAAAGGAGTTTAGCTCCGCCCTCATCAACAACGTGAAGGTGGTATTTCGTCCCGGCAAGCTCTTCGCCCAGGCCATGCAGGGCGCCGAGCTGCGCCGGGTGAGTACGCCGTCGGCCGACTCTAAAGCCAGGGCTGCCCGCCGAAGCACTAAGTAGGCTTGTAAGCGGACATAGTTATGTCCGCCTCCGGACATAGTTATGTCCGGGCCCGGACATAACTATGTCCGGAAAAGACCCCCGCGGGCCTGCCGAATCCGGTAGGCCCGTTATGTTTGAAGCCGGGCCGGTTCTTCTGTTGTGGAAGCCCACCTCTCCGCACCTGCCGCGGCGCTAAAGCGCAAGCTCGGCAACGCCGGCCGGCAATTCCCGTTATCTTGCCAGCCACCACACCGCCAACCCCCGCCTTCATGACGCCAGCCTCTACCGCCGCCACGCCCGCGCCGGACCCCTCCTTCGAGAACATTCCCAAGGACGACAAGCGCATCACCCGCGGCTGGACCTTCTACGACTGGGCCAACTCGGTGTACCCGCTGGTCATCACCAGCTCCATCTTCCCCATCTACTGGGGCGCCATTACCAAAACCCTGAGCCCGCAGACCGACGTGGTTAGCTTCCTGGGCTTCGACGTGCCGGGCTCGTCCTTGCTGACCTACGCCATTTCGGCCGCCTTCCTGCTCGTGGCCCTCATCAGCCCCTTCCTCACCTCCCTGGCCGACTTCTCGGGGCGCAAGAAGCTGTTCATGCAGATCTTCTGCTACATCGGGGCCCTCTCATGCGCCGGGCTGTTCTTCTTCACCCCGGATACGCTCACGCTGAGTACGTTTATCTTTATTGCGGCCACCTTCGGCTTCTCGGGCTCCATCGTGTTCTACAACAGCTACCTGCCGCTGATCTCGTCGGAGGAGAAGTACGACTCGCTCTCGGCCCGGGGCTTTTCCATGGGCTACATCGGCTCGGTGCTGCTGCTGGTCATCTGTCTGGTCATTAATCAGTTTCCGCACCTGGTCGGCATTGATGGCTCCACGCCCGAGGGGGCCCGGCTGCCGGCCCGCATCTCCTTTCTGCTCACCGGCCTCTGGTGGGCCGGCTTCGCCCAGATTCCCTTCTTCACCCTGCCCGCCGACCCCGGCCGTCCCGCCGACGCCGTGGCTTCCGACTCGGGCTGGCTGCTCAACGGCTTCCGGGAGCTGGGCAAGGTAGTCGACCAGCTCAAGCACCTGCCCAACCTGAAGCGCTTCCTGCTGGCTTACTTCACCTACAACATGGGCGTGCAGACCGTGATGTACGTGGCCACCATCTTCGGCGACAAGGAGCTGCACCTGGAAAGCAGCGCCCTGATCATGACCATCCTGCTGCTCCAGCTCGTGGGCATTCTGGGCGCGTGGCTGTTCTCGAAGCTCTCGGAGCGCATCGGCAACACCCGGGCCCTGAGCTGGTCGGTGTTTATCTGGATGTGCATCTGCGTGGCCGGCTACTTCGTGCAGGCCGGCTGGAGCTTCTACGCCCTGGCCTCGGTTATCGGCCTCACCATGGGCGCCATCCAGAGCCTCTCGCGCAGCACCTACTCCAAGATTATCCCGGAGAATACGCCCAACACCGCCGCCTTCTTCAGCTTCTTCGACGTGACCGAGAAGCTGAGCATCGTTATCGGCACGGCCGTGTTCGGCGTCATTGCCCAGGTTACCGGCTCCATGCGCAACAGCATCCTGTCCCTGATCGTGTTCTTCATCCTGGGCCTGGTGTTCCTGCTCACCCTGCGCGGCAAGAAGCTCCGCGACGAGCCCCACGGTGCCGACCCGCGCCTGGCCGAGGGCCTCAGCGGCAACTAACGTAACTTCCCGCGGCGCTGCTGCCGCCCTTCCTTTTCTAGCCCATGTATACTTCCTCCCTTCAGCGAAACATCCTCGCCGAGCTGCGCGTCGAGCTGGCCAACACCCGCCGGGTGCTGGAGCGGGTGCCCTTCGAGCAGGCCGCCTACCAGCCCCACCCCAAGAGTATGACGCTGGGACAGCTGGCCACGCACGTCGTGAACCTGCTAGCGTTCAAGACCCTGTTCGTCACCCACGACGCGCGCGACTTCCTCGACCCCAACGCGCCCCGGCCCGGTCCGTCGCCCACCAGCAAGGAGGAGCTGCTGGCCCGCTTCGACGAGTACAGCGCCACCCTGACGAAGGAATTGCAGGCCACCGACGACGAGAAGCTGACCCACAACTTCAAGCTCCACCGGGGCGAGCAGGTGATTTTCGACCACCCGAAAGGCACCGCCATCCGCCTCATGGGCCTCAACCACAGCATCCACCACCGCGGCCAGCTCACCGTCTACCTGCGCCTGCTCGACGTCCCCGTCCCCGGCCTCTACGGTCCCTCTGCCGACGAGAAATAGCCGGCCGCAAACGAGCCAGGTCCTTGCGAGGACGAAGGACGAAGCAATCCGTCCTCTGAAATGTAGACAGCGCCTTTTCACCATAAAGCCCCGACGTTAGCGCAACGTCGGGGCTTTGTAGGTTGCTAGGGCTTAGCGCATTGTCCAGGCCAGATTGCTTCGCGCTGCTCGCAATGACAGCAGAACCTTACTTCAACCCGAACACCTGTTCCCCGGCAATCCACGTCTGCTGCACCTTGGCACCGCGCAGCCTGGGGGCGGGAGCTTTGAGCAGGTCAGTGTCCAGCACCACGAAGTCGGCGGCCATGCCGGGCTTAATGCTGCCTTTCTGCTTCTCCTCGAAGGCGGCGTGAGCGGCCCAGGTGGTCATGCCGCGCAGGGCGTCGGGGCGGGAAAGGGCGTTTTCGGGCTGGAAGCCGCCAGCGGGGTAGTTCTTCGCGTCCTGCCGGGCCACGGCCGAGTGGAAGCCGAAGAGCGGGTTGATGTCCTCCACCGGGAAGTCGGAGCCCAGCGCCACTTGGCCGTACTGCTTGCGCAGCTGCTCGTAGGCGTAGGCTGTTTTCAGTCGGGCCGCGCCCAGCCGCTCCCCGGCCCAGTACATATCCGAGGTAGCGTGGGTGGGCTGCACCGAGGGCACGATGCCGAACTGCCCGAACTTGGGCATGTCGGCCGGGGTAATTACCTGGGCGTGCTCGATGCGCCAGCGCCGGTCCTGCTGCCCTTTTAGCGCCGCGCCGTAGATGTCCAGGATGATGCGGTTGGCCGAGTCGCCGATGGCGTGGGTGTTCATCTGAAACTTGCTGGCCGCAATGTCCCGGGCCAGCTGTCGGTACTCTTTCTCAGTGGAGAGCAGAAAGCCGGTTTCCTTGGGCTTATCCGAGTAGGGCTGCACGAGGCAGGCCCCGCGGGAGCCCAGGGCTCCGTCGGCGTACACCTTGAAGGAGTTGACCGTGAGCCGGTCGGTGAAGACGGGGCCGTGCTGGAAGTAGAAGGCCTTGTTGGCTGGGGTGGGGTTCAGCATGGCGTAGAGGCGCAGCTTGAGCTTGCCCTGCTTTTGCAGCGCCTCCAGCTGGTCGATGTTGGGCTTATCGAGGCCGGCGTCGGCGAGGCTGGTGAGGCCCACGGCCACGCACTGCTGCTGGGCCTGGAGTAGCAGCTTCTCGGCCTCGGCGGCCGTGGGCTCCGGAATCTTGGTCGTCACCAAATCCACGGCGTTATCCACCAGCAGGCCGGTCAGGTGGCCTTGCGCATCGCGGGTAATCGTGCCGCCGCTGATGGGCGTTTGGGCCGTAATACCGGCTAGGTCCAGGGCTTTCTGGTTAACCAGCGCCGCGTGCCCGTCGATGCGGATGATAAACACGGGCACGTCGGGAAACAGCTTATCCAGCGTGTCTTTGGTGGGAAACTGCTTGCGAGCCCAGTCATTCTGGTCCCAGCCGCGGCCGGTGAGCCAGGCCGCCTGCGGGTATTGCCGGCGGTGCTGGCCGAGCTTGGCCACCACTTCGGCCCAGGAGCTGGTGCCGGTCAGGTTGGCGTCGCGCAGGCCCAGGGCGTAGCGGTAGAAGTGGCAGTGCGCATCGTAGAAGCCGGGGTACACGAACTGCCCGTGGGCATCGACCTCCCGCTGGGCCGCAAACTGGCCGCGCAGCTCGTCGGCCGTGCCCACGCCCACGAACTTACCGTCGCGCACGGCGAAGGCCTGGGCAGTGGCAAACGCAGAATCGACGGTGTACACGGTGGCGTTGTACACGAGCAGGTCGGCGGGCTGGCGGGAGTGGCAGCCGAAGAGGCCGAGCAACGGTACGAGCAGCAGGAGCGGGCGTAGGAGGGAAGTCATGCGGCGAAGGTAGCACGCCGGCTTCTTACGCCGCCCGGCGGCCGCCTAGCGCGCCACTTCTTCCAGCTGCAGGCAGTGCTGCAGCCAGGCCAGGGCGGGCGTCTTCTCCGTAAACCGCTCGTTGCGGTACGGCCGGTTGTCGTAGTAGGCCGAGTCGGGGACTTTGCCGTCGGCCAGGTCGCCGGCCAGGTGGTGCGGCGACATCAAGAACGCCAGGTAGGTCGTGCGCTTCAGCCGGGGCTGCACCTGGGGCAGAAACTCATTGAGCGTCCAGAGCACGTCGGATGAGTCGATGCCTACGCGGCGACGCACGTCCAACAGCCAGAAGCGGCAGTCCTGGTCCACGGCCGCGTCGAGCAGGGCGTTGTAGCCCTGGTGCAGCTCGAAGGGCATCACCCCGCGCAGCCATTTGGCCGTCAGGATCTGCCGGGCCGCGTCGTAGGTGATTTCCAGGTAAGCAGTAGAGAACAGTAGCATAAAAGTGCAGGCAGAGAGTGATGGCAGAGTAGGAGAGGCGGAACCAGAGTGGCGAACAATAAAAAAATCCCCGGTACCACGAGGATACTGGGGATTTTGCATAGCTCCCCAACTGGCAAGCTAACGGAAGCCGGGCAATTTTGCTACTCGAAGCGCATGTGCTTCACCGATTCGCCGGAGGTTTGCAGCTCAATCAGCGAGTCGATACCGATCTGCAGGTGGGAGGTAACGTAGTCGGTGGTCACCTTTTTGTCGCTCTCCGAGGTCTTCACGCCCTCGGGCGTCATGGGATTGTCGCTCACCAGCAGCAAGGCGCCGTGGGGAATCTCGTTGACGAAGCCCACGGTGAAAATAGTGGCCGTTTCCATGTCCACGGCCATGGCCCGGATCTGGCGCAGATAGTCCTTGAAGTTCTCGTCGTGCTCCCACACGCGGCGGTTGGTGGTGTACACCGTGCCGGTCCAGTAGTCCTTCTCGTGCTTCTTGATCATGCTGCTCACCGCCCGCTGCAACCGGAACGACGGCAGGGCCGGAATCTCGGCCGGCAGATAGTCGTCGGACGTACCCTCGCCGCGGATGGCGGCGATGGGCAGGATCAGGTCGCCGAGCTTGGTTTTGTTTTTCAGGCCGCCGCACTTACCCAGAAACAGGGCTGCCTTAGGCTTAATGGCGCTCAGCAGGTCCATTACCGTGGCCGCCATCGGGGAGCCCATGCCGAAGTTGATGATGGTGATGTTGTTGGCCGTGGCCGTCTGCATAGGCTTGTCGATGCCGCGGATTTCGACGCCGAACTGCTCGGCAAACATGGTCACGTAGTTGATGAAGTTGGTGAGCAGGATGTACTGCCCGAACTCCTTGAGCGGCACGCCGGTATAGCGCGGCAGCCAGTTCTCGACGATGTCAGCTTTGGTCTTCATAAGGTGAAATGATGAGATGGTGAGATGGTGGGTTTTAGGTCAGAATGCGTGGCTGGAATAGGGAATTCACTATTTCACCACCTCACCTTCCGGGTACAAAAAAACCGTCGAACGAAGTGTACGACGGTGCCCGGGAAAAGCGGTAGCTGAGGCTCCGGGCCGTACCTTTGGAGGTGATGCAAGAGTTGAACCTGCCGCCTTTCGCCTACAAACTTACACAATCGGGCTCAAATCCGCAGATCTGGGATATTCTGCGCCGCAAATATGTGGTGCTCACGCCCGAGGAATGGGTGCGCCAGCACGTGGTCCATTATCTGATTGACCACCTGGGCTATCCGAAGGGGCTGCTGAGCCTGGAGCGCGGCCACGCCTACAACCAGCGCCAGAAGCGCACCGACCTCTGCGCCTTCGATGCCGCCGGCCGGCCGCTGCTGCTGGTGGAGTGCAAGGCGCCCTCGGTGCCCATCAGAGCCGCTACGGCCCACCAGGCCGCCACCTACAACCAGACCATCGGGGCGCCGCTGCTGCTGCTCACCAATGGCCTGCAGCACTACTGCTGGCGCGTCGACTTCGTGGCCCGCACCAACGAGCGGCTCAGTGAGATACCGCCCTATGCGGCTGCCGAGCCCGGGTAGCCGACTTTATTTCCGCTTCTGCCTAAGAAACCCGGGCGCCGGCCGCGCGTTTTGAATATAGCCTTCGTATAATACAGCAGGAATTGCCGCGCCGCGGCAAATGTCCCCTCACGTACCTGCAGTGCTATGGCAAATCATGCTGCTTTGTTGGCCACCCCGCTTTTTGAGCACGGCAAGGAAGCCGTTTTCACGGCCGATAGCGCGGGCACTATCCGGCAGGTTACGCCCCGCTTCGCCGAGTTGCTGGGCCGCTCTGCTGGTCAGTTGCCGGGCACTTCCTTTCTGCACTACCTGCCGTCGGATGCTGCCGGGCAAGATTTGCAGTACCTGACACGGGCCGTGGGCGGGGAAGTGGTGTGCTACGAAGCCCACGCCCCGACGCCGCAGGGTCCGGCCGCATTGCTGGTACATCTGTTTCCGCTACTGGCCGACAACGCCATTGCCGGCGTGTACGGCATTGCCAAGGCCCGCGCCCCGCTGACGCAGCACTTGTCGGCGCTGGTGGAAGGCCGGCACCCGATGACCGCCATCTTCGACGCCATTGCCGACGTGGTATTCGTGCTGGACGTGGCCGCCGACGGCCGCTACCGGTTTGCCTTCGTAAACCGGGCGTACGAGGAACGGTCGGGCATTCCCGTCGCGGACGTGGTGGGCCGCTACCTGGAGGAGGTCGTTCCGGAGCCGCTGCTCAGTCTCGCGCTGGATAAGCACCAGCAGGTGCTGACCACGCGGCAGAGCGTGAGCTGGCAGGCGCCAGCATCGTACCCCCGCGGCCGGCTGGTGGAGGAAATCAAGCTGACGCCGGTCCTCGATGAGGCCGGCAACTGCTGCCAGCTGGTGGGCATCGTGCACGATCTGACGCACCAGAAAGAGGTGGAGGAAGCCCTGCGGGCCAGCAATGAGCGGTTTCAGTACGCCCTGAAAGCCACCACCGACGCGCTTTACGACTGGAATATAGCCGCCGACACGCTCTACTGGGGTGAAGGATTCGAGGAGCTGTTTGGTTACCACCTCGAACACAACCCCACACCCTTCAGCGAGTGGGCCGACTACGTGCATGTCGACGAGCACAGCCGCGTGGTGGCCGGGTTGCGGCAGACGGCCTACGAAACCCTCAACTCGTTCTGGCAGCAGGAATACCGCTTTCGGCGGGCCGACGGCTCCTGGGCCGTGGTGTTTGACCGGGGCTACATCCTGCGCGACGACGACGGCCAGCCAGTGCGCATGATCGGGGCCATGCAGGATATTACGGACCGCAAGCAGGCCGAGGAAAACCAGCGCCTGATGGCCGACCGGCTGGTAAAGCAAAACGCCGATTTGCAGCAGTTCACCTACATCGTGTCGCACAACCTACGCGCGCCGCTGGCCAACGCGCTGGGTTTTGCCGACCTGCTGTCTCGCATCGACCGAAACTCGCAGGTGTTCGACGAATCATTGCGCAACCTGCGCACCAGCATCCGGCAGCTCGACGAGGTGCTGACCGACGTGAACAGCCTGCTTTCCAGCCGCGACCAGCAGGACGGCTACCGGCCGGAGCCCGTGGCCGTGGCCGCCGCGTGCCGGCAGGCGCTGTCGGGGCTGGAAGAGCTGCTGCGCGAGTGCGGCGGCCAGCTCCACTTCGACGTGCCAGCCGACCTGCGCATTGCGGGCAGCCGGGCCTATTTTCACAGCATTTTCCACAACCTGATTTCCAACGCCATCAAGTACCGCTCCGATGCGCGCCCGCTCCGCATCGATATCAGCGCGACGGTGAATGCCGACCAGGATACGACCATTATAGTGCGCGACAACGGCTCCGGCTTCGACCAGGCCCGGGCCGGCGACGACGTGTTTCAGCTCTACCAACGGCTGCACACCAGCCCGACCGGGCGTGGTATCGGCCTGTTTCTGGTAAAAGCCCACGTAGAATCTATGTACGGGCAGATTTCCGTCCGCAGCCGGGTGGATGAAGGAACCCAATTTATTCTCTACTTTAGGCACCATGTCGATGAAAACCTATCTGATTGACGACGACGACCTCGGAATCTACCTCACTGAGCAGTTGTTGCGGGCCGAAGGGTTTTCCAATACCATCTGCAAGTTTCAGTCGGCCAAAGAGGCGCTGGAAACGCTGGTGCGGGAAAAGGACGCCGTGCCGCGGGTCGTTTTCCTGGATCTGAACATGCCGGCCATGAACGGCTGGCAATTTCTGGATGCCTTGGCCCCGTACGAGCAGGAGTTGCGGGGCCGCTGCCACATCTACATTCTCACGTCTTCCCTGGCGCTGTCGGATCTGGAAAAGTCCCGGGAGTACGACCTGGTTTCGGGCCTAATTCACAAGCCCATCGACAGTGAGG
>Ga0247729_10000660_pt1 | contig 13730 bp, 9 predicted proteins | sample UWRJL133311R2_FD_180958 | JGI IMG/M metagenome (GOLD analysis project Ga0247729, IMG submission 180958) | Plant litter microbial communities from Arlington Agricultural Research Station in Wisconsin, United States - UWRJ-L133-311R-2 | ecosystem: Environmental > Terrestrial > Plant litter >... | reverse complement strand
CGAGACGAGACCGCGGACCAGTCCCAGAATGTTGCGGACACGGTGGTTCAGCTCGGCGATCAGGATTTCCTGGCTCTGCGCGGCAGCAAGCTGGCGCATGTGCGCGGAATCCGAGATGCGCAGTACCAGTTCGATCAACGTCATGCGCAGCGATTCGGCGGCCCTCAATTCCCGGGCGCTCCACCGCTCCGACTGATCCAGCACCGAGACTTTCCAGGCTTCGAAGCTTTTGCGGGGCGTCAGGCGCACGCCGTGCGGGCCGACCAGCGCAGCCTTGGTTGGCTCCCCTGCCCAGCTCACCGTTTTCTCCACTTCGCGACGAAAGAACACCAGGTAGTCGCGCGGCACACGCGAAATAGGGATCGACAGCAGCCCGGCGGCCCGCATCGGATAATCGGCCGCCGGCGGGAACACGTCGCCGAGATGGTCCGTGGAAAACACTTTCCCGGAGGCGGTCTTGTTGAGGAAACGCACCAACTGACAGAACTCATCGCGCGTCGGCGTCGTGCCGCTGAGGCTGACATGGCCGCCATAATAGAGCCCCACGCCATCCGACGGGATGTAATCGGTCAGGCCTGTCAGAAATTCAGCCATGTTCTCGAACGACCGCTCGGGGACAGCAAACGCTGTCGCGATCTGGTCGTGAATCTCCCGCGTTCGTCTATCATAGGCGCTATCCGCCTCGCGCTCGCGTGATTCCAAAAGGTAAGACAGCATCTGCCCGAACAGTTCGGCGGTGGACCGGACTTCGAGGTCGAGCTGGATGGGTTGGCGATGATGACAGGCGATCAGGCCCCATAGTTCTCCGCGCTGCATGATCGAGATCGACATCGAGGCGCGCACACCCATGTTACGCAAATATTCCAGATGGATCGGTGACACGCTGCGCAGCCCACTCATCGAGAGGTCGAGCCGATCGCCTTCCGGGACAGTTGCCGGAAGGATTGGCACAGGCTCGGCATCGACGTCGAAAATGATGCGCAGGAAATTTCGCCGGTAGAGCGCGCGAGCCTGCACCGGGATATCGGACGCCGGATAGCGTAGGCCGAGAAACGGGGAGAGCTCGTTGTCCGCCGATTCACCCACCACTTCGCCGGTGCCGTCTTCAGCAAAACGATAGACCATCACCCGATCGAAGCCGGTTAGTGCCCGCACCTGCCGCGCAGCTTCGCGGTAGATCGTGCGGGCGTCTTTCTGCTTTTCGACACGTGCCAGCATCGACCGCAGCACGCTCAGCGGGGCCGGCACCTGTCCCACCGTTTTCTCGAATTCCAGTACGGTCTCCCGGCCGCAGATATGAAATGCAATGTCGTAGGGGGCTCCGCCAGGCTGCACTTGCTGTCCGAACAGCCGCTCGACGACGCCCGTGCCGGCTACGGTCTGCAGGCGACCCCGGATGTCATGCAGCAGGTCTGCGGAAAGCACGGCATTGACCTGCTGCCCGATGATCTCGTTCGGTGACAGGCCGATGAACGAGAAGACATTGCTCGACGCCCGCAAAATCCGCCAGTCTGTGCTGACAGAGAGTAAAAAGCCCATGGGCTGAACCGCCCCGAGGAGATGGATCGGCTCGCGATCGCAGTCGGTCAGGGAAACGTCGGACATCTAGAGATACTCTTGCTGGCACATCGGGCGGCCATCGCCGCGTCCGGTGTCGCACCCAGACAAGGGAATTTTGCAGAAGAAAACTGCATCATCTACTCAAGGACTGCATGACAGAGTTGAGCGTATGACTGATAGCCGACATAATGCTGCTAGGTGCTGATGATCCGGTTGGTCGCTGGGCGGACAGAGACACCAGCGGTCGCTAAGTCGGGCGCCGCCGAAGAGCGTCGCTACGACGCCCATGCTGAGCTGTCGCGGCTAGAGACCGCTGCGCAGCGTTGCAGACGGTCGCTCGCCATAAGCCTGTCTGTAATCACGCGCAAAATGGCCGAGATTGTTGAAGCCGCAGGCGAGGGCGACCCCGGTCACGGATGTGTTTGGGTCGGGGTGCGTCAACCTCTGACGGGCGTGTTCAAGCCTGACAAGCTTGACGAAGTTCATCGGCGTGGTGCCGATCGAGGCAAAATGTTTGTGGATGCTGCGAGGGCTGACGCCGTGCAAGCGTGCGATCTCGGGAATCGAAATTGGCTTGTTCCAGTTCAGCCGAATATGCTGAACGATATCTCCAAAGGACCTTGTCGTCGGCCCAGGCTCGGGCCGGATCTTGCTGTCCGTAATATCGACTGTTGCGCCAACTAGGTTGGTCACCTCATTGTCAGAGTTGAGAACGCTCGTCGCCATGGATCGCATCCATCGGATTTCGCCGTTGGCACGCACCGTCCGATATTCCTGGGCATAGCTGCCGCCGATGATCGCGCGCTGGATCGCCGATGACACCGATTTGCGGTCGTCCGGATGGACGCGCTCAAGAAACTGCTTGATTGATGGCTGTGGCGTGCCTTCGGCCAATCCAAACAGGGCATTGTATCGGGATGAAGTCTGCGAACTGTCCGATTTCACATACCAGTTCCAGGTGGCCAATCCGCTGATGTGCTCGGCAACGGCAAGCTTTTGCTCCAACAGCTTTCTTTCGGTGATGTCCTCGATCACCCGTGTCATCCACCTGGCCGCACCGAGCGTATTGCGCGTAACCGACGCCGTCACGTGCGCCCATACGATGGCACCTTCTTTCGTGACGTATCGCTTGTCGATGCGGTACTGATCGGTCTGGCCGTTCAACAGGCGCGAGTGCTCCCGCACGCTCGATTCCCGATCGTCGGGATGCGTCAGATCCGAGAACAGGATGGCATCATCAACAAGCTCCCGCGAAGAATAGCCAGTGAGCCGGCAGAATTCGCGGTTCGCGTAGACCACACATCCATCTCGCGCGTCGATAAGGACGATGCCGACACCGAGACTGTCGAGAAAAGCCCGTGGCATCTCGCCGATGTTCTTGAGTTCGTTCGCAAGCACGGACCGTTCCTCGGAAGACTTCATTTTTCCAGCAGCGCCTTCAAAGCGTGATCATCACCATCGACCAGGCGCCATCAAATGTTGCTTTGCAATATAGCAATGACGCGAACTCATAAATTCGCCTAGAATGTCTGCGGCCGCGGTCGACACGCCGAATCTGCACCTTCCCCGGCGGAAGGCAAGCAGGCAATTATGCCTACGCCAGGCAGTTTTCAGAGTGGAATATTCCTCAGGCGTGCACGTTCCGACCGTTGCGCCATCCTTGCAAAGCGTCCACCGAGAGCGCCGGCGCGAAGACATAACCCTGGCCGACGTCGCAGCCGATCTCGGACAGCATCTCGGCTGTTCGGACATCCTCGATCCCTTCTGCCACCACTTTCATGCCGAAGCCGTGCGCCAGCGCGATCGACCCGCGGACAATCTTCATCATGTCGCTATCATCGATACAGTTGGTGATGAACGACCGGTCGATCTTCAATTCGTTGAACGGCATCCGGGCCAGCGCCGACAGCGACGAATATCCGGTTCCAAAATCATCGATCGACAATCCGATGCCTTTCAACCGCAACTGCAGCAAAACATCGACGGCACGGGCGGCGTCCGCCATGGCGGTGGTCTCTGTAACTTCAAGCATCAGATTGACGGGAGCTACGCCGGCCGATTGCAGGATGCGTTCGATCTCGTCCGGAAATTGGTCGTCGCAAACGAGACTACCTGAAATGTTGACGGCCATCACAAATGACGGATCATGAACGATGAATGCTGCGGCCGCATCGAGTGCGCTCTCCAGCATCACGTGTGTGACAGCCTTGATCTGTCCCGATCGCTCCGCCACAGCAATGAAGACGTCCGGAGGCACGAAGCCTAACTGGTCACGGTTCCATCGCGCAAGAGCCTCGCAGCCTATCAGTCGACCGCTGGCCAGATCGACCTTGGGCTGGAACGCCGCATAAATTCTGTTGTCCCTCAGGGCCTCTTCGAGCGCGGCGCTCGAAACCGCGGGTGACTTCCGCGTGAGCGACTGCGTCTGCTCGCCACTACACCGGGCTTCTCCTAGAAGCTCACGAAGACGGGTGATTTCAATTGGTTTGGAAAGCGACGCGACATCTGCGATCCCGGCATCCTGGGCCATGCGCACGGTCGCGTTCATGATGCGCTTGTCGCAGCCGCTGATGACGATGACATATGGTTTGATCCTGAGCGCCGAAATCGCTCGCAACAATTCCACACCCGTCCTGTCGCCGAGCGCCAGGTCGATGGTGATGCCGTCAAACACCTGATAACGTATGGCATCGGCGGCGGCTTGCAATGTCGAGACACAGGTCACGCCGATGCCCATCTGAACGGCCACGGCTTCGATGATCCGACACTGGATGATATCATCATCGACGACGAGGAGTGTTGATATCGATTTCGACATATTGAATTTCCAAAATTCCGAGCTGAGGTTCGGCGCCTGAAATGAGGAGCCCATATCTACTATGCACGCTCCGGTTAACCGGGCGTTCTAATGTACCGCATGGTCGAAAGCATCATGGTACCATCGACGCCATCGCGCGAGCAGTTTCCGGACAGGCTGGCGTTCTGCGGACAAACGAAGTGTTTGTAAGCTGCCGCTACTGTGATCTCGCAGCCTCTTATAGTGCTGCTTTAGCGCAAGCGTCTGCCGCTCCTGCGCGATCCGTCGACAACGATGTCGTCCGATCTTCCCCAATTGTAGTGTAAATCATTAGGACGACGCCCGTGGTGAAATTAAATCGGATAGGCTTCAAGCTCGGCTTGGCCGGACTTCTCGGCATTGTGTTGTGCGGAGGCATGATCTTCAATCAGCTCGTCTCGGAATCCACCATTCGCGCTGTGAATGAGAGGGCCGATCGTCAGCAGACCGTGGCCACGCATGCATTGGAAGGAGCTGTTGGCGTAAGGCGCATGCAGGTCGCGGCGCGGGATTTGCGACTGTCGCGCAATCCGACCGATGTCGAGAAAGCCCAGGCGGCGCTTGCCGACGCCAGGGAATACACCATCAAGGAAATCGACATCGCATTCCAACAGACGATGAATCAGGAAGGAAAAACTCGGCTTCATAAATTGAGCGGCCTGGCCGCCGAATACGGCGATTCCGTTGTCGAAGTCGGAAATCTTCAAAGCCTCGGGTTCTCCCTGATCGCCAAGCGGCAGGCTTTCACTTCGCAATTCAGCAAGTCGATGGAGACTCTTTCGAAATCGTCTGGTCAGGCCGGAACGTCGGACGTCGATAAGGTTCTTGCAGAGGCGCAGTCGAAGTTCGACGTGCTGCGGGCGGCCGTGTTGCGGCTTCAGGCGACCGGCGAAGATAGCCAGAAGGACGTTATCAAGGCGCGGGCCACGGAATTTGCTCCGATCGTTAGCCGACTGAAAGAGCTCGTCGTCGAGGCAAGTCTTGTATCTGTCGTGGACGCCATGGCTTCCAGCCTGACATCGTTTGTCGCCGCCAATGATGACGTCGTGCGCAACGAGGCCACCAAGGCGAACCGTGTCGAAACAATTTCGTTGCCGATCGGGCGGCAGGCTGTCGATCTGGCGCGCGCCGCTGTCGATGCGGCCGCCGAGAACGCCACGGCGAGTCGGCGCGAGGCGACCTACGACTTGACGCAGGCAAACCGGATCAGCCTGGGTCTGGCGCTTCTGGTCATGGCGTCGCTCGTCGGGTCAATCGTGTTCACCTTCCTGGGGATTGCCCGTCCGTTGACCCGCCTCAACGGAGCCTTGGGGCAGATGGCTGCAGGGGACCTGGAGATCGAGATTCCCGGTGCCGGACGTGGCGACGAGGTCGGCGACATTGCCAAGACTGTGGTGGTAATCCGCGAGAACGCCGAGCAGAAGGCCAGCGACGACGCGGCTGCGAAGATCGAACGTGACAAAGACCTCTCGGCGCAACGAAAGCGCGACATGGACAAGCTGGCCGACGATTTCGAGGGCGCGGTGGGTGAGATTGTCGAAACCGTTTCTTCGGCAGCGACGGAGCTGGAGGCTTCTGCGGGTTCGCTGACGACTACGGCGGACCGTTCGCAGGAACTGACGACGTTAGTCGCTGTGGCATCCGAGGAGGCGTCCGTCAACGTTCAGTCCGTTGCTTCGGCCACCGAGGAGATGGCGTCGACAGTCAATGAAATCAGCCGTCAGGTGCAGGCCTCGGCACGCATCGCCAGCGAAGCGGTGGTCCAAGCGGAGGCCACCAATCACCGGATCGGGCAGTTGGCCCAGGCCGCGAGCCGGATCGGCGACGTCGTCGAGCTGATCAACACGATTGCGGGTCAAACCAACCTTCTGGCCCTGAACGCCACTATCGAAGCGGCGCGCGCTGGCGAGGCGGGGCGCGGCTTCGCTGTCGTTGCTTCCGAAGTCAAAGCGCTGGCCGAGCAAACCGCCAAGGCGACAGGCGAGATCAGCCAGCAGATCACCGGGATGCAATCGGCGACGCAGCAATCAGTGGAAGCGATCCGCGAAATCGGTATGACCATCGGACAAATGTCAGAGATCTCGTCGACGATTGCTTCAGCCGTGGAAGAACAGGGCGCAGCGACCCAGGAAATCTCCCGCAATGTGCAGCAGGCCGCGCAAGGCACGATGCAGGTATCGTCCAACATCGGTGACGTGCAGCGCGGTGTCAGCGAGACGGGCTCCGCCTCCTCGCAGGTGCTTTCGGCTGCCCAGTCTCTATCGGTGGAAAGCCACCGTTTGAAGGCCGAGGTCAATCGCTTCCTCGACTCTGTCAGGGCCGCATAGGTCGTGACGATTCACAGAGCGGAATTCGCGCCGGCACGGATACGGAGCCATTTGACCGGCCTTCCGACCGGGCGTGGCTGGGGCGAAGAGCCGAGCCCGGCTATCGGGAGATCGGTTCGATGACAAGGCGGCCGATCCGGATATTGATCACGTCGTGCGCGCTCCTTGGCGCGGCGCTGATCGCAATGAGCGCCCTTATCGCGAGCAATCTGCGCGACGACGCTATACGCGTGGCCGAAGTCAATCTGAATCGCCACAGTCTAACACTGGCTGGCCAGGCGGAGCGATCGTTTCAATCGATCGAATTGATCCTGTCCAGCATCAGCGACCATGTCGTCAGCCAGGGCGTGTTTGACAGCGCAAGCTACGGCGTGGCGATGGCGGGGGAGGATACTTTCAAATTCCTGCAGGGAAAGTTGGCCGGGCTTCCGCAACTGGAGGCGTTGACCATGATCGACGCCGAAGGCAAGCTGATCAACTTTTCGCGGTATTGGCCGATTCCGGACGTCAACGTTGCCGACCGCGATTACTTCAAAGTTCTAAGCAACGATGACACCCGGAGCAGCTTCATCGGTCAACCCGTTCAAAATCGCGGGACGGGGACATGGAACATCTACATCGCGCGACGCGTCAACGGTGCGCAGGGGAAATTCACCGGCCTGATCCTGGCGGCGATCTCGTTGCAATATTTCGAGGAATTTTACAGGTCGATATCGCTGGGGGAAGGCAGCGCACAATCGCTGCTGCGCGATGATGGCACCGTACTGGCGCGCTATCCTGCCACGCCTGATATCGGAAAAGTGCTGAACAGCGACCTACATTGGGCACTCAAGAGTTCGGCGGTCAATACGGCTCGCCAAGTGAGTCCGGTGGACCGCAAGATGCGCATCAAGGCGGCGAAGAAATTGCTAAATGCCCCTTTGATCATCATGACGACGCAGACCGAGAGCAGCATTCTTGAACCATGGCTGAAAGCCGTCCGACTACTCGTGCTCTTCACCGGCGGCATGATCCTGTTGTCGGTCCTTTCTGCGGCGTTGCTGGCGCGTCATTGGAAGCAACAGGGATTGCTGATCAAGGCAAAGGCGGAGCAGGCGGAGACCGAACGGGCGATGGCGCGGGTGGAGACCGAACTGCTTCGTGAAAAGGAGAGCACGGCGGAGGCCGCGAATCGCGCAAAATCGAGCTTTCTTGCCATGATGAGCCATGAGATCCGCACGCCGATGAACGCGGTGATCGGTCTCACCAGCGCCTTGCTTGAATCTCGCCTCAGTAATGACCAGAGATCGTCCGTTGAGGCCATTCATCTCGCCGGCGACAATCTGCTGGAGATCATCAACGACATCCTGGATTTCTCTCGGCTCGAGGCCGGCGGGCTGACCATCGAGGAAGTACCTTTCGAGGCAGCGCCGGTGATCGCCAGTGCGCTCGCCATCATCGGTGCCAGCGCCGCAGCGAAGGGCCTGAGCATCGAGGTGGATATCGCCAATGGCCTTCCCGCAACCCTGCTGGGCGACCCGGGCCGGATCCGCCAGATACTGCTTAACCTGCTATCGAATGCTGTTAAATTCACCTCGAGCGGCAGCATCACCGTGAAGGTGGAGTGCATCAAGCATGAAGGCGAATTCGCCCTCATGCGCTGGTCAGTGTCCGATACGGGCATGGGAATCCCGGCGGACCGGATTGGGGCATTGTTCAACGATTTCGTCCAGGTCGACAACACGGTGAGCCGGCGGTTTGGCGGGTCGGGGCTCGGGCTTTCGATCTGTCGACGCATCGCCGAGCAGATGGGTGGCTCGATCGGCGTTAGTTCGGAACTCGGACGCGGCACCACGTTCGAGCTGGAGGTCAAATTGCCGTCGTCCAGCGAGCTTTTGCTTGATTGCGACAATGACGAAACCTCGTCGGTCCTGCTGAAGGCGATCATCTGCCGGATGGGACGCGCCGTCCGCATTCTGGTCGTGGACGATAGTGCGATGAACCGGTTGGTCGCCAGGCAGATGTTGACCGGCTTCAATGTCTCGATTACCGAGGCTTCCGATGGATTGGCAGCGATACACGCTGTCGCCGGTACGGCATTCGACGTCATCTTCATGGATATGCGGATGCCGGAGATGGATGGCCTGACGGCGACGGCCGCTATACGTGCAGAGGGAGGAGGCTGCCACGCTGTTCCGATCATCGCCTTCACAGCCAACGCATTCGCCGACGACAGGGAAGCATGTTTGCGTGCGGGCATGACGGACTTCGTGGCCAAGCCGGTCCGCAAGCAGCGCCTCGTCCGGGCTTTGCGTCGCGCACTGGCATTCGACAATTTCGACGAAACTGTCATCCCGACACTTGCGATGGCACCTCCCATCGCAGCAAGCGAACGTCCGGCATCGGGTGGTCGTTTCGATCAAGGCAAGTTCGAACTGCTTTGCACGGAGATCTCACCGAATTCGGCCGCCGAGATTTACCACATTTTTGCATGCGCGACGCGAGCCAAGCTGGACATGTTCGTCGACAACGGAGTCGCGATGGCCCGTGCCGAGGTCGAAAACGACGCCCACATGCTGAAATCGTCGGCCGGCACATTCGGTTTCAACGAACTGGCCGACATCGCGGCCGAACTCGAACGCGATGCTTGCAACATCAAAGAGCCCGAGCTCCGTGAGTTCGGTCACCGACTCCAAGCCGCGTTCAGTTCAGAGAAAGCCGAATTCGAGCAGCATTTCAGATCATGCCAACTGCAGGACTTATCTCTCGTTTAGAGGTCATGTCCGCCCGAGCTAAAAATCTCGCCTCAGCTTCGTTGTCGCCTGATGAATCAAGAAATGTTTCGAGTGACGGCCTGGATGCGGCCTACGATCGTCCCCTTCTGGCGCAAAGCGGCCGATGCAATGAAGCCGGACCTGCGGCGCCGAAGAGGCGTCCTAGACACGCTTCTGCATCCGATGCCTGGTGCGCAAGATTGACAAACCGGCGGTCGGCGAATGCCTGCCGCTCATCTCGTCGGGTTGTGAGTGATCGATCGAAATGCGAGATCACTGAGTTGCGGATAAAATGACGGCAACGGTCTCGGCGGGCATGTCCCATGCGGGGAAGTGGCCGCTGGACTCGAACCAGTGAAAATCTGCTGATGGGAAAGCTGCTTTGGCACGCGTTGCCTGGCGGGGCAGGCAAAGCCGATCCTGCCTTCCCCATCCGATTACGACGCGACCGGTGGATAGCGCGGCTGGCCCAGTCTGCTCTGGGCCTGTGGCAAGATCGTCGACCAGCGCGTCGAACGTCGACGTGGTGCTGAGTCCCGTCAGTTCGGTTGTCACGACATGCGGGTCAAGCGCCCAAGGCCGCGCTGACAATTGTAACAGCAACGCCGTGCGCGTGACTGCATTTTGGCTAAGCGTCGGCAGCAGCGGTCGGATCGCGCGCAGCAATCGTCCTGACAGTCCGATGGTCACTTTGAAAAAGGTTCGTTCCCAACCGCGCCAGAAGCCACCCGGATCGAGTGCAACCATGTTGCCGACGCCGCCGCGCCGTGCAAGTTCGAGGACGATCCGTGCGCCCATCGAGCAGCCGACCGCGTCGACGCCCGTCAGATCATTCGCTGCGATATAGCGCTCGACGCTGCCAACCAGTCCGGCGAACGTGCCGCTATCACCCTCAGCCGGCGTGGCGCCATGTCCGGGAAGGTCGACGGCAATCACCGTGCGATGGGCGCTGAGCTCGTCAAGGATCGTGCTCCACGATTGCCAGCTTCCGCCGAGACCGTGAATGAGCAGCAGCTTTGGCCCTGTGCCGCGTTGGATATGGTGCATCTTACGCCTTTTAACTTACTGCAAACCCTAACGCACCAGATCGCCTTATGGGCCATTGACGCGCGTGGTCCGGCAGCGCCGGTGGTCGAAACTGGTTGAGTGGTATAGGTAAACAAAGCACGCTGGATTTACGGGCATAATCAAGAGCTTCCGCAGCACGGTCCCGGGTAGTTTCATCTTTCGGCCGGTGCCGAGACAAGATGGCGCTGACACCGTCAAGACTGTCGGCAGAGGAGAGCATCGGGTTGGTGACAATCTCAAATCCGTAAAGGCCGGTTCAAGGGGGCGGCAGCTCGATTGGCCTTCTATCTTGACTTCCTCATCGGCTGGAGGTCCACCTCTCCGTAGGACGGCCGCGGGCCCTTTAAGGCGACGCGGCTGTCAGTCACGTTGCCGTAAGGGCGGCTCAGGACGGAATATCGGTAACCGCCGTTGGCATGACTTCCGTGATCCCATTCTCGCTCTGCCGGAATTTTGAAAGTGCTTGGTAGACTTGCAACCTGGCACGCATCACAGACCCAAGCGGTCGGTGCGCCGCAAGCGCGTGTGCTGGCTTAAATGTGATCTGCTCGTCGAAGAAGTGCTGCCGCTCGATGCTGTAAGCGTTTTGCGGCAGGATTGTCAGGGTGGCAATGCGAATATACGGCGATACGTCCTCGGGCCAGACAACCGACGCGTCTTCGATCGGCTGCTTGTCGGCATCGTTCCAAAGCTGAGCACGCATTTCATAGACTGTAGTGCTGTTCGCACAAAAATCGACCGCAGCCGAGCGGAAGCCGTTTTCGTCCTGGTTTGGATCAAGGCGCCAATCCGTCAACGCTGCCTGTTCTGACGAAGCCGGAAATGCGCCAAGCTTGGCGACGTATTCGCCAAACCGCAGCGGCGCCTGGCTGAAATAGGCGTCTGCCAATGGGTGACCGAAAGGATGTCCGAAGAAATCCGCTTTTGGACTCTCAGTGCCTAGCATGTGCAGCACGCGGTTGAAATTGCGCATCGTCGAAGACACCGCGCTCTTAAATCCTTCGGGCAGAGGCGTCGCCGCGCCGATCTGTTTGGCGTCGCGAAGGAAGCCTTTTGCCGTTCCGGATGGAAAAGTCTTGCCTGTGGCGAACACAAAATCCTGCGTGTCTGACAGATGCGCGGGCAGCTTCTCGCCTTCGACGCCGAATACCTTGATCGACATGCCACGATGGGTGGAGACCCGGTCTCCCAGCGTCTCTCCGGGGCCCTGAGCGAAACGCACCGCCACGTCGAATGTCCGTGCCGTTGAAAACATGCCTTGCGCAAGTTCGGGCGGAAGCGCCGGATCGACGGTTAGCTTGCCCGTCAGCAGTGCGGAGCTTTTGGCGTGGGAGGCGCGAACTGCATGGTGCTCGCGTTTCTCAACAGTCTCGGTGACGCCCGTCATGCCTTTGACGATACCGTCAATGGTTTCCTGTTCGTCCGCTTCAAGTGTTTCGATGTTCGGGCCGTATCGCAGGTAAGTCATTCGACTGCTCCAAAGTGATTCAAGCAAGAGAACGGAACTCTACGACCGTCGTTCCCCAAGGGGAGTTGCAGCCGCGCGGGGCAGCGTCCCGTTCAAATCTGAAACCGTAACCCGCGGCAAACGTATCGAGATATTGTGGTTCACCTTTACCTGCCGCGGCATCGCCAAATCCGGGGCCTGTTAGTTTTTTGCCAGAATGGTAAGCGCGCCGTTGTGCTCGATCACCGCCGTCTCGACTTCATCAATCGATCGATGGCCGTTCTGGCGCATCTCAGCAAAAATGTCCTGCTTCTGAACGCGGAGCTTGCGCATCTCCTCGGTCGCCCATTGGCCGTTGGCATAGATGACAACCGGGCTGCCATCGCTGATCATGCCAATCACGGGCCAACGCAGCTTGGCGGCGGAGATGATCATGTGCATGGCGGCCACGGTCGCGATCGCGAGGATCGCCGCCGTGACGGATTGATCGCCGACAGGATCGATGTGGTGGCCATGCCGCCGATCAGGAAGATCACGACCAGATCGAGCGGCGTCGATGAGCGCATCGTCTTTCGCGTGGTCATTCGCAAGGTGAAGAGCACCACCAGGTAGAGCACGGCGACGCGGAGCACGATATCCATCAGAGCAATCCTACGGGTAGATAATCTGGAACAGGGAGGCCTCGCCGATGCCCGCTCCCTTGAAGCTCCAGCGAAACAGACCAAAGCTGTCGGGCTGGACGGAAAGTACGACCTCTGCCGGGCCGCCTGACGTCCCGGCGAAGGTGAACTCCGTCCCGGCGACGCTGTCGGTCGTCGCGACCGCCGTCGGGATCGTCCGGACCAGTGAAGACTTCTCGATGAGGTCGCGACCGATCGTCAGCCGCAGGGGGCCATCCGATGTCTTTGTCGTCCGGACGGTAATTCGGATCGGCACCGTGCGCCGCGCCAGGCGGTCATAGGTCACCTCCAGCGTGCCAACATGAATGGTGGTGGACGATAGCCAGCCGCCGCCGAAGATACCGGCGAGACCCGCGAGCACGGTCGCGGCGAGCAGGAATTGCAACAGCGTCTGCGCGCGGTACCAGTGTCGGTCGAAATCCGGCGCGCTCTCGACCCTGGTGCCGGGAGTGGTTTTCAGCATCGATTGTCCGATTCAGCCACGCCGCGTAATCGGCGTTGAGCATAGAAAGAACTACGGCGCCCGAGGCGCCGTAGTTTTAGATGTTGCGGATTAGGGACGTGACGGGCCGGCGCCGGTCGTCCCGGACTCGGGCGTGAACTTGAACAGCGTAAAATTTTTGTCCGTCCATCCGGTCGGGTGGAACCAGGGCGAATCCTGGATGTGCGACGCCGTCACGAACAGCGCGCCGTCCGGGCCCTGCGCGAACGTATCCGGCCAGCGCAGCCGCACATCGGTTAGCTCGGTCTTCAGTGTGCCGTCGGCATTGAGACTCTTGACGGCGTTGTCAGCGATCGAGCTGAGGAACAGCTTGCCGGACTTGTCCATCCAGAGGCCGTCGACGGGCTCAGTGGTCGCCACCTTCTCGGCCTTGCCAACGGCCGCATCCGGCTTGCCGGCCGCAGCCTGCAACACGTCGGTGCCGATCTTGTACAAGGTCTTGCCGGTCAGCGCCTGCCAATACAGCGTCTTGCCGTCGGGCGAGAGTGCGATGCCGTCGGCGTTGAACATCGGCTGGCGATTGTCCGGGCGCTTCAGCGGCTTGCCATCGACGACCA
>Ga0247729_10000658_pt1 | contig 13759 bp, 15 predicted proteins | sample UWRJL133311R2_FD_180958 | JGI IMG/M metagenome (GOLD analysis project Ga0247729, IMG submission 180958) | Plant litter microbial communities from Arlington Agricultural Research Station in Wisconsin, United States - UWRJ-L133-311R-2 | ecosystem: Environmental > Terrestrial > Plant litter >... | reverse complement strand
AAAGTCGGCAATTGAAACAATAAGAGGAATGCTGAGCGGGTGTGGCGAGGAATCCTTGTCCAGTCTACTATTTCCGAGTTAAAGGTAAGACTGAAATTCTGGAGTCTCGGAAGGAGTGACAGCGTTTGGGATAGCGTCGATTCCCGCTCCAGAATCCAAGATTCGTCGAGGTCCCAATGGAAGTCATCTTGGTTGTCGTCACCAAGATGGAGGCTTTGTACATGCACCCCGAGGTGTGGATTGTCAAAGAGCCAATTGTGAAAGTTGATGTAGGCTGTTCGTCGTGACATGCATGAACTCTGCGTTTCGAGATTGACTTCTCTGAAGAGTTGGCTTTGCGATGGGAATAGGAAGGAAAGTGAGACCAGTGAGCAGGCCTCCAAGGAAGACCTATCATGAAGCTGGTTAACGATTGCCGCAATTATCTCTGGGGGTAATTCGGGCTTGGACATCGTGGAGGGAATGTGGTCCTGGGAGTAGCGTGGCGAGCTGATTGATGCCTGGTCTTTATACGAAATATGGCAGGAGCAAGAAAATGGCATATATATAAAGCCTGACAATTTCATCCGTCACACCTCTGGTGAACATGCCAAACAGGCACTTACATTGAAGAATCCGGGGATTCTTTGCCAAGTTCCACGCCAAGGGAGTACCGGTACTCAACTAAAAATAGGGAATTACCGGTTATGCACAGGCCCGGATATATAGCCGGCAAGGCTTACTCTGAAGCAAGACAGACGAACCTATTAACTAAAGTAGCAAGGTACTGGTGTTAATTCGCTGTTCACCAAGGGCTCGGAATCATTACTTTACCATATTTTATCAGATCGTATGCATTCAATGCGAACAAGAAGAATTTGGGCAGGCTGAGAATTTGAAGAATAGCGCTCAGATGCATTTGAAAAATTGAATGGCCCTGAGGATTAAGTGAATAAAACGCGTAGATAAAGTGGTTGTTTCTTGTACGTTTCTTGCGAACGCAGTCGATATTGGCATCCAATGACCCTGTCTAGACCCTGCGTCAACGATCGCCAGCGCAACATCGACTTTCAGCTTCAATCCTCTCTTACTTCCTCAGCTCCTCCAAGCGTAAAGTAAGGATTTGATACTCAAGAGGTAGGTCCCAGACCCTCGTTGACCTATAAATCAGTGACCACATGTATAGCGTCATGGCGGTTCAAACAGTCAGTTGACAGGCCATTTACCAAACGCAGTTCAGCCTCTACCAGACATTCTGAAATGTCAAGGAAAAGAAAGTATGCTGAAGAGAGCACCGATACTGAAGATGAAGATAGTGTCCATAGTCAGACCGGCGACAGCATGGATAACGAGGATGAGGACAGCGACCCACCTACTAAAACCCGGAGGACGTACCTCAAACTTGAAGACCAGTGGGCACCTGACGGAAATGTAGTTCTGCAGCTTGGAGAAATCAGGTTCAAGGTGCATTCTAGTCGGCTTGCCAAAGAGTCGGCTTGGTTTCTCTGCCTTTTCGAACGCAGTGCCATGTCGGATCCTGCGACGAAAATGTCAGGAGATTGGGAGGAAATTGATGCCATTATCAGAAACAAGACGTACATGGACACGTTGGACGTATTCGTACTGGAATACGAGGGAGCGGATGCTGAAGATTTTGCTGCATTATTAACGGCGATGGATTCTGAAATGTGAGCATTAGCGTCCTTTTTCTGTATCGCTATTTAATAATTATGTCTGGAGTAGTGACTACGTCGTCAGCCCATCGGACCTGGCCATCCTCGCCTCAATACATAGAGCGGCACATTTTTTGCGGATGGAGCGCTATGTCAAATTTTCGACGAGATTCATATGTCGACTCTATGCCGACCACTACGCTGCAATCACGACCGATCCATTACCACATGCTGCTGTCGCCGTAGGGTTCAGCAGGCTCTCGGGAGAAACATGTGTTATGCGGAGGGCATTCTATGATCTTGCTCGCGATTCTCTCCCACATAATGACCATACCAAAGACAACTATTTGGAATCATTGCAATCAAGGGACCTATTGTCTCTTGTAAAGGTGCAGAGAGGCCTTTTCATAGCCTCTGAATTTCTTTCAGGAGTGCTTGATTTCACTTGTCCAGGTGTCGAAGAAGGCTCTTGCAGCAAACGCCACCAGTCTGAACTTGGGCTCGAGATGCGACGAAGATACCCTGCTAATCCTATTATTGGGATAAGGGAACTTCTGGATGTAGATTGGCTAGCGCATGGGTACTGCGAGAACTCAGCATCTTCAATTCGGCGAAAGCTGGTGGATCGGCGCGGCGAGATTTGGGATGAGATGGCCGAATGGCTAGGAATCGTTTTAATTAAGACTGAGACTACAGTTTTACATTCGATTTAGTTATCGAGCATATGCATCTATCCGGGACGCAAGTCGCGTCCGAGTTTGGTCCGAGTCAGCCACACGCGACGGATCACATCATGTGAATCTGTCACTTCAGTGCATGTGACCCACAGAGTGACATCAGCGATGAGAGTTCCGTTGAAGTTTGAACCACGATAAATCCATGACTCTTGCTAAACCACTGTGCAACTCTGTATTTATATGAAGGCTTTATCTACGGCTCTTCTGTATGATGCCTCTTGGGACCGCCTTCAAGAATCAAGCCTTGACGTGGTCACTACCCGATACAGCCTCAAACACAAGAGATCAGCCGAATCCAAAAGTCAATTCATCGAAGTCTTGTGGATATCAAACAGTGGATGAAATGCATGGCCCAGGACTTGGCAGTCCTTCTCGCAGCCGCAAACGCTGATGACAAACATCTGTATCCACTCATCCATCCAATTCAACTGACAGCACTGTTGCTATTTCTGCAATTCGGATTGCAACATTATGGTGTGTTCCACTTGCTTTCCCACTACATTCTCGGTTATTGGCTAACGAAGTCATGCCCATTGCCTCTCACTGTCAGACATCCGTCCCAGACCCCCAATCTGTTCGCCAGGTCTCTCTGAACAGAACTCTAAATGACTCGGCACTTGCACATGGATTTTCCCAACGATGCTTGTGATGGACCATTGTTGGCCGTTTGCTATAACCAAAGCTAGAACCCGTCCCCAAACAGAGTTCATATTCCTAACGAAAAGTACACCTCACCACGATCTCAAATTCGGTTGTTTCAAGTTCTGGCGCTGGAGGTCTCTTTGGCGGTGGTCCCGGCCCCCGCCAATTGAGTAATCTGCGTTCTTATTGATATCCGCAACCTAGTTGGAGCTTATTGGCATGCTTCTATGCGCCCGGCTGTTTTTGTCTGAAGGTCGCAAGGCAACCTCCGAGATATCAATAGTTCGACACCATGTGGTTCTTGTAGCGCTCGCAGAGAGAAAGGTTTAAAGACTTTGCTCACGAACCCTGGCCATATTATACTTTCACTGCGTTTGGATACCTGGTACGCCCATCTTCACTATTCATTCTCCAAACCGAACGCTCAGGGCTGTAGGGTTCGATTTTCCGGTTATCATCGATGACCTCTCCAACCTTCGACACCAACAAGCAAACTCATGCTGTCGAAACCTCTTGTAAGCGTCTTGAGACCTCTATCTGAAGTGGCGGTTCTGATCACCTCCTACAAGCCCACGAATCTTCGGGTCAGCCAGCGTTGGCTCCTCTGTTGGGGGAAAGCCATGGATCCGATTCTGGAGCAAGATATTCCCTGCCTGAGATGACGCTTCAGGAACTCTCGGCCTCGTGGAGTGCCAAAGACACACCTCAAACGCCACCATGTCCATCCTCGGTCACATCCCCCGGAGCCCTCCTACTACTCTTGATGAAACGCACCGCTCATTATGTTGCATCGGGAATCGGTGTGATGCTTTTTGGAATTATCGTCGTTCAATTCGCATTGCTGCCCAGGATTTATACCTGCCCCACCGGAGCCTCTTGCTCTGACTCTTTCGACCCCAATCAATCCAACGTACTCCAACTCCTCCAGACGGGGATGAGCTGGTGGCTAAAGATTGGTCTGATCATCTCCACCATGGGGCTCGTCAAATTGAGTGCATATCAATCGTGGTTCATCATGATGCAGCAAGGAAACACCATCCGTAATCTCGACCTCATCGTTGGCGCTGTCAAAGGCAGCCTGATAGATACCTTGCACCTTCTCATTCGACGAGGAAACCTATTTCTTGGCATTCTCCTCCTCGCTCAACTCGGCATCGACGCAGGTATTGGCCTGTTCGTCGGTCTGTCCATCATCCGCTCGCCAGGAATGAGGGTTGTTTCCTTCTCGTTTCAATCTGTTTCTCAACTTCCGGATAGCAGCTCCGCAGGATTAAATGGCGATGGTCAGCTCCGGGCCATCGCCAAAGTGAATGGATGGGCCTTGACGAACGACACATCTCATGAAGGTGCCCTTCGGGGGTCACTTGTTATTCCGGACAGTCGGAGCCAGTCGACACTACATCCGCTCGCGGATGGTCCTAGGATTTCTGGATCGCTTTCGTGTGTCGAAGTTCCAAATGCCAATATCACCAAGAACACGACCGCTGGGATCACCTACGAAATACAGCACAAGAACTTCATCTATCTCGCTCAGCCCGACATGGAGCTCGCTGCTTCTATAACCAGCTTTGGAACAGCTACGGCCACGTATCTGTGGGTCAGTAACACTTCAACCATTCTTCCTAACGCGACTTTGACACCCGATGGTGTATTACACGTCACCCTTTGCAAACACGATATTTTCATGGTCGATGCCCCGTCTGACCCTTCTTTGGAGCATCTGCGACCAAACACTGTCACTATACCCGGCTGCAAGAGCTCTGACACAACCGTATGTGTCCCCGATTCGGTCTCGAATGCAATTGTCAGCTGGTGGGGAGGCCGTGGGTCCGCTTTCTGGAATGTGGCCTGCCGTGGTGGTGTCGTTGGACCACTCAAACGTCGGTCTACGTGTCAACTAACGAATGAGCTATGGGCGGAGACCGTCACAAGCATGCTCGACGGCATCATGCATACAGCATCCACCTCTGGTTCAGACAAACAGCTGCTCACCGCCAAAGTTCAAGGCATCAGCACGACATGGTGGTGGGTGCAAGGGGTCATTCCCCTCCTCACACTCCTCGTCTATGGCATCGCCCTGTCGTATACGTGCTTTATCGCTCGTGGTAATACGACGTTGAAGGGTCTGACGCTAGAGGAGATCATCGATGCAGCTCAGACTGAGCACGTACGCGAGCTCGTTCGCGCAGGCCGCCTTCGCAAATCGACAATGCGATATGAAAATGGATTCACACATGAGACTTAAGTCCAATAAGTTATGCTTCTGATAATTAACATGGATCGTAAATGTATAGTATCTCGGTTAGCACAAGTTGACTATCCAATTTATAGATGTCTTTTGTTACCCTCATCACTTTCCGAAAGTAATTCAATATCGCGGGTTACCAGCAGGCGGAATTGGGAGACAATGTGTGGTCAGACCTCCCGCTTCGAGTATCCAGGAAATGTGAGATGTTCGTCTAGGCTCATCCAAAAGAGCGAGTCGCCTGCCATTGTTGCAGTCGCATCTGGTCAAATACAGCGTATTCGAAGGCGCTGGTCAAGAAAGTGTCAATTAAGGAGGGAACTAGAGCCCATCGTATCCACAAATCGTTCATACATTGTCCGGTTGTAAGGTCCTTGCTGGTATCAAGTACTGTATAGGGTGAATTAACCGTAGTAGCAGTGTCCTTGGTGCCTACTAAAATCGAGAACGAGCCATTGAGGTCCGTCATGATCGTGGTGTAATAGATCCCTCTTCGTCGGCATATCGATTCATGGACGATGGTGCTCCTTCAACCAGACTGGATATCGTCCTGATTCCACCCAAGATGGAATCTCATACTTCTCTTCACTAAACATCGGCGGTGAGTTGTCCGACAAGGAACTATCGCCTGGACATTCTGGTGCAAACTCAGGGCACTGGTCGCCAGATGCACCGATAATTTGCTTCCCAGATGACTGTACAAAAGAGTAAGGAGAATGACAGGCCACAATGGTTCGACCGTACCTTATCGTATCTGCACGTGTGTTCTGGGAGCTTGGATTTCTCCGCAAAGTACCTACAGCACGACCATGTTTAACGTTGAATGTTATCAAGGTTTTAAATGGAAGACTTACGTGCAGTCAAACATGGAGTAAAATGAATCGAAGCCCACAGATTTTGGTCGTTTTACAAGCGGAACTGACGCAAGATCTGTTGGAGGGCACGAGTATTCACAACGCGACATGCTGCTGCTGTCCTTGGTGTCTTGGGCAAGAGCCAGCACCGAAAGCAAACACACAAAAAGCCATTTCTGCAGCATTATGTGGTGTGGCTGAGAAGTCTGCGGGGAATGCTCGTGGTTACGACCTGGAGGGTGAGGCTTGTAAGGCTGTGGACGTGGGCGTCCTCAGGCTGCCAATGCGTGCGAATATGTCGTAAAGCCCATTCGGGCTGACAAGCGACGCACTAAAGGAGGAAACTCGACGATCGTCCCATATTATCCATATCAGATAGTAGCAAATAATACTCAATCCGATATACCAAGGTAAGGACCTTAAGTTTCAAGATCGTCAGATCCTACCCATGAGCGAGAAATAATCAGCATTATGTAATTATTGGATAAAATCCATGTAGCTATGGTAGAGTATATCAAGGAGGGGAGATTAGCCGTCAGAATACGTTGACGGTAGTGATACTAGTAAGTAAACCGAAAAAACCAAACACAATAACGACAATCTAAGAATAGGGTAACGAAACATCTAAAGGCACAACGGAGGCAATGACAATCCTTCCCGAGATCTGTCAACGAGAGGGAAATAGTTAGATGCCTCCGTGACAATCAATCATGCATGGTTGATGGAAATTAAAGCCCCACTTCCGTCCCGTTCGAGTGTGTAAACATCGTCGGACAACTGTGAGTCCCGTGGTTGACGACATATGAGGCGCTCGAGGTCAGGGCAGCTTGCCGAAAGGGGTTGGAAGTAGGCAAATAGTTGGTGTTGAGGTAAGTGAACGCAGAGCGAAATATGAGGGAGCGAAATTCTCTTCACGCCCTTGAAGCCACGGAAGTACTCTCTCAATAATACGCCCTGTAATGTTCAAGGTAATTAGCATCTCCATCGAATATATTATCAAGAACTCACCCCGTTGATCGGCGGGAGCTTGGCGTAAATGTTGACCACCTCAGGGAACAGCCTCCCAAGACCCAACATGACGCCGCCATGGACTAGGAAAGTCACATTGAAGGGGGCGTGAAAATTTAACTCGGCTGGATAGAGCTCAACGTGCAAATATTTAACAGAAGGGAATGACTGAAGTGTCAGAGCCTCTAACATCCTTCGCATGTCCTCAAGATCCTCTTCAGTTGAGACCAAAGCCAAGGACTCGAGTTGATTCAACGACTGAACGTTGGCTTGAGCCATGAGAGTGAGGTGCTCGGGGAAACCCTCGAAACTTCGAAGATCCGGAAGGAAACCCCCGCTGAGGGATGGGGAATGAAGCTGGAATGAAATATCAGGATTCGGTTTCTGTGTGCCGAGAGAAAGGTGCTGGATGGTCGGATTGACGTTTAGAAACTGGGTGAGTGCCTGGCTCGACCAAGGCAAATTCAAACACCCTGCGAGAGAGCCTAGCTCCACAGAAACCAAACCGGAAAAGTGATTGTCTGCGCTTAACAGCGAAGAAAGGGAGTTCGCGGGATCATGTACGACTGACCCACTTAACGATATATGGGTGATCGAAGAAGAGTCGAACATATGTGTGGCTCGCAGCTTCATCCGAAGCTTCACTGTAAAATAGTTTAGATCCAATTATAGTCAAGTTGAGACTTTGTGTACGCACCAGATGTATCATCCCACATCATGTTCATCCCTGCGAACTCCATCCCCGCGTTGGGTTCAAAGACTATGTTGGCAAGCCTGTTGCAATGCTCGCCGGTCACCTCCCGAAAGCGTAATTTGTCGATACGCCTCGTGAATGGGAACCCAATGAACAGCAGCGACTCGATTTGTGTCAAATTCTGGAAGATACTGGGATTGATCCATGATGGTGCCCCAGCCACCGCATAGAATCCTTGAGGCTGCTGGATGACTGTTGTTATAACAGCAGAGCGAACCCTTCCTGCCAGGGCTTGATTACTAGTCAACAGAGCGAGAGTATCTTGGACGTATAGTTGGTTGCTGGAGAGTGTAATGGACCTGTATAGCAGGGGGCGTGCGAAAAATGACATATGGCGGTCAACGACAGCGATGTTGCCCAGGTCCCGTTGGGATAGGTTATTGAAGATCTGTTCGAGAACTTCAGCAGGTAACTGTCTCAGCAGTTGAGCACTTCTGTTCATTTGTAAAATTTGAACTGGTGCTGCGGCCTATTTCAAGAACGTCAATAGAGAGTTTTCGTTCTCATAGAAGCGTGACTGACCGCTGCTGTTCTTTGGCGTGTAATTCTGTTAGACATCGTCAGAATGCTGCTCTGTGTGATAGCCAGAATTCGTAGCTCGTACTTATATGAAGGTCCCAAGGCCTTCGGTGTTCATCTTGAAGGGTTTGCAGTGAGGGTCAGAGGCTGAGTTGCTCGGCGTCTACTTGGTGCGCCCAACGCCGCCGCGATAGACGCCCGGGGCATCTGGCCTGATACGTCTTTGAATACAAGGATCGTCTGTTTGGCTTGCGTCATGATGAGTCAACTTCCTAGGAGGCATTTCTGGCGCGGCAATGGCTCTGTGTAGGCACAAAAGTGGTCTGTGAGTGATGGTGTGAAGAGAAGTCCTTCGTGGGGACGTGCTGAAACGAACCATAAGCGCTGCCGGCATCACGGCAGACAGGTGTCGGGACTCGGGATCCCATTGATTCGAAAACGATTGCCATTGGCCTTTGGGTTTCGTCTTGTGATCTCCATTGCTTTCTGAAATCGAACAGCAGAGAAAGGAAATACTAACGTTATAGGTAGAGTTTCAATGGCCTGATCATTTTCGATAACCTTAGCTACTTACTTCGGCAGAGAAAGTTAAAAGTATTCATAATTCACACGTAAGAATCAGGTCAAGACCGTACAGAAAATACAATTTGATACTTCGCTTCATCGCTCTTTTCAATACAACTTGTGCATAACCTGAGATTTCATACCAGATTTACAGCTTCGACGAGCCGGTGGCCTCGGCGAGGCGGGCTTCCGCCTCTTCGAAGTTAATAACGCTCCAAATTGCGGTGAGATACTGGATTCAAGGTTATGCAATGATCTTGTGCGAAACAACAAAAAAAACTTACATCGGCCTTTACGTTCTTGTACTGAAGGTAGAAGGCGTGCTCCCATATGTCGACACCAATGATAGGAGTCAATCCAAGCAGGGGATCCTGATTAGGAGTGGTGGAAATTTCGAGGCGTTTGGTAGCAGGGTTATAACCCTAAAATAGATGTATGAGAACGTATGACATCGGTGGAAGACGTTCTAGAACATACGAGCCAGCCCCAACCGGAGCCTTGAATTCCAGCGGTGGTGGTATTGAACTCCTTCTTGAAGGCGTCAACAGATCCAAAAGCCTCCTCGATAGCTTTCTTGAGAGGGCCATCCTTAAGGACACCGCCGTTGCCCTTGCCTTCAGTCGCAGAAGGAGCAAGATTCTTCCAGAAGAGGGAATGATTAATGTGCCCTGATCATCGATTGTCAGGATCGCCGTCGTTTGAGACACAATACGAGCGGCGTACCTCCGCCATTAAACTTAAGGGCAGCCTGCAGCGCGATGCGCTCTTTTGGAGTGGAGGCTTTCGCGTACGAGGCCTCCGCTGCGTTCAGCGCGTTCACGTAAGTCTGATGGTGCTTCGTGTGGTGCAGAGTCATGATCTCCTGAGAGATATAAGGCTCAAGCGCATCGTACGAGTAAGGGAGAGGGGGAAGAGTATTTGCCATTTTGGAGCTGTAGTTAGTGGTGGTGGTGGGTGTTGGAAAACCTAGGGCGAAAGAACTTATCGATCTGTCGACTTGGATGACTGAGCCCTGACAAATAACGTGATGTCATACCACGTGCCATGTATTAAATGACGCGACTGAGATAGGGGTCATGGGAACCTATGCAAACTTTGGGGGTCCTAAAGTACAGAAACATATCTCTATCATATTTTATTTTGAAATTTATTTCATACCTAAGGCGAATCTTAAAGCTCGGCGGGTACATAATGGTAATGTAAATGTTTGACACTTTACAAGAGTTCTTCCAACTAGGAAAGCAAGCCATGATCCTGCCGCTTGCTCACTCGCACGAAAATTGGTCTCAGATTAGGTATGTTGTCTGTTCAAAAAAACCCAAAAACAGACTCCACATTTTGCTTATGCCGCTACAAAAATCCGTTGGCCCATCCCGCAGCACTCTCATTTACATGGACATCGCATTCAGATGAAAGGTGTCGTCCATTGGGGGAAGGTCTATAGAGAAAGCGGCCAGACTCTCACATCCACGTCATTCGTCCTTTTTCCGCCCCCTTACTTACGCGGAAACCCCTTGACCCCTTCCCACTGCGTCGCTCTCTCACTCGCGCAGGAATTGTCTTATTTGTGAACGTGTATGAATCTACATTCACTAGTCCAAATATTGTAAGGGGACCCAACGGCCTCAGAATCGAATGAATAATTCTCTTAGTCCCAGCGGTCATCTGAGATATTTAGGTCTGAAATTTTTGTGGAAAGGTAGGTAGTGTACTGTACCATTTCGTTCAGTTCGGCCATCACGCGTCACGGGCTTGGGTGGTTTGGCCGAAATCGGTTCCAGGTCGCTGGTCACAGTCCATTTGGCCGGTCTCGAAATGTGGTTCAAAAATAGGTCAAAAATGGACTCAATATGGTAAAAAATCGCTACTACAGCAGAGTAGACAGTCGTTAATCTCGACGCTTGAATTCACGTGGTAGTTACCGTCTGAGGCATGGCGAACGATAGATTTTCTGACCAAGTCATCCTGGACCACAGACCAAGCACAGATCACCGTTAATTCCAAATGCCCAATATAATGCTGACCTTTTTACCCTATTATTTTCACTTTTGTAGGTCCAGATGACCATGAGTATATTATATTAAGAGTGAAAGGTTCTTGAGAGGTCACAAAGTACGCGACAACTCAGTACCATACCTCACCGCTTCTGTTGACAGAAGTGGCCGAACCTTTGCTTTGGCCGAAATCCGGACACGTCCCCTGTCCACCCCCAAGGTGGCCGATGTCCAAATTTCGGCCAGCCCGTCACGCATCCCACCCCTGGCCGAACTGAACGAAATGGTACAGTAGTGAGGGTCGTGGCTGGTGCTTCGTGAAACTGAATTTGAACAGCCATGGTGAGAATTTGACTTTCTTCTCGTGAGCTGGATATTGACTAAAATTGAAGACGACTAGTGGATTAAATGGATCTGGGTGACGACTGGAGGCAGATGGCGATGACGACAACCGGTAAGTAGGGGGATCGATTTCACTACAGATATTGTAGTGCTCGAGTCAATAAGAACGTGATAGGAATGATGGAAAATAAAATAAAGTGATCAAAACCTAGGACATGAGCGCGCACGGGATGATCGACGGCTTGCGCGTTTTTCGGTGCTCAGCCACCTTACACCATGATTAGGCGGCTGCTTGATGTATCCCCTTCCCGTAGTTAATGTCTCGGTCCCGTTGACCCCACCCAGTGGGCCCCTTTTGCTGTGTAAATTATCATTGTCACTGTCACTGCAATGCGGTACAACCTTCCAGATTTGGCTCGTGTTGTTCTCCGAAACCGCTTTGCTCTTCTCATCTCCTCGTGGCTTACTCAGACATGAACATTTATTTCGCCTCTCCGTACATTGTAGGAACGCGGATCCTTCAGAAGCGATGCCTTTTGCATAGATATGGACAAAAATCCCTTTGACAGATGAACATGAGCCGCTTTGTGCCACCTGCTGATTAAAGGGATGCTTTACAATGTCTCAAACCAAACTCAAGTAAACCACAAGCCATCACCAATCAAGAACGAAGTCAGTTTGAAGCGGTATGTATTTGTCCCTAAAGCCTAACATCCCGTTGTTCTATCTCGCAATCCAGTGTGGTTCATGACCGCGACTAAGTGACGGCGCTAGGGCTTGGCGCCGCTGGCCCGGGCCAGTGGTCTTGAACCCTCTGATAATCTCTTGAAATAATGGCTGGGTTTTCCTAAGCTAGCTGGGGTATCAAATCGGTTAGATCTCGCTTTACGACAAGTGATCCAATAACTTTCTAATGAAACCCTGATTACAGACCTTCAAGGCCATGGGGTTCTTGAGAGGCCTGTTCTCCCGGTGCATAGCTTACAATAAGCATGCCGTTCATTGTCATCAATTCATCACTTGGACGAAACCAGATCGTCATCAATGGCCCGTGGGTTCGAATCTAGGTATGCTCGAGGCGTCGATAGTGCAAATGTCTGAGGGTGTAATATTATGGTCTTTGCCTTACATCTGTATCACTATCCGAAAGATCGGGATGATTATCTGCAATTTTAAACGTGTTGAGTACAAGAACCTACTACAGAAGTTGAGCAACCCGATCTTGGCCAATAAGGTTAAAAGATGTGCAAAGAAGGACAATCATCAAGCCTTGGCAGAGGTTATCGCAGTCGAGGAAAGATCGCAAAGGGTCCTGGGTCATGGTAACTCAATTGAATGGAGAAGGCGAGCGGTACAATTGACTCTTACGGGTGTTCGAAGCCATTTTCATCAATACTATTTGACAGAACTATGACAAGGAAATGAATTGCCAAACCAGCTCAGGTGTTCAGAAAGGCTTCTTGCCTTGACTCAGACGAACCTGACTCGCAATTGACTCGAACTGCTCGATGGAGATACGACGATGCAAAGCTGATGGCCTCTGTCAAAGTACTCAAGCCACGAAAATCCATTCTGGTCTGGTCAGAGCTGATTGTTTCTGCAGATCACGGCAAGGGCGGGAAGTGCCGAAAGTATTACCAGATTTTTTCTGATGCGAAATAGAAGCGACTGAAAACAGCTCGTATTTCTTTCTAAAAACATACATTTCTGCTAATACCTGACGCCTTCTGTATACCCCCCACCCCCAAGTAACCCGCTGTATCAAATGATTCGCCATAAAAGTCTCCTCCACCCATACCTTATAGTTTATCCACTGGAGAGCATAGACATGGGTAATGCAGGTTAAATTGTCTATATGGGCTCAAGAACTAACATACCGAGTGATATGGAAACCCTGCCAGTTCGCTTTCTGACATGACGGAAGTCAGAGATGCGGTCGCAAGAAGTAGAATGAAAGGCTGACCTACAGTTGTACATGGTAAGTGGTCGTAAACTGGCTATATAAATAGCTTATCTCCGACTCACGCATCGTGGCCCACAGAGAAAGCTGGAATACATCTACCAGTCAATATTTTAGCAGCCTCGGAGAGCAGTGGTGGATGTTGATAAAGGAAAGAGACGAGCGATGGATCCGGATGGGAGAACATGGTTGTGGACAAAGCTGGCGCCAACCTTATTACAACTCCGCTCGGGAGCTCAGCTGACATCTTGAGGTGATTCGAGGCCGCTATACAACCACCATAGGGCACTCTTTCACAAATTCGTCAAATCCGCTCGAGCCTTCGGCGGATTTGGGTAGACTGAATGACGTCGATAAACGTGACGACCAGAACGAAATTGCGGAGAGTTGCGGCCGGACTGCATCAGATTGCATCCTCGGCATCCAAAATTCGCGCCAGATCCAGATATTCACTGCAACTCACCGCCTAGCGATCACTATTATAAGCC
>Ga0247729_10000656_pt1 | contig 13766 bp, 12 predicted proteins | sample UWRJL133311R2_FD_180958 | JGI IMG/M metagenome (GOLD analysis project Ga0247729, IMG submission 180958) | Plant litter microbial communities from Arlington Agricultural Research Station in Wisconsin, United States - UWRJ-L133-311R-2 | ecosystem: Environmental > Terrestrial > Plant litter >... | reverse complement strand
GACCTGAGCCTCACCGAGATGCGCGCCGCAACAGAAGGAGCCATCTGATGGCCAAGGCAGAACTGATGGACTACGACAAGGCACTCGAGCTCTTCGAGCCGGTGCTCGGCTTCGAGGTCCACATCGAGCTCAACACGAAGACCAAGATGTTCTCCGACGCCCCCAACCCGGCGAACTCCGAGAACCAGGGCGCCGAGCCGAACACGCAGATCACCCCGGTCGACCTCGGCCTGCCGGGCAGCCTGCCCGTCGTCAACGGCGAGGCCGTGAAGTTCGCGATCAGCCTGGGCCTCGCGCTCGGCTGCGAGATCGCGCCGAGCTCGCGATTCGCCCGCAAGAACTACTTCTACCCCGACCTGGCGAAGAACTACCAGATCAGCCAGAGCGACGAGCCGATCGCCCACCACGGCAACGTCGAGGTGGAGCTGCCCAACGGCCGCGTCTTCCAGGTCTCGATCGAGCGCGCCCACATGGAGGAGGACGCCGGCAAGCTCACCCACGTGGGCGGGTCGACCGGCCGCATCCAGGGCGCCGAGTACTCGCTCGTCGACTACAACCGCGCGGGCGTCCCCCTCGTGGAGATCGTCACCGACATCATCTACGGCGCGGAGGCCGACGCCCCCGACCTCGCCAAGGCGTACGTCTCGACGATCCGCGACATCGCGGTCTCCCTCGGCATCTCCGAGGCGAAGATGGAACGCGGCAACCTGCGCTGCGACGCGAACATCTCCCTCACTCCCCGGGGATCCGGCAAGCTCGGAACCCGCACCGAGACCAAGAACGTCAACTCCCTCCGGAGCGTCGAGCGTGCCATCCGCTACGAGATCCAGCGTCAGGCGGCCATACTCGCGAAGGGCGGCAGCATCGTGCAGGAGACGCGCCACTGGCACGAGGACACCGGTGTGACCTCCGCGGGACGCCCGAAGAGCGACGCCGACGACTACCGCTACTTCCCGGAGCCCGACCTGGTGCCGGTGGAGCCGAGCCTCGAGCTGATCGAGCAGATCCGTGCCGCGCTGCCCGAGGCGCCCGCGGTGCGCCGCCGCCGCCTCAAGGAGGCGTGGAGCTTCACCGACCTCGAGTTCCAGGACGTGCTCAACTCCGGCCTGCTGGTCGAGGTGGAGGAGACCGTCGCCGCCGGCGCCGCTCCCGCCCAGGCCCGCAAGTGGTGGACCGGCGAGATCGCACGCCTCGCGAACGTCGCCGGGGTGGACGCCTCGTCGCTGGTCAGTCCGCTGCACGTCTCGCTGCTCATCGCCATGATCGAGGGCGGGGAGCTCACCGACCGCCTCGCACGCCAGGTGCTCGAGGGCGTCGTGGCCGGCGAGGGCAGCCCCGCCGAGGTCACCAAGGCCCGCGGCCTGGTGGTCGTCTCCGACGACGGCCCGCTGATCGCGGCCATCGACGAGGCACTCGCCGCCCAGCCCGACGTGCTCGCGAAGATCCGCGACGGCAAGGTGCAGGCGGCCGGTGCGGTCATCGGTGCCGTGATGAAGGCCATGCGTGGAACAGCGGATGCCGCTCGCGTGCGCGAGCTCGTTCTCGAGCGGGCGCAGCAGCAGTAGTCCCCAGTCGATCGAGGAGGCCGTCGCGGGGTAGTCCGCGGCGGCCTCCCTCGTCCGCCGGCGCCCATCTTGCGCTCGCGCGCACGCGGCGGGACACTCGCCTCATGCCCTACTCCGACCTGCCGTTCGCCGATCGTCACCCCGACGACGCGGCGCTCGCCTGGTTTGGCCGACCCGTGTTCCAGCTCGTCGAGCAGCCAGCACTGCGGTTCGCGGCGTGGGAGCGCGAGGGCCACGGCGGAGTCGTCGACGTTCTCGGCGCCACCTACTACCTCGCCGACGAGCGGGGCGAGTTCGCGGAGCACGCCGAGACCGACACGCTGAGCATCGGCCTGCGCCTGCGCGGGCTGGTCTTCACCGAGGTGCCCGGCGCCACGCGCATACCCACTCTCGCCGCCGAGCACGGTGCCCTGGTGCAGCACCTCACCCAGGTCGTCACCAACGACCGCATCGGCCAGGCCGAGTTCGCCCCGCTCTTCGCCTCCGAGGAGTGGCTGGCCGAGCTCGACAGCTGGCGCCTCGAACTGCGTGCCCTCGAGCCGCAGCCCGCGCAACTCGAGGTCGACGCCCGGCGGGTGCTCGGGATCCGCCTCGTGTACGGCGGCTACACCGGCACCACCGTCGCCGTCGACGGTCGCATCGTCACGCTCGTGCTGCATGACGAGGAGGCGAGGCGGGTGGACGCGCGGCTCGTCACCCGACCCGACTGAGTCAGCCCCGACTGAGCCTGCCCCGAGCGCTCAGGCGCCCTGCAGCGCGAACGTCACCGCCTCGTCGATCGACAGGTCGCGTCCCTCGTGCCTGGCCCGCTCCAGCTCCTCCGCCTGGTCGCCGGCGAGGATCGGTGCGAGATAGTGCTTGTGGAACGAGAAGCTCGTCGCGTCGCCGAGGCCGGTCTGCCGGCGCAGCGACTCGGAGGCGCGCAGCAGCCTCCCGGCCCGCTCGGCCCGGCCGCCCGCCGCGGCGATCGCCGTGAGTCCTTCGAGCCCGTAGGCGACGCCCTCGGCGTGGCCGAGCTGCGCCGAGCGGACGAGGCTCTCGTCGAAGGAGGCCTTGGCGTCGTCCGCCCGCCCGAGCACGAGCTGCGCCCAGCCGAGGTGTTGGAGGGCAGTGGCCACGCCCATGTCCTCGTTCTGAGACCGGGCCAGCGACAGGCTCTCCTCGAAGCGCTCCACCGCGCGGTGCACCGACTTCTGCACGAGCGCCACCCGCCCCTGTGTCAGCAGCGCCATGGCCTCGCCCCAGCCGTCGTGCGCCTCGCGGAGCAGGCCGAGGCTCCGATCGAGAGCCTCGTCGGCGCGCACCGGGTCGGGCGGTCGGGCGGCGATCGCGGCGAGGGCGAGCGACAGCACGGCGAGCCCCTCGCCCGAGCGGTCGCCGACCCGGCCGAAGAGCGCAGCGCTCTCGGTGAGCCCCGGCACGACCCGGTCGTTCGCGTCGTTCCACAGGTTGATGGAGTGGGTGAAGTACAGCGCCCTCGCCCGCGCGAGGTCGTCGAGCGCGGCGCCCGAGCCGAGCAGCTCGTCCATCCAGGCGCGCACCTCGCCGAGCAGGCCGCCCAGCCACCAGTAGATCAGCAGCGACCACGAGAACGCGGCGATGGTCGTGGCGTCCCCGCCGTCGAGCAGGAAGCGGGCGACCGCGCGCAGGTCGTCGCGGTCCTGGTTGAGCAGCGCGATCGCCTCGCGCTGGCCGCCGTCCTTCAGGTCGGGCTCGAGCGCGCGGGCGAGCGTGACGAAGTACCGGGCGTGGGCAGCGCGCGTCTCCGGGAGAGTGCCCTCGGCCTCGAGCTGTTCGAGGGCGTACTCGCGCACCGTCGACAGCAGCGAGTAGTACGGCCGGCCGCCGCGGTCCGACTCGCGGACGAGGCTGTTGTCCACCAGCACACCGAGCCCTGCGAGCGGGTCGAGTCCGCCGTCGGACGACTCGCCCGCGACGAACTCCACCGCCTCCAGCGAGAACGCGCCCGCGAACACCCCCAGCTGGGCGAGCAGTCGCGCCTCGCCCTCCCCGAGCAGCTGCGTGCTCCACTCGATCGTCCTCCGCAGCGTCTGCTGCCGCGCCGGCAGGTCGCGCGGGCCGCCCGACAGCAGCATCAGCCGCCGATCGAGCCGCGCCAGCATCGCGGAGGGCGTCAGCATCCGGCTCCTCGCGGCGGCGAGCTCGAGCGCGAGCGGCACGCCGTCGAGCGCGACGCAGATCGCCGCGATCGCGTCGACGTTCTGCGGCGTCACCTCGAAGTCGGGCTTCACCGCGCGGGCGCGCTCGACGAACAGGGCCACGGACGCCGCCTCGGCGGGGTCGTGGCCGGCGCCCGGCAGCGCGAGCGGGCCGACCTCGACCGCGTGCTCGCCGGACACGCGGAGAATCGTGCGGCTCGATACGATCAGCGTCACCCCGGGTGCCGCGGAGAGCAACGACGTCAGCTGCGGGGCCGCGGCGAGAACCTGCTCGAAGTTGTCGAGCACGATCAGGATGCGCCGCTGCCGCAGGGCCCACTTGAGCTTCTCGGCGATCGGCCGGTCGCCGGTGTCGAGCACGCCGAGCGCCTCGGCCATCACGTTCGGAACGAGAGCGGCGTCGCTCACCGGCGTCAGGTCGACGAACGCGGTCTGGTCGCCACGCTCCTGCGCGCGGTTGGCCAGGCCGATCGCCAGCCGGCTCTTGCCGATGCCGCCCGGGCCGATGAGGGTGACCAGGCGCACCGACTCCCGGCTCAGCAGCGACTCGACGGTGTCGAGCTCCGCCTGCCGGCCGATGAGCGCGGTGAGCGGCACGGGCGTCGTGGCCGTGTCGGGCTCGAGCGCGATCGGCGCGGTCTCGACCCCCAGCACCGGCCGACTCTGATCGAACCGCTCGGCGAGCAGGGTGGCCAGGTCGGCCTCGAGCAGCCGTCGCAGCTCCTGCGGCGTCGAGAAGTATTTGAACGAGGCCCCGTCGTCGTCGCGCACCCGCTCGAGCAGCTCGGTCAGACGGGGCTCGCGCCCATCCGACGGCTCCCTGATATAGATGAGCTTGGGCATGCCGGGCGCGAGGTTGTACTCGTCCTCGAGGCCCGACACGGCCTCGCCCGGGGCGACCCAGCCGTAGCGGTCGCCGTAGAGGCCGACGAAGACATCGCTCTGCCTCAGGTAGGCGCGGTACAGGTCGCGTGGGGGATGGGGCCGTGCGCCGAGCTCGAACATCACCGGCGCGAGGTGCAGCCGCTCCACGGCGGTCCGCGCTGCTCTCCGTTCGGCCGCGAGCTCCCTGAGAGTCGAGCTCACAAAGACGCGCAGCCGTTGATCGGGCGTCCGGATACCACCCGAGGTGGTTGTCATGCCCACGATTGTGGCGCGAGCGCCCGCGTGCGTCTAGCCCCGAGCGGCCGAGGGCGCCTCGTCACGCAGGTCCGCGCGCTGCGCCATGATGGCGACGATGCGGCGTGCGCTGATAGCAGCGGATGCCGCGGTGCTGAGCGACGACGGAGTGCTGTCGCGACTCTGGTCGAGCCGCGACAGGGCGGTCTGCAGGGCCTCGTCCGCCGCCGCGACGGCATCCGCTGTATCGTCCCCCGCGTTGCGCGCGAGCAGCACATTCCCGATGGCGCGGAGCGCCTGGCTGAGCGGCTCGCGCGTGTGCTCGGGCAGGTCGGCGGCGAAATGGCGTTCCCAGATCGACGCGGCGATCACGTCGGTGAGGTCGCGCACGTGGAAGGTGATGGTCTCCAGGTCGTAGAGGTCGGCGTAGTCCCCGCTCAGGTCGCGGCGGTGCAGCCGGGCGCGCGGGTTGCCCTTGCGGCTGTCGTCGGCGTCGAGCAGTGCGGCGCGCACCTCGTCGGCGGTGCTGCGCAGGGTGTCGCTGCGGGTGGCCCAGTCCTCGTGCTCGGGCGGCCAGGACTCCACGAGCGCGTCCGCCATCTCGTCGAGGTGGCGGGCGAGCATCGCGCGGAACTCCCCGAGACGCAGCACGGCGGCGGTCACCCGCAGCGGCGGGAGGATCGTCAGGTTGACGAGCAGGCCGACCGCGATCCCCACGCTCATCTGCACGAGGTAGCCGAGGGAGTAGGAGTCGGCGTTCGGGCCGCCGATGATCAGCACGAAGAGGGCGGCCACGGGCACGTACTCACCGCCGGACCTGAGCCAGCGCAGGCCGGCGATCAGGGTGCCGAGGCCCACCACGAGCGCGATGGTCACCAGGTTCGGCTCGGAGAACACGATGACGGCCCCGGCGAGCAGGATGCCGATGGCGAGCGAGGCGAGCGTCTGCAGGCTCATCCGCACCGAGCTCATCAGCGTGGGGCTCATGCTGATGAGCGCGCCGAGGGGAGCGTAGTACGGGTAGTCGGCGCCCACGCCGGGCACGAAGGGCGCGAGGAACCAGGCGATGCCGACGGCCAGCGCGGTCTTGGCGGCGAGCAGCAGGCGCGAGTCGGTGATCCACGCCTTCCAGGGGAGGCGTTTCGCGCGCAACGGGGTGATGGGCATCAGACCAGTCTCATCGAGGGAGCGGGTGGCGGCGAATCGGCGCGATCTCATCGGGGGGCCCTTGCCAGGACACGTCCGGGATGCGTCCACGAGGCAGTACCTCCGAACTCGGCGTCGTCCGCGCCCCCAACTGGGGCTGTGTCTGTCCCCGGTGGGGAAGGACCATTGCTCTTATGCCCGACCGCAACGGACCCCGGTGATATCGCTGGCCTATGTGAGCGCGACCAGCTCGGCGATGTCCCAGGACGAGATCGTGGCACTGCTCGTACAGTCACGGGCGAACAACAGCCGGGTCGGAGTGACGGGGGCTCTTCTCTACCATCGAGGGCGATTCGTGCAGATCCTGGAAGGCGACGAGCAGGCGGTACTCCGGCTGTACCGGACGATCAGCCGCGACCAGCGGCACGGAGATATCCACGAGCTCAGCCGCCAGCAGATATCGACACGCCAGTTTCCCCGGTGGACGATGGGGTTTCGCCCGCTCACCCCGGCGGCGGTGAAGAAACTCGACGGATTCGACGCGAACTTCGCCCGTACCGGCACGGTCCGGATCAAGCACGCCGACGCCTCGGCCCAGCTGTTTCTCGAATGGCTCGGCGACTACTGGTTCTCGAACGCCTGAGAGGCGCACTCGGAATGGGGATCGCCCGGTATCAGTCCACAACTGATATCGGGCGAATATCAGCTCTTGGCTTATATCGCGAGGCGCGTCGCCCCGAAGGTCACGAGAACCGCGATTACCACCACGAGCGCCCAGCTGGCGAAGCTGCCGACCAGGAAGTACTCCGCCTTCGATCCGCCGGGGGCGTCCTTCGATATCTCCGGGAAGCGGATGATCCCCTTCGCGGCCACGATCGCCGCGATGGCGGTGAACTGCCCGGAGATCACGAGCGCCAGCAGGAAGATCCGCTCGAGCGGGCCGATGAACCGTCCGCCCTTCAGCTCGGTGAAGGCCGGGGCCTCCGGCACGGACGCGACGGGCGCGGCGCGCTGCCACCACGAGCGGCGGGCTGGCACGGGGGCGGCCACGGCCGCGACCGGCTGCGTCTCGGTGCGCTCCGCCCGGAGTGCCAGGCGCACGATCACGTTCGAGGTCTCGAACAGGAACAGCAGGCCGCCCACCGTGAGGGCGAAGGTGGTGAACGACACCGATGCGAGCGCCGAGTACGGCAGCGCGCCGTACCAGTCGACGAGCACACCGGATGGCGGGCCGAGCGCGGGGCCGAATGCGAGTGCCGCCGCGACCAGGAGGACCAGGCCCCCGATGGCCCAGTAGCCCGAGCGGTGCAGGCCGGAGCCCTCCCGGGTCGCGGCGAGCCAGCCGATCACCGCCGCCGCGCCGACCGGAGACCACCACCAGTCGAGGCCGGTCCCGGCGACGCCGAGCAGGAAGGTCAGGATGCCGAGGACGGCGGCGAGCCAGGTGGTGCGCTTCGGCGACAGCCGGGAGCGGACGAGGTCGGCGATACCGAGCGACGCGAACAGCAGGGCGAGCAGGATCATCGGTCTCCTCCGGGGGTGAGCGAGTCGTTCAGCAGTGCCTCGCCCGCCACGAGCGCGTTCGCCCCGCTGCGGGAGAGACTCTGCGAGACGGCGGACTGGGTGATGCCCTCCTGCGCGGCGAGCTGCGCCTGGGTGGCGCCGCGCAACTGCCCGAGCAGCAGCCGTCTGGCCCGCGGGGTCATCGTCGCGAGGATCTGGTCGCGGGCGAGCAGGTAGGCGTTCACGAGCGCCTCGTGCGCGGACGGCCGTTGCGCGCCGCCCGCGGCGACGCCGGAGCCGGAGCCGGAGCCGGAGCCGGCCGAGCCGTCGCGCCGGAACCAGGTGCGCACGAAGCCGAGCTTCGAGTACTGGTGTTCCCTCGCCTCATCGATTGCCCTCCTCGCCGACCACCATGCGGATCCATCCTGCACCGCACCTGCGACACCCGCGCCGACCGTGCGCAGTTCACCCTCGCCCAGGCCGAAGCGGCAGTCCACCCCGTCCGGCAGCTGCAGCCGCGCCAGCAGTGTGGCCCGCAGCGCCGTCGGCACGTCGGCGTACACCGCCTGGAACTCGTCGCCGAATGTCGGCTCGAGTCGTTGCAGACCGGGCAGAATCTCATTGACCCGGCCGAAGGCATCCTGAATCTGTGTCTGCAGAGTGCTGCGGTCGGCGTGCGTGCGCGACTTCGAGATGTCGACGATCACGGCGATCGCGTGGAGGGTGGTCATCGCATAAGCGTAAAGCTTATTTCTCGAGAATATAAGTGCCTGACTAATCTTTGGCGGTGCTCAGGCCCCCTCGCGGGACCACCGCGACGCGCCTACGGTGGTGCTCATGACAGTCATCGACGCGGTTCGGGCCGACATCACGCGCTTCGAGAGCGAGGTCATCGTCAATGCGGCCAACTCCCGGCTCCTCGGCGGCGGCGGAGTGGACGGCGCGATCCATCGGGCGGCGGGCCCGGAGCTGCTCGACGCCTGCCGCGCACTCGGCGGGGCGGAGACGGGCGAGACCAAGCTCACCGACGCCTTCGGCATCACCACCGCGAAGAAGATCGCCCACACGGTGGGGCCCGTCTATGCGGCGTATCCCGAGCGGGAGGCGGCCCGGCTGCTCGCCGCGTGCTACCGCAGCAGCCTCGACCTCGCGGAGGGCTACCGCTCGATCGCCTTCCCCGCCATCTCCACCGGCGTCTACGGCTACCCGATCGACGCGGCCTCGGCGGTCGCGGTGTCGACGATCCGCGAGTGGCTGGACGCGCATCCGCACACCACCCTCGAGACGGTCACGCTGCTCGCGCACAGCGCCGACGACCTGCGCGCGCTCGAGCGCGTACTCGGCGCCGGCCGATAGCCCCGCCGCGGCGCCCGTGCACCACGCGGCTAGGCTGACACGAGCGGATGACGACCCGAGGAGGCGACGCGATGACGAAGGCCCCCACCGTCTACGACGTGGCCGACCGCGCGCAGGTCTCCATCGCTACCGTCTCGCGCGTGCTGCGCAGCCCCGACACCGTGCGCGAGCAGACCCGGGAACGGGTGATCGAGGCGGTGCGCTTCCTCGGCTACGTCCCGAGCGCCAGTGCCCGCGGTCTCGCGGCGCGGCGCACCAACGTGATCGGGCTGTTCTTCCCCGGGCACGACGACCTCGAGGCGCCGCTCGCTCCCGCCGCGCGGGAGCCGGGGGAGGTGCCGATCGTCACCGACGACGGCAGCCTCGACGCCGAGACCGAGAACCTGTACTTCGACGAGGTGCTGCGTGGGGCGGAGATCGAGGCCTGGCGCCACGGATTCGCCCTGATGGTGGCCGCCGGGCGCGGGGCCTCGCGCGAGGCCCTCGTCAACGACATCGCCGGCCGTGTCGACGGGTTGGCCGTGCTCGCCCGCACGGTCTCCGACGAGCTGCTGGCGCACGTCGCCCGCCGCATCCCGGTGGTCGTGCTCGCCGGCGCCGAACGCGACGACGGCTTCGACCACGTGAGCGCGAGCAACGGGCCGGGCATGGCGGCGCTCGCTTCGCACGTGTTCTCCACACACCGCCCGGCCCGGGTCGTCTACGTGAGCGGCCCCGGCGACTCGCCCGACAGTGCGGAGCGCTTCGAGGGCTTCACCGCGGCGGTCGACGCCGCGGGCATCGCGGGCGTCGAGGTGCTGCACGGCGACTTCACCCGCGAGCGGGGGCGCGCGATCGCGCGCGAGCTCGAGCTCGACCCCGCCGCGCTCACCGCCGTCATCTGCTCCAACGACCAGACCGCGCTCGGAGTGCTCGACGTGCTGGAGGCGCGGGGCGCGCGGATCCCCGAGCAGGTGGTCGTCACCGGCTTCGACGGCATCGCGGCCGGCAGGCACTCGCGCCCGCGGCTCACCACCGTGCACCAGCCGATGGTGGAGCTGGGCCGCGCCGCCGTGCACGCGATCACGGCCCGTCTCGACGATCCGCAGCTCGAACCTCAGTCCCTCACCCTGCCGGTGCAGGTGCTGCTGCGCGAGAGCTGCCCGTGACCGGCGGCGTCCTGCGGCCCACCTCCGGCGTGTTGCGCGGGCAATGGGTGATCGACGAGCTCGGCCCGTGGGCGACCTTCGCCGGAATCGTTCCGCCGCGGTTCGCCGCCTACGCCCGGATCTTCCACCCCGCCGGCGGGCAGGCGCTGTCGTTCGACACCGGCACCGCGAGCTGGACGGACCCGGTGCGCCTCCGCTGGTCCGAGGTCGCGGCGCGGGAGGGGACCGTGATGCACCCGCTCGCGCAGTGGGACTCCCTGGTCGGCGACTACGTGCGCCCACTCGGCGACCGCGCCGGCTTCCAGTACGACGAGCCGGCGCTGGGAGCTCTCGACGTCGACAGCCTCGCCGCGGTCGCCGCCGTGCTGGCCGCGCACACCTCCACCCCCGACGACTGCCTGGCCGCACTCTGGGAGGGGCACGGCGAGGTATGGGGAGGGGTCGCCACGGTCGCCTTCGTCGCGGTGGGCGAGATCGCGAGCGGTGTCGCGGCTCCCGTCGAGCCGGAGCCGGTCGTGCCGCCCTTCCTCGACGCGGCGGCGGGCGGGCGCCTCCATCTCCCCGAACGGGACTCCCTGCTCTTCGAGCTCGACGTGCGCACCCTGGCCGAGCCCGGCTGGGGCGAGCGTTCCGGCTGGACATCGCGCTCCCGCACCCTCACGCCGCAGTGCCTCTGGCCCGAGGACCGCGCCTGGTTCCTCGCGAGCGAGATCGACTTCGACTCCACGCTCGTCGGCGGCAGCGAAAAGCTGATCGCCGACCTGCTCGCGCTCGACGGCACCGGCGCGATCGAGATCCTCCGCCTCCCGGCCGGAGTCGACCTCAGCAGCACCGGCGACCTCGTCAACCCGCCACCGTACCGGTCCTGACCCGCCCCGGGAGGGGAGGGGGCGAGCGGCGCACACCCTTGCGCACTCGGAATGTAAGCGCATACACTGGGCGGAGAGACATGCACGAGTCGACGACGACTGGACGGTAGTGATGATGCACCCTGCACGACGAGTACGAACGAGGCGCCTGTTCGGCGTCCTCGCGGCGGCCACCGCCGCGACGATGCTGGCGGCGTGCAGTATCCAGATCCAGAGCGCGCCGGATCCCTCGATCCCCGACGACACCATGCTCCTGGCGGCCGACAACGGCTCGCCCCTGTTCGAGCGCAACTTCAACCCGTACATGACCAACAAGCGCACGGCGGCGTTCTACATGTACGAGCCGCTGGTGATCCTCGACAACGTGACCGGCGAGGAGCACCCCTGGCTGGCCACCGGCTACGAGCTGCCCGATCCGTCGACCGTGGTCTACACGATCCGCGACGGGGTCACCTGGAGCGACGGCGAGCCGTTCACCCCCGACGACGTGGCCTACTCCTTCCAGCTGCTGAAAGACGTGCCGGCCTTCGACATCCAGGGCATCTGGACGTACATCGACAGCGTCGAGACCAGCGACACCACCGTCACCGTGCACCTCACGGCCGCCGACGTCCCCGCCGCGCAGCTCATCGGCACCACGTTGATCGTGCCCGAGCACATCTGGTCGACGGTCGACGACCCCGAGACCTTCCGCAACCCCGACCCGGTGGGCACCGGCCCGTACACGCTCGGCAACTTCGCCGCGCAGCAGTACACGGTCGACAAGAACCCCGACTACTGGCAGGCCGACAAGGTGGCCGCGGAGCACATCATCCTTCCCGCCACGAACACCCAGCTCGACGTGGCCACGAAGGGCTACGACTGGGCCTACTCCTTCATCAGCGACGTCGACGGCACCTGGGTCGCCGCCGGCAACAAGAACACCTACTGGTTCCCGCCGGGAGGCACGATCGCGCTGTTCCCGAACCTGACGAAGGCGCCGTTCGACGACCTCAACCTGCGCAAGGGCCTCTCGGCCGCGCTCGACCGCGCGGCGGTCGGCGACGCCGCGGCCGAGGGCTACATGGACCCCGCGGGCCAGACGAACATCCTCCTTCCGTTCCAGCAGGACGCACTCGACCCGTCGATTCCGAATGCCGGCCTGCTCGACAAGAACGACGCATCCGCTCTCGAGTTCTTCGCGGCCGCCGGCTACACCCAGCAGAACGGCAAGCTCGTCGACGCGGCGGGCACCCAGCTGAGCTTCACCATCACCACCGCAAACGGCTACAACGACTGGCTCAAGGGCGTGCAGGAGGTGCAGAAGCAGTGGGGCGCGCTCGGCATCGAGGTGAAAGTCGACTCCCCGCAGCCGGCGGCGTACCAGCTCGCCCTGCGCAACGGCGAGTACGACTTCGCGATGGGTGGTACGGGAGGAACCGGGTCGATCTTCCGCGACTTCAACGGGCTGCTCTCCAGCGACTACCTCAAGCCGGTGGGCGAGGAGGCGGGCAACAACTTCGAGCGCTTCGACTCTCCCGAGGCGCAGGCGCTGCTCGACGAGTACAAGCTGGCCATCGACCCGCAGGAGCAGCTCGAGCTCGGCTACCAGCTGCAGCAGATCGTCTACGAGCAGCTGCCCGTGCTCAGCCTGTACTACGGCGGCTCCTGGGGACTCGTCAGCGACGCCAAGTTCACCGGCTGGCCCAGCGACGACGATCCCTACGCCTCCCCGAAGACCTACGAGTCGACACCCCTGCTCGTACTCACCCACCTGAAGGCGGTCGATGATGACTAGCGTGACAGCGGCACCGCGCGGTGCCGAGATCGACCCCCGAGCGGATGCGCCGAGCGAGCACCCGGATTCGGGTCGCGGCAGGCGCGCCGCGCTCTTCGCCCTGCGCAAGCTCGGTCTCTTCGTGCTCACCCTGTGGGCCGCGATCACGCTGAACTTCCTCCTGCCCCGGCTCATGCCCGGCTCGCCGGCCGATGCAGCGCTGGCCAAGCTCTCCCAGAATGGACCGGTGAGCGAGGCCACCAAGGCCGCGATCGAGGCCCAGCTCGGGGTGCCCACCGGCAACGTGCTCGAGCAGTACGTCACCTACCTGCACCAGGTGGTGACGCTCGACTTCGGCGTCTCGTACACCTTCTTCCCGCAGTCGGTCTCCGAGCTCGTCTCCACCGCGCTGCCGTACACGCTGGTGCTGGTGGGCGTCGTCACCGTGGTCGCCTTCGTGCTCGGCACGCTGCTCGGTGTGCTGGCGGCGTGGAAGCGCGGCACCTGGCTCGACACCCTCCCGACGCTGGGAGGCTCCTTCGCGAGCGCCTTCCCCTACTTCTGGACGGCGCTGCTGCTGCTGTTCTTCGCGGGGTACGTGGCGCGGCTGTTCCCGACCAGCGGCGCCTACGGGCCGACGGCGACGCCGAACCTGTCGTTCGAGTTCCTCGGCGACGCGCTCTACCACGCGTTCCTCCCGGCGCTCACGATCCTCATCACGTCGCTGGGCGGCTGGATCCTCGGCATGCGCAACACGATGATCTCCACCCTGGGCGACGACTACGTGACCTTCGCCGAGGCCAACGGGCTGAAGCCCCGCACCGTGGCCCTGCGCTACGCCGCCCGCAACGCGATCCTGCCGAACCTCACCTCCTTCGGGCTCGCGCTCGGCGGCGTGGTCGGCGGCTCGATCCTCGTGGAGCAGGTGTTCGGCTACCCCGGTGTCGGCTACCTCCTCTTCAACGCGGTCACCAACCAGGACTACCCGCTGATGCAGGCCCTCTTCCTGATGATCACGGTCAGCGTGCTCGTCGCCAACTTCCTCGTCGACATCCTGTACGGCGTACTCGACCCAAGGACTCGCCGATGAGTACCCAGACCCCCATGAGGGACATCCAGATCCC
>Ga0247729_10000655_pt1 | contig 13767 bp, 10 predicted proteins | sample UWRJL133311R2_FD_180958 | JGI IMG/M metagenome (GOLD analysis project Ga0247729, IMG submission 180958) | Plant litter microbial communities from Arlington Agricultural Research Station in Wisconsin, United States - UWRJ-L133-311R-2 | ecosystem: Environmental > Terrestrial > Plant litter >... | reverse complement strand
TGTTCTTCTACGGCGCGTGGAAGCCGATCTATCTGGTGCTGTTCCTCGCCTCGATCGGCTGCAATTTTGGCCTCGGGCTGTTGATGGCTGATCCGGCGCGGCGCCGCGCCGTCGGGATTTTTGGCGTCACGCTCAATCTCGCGGCGCTGTGCTACTTCAAATACACCGGCTTCGCGCTCGACAGCATCGCTGCGCTCGGCGGACCGCATCTGCCGTTCGCCAGTGTCATCCTGCCGCTCGGCATCTCGTTCTTCACCTTTCAGCAGATCGCCTATCTGGTCGACGTGATGCGCGGCGCCAAGGTTGAGCGCGACATTGTCAGCTACACGCTGTTTGTGTCGTTCTTCCCGCATCTGATCGCGGGTCCCCTGGTGCACCACGCCGAGATGATCCCGCAGTTCAAGCGTGCGGGCGGCGGACGCACCGCAACGATGGCCGCGCGCGGCGTGGCGATCTTCGTCGCCGGGCTGTTCAAGAAGGTGGTGATCGCCGACAATCTCTCGCAGTTCGTGACACCGGTATTCGCCCATCTCGATGCCGGCGGCGACGTCACCGCGCCATGGGCGTGGCTCGCCACGCTCGGCTACACGCTGCAGATCTATTTCGACTTCTCCGGCTATTCCGACATGGCGCTGGGCCTCGGCCTGATGTTCGGCATCCGGCTGCCGGTGAATTTTCGCTCGCCCTACCAGGCCACATCGATCATCGAGTTCTGGCGGCGCTGGCACATCACGCTGTCGCGCTTCCTGCGCGACTATCTCTACATCCCGCTTGGCGGCAACCGCCGCGGTGAGACCCGGCGCTACGGCAATCTGCTGCTCACCATGCTGCTCGGCGGTCTGTGGCACGGCGCCGGCTGGAATTTCGTGGTGTGGGGCGGCCTGCACGGGGTGTATCTCAGCGCCAACCACCTCTGGCGCGGCCGGGCGGCTTCGGGCAGCGATCGGCCGGCGTTGCTGGTCAGCTTGGCCGGATGGGCCGCGACCTTTGCGGCCGTGGTGCTCGCCTGGGTATTTTTCCGTGCCGATACGATAGGCGGTGCGTGGCGGATGCTGGCCGGATTGTCCGGCGCCGCGGCGCAGGGCACGACTTATATCTCGCCAGGAATCCTGCGTGTCATGGACCTGCCGATCTTGCTCGGCGCGGAAAGCCTGTTGCGGGCCGGCAGCATCGCGGTGGCGCTGGCGCTGGTCATTGCCCTCGCGCTGCCTAACGTGCTGCAGATTTTCCGCTACCGCGAATATCGCCGCGCGCCGGAGCCTGCCGTGTGGCTGCGCTGGCGGCCTAACGCGGCGTGGGCGTTGCTCGTCGCCATCGCCTTCACCATGGCGCTGTTCGGAATGTGGCAGCGGCTGGAGTTTCTGTATTTCCAGTTCTGACACGACGCTAGACCGGCGCCACCGGCAGCTTTCGCGCCCGCGTGCGTGAGCTGATCGCGACCACCGCCACCACAGCCGCGGCGAACAGCACGATCTGAAATGTGATCGCCTCGTCGTTGAAGGCCGCGGCAAAGGCGAACGTGACGAACGGCTGCAGCAACTGTACCTGCGAGACCCGCGCGATGCCGCCCATCGCCATGCCGGCATTCCAGGCGAAGAAGCCGATCCACTGCGAGAAGATCGCGACGTAGAGCAAAGCCAGCCACGGCTTCAGCGGGATCGTGGCGATGTCGGCCGGCAGCGTCAGCGCTGCCGCGGGCAGCGAGAATGGCAGTGCCATCACCAGCACCCAACTGATCACTTCCCAACCCGGCATCTGCGCCGTGAGCCGGCCGGAGAAGCCATAGCCGATGGCCGAGGCCGCCACCGCGCCGAACAGCAGCAGGTCTCCGGCCGCCAGCGCGCCGCCGCCTTGGCGCAGCGCGAAGGCGATCACGATGGTCGCGCCGGCCAGCGAGGCGATCCAGAACAGCGGTTTCGGCCGTTCATGGGTGATCGCCACGGCGACGCAGGCGGTGGCGAGCGGCAGGATGCCCAGCACCACGCTGCCATGCGACGCGCCGACGGTGGTCAGCGCTACCGCCATCAGGAACGGAAACACCACGGCGACGCATAGCGTGACCAGCGCCAGTTGCGGCCACAGCCGTCGCGGCGGCAACGGCCGGCGCAACACCAGCAACAGAGCGAGCGAGCACAGGCCGGCGATCGCGGTGCGCAGCGCCGTCATCGCCAGCGGATCCATCACCGCCACGGCGATGCGCGTCGCCGGCAGCGTACCGCCGAAGATGAGGACGCCGACGAAGCCGAGCAGCAGGCCGAGATGTTCACGGGAAAGGGCGGGCAAGGACATGGCGGGAGCACTAGCGGGTTTGCCGCCGCGCCACCACGCCCAAAACTGGCGAGGGGCCCGGCGTTTAACGCCGGACCCCTCGTGTTGCAGATAAGTATCAGCCGGCCTGTAAGCCGGGTTTTGTAGGGCATCGCCCGGTTGCCCGGACGATACGTGACGGCCATTCCTCTGGGACCATGTTTGCACATGGCCTCAAGCAACCTACCCGGACAGCGAGCAAGACATTGCCCTGCAGTGTTATCGCCGAAGCTTGCGCCCGGGCGAACTGACTGCGTTGCCGTCCCTATTCGGTTTTGCTCCCGGTGTGGTTTGCCATGCCGTCTCCATTGCTGGAAACGCGGTGCGCTCTTACCGCACCTTTTCACCCTTACTCGCCTCGCCCTTGCGGGTTACGGAAAGCGGTTCGTTCTCTGTGGCACTTTCCCTGGGGTCGCCCCCGCCGGACGTTATCCGGCACCGTATGTCGATGGAGCCCGGACTTTCCTCTCCCGCAGCCTTTCGACCGTAGCGGGAGCGGCCGTCCAGCCGACTGACCGGCAAGCCATGGGGGCTGCGGGCCGCGCCGTCAAGTCAGGCGGTGGTCGCAGCCTTGTTCGGCAGGCTTTCGAGCAGCGCCTGCAGGGTGGTCAGCGTCGAATGATCGGTGACGCCGTCGACGCGCTCGGGGCGGAAGTGCCGCTGGAATGCGGTGACCACTTCCATGGTGGTCGCGTCATACTGGCCGCTCGGCTCGATGCCGTAGCCATAGCGCGCCAGCGCGTGCTGCAGGGCCGTTACGCGTTCTCCCTCGGCGCCGAGCTTGATGCTTTCGCCGCGGGTGATCGGCGCGGGGCGGACCCAATGGCCGACGCCGGAATTGGCCAGCGAGTGCCACGGGAATTTTTCGCCCGGATCCTTCTTGCGCGACGGCGACACGTCGGAATGGCCGAGCACGCGGTGCGACGGCAGGTCGTGGCGCAGCATGATGCCGCGGCACAAAGTGGTCACCGCGGCGATCTGACGGCTGGGAAAGTCCGGATAGCCCCAGTCGTGGCCGCGGTTGATGATCTCGATGCCGATCGACATCGAATTGATGTCGGTCTCGCCGGCCCAGAACCCGATGCCGGCGTGCCAGGCGCGCTTGGATTCCGGCACGGTCTGCACGACACGGCCGTCCTCCAGCACGATGTAATGCGCGGAGACGTCGGTGCCCGCGGTGCACAGCCGGGCGATGGCGCCCTCGGCGTCGGGCATGCCGGTGTAGTGCAGCACGATCATGTCGGCCACCAGGCCGTTGTTGCGCTCGCCGAAATTCGCCGACGGGATGATGTCCGAGACCACGGACGAATCCGGATTGAAGCCGGGCAACTCGGCGGCGCCCTTCGGGACCGGCAGCGCCCGCGGGCGTTTCGGGTCCAGTCCCGGCGGTGCGAACGAACTTGTAGCCATGGGACAACTCAAACGGGTCAAGAGAACGGCAATACGGCGACGTCGGACCAGCCGGCGACCTCGGCCCGCACTATCCCGGCCATGGCCGCGCCATGCAACGGTCCCGTGACATCTGTCCAGCCTTTTTACCGGCAGGGGGCAATTTCGTAGGGAGCGCGCGCGTCCCTTGCCTTAATTCCATCCGACCCCATCAACGCTTTCTTAACGGTAAACGACGTTACTGAGGGGTGAAGAGCCTGCCCGGTTGGGCTGGCCGAGGTCCTTTTTGACGCTCATTTCCCATGGCAAACCTTCATCTTCCATGTGGAAAGCCGACGTTTCCTGCGGGTCTCGCGGGCGACGCGTCGAATCGGGCCGGCAATTGCGCGTTGCGACGGTCTTTCGAGCGGAAAGGCCGGGCGGCGAGCCGACAGTTGAGGCGACATGGGCAAGGTGTCCGGTTTGACGTTGCGCCTCGATGCGAAGGGCCGGGTCGTGCCGGTTCCACCCCGCTTCGGAGCGGGCGCATGACCGCGCCGGATCCCCGTCATATCCCGGTACTTGGACGCGAGGCCATCGCGGCGCTGAATCCGCGCGCCGGCGGCGTCTATGTGGACGCCACCTTTGGCGCCGGCGGCTATTCCCGCATGATCCTGGAGACGTCCGGCACCCGCGTGATCGGTATCGACCGCGATCGCACCGCCATCGCCGGCGGCTTTGCCCTGGTCGACAGTTCGGACGGCCGGCTGACGCTGGTCGAGGACCGCTTTTCCCATCTCGCCGAAGTCTGCGCCGGGCAGGGCGAAAGCCTCGTCGACGGCGTGGTGATGGATGTCGGCGTGTCCTCGATGCAGATCGACCAGTCCGAGCGCGGCTTCTCGTTCCGCTTCGACGGGCCCCTCGACATGCGCATGGGCCATGACGGCCCGACCGCCGCCGATGTGATCGCCAGGGCCTCCGAGGCCGATCTTGCCAATATCATCTACATTTTTGGCGAAGAGCGTTATTCACGCGCCGTCGCCAAGGCCATTGTTGTGGCGCGCGCCGAAGCGCCGATCCTGACCACCCATGAGCTGGTAGCGATCATCTCCAAGGTGGTGTGGGCCAAGCCCGGCGAAATCCATCCGGCGACCCGCACCTTCCAGGCGCTGCGCATCTTCGTCAACGAGGAGCTCGACGAACTGCACACGGCACTCGCCGCGGCGGAGCGCGTGCTGAAGCCCGGCGGCCGCCTCGCGGTGGTCTCGTTCCATTCGCTTGAAGACCGCATCGTCAAGAATTTCATGGTCGAGCGCAGCAAGACCGGCGGCGGCTCGCGGCACCTGCCGGAGATCTCGCAGTCGGCGCCGCGCTTCACCCTGGTCAACAAGCGCCCGATCGTGGCCGGCGGCGACGAAGTCAGCGCCAATCCGCGCGCGCGCTCCGCCAAGCTGCGCGCCGCCGAACGCACCGACGCGCCGGCGCAGGATGCGGGTCCGTTGCCGGGCTGGCCGTCGCTCGCCGACGTGATGAAAAGCGGGGGTTGAGCATGCGTATCATCCACCTCCTGGTCATCGCCGTCCTGGTGTTCGCCGCGGCCTATGTCTACCGCATCAAGATGGAGTCCACCGTGCGCACCGAGCGCGTGCTGCGGCTGCATGCCGACATTCGCGAACAGCGTGATGCGATCGCCTCATTGCGCGCCGAATGGGCCAAGCTGGATGCGCCGATGCGGCTGCAGGGCCTCGCCGAGCGGCACCTGACCCTGAAGCCGATCACCGCGCAGCAGTTCGATGCGCTGAAGAACCTGCCGGACCGGCCGCCGAGCTTCGCCAAGCCGGGCGATCCCGATCCGATCGGCGCCATGATTGATACCATTGATCCGGACATCGTCACCGGCTCCCTGCCTGCACCGGAGGATCCGCAGTGACCGACCAGGCGCCCATGATCCGCAAGCCCGCGGCCAAACCGACCGAGCCGTGGCGGCAGCGGCTGATCCGCAGCCTGCTGTACGGGCGCAACGTCGACCGCGCTGCGAAGGCGCGCGCCCGCGTCGGCCTCGCCATGATCGCGTTCGGCGGTGTCTACGGCATTATCGCCATCCGCCTGATGATGTTCGCGGTCGCCGGCGACACCCATGCCGAGCGCCGCGCCACCAAGGATGCGGTGGCCACCGCGCGGCCGGATATCGTCGACCGCAACGGCGCCATCCTCGCCACCGACGTGAAGTCGCCGTCGCTGTTCTCGGAGCCGCGCCGCATCATCGACAAGGACGAGGCGGTCGAGCTGCTCACCGCCGCGCTGCCCGATCTCGACACGGCCGAAGTGCGCGAGCGCGTCTCCAGCCGCAAGGGCTTTGCCTGGCTGAAGCGCGAGATCACGCCTGCGCAGCAGCGCGACATCCATCGCCTCGGCATTCCCGGCATCGGCTTCCTGCGCGAGAACAAGCGCGTCTATCCGAGCGGCGCCGCCGTGTCGCATGTGATCGGCCTGGTCAACATCGACAACCAGGGCATCGCCGGCATCGAGAAATGGCTGGACACCAACGGCCTCGCCGATCTGCATCGTGCGGGCTTCGCGTCCGACCGTCTGCAGAAGCCGGTCGAGCTGTCGGTCGACCTGCGCGTCGAGCACGCGCTGCGCGACGAATTGCTGAAGGCGAAAGAAAAGTTCAAGGCCAAGGCGGCGTCGGGCCTGGTGTCCAACGTCAAGACCGGCGAGATCGTCGCCATGGTGTCGCTGCCGGACTTCGATCCGAACAACCCGAAGGAAGCCCACGATCCGGACCGCATCAACCGCCTCACCACCGGCGTGTACGAGATGGGCTCGACCTTCAAGACCCTGACGCTGGCGATGGCGCTGGATTCCGGCAAGGCCACGCTCAACACCATGTATGATGCGCGCGCGCCGCTCAGCTATGGCAAGTTCAAGATCCACGACAGCCACTCGCTGGGCAAGTTCATTTCGATGGCGGAAGTGTTCACCTACTCATCCAACATCGGCGCCGCCCGCGTGGCGCTGTCGATGGGCGTCGAGGCGCACAAGGCGTTCCTGAAGAAGGTCGGCCAGATGGACCGGCTGCGCACCGAGTTGCCGGAAAGCGCGATGCCCATCGTGCCGAAGCGCTGGGGCGAGCTCAACACCATCACCATTTCGTTCGGTCACGGCATCGCCGTGGCGCCGCTGCAGGCGGTGATGGGTGTCAACGCCATGATCAATGGCGGCCTGCTGATCCCGCCGACGTTCCTGAAGCGTACTGAGGAAGAGGCGCAGGCGATGGCCAAGCGCGTCATCAAGAAGGAAACCAGCGACAAGGTGCGTTACATGATGCGCCTCAACGCCGAGGTCGGCTCCGCGCGCCAGGCCGAAGCCAAGGCCAAGGGCTACTATCTCGGCGGCAAGACCGGCACGGCCGAGAAGGTGGTCAACGGTCGCTACTCCAAGAAGCAGGTGCTGAACTCCTTCACCGCGGTGCTGCCGATGGACAACCCGCAATACCAGGTGCTGGTGATGCTGGACGAGCCGAAGGCGCTGCCGGAAACCCATGGCTTCATCACCTCGGGCTGGAACGCGGTGCCGACCGGCGGCAATGTGATCGCCCGCATCGCGCCCCTGCTGGGGCTGGAGCCGCGGTTTGACATGCCGACCTCCGACCGGGTCATTTTGGCAGGCTCCCGGGTGACTCAATAACGCCGCATCGGCGCTTTACAGCCGGTGAGAAATGCGGTTTGCGTGGCCCCGCGTGACCCGATCTCCGAACTGGAACAGCATGAAACTGCGCGACCTTTTCAGCAACGATGCCGCGATCGACGCGCCTGCCGGCGACCTCGCGATCGGCGGTCTCGCTGTGGACAGCCGCGCAGTGAAGCCGGGCGACCTGTTCTTTGCGCTGGCGGGTGCCAAGACCGACGGTTCGCGTTTCGTCACCCAGGCGGTGGCCGCGGGCGCCGTGGCCGTGGCCGGCGACCACAAGCATGTCGGGCTGCCGGTGCCGTTCGTGGTAACGCCCAATCCGCGCCGCGCGCTGGCGCAGGCCGCCGCCAGCTTCTATCCGCGCCAGCCGGAAATGATCGCGGCGGTCACCGGCACTTCCGGCAAGACCTCGGTGGCCTCCTTCGCGCGCGAGATCTGGGGCCGGCTCGGCCATCAGGCCGCGAGCATCGGCACTATCGGTCTGGTCTCGCCGAAGCGCACCGTGTACGGCTCGCTGACCACGCCGGACCCGATTTCCCTGCATCGCGAACTCGACGAGATCACAGGCGAGGGCGTCACCCATCTGGCGCTGGAAGCATCTTCCCACGGTCTCGACCAGTACCGCCTCGACGGCGTCCGCGTCCGCGCCGGCGGCTTCACCAACCTGTCGCGCGATCACATGGACTACCATCCGGACGTCGCGCACTATCTCGGCGCCAAGCTGCGGCTGTTTCTCGACCTGGTCGTCGATGACGGCATCGCGGTGATCGCTGCCGACCATGAAGTTTCTCCGCAAGTGATCCATGCCGCGCAGTCGCGGCATCTGCGGCTGATCACCATCGGCCGCAAGGCCAGCGGCGCCGGCGAGAACGTCCGCCTGGTCGATGCTGTCATCGATGGCTTCGCGCAACGGCTGAAGCTCGAACATCACGGCAAGAGTTACGATATCAGGCTGCCGCTGGTCGGCGAATTCCAGATCGAGAACGCGCTGGTCGCGGCCGGTCTGGTGATCGGCACCGGTGGCGATGCCGAGCAGATATTTGCCGCGCTCGAACATCTTGAGGGCGCCAAGGGGCGACTCGAGCAGGTCGGCGATTACAACGGCGCGCCCGTGTTCGTCGACTACGCTCACAAACCCGACGCGCTGGCGAAAGCGCTGCAGGCGCTGCGACCTTATGCGAAGCGCAAGCTGGTGGTGGTGTTTGGCGCCGGTGGCGACCGCGACAGCGGCAAGCGACCGCTGATGGGCGAGATCGCATCGGCCAATGCCGACAGCGTCATTATCACCGACGACAATCCGCGTTCCGAGGATCCCGCGAAAATCCGCGCCGCGATTCTGGCCGAGGCGCCGGGCGCGCAGGAGATCGGCGACCGCGCCGAGGCCATTCGCGTGGCGATCGAGATCCTGCAGCCGGGCGATGCGCTGCTGATCGCCGGCAAGGGCCACGAGACCGGGCAGATTGTCGGTGACCGCGTGCTGCCGTTCAGCGATCACGAAGCCGCCGCGGCGGCGCTGGCTGCGAGGGTGGCATGAGCGAATTTCTGTGGACCGCCGCCGCGATGGCGGAAGCGATGGGCGCGACCATGCACGGCCCGCTGCCGGAAGGCATCACCGGCATCTCCATCGACAGCCGAACCATCTCGCCGGGCGAAGCGTATTTCGCCATCACGGGCGATGTCCATGACGGCCACGCGTTTGTCGAAGCCGCGTTGAACAACGGCGCCGGCCTCGCAGTGGTGGAAGCCGCGCAGTGCGAAAGCTTTCCCGCCGGTGCGCGGCTGATGGTGGTCGACGATGTGCTGGAAGCGCTGGCCGCTCTCGGCATCGCCGCTCGCGCGCGCCTGGGCGCGCAGGTGATCGCCATCACCGGTTCGGTCGGCAAGACCTCCACCAAGGAAGCGTTGCGCCGCGTGCTGGAAGCGCAGGGCGCGACCCATGCCTCGGTGGCCTCCTTCAACAACCACTGGGGCGTGCCGCTGACGCTGGCGCGCTGCCCGGCGGACGTGCGCTTTGCCATCTTCGAGATAGGCATGAACCATTCGGGCGAAATCGAACCGCTGGTGAAGATGGTGCGGCCGCATTTCGCTGTGATCACCACCGTCGAGCCGGTGCATCTCGAATTCTTCGCCGGCGTCGAGGCAATCGCCGACGCCAAGGCGGAAATCTTTGCGGGCCTTGAGCCGGGCGGCACGGCGATCCTCAACCGCGACAACCCGCAATTCGCCCGGCTGCAGAAAGCCGCCAAGGCCGCTGGCGTATCGCGCATCGTTTCGTTCGGCACCGACAAGAAGTCCGAGGCGCGGCTGCTCGACGTGGCGCTGCATCCGACCTGCTCGGCAGTGCATGCCAATATTCTCGGCCACGACGTCACCTACAAGCTCGGCATGCCCGGCCGCCACATGGCGATGAACTCGCTGGCGGTGCTGGCCGCCGCCGAACTGATGGGCGCCGACCTGGCGCTGGCCGCGTTGACCCTGTCGCAGGTGAAGCCGGAGGTCGGCCGCGGCCTGCGCTATCATCTCGGCGTGTCCGGCGGCGAGGCGACGTTGATCGACGAGACCTTCAACGCCAATCCGGCCTCGATGCGCGCCGCGCTCAGCGTGCTCGGCGCCGCGGCGGTGGGGCCGAAGGGCCGCCGCATCGCGGTGCTCGGCGACATGCTCGAACTGGGCCCCGAGGGCGCGGAACTGCACCGGGGCGTCATCGATGCCGTCCGGGCCGAGAATATCGACCTGGTGTTTTGCTGTGGTCCGCTGATGCGCAATCTCTGGGATGCCCTTTCCACCGGCAAGCGGGGCGGCTATGCCGGGGATGCTGCCGGGCTCGAATCGCAGGTATTGGCCGCGATCCGGGCCGGCGACGCCATCATGGTCAAGGGCTCGAAGGGCTCGCGCATGAAACCGATTGTCTCCGCGCTGGAAAAGCGCTTCCCCGGCAACGCCGCGCTCGATGACGCCGCGGTATAGGCGAACTGAATGTTCTACTGGCTGATCGACTTTGCCGGCACGATTCCGGCGCTCAACGTGTTCCGCTACATCACCTTCCGCACCGGCGGCGCGGTGGTGACGGGCGCGCTGTTCGTGTTCCTGTTCGGGCCCTGGATCATCGACAATTTGCGCCTGCGCCAGGGCAAGGGCCAGCCGATCCGCACCGACGGGCCGCAGTCGCATCTGATGAAGGTCGGCACCCCCACCATGGGCGGGCTGATGATCCTGTCCGGCCTGGTGGTCTCCACGCTGCTGTGGGCCAACCCGCGCAACCCCTACGTCTGGATCGTGCTCGCCGTCACCCTCGGCTTCGGCTTTGTCGGCTTCTATGACGACTATCTGAAAGTCACCAAGCAGACCCATGCCGGCTTCTCCGGCCGCACCCGCCTCGCCATCGAGACGCTGATCGCCGCCGCCGCCTGCTTCGCCTTCGTGCGGCTCGGCCGCGATCCGCTGTCGAGCTCGCTGGTGCTGCCGTTCTTCAAGGACGTGGTGCTGAACTTCGGCTGGTTCTTCGTGATTTTCGGCGCCTTCATCGTGGTCGGCGCCGGTAATGCGGTGAACCTCACCGACGGCCTCGACGGTCTGGCCATCGTGCCGGTGATGATCGCCGCGGCGTCGTTCGGCATGATCTCGTATCTCGCCGGCAACGCCGTGTTCTCCGACTATCTGCAGATCAACTACGTCGCCGGCACCGGCGAACTGGCGGTGCTGTGCGGTGCGGTGCTGGGGGCAGGGCTCGGCTTCCTGTGGTTCAACGCGCCGCCGGCCTCGATCTTCATGGGCGATACCGGATCATTGGCGCTGGGCGGCATGCTCGGCTCCATCGCGGTGGCGGTGAAACACGAGATCGTGCTGGCGGTGATCGGCGGATTGTTCGTGCTGGAGGCGGTGTCGGTGATCGTGCAGGTGACCTCGTTCAAGCTGACCGGCAAACGCGTGTTCCGGATGGCGCCGATCCACCACCATTTCGAACAGAAGGGCTGGACCGAACCGCAGATCGTGATCCGGTTCTGGATCATCTCCGTGGTGCTGGCGCTGGTCGGCCTGTCGACGCTGAAGCTGCGGTGATGGAGATGCGCTCCGCGCTTCCTTTCTTCCCCTCCCCCCTTGTGGGGGAGGGTGCCTTCGCGAAGCGAAGGCGGGAGAGGGGGAGCCACGCGCTCCGTCGCAGCAGCCCCCTCTCCCGTCTCGTACCCGCTTCGCGGGTCCGATCCACCCTCCCCCACAAGGGGGGAGGGGACAAGAAAGCAAGTGGGGCCTCGCGATGATCCCCGTCACCTCCTTCGCCGGCAAGACCGTCGCCGTCTTCGGGCTCGGCGGCTCGGGCCTTGCCGTGTGCCATGCCTTGCGCGCCGGCGGCGCCGAGGTGATCGCCTGCGACGACAGCATCGACCGCATGGTCGACGCCACCCGCGCCAATTTCATCACCGCCGACCTGCGCACCGTGTCCTGGGCGAATTTCGCCGCGCTGATCCTGACCCCTGGCGTGCCGCTGACCCATCCCGCCCCGCACTGGACCGTGCTGGCCGCGCGCGAGGCCGGCGTCGAGGTGATCGGCGACGTCGAACTGTTCTGCCGCGAACGCGCGCGGCTTGCGCCAGACGCGCCGTTCGTCGCCATCACCGGCACCAACGGCAAGTCCACCACCACGGCGCTGATCGCGCATCTGATGCGCGAGGCCGGCTTCGACACCCAGATGGGCGGCAATATCGGCACCGCGATCCTGTCGCTGGAGCCGCCGGCCGCTGGCCGCGTCCATGTGATCGAGATGTCGTCGTACCAAATCGACCTGACGCCGTCGCTCGATCCATCCGTCGGCATCCTGCTCAACGTCACGCCCGATCATATCGACCGCCACGGTACCCTCGAACATTACGCCGCGGTGAAGGAGCGCCTGGTCGCCGGCGTGCAGCAGGGCGGCACCGCGATTATCGGCGTCGACGACGACTGGTGTCGCGCCGCGGCGGACCGCGTCGAGCAGGCCGGCACGAAGGTGGTGCGCGTCTCCGTCGAAGGCCCGCTCGCCGAAGGGCTGACCGCGGACGGCAGCGCGATTGTCCGCAACGCTGGTGGCGCGCAGCAGCCGCTCGTCGACCTTACCGGCATCGGCTCGTTGCGCGGCCTGCACAATGCGCAGAACGCCGCCTGCGCCTCGGCGGCAGCACTCGCGCTCGGCGTCAGCGCCGACGTGCTGCAGCAGGGCCTGCGCAGCTTTCCCGGTCTTGCGCACCGCATGGAGCAGGTCGGCCGACAGGGCGCGACCCTGTTCGTCAACGACAGCAAGGGCACCAACGCCGACGCCACCGCCAAGGCGCTGTCGTCATTCCCCGACATCTTCTGGATCGCCGGCGGCAAGGCGAAAGAAGGCGGCATCGAGAGCCTCGCGGAATTCTTCCCGCGGATCCGGAAAGCCTATCTGATCGGCGAAGCCGCCAACGATTTCGCGCGCACGCTGGACGGCCAGGTGCCGTACGAGATCAGCGTCTCGCTTGATGTCGCCGTGCTCAATGCCGCGATGGATGCGGCCGAGACGACGCTGCCGGAGCCGGTCGTGCTGCTGTCGCCGGCTTGTGCGTCGTTCGACCAGTTCCGCAACTTCGAACTCCGCGGCAACCGCTTTCGCGAACTGGTGCTGGCGCTGGATGGTGCGAAGACGATTTAAGGCACGCCTTTATTCTCGAGGGCCCTGATGAATGAAGCTGCAGATCGCGAGCAAACCGCACCGCTGATCGCGGAGATCGCAGAGGCGATTCGCGTTTATGCGGCGGGATCGATCGTCCGGGTCGGCATCGATGGCGTTGACGGGGTGGGAAAGACCGTGTTCGCCGACATGCTGGCCCGCGCGATCGCGTCGCGCGGACGGCCGGTGATCCGGGCATCGGTCGATAGCTTTCACAACACCCGCGAGATCAGATATCGCCGCGGCAGGACTTCGCCCGAAGGATTCTACCTCGACTCCTACAATTACGCAGAACTGTACCGTGTGCTGCTCGATCCGCTGGCGCCGGGAGGGTCGCGCGTCTATTGCCCGGCGATTTTCGATCATACCGCCAATGCGCCGGTCGCCGCGCGCTGGTCGACTGCCGATCCCGACGCGGTCCTGGTCTTCGATGGCATCTTCCTGCACCGGCCGGAACTGAGGAGCGTCTGGGACCTGTCGCTCTTTCTGGACGCACCATTCGACATCACCATCCCGCGTGGCGCTGGCCGCGGTCCCGGGTGGGGATCGGCCGACGTGAACGCGCCGTCGAACAGGCGCTACGTCGAAGGACAAAGGCTGTACCTGTCGGAAAATAAACCGAAAAGCCGCGCGAATATCGTGATCGACTATTCCGATCTGGCACATCCGGTCATCGCCGCGCACCGCTGGCCGGCTTAGATCCCTGCAAATTTTCACAATCCGTTAAC
>Ga0247729_10000654_pt1 | contig 13773 bp, 12 predicted proteins | sample UWRJL133311R2_FD_180958 | JGI IMG/M metagenome (GOLD analysis project Ga0247729, IMG submission 180958) | Plant litter microbial communities from Arlington Agricultural Research Station in Wisconsin, United States - UWRJ-L133-311R-2 | ecosystem: Environmental > Terrestrial > Plant litter >... | reverse complement strand
GCAGGGCCTGTTCCGCAACCCGCTGGCCGATCCCGCGCTGGTCGGCGTCTCCAGCGGCGGCGCGCTGGCGGCGGCCGGCGCCATCGTGATCAGCGACAGCCGCTTCGCCAGCTACTTGCTGTTCCTGCAGCCCTGGCTGCTGCCGCTCGCGGCCTTCGTCGGCTCGCTGGCCACCACCGTGATCCTGTACCGCATCTCCAGCCGCTCCGGCCGCACCTCGATCGCCATCTTCCTGCTTGCCGGCATCGCCATTGCCGCCATCGCCAATGCCGGCATCGGCCTCTTGGTATTCATTGCCGACGACCGGCAATTGCGCGACATCACCTTCTGGCTGCTGGGATCGCTGAGCGGCGCGACCTGGAGCAAGGCCGCCGTGCTGACGCCGGTGCTGGCGCTGTCGCTGGCGGCGATGGTGTTCATCCATCGCGGGCTCGACGTGCTGATTCTCGGCGAGTCCGAAGCGTTTCATTCCGGCGTCCATGTGGAGCGCCTGAAGCGCATCTGCATCGTCCTGGTGTCGGCGATGACCGGCGCGGCGGTCTCGGTGTGCGGCGTGGTGGGCTTTGTCGGCATCGTGGTGCCGCATCTGCTGCGGCTGGTGATCGGTCCCGGCCACCGGCTGCTGCTGCCGGCCTCGATCGGTCTCGGCGCGGCATTGCTGGTCGGCGCCGACACGCTGGCGCGCACCATCGTGGCCCCCGCGGAAATGCCGATCGGCATTCTCACCGCGGCCGTGGGCGCGCCGGTTTTCCTGCTGATCCTGCTGCGGCAGCGCGGGCTGGTGGGGCTGTGAGCGCGGTGCTCGAGGCGATCGGCGTCTGTGTAGAGATCGGACAGGCGTCCCTGCTCGACCGCGTCGACCTGCGCATCGCGGGAGGCGAGATGGTGGCCATCGTCGGTCCCAACGGCGCCGGCAAGTCGACGCTGCTGCGCGTGCTGTCGTCGGACCTGCGACCGACAAGCGGCCATGTGCAGTTGAGCGGGCGCGATCTCAAGGCCTATGGCCCGGCCGAGCTGGCGCTGCGCCGCGCGATGCTGTCGCAGCATGTCAGCGTCAGCTTTCCCTTCACGGTGGAAGAGATCGTGCGGATGGGCCGCGGCAGTCGGTCCATCGCAGCATCGCAGGCGCTGGTCGATGCCGCCATCGACGAAGTCGGCCTCGAGGATTTCCGCCATCGCGAACTGCCGACCCTGTCCGGCGGCGAGCAGCAGCGCGCGCATTTCGCCCGCGTGCTGGTACAGCTTGCCTGCGGCGAGGCGGTGCACGGCTCCGGCGTATTGCTGCTGGACGAGCCGACCTCGAGCCTCGACCTCAAGCACCAGATCGCGCTGGTGGAGATCGCGCGCAAGCGTGCGCAACATGGCACCGCCGTCATCGCTGTACTGCACGACCTCAACCTCGCAGTCCGCTTCGCCGACCGCATCGTGGTGATGCGCCATGGCGCGATCGCCGCTGAGGGCACACCGGTTGATACCATCACTCGCGACGTGATTCGAAACGTGTTCGAGATCGACGTAGCCGTTGAGCACAGCAGTGACGGTGCGCCGTTCCTGCTGCCGCAAGCGATGCAGCAGATCCATCGCGCGAAGTAATTGACCGATAAGTCGGCACTACAACTTTGCAACATTGTTGCGCCATGGAACCGTACTTTTATGTGAACCCTCGATAAACTCAGGCATTGCCTCTGATCGTAAACACAGACGGAGGTTCCGGATGGGATATGCGCACAGGTCAACCGCACTGGTTGTCGAGAATGACGAAGCCCAGCGCACGCTGGTCAGCCTGCTGCTCGAAGAGAGCGAGATGAACGTCATCGAGTGCGAAAGCGCCGAGGCCGCCATGCTGGTACTGGAAGAGTCCGGCGATACCGTCTCGATGGTGTTCACCGACGTTGAACTTGCCGGGATCATGGACGGCATCGAACTGGCCTATCTCGCCAAGGAGCGGTTCCCAGACATGCATGTCGTTGTGACCTCCGGCGCACCCCGGGTACGTCGCCTGCCCGACGGTACCTTGTTCATGGCCAAGCCGTGGAGTCCGATCGACCTGCTCCGCGCGGCGGACAAGTCGTTTCATTGATCGGATAATCGAAGACACCCGCTCGTGTCCCGGACGCGCTGCAGCGTGAAACGCTGCTGCGCAGATCCGGGATCCCGATGTCCTAACGCCATCGAGACCCTGGATCTGCGAGGCGATACTTCATATCGCATCGCGTCCGGGAACGACCGCCATTCTCTCAAACTCCGGCGCGGTTCTTGCACGTCATTTTCGGATGATAGCCAGCGAGGTGACCGGTGCGTTACAATGTGGGTTGCAGCCTGTCCTACGAACTGCCATTCGAGACCACTTTCATTTTCAATCTCGAAGTGGCGAAGATTCCCAGCCAGAGCATTATCTCGGAAGCGCTGACCTTCGAGCCGCAACTGCAGCCGCGATTCTATGCCGACCCGATGGCCGCCAATCGCTATTTCGGCATCAACGTGCCGGCCGGCCCGTTCGCGCTGGAATACAATGCCGAGGTCGAACTTTCGACTTTTCACGCCGACCCCGCGACCATCGACGAAACCCCGGTCAACCAGATCCCGCTCGACATCCTGCCCTATCTGCTGCCGAGCCGCTTCGTGTCGTCGGACCGCCTCGCGCCCTATGCGCTGGCGGAGTTCGGCGGGCTCCCGCGCGGCCACCAGCGCGTCAACACCATCTGCGGCTGGATCAACGAACACCTGGTCTACCAGCCCGGCACCAGCAACGAGCAGACCACCGCCGACGAGACGCTGATGAAACGCGCCGGTGTGTGCCGCGATTTCGCGCATCTCGGCATCGCGTTCTGCCGCGCGCTGGGCATTCCCGCGCGGTTTGTCAGTTGCTATGCCTATGGCTTGGTGCCGAGCGATTTCCATGCGGTGTTCGAGGCCTATCTCGACGGCCGCTGGTGGCTGTTCGACGCCACGCGACAGGCGCAGCTCGACGGCCTGATCCGCATCGGCATCGGCCGCGACGCCGCCGAGATCGCGTTCTCGACGCCGTTCGGCAATTTCGCAGCCACGGGCATGCAGGTGCGCATCGCGCGGGCGGATGGCGTGATGGATTTGGGGCCACGGACGGTGGACGCGATTTCCACGGATGAGGGGCGAGCGCCTGGGTAGCTTTCCGAAACGCAGCCGTCTCGGCCGTCATTGCGAGGAGCGAAGCGAAGCGGCAATCCAGAAGGCCATAAACAAAGAACTGGATTGCTTCGTCGCAAGGGCTTCTCGCAATGACGGGGAAAGACTGGCGTTTCTTTCCAGCTTTCATCTCCACCTTGCATTGCCGCAGCGCAGCGTCGATAATTCCGGCTCACGACGCAAAGGGCCGCATGCCGTTCGATCTGCTCATTCGTAACGCCACCCTGCCCGACGGGCGCCGCGGCCAGGACATCGCCATCGCCGGCGGCCGCATCGTCGCGGTTGAGCCGAAGCTCGACGGCGAGGCCGGGCGGATCATCGATGCCGCCGGATATCTGGTGTCGCCACCGTTCATCGATGTGCATTTCCACATGGACGCGACACTGTCGCTCGGCCTGCCCCGGCTGAACACGTCCGGCACGCTGCTGGAAGGCATCGCGCTGTGGGGCGAGCTGAAGCCGCTATTGACCTACGAGGCGCTGGTCGAGCGCGCGTTGCGCTATTGCGACCTTGCCGTGGCGCAGGGCCTGCTGGCGGTGCGGACCCATGTGGACATCTGCGACGACCGGCTGCTGGCAGTGGATGCACTGCTCGACGTCAAGAAGCAGGTGGCACCCTGGCTCGATCTCGAACTGGTGGCGTTCCCGCAGGACGGCTATTTCCGCTCGCCCACCGCGGCGGCCAATCTCGAACGCGCGCTCGACAAGGGCGTCAGCATAGTCGGCGGCATTCCGCATTTCGAGCGCACCATGGCGGATGGCGCGGCGTCCGTGAAAGCGTTGTGCGAAATCGCGGCGAAGCGCGGGCTGCGCGTCGACATGCATTGCGACGAGAGCGACGATCCGCTGTCGCGGCACATCGAGACCTTGGCTTATGAGACGCAGCGGCTCGGGCTGCGGGGCCGCGTCGCCGGCTCGCATCTGACCTCGATGCATTCGATGGACAACTATTACGTTTCGAAGCTGCTGCCGTTGATGGCCGAAGCCGGCGTCGCCGCGATCGCCAATCCCCTCATCAACATCGTGCTGCAGGGCCGCCACGACACCTACCCGAAGCGCCGCGGCATGACGCGGGTGCCGGAGATGCGGCCGCACGGCATCAATGTGGCGTTCGGTCAGGACTGCTGCATGGACCCGTGGTATTCGCTCGGCTCCGCCGACATGCTGGAGGTCGCGCATATGGGCCTGCATGTGGCGCAGATGACCAGCCGCGAGGCGATGCGCTATTGCTTCGACACGGTGACGACCAATCCGGCAAAGATCATGGGGCTGGACGGCTATGGGTTAGACGTCGGCTGCAACGGCGACCTGGTGCTGCTGCAGGCGCGCAATCCCATCGAGGCGATACGGCTGAAGGCGACGCGGCTCGCTGTCGTGCGTCGCGGCAAGGTGATCTGCGAGACGCCGGCGCGGGTCGGGCAGTTGACCCTGCCGGGACGGCCGGGCCAGGTCGATCCCACCGCCTACGCGCCACCGGAATAATCCGGCCTTGATCCAACCTTAGAACATTCTGCATGACATCACCCAATCGAACGCCGCTTCGCGTCGCCATCATCGGCGGCGGCGCAGCGGGCACGCTGGCCGCCATCATCCTGGCCAAGCTGCCGACTATCGGCGGCATCACCTTGCTTGATCGCGACGGTCGGTTCGGCCGCGGGCTGGCCTATTCGGCCAAGGAAAAGTGGCACCGCATCAACGTGCCCGCCTACAAAATGGGCGGCGTCGGCTCCGAGGATGCCGAGGCGTTCGTCGACTGGCTGGCGGCCAACAACCACGTCACCGGCCCGGACTATTCGGACTCCTTCGTGCCGCGCTGGACCTATGGCGATTTCCTTTGCGCGCAGTTGGCGGAAGTGGAAGCCGGCGGGCAGCTTGATAAGCGACGCGATTCCGCGCTGCGCGTCGAGCGGATAGAAGCCGGCTACCGTGTCACGACGGCGGCCGGCGATGTCATCGAATCTGATCTCGTGTTCCTGTGCATCGGCAACCATGCGCCGACCGGCTTTGCCGGCGTCGAGGCATCTTCGCGCGTGATCTCCAATGTGTGGGCGGCCGGCGCGCTCGATCCGATTGCGGCGGACGACGCCGTGCTGGTGATCGGTACCGGCGCCACCGCGGTGGATGTGGTGATCGATCTCGTGCATCGCGGCGTGACGCGCGAAATCACCATGGTGTCGCGGCGCGGGCTGCTGCCGCAGGTCGACGTGGTGACGCCGGCCGACCCCGATCCGGTGGAGGTGTGGCCGGTGCGCACCGTGCGCGGGCTGCTGCGCACCTTGCGCGAAGACATCCGCCGCAAGGCCGCCACCGGGATTCCCTGGCAGACCGCGATCGACAGTTTTCGGCTGCGGACAAAAACATTCTGGACGGAGTTCTCAGCCGCCGAGCGCGCCCGGTTCGGCCGCCACCTGCGCGCGATCTGGCTGGTGCATCGCCACCGGCTGGCGCCGGATGTGGCGGAGTTGCTGGCGCGCTGGCAGGGCAACGGACAGTTGCGGGTGATCGCCGGGCGCATCATGGGCGCGCACGCCACGCCGACGGGACACGAGGTGACGATCCGCGCGCGCGGCAACCGCATGGAGACGCTGGCCACCAACTGGATCCTGAACTGCACCGGCCCGGAAGAGCGCTACGACCGGCTCGACGATCCGCTGGTGCAATCGCTGCTGGCGGCGGGCCGGGTGCGGCCGGGGCCGCAGGGACTGGGCCTCGACGTCGATGAAGGCTGCCGGCTGATCGATGGGTCGGGCAATCCGCAGCCGGGATTTTATGCGATCGGACCGGCGACCCGCGGCACGTTCTGGGAAGTCACTGCGGCGAGCAATATCCGCCAGCAGTTGGTGGCGGTGGCGGAGGCGCTGAAATCATAGGGTGGGTTGAGCTCTTGCGAAACCCACCCTACGCCCGCCCTACCCCTTCCGCCACGGCACGATGGCGCGCTCCAGCGCGTCGAAGCCGGCGTTCATCACGAAGCCGATGATGGCGATGACGAACAGGCCGACATACATGGTCTCGACATCGAACAACTCCCACGCGTTCCAGATCATGTAGCCCAAACCCTGCTTGGCGCCGACCATTTCGGCAATCGCAATCAGCACCAGGCCCATGCCGGCGCCGAGCTTGATGCCGGTCATGATCAGCGGCAGCGCGCCGGGCAGCGCCACGGTGCGGAACATGTTGAAGCGGCTGGCGCCGAAATTGCGGCCTACATCGAGGAAGATCGGCGGGATCTGGCGCACGCCGGCGGCGGTGTTGATCACCACCGGATAGAACACGCCGATCGCCACCATGGCGATCTTCGAACTTTCACCTAGGCCGAAGATCAGCAGGATCAGCGGCAGCAGCGAGCTTTTCGGAATCGGGTACGTCGCCGAGATCAGCGGATCGAACGCCGCGCGCACCGGCCGATACAGCCCGATGGCGAGGCCGAGCACGATCGCCGGGATGCAGCCGACCACGAAGCCGACGGCGAGGCGATAGAGACTGGCGCCGGTGTGTTTCCACAGCGCACCGGACGACGCCAGTTCGAACAGATGTTTGATGATGTTAGAGGGCGCCGGAAAGAAGCGCGTATCGACCAGATGCGTGCGCGCGCAAATCTCCCACAGGCCGAGCAGCAGCAGCGGCGACAGGATACTGATGGTGCGTTCGTTGAAGCGCGAGCCGGCCTCGCTCATGATGCGCTGCCCGGTTCGCGGCTGCGGGCGCGGTCGACCTCTTCGCGCAACTGCGCCCAGATGTCGTAGACCAGTTCGCCATAGGCCGGGGTGTGGCGCAATTCGACCACGTTGCGCGGCCGCGCGAGATCGACCGGCACGATGGTCTTGATGCGACCGGGGCCGGCGGTCATCACCATGATGCGGTCGCCGAGCGTGACAGCTTCGTCGACGCTGTGGGTGATGAACACCACCGTCTTGCGCGTTTCCTCCCAGATCCGCAACAGCTCCTCGTGCAGCAGCGTCTTGTTCTGCTCGTCCAGCGCGGAGAACGGCTCGTCCATCAGCAGGATGTCGGGATCGCTGGCAAAAGCGCGCGCGATGGAGACGCGCTGCCGCATGCCGCCGGAGAGCTGGTGCGGATAGAGGTCGCGCGCGGCATGCATGCCGGTCTTGTGCAGATAGTGGCCGACCACCTCGGCGATCTCGGCCGATGCGACGTGGCGCATCTTCAAGCCGTAGGCGGCGTTGTCCCACACGGTCATCCAGGGAAACAGCGAGTCGCCCTGAAATACCATGGCGTTCTGCGGCCGGCCCGGCGCGGGATCGCTGAAGCGGATCTCGCCGTCGCTGGGCGCATCGAGTCCGGCCAGCATGCGCAGCAGCGTGGTCTTGCCGCAGCCGGACGGGCCGACCACCACAAAGAAGGTGCTGGCGGGAATATCGAGGGTGATGCGGTCCAGCGCGACGCTGTCGCCGTGGCGCTTGGTGACGTCGCGCAGGCTGATTTTCGGCAGCGCGGAGCCTTGCGCCGAACTCGCCTCTGTTATCGCCTGCACCGTCATCCAGAATCCCTCGACCGTTTCTGCCAGCCCTACTTTGGGCGCGCGAAGGGTCCCAGCACCGGCTTCAGCGCCTCGACGAACGACATGTCCACCACGCTGGCCGTTGTGATGTCCGACGTCACCAGACCGCGCGATTTGAAATAGGCCAGATCGGTCTCGATGCTGGCAGCATTGACCTGGCCATCGGGATCGATGAACACCGGCACCATCTGGTGCAGCAGCGTGATGTCCTTGATCCCCGTCATCTCCGCGATGTCCTTGATCATCTCCTCGGCGCCGGGGCCCGCGATCTTGCCGTCCTTCAGCGTGGCGTCGTAGGCGCGCACGCCGCGCAGATAGGCCTTGAGGAAGGCGGTGACGGACTTGCGGTCCTCGGCGAACTTGCCGTTGATCAGCACCATGGCGGTCTGCTGCACGGGATAGAAATCGTCCAGCCCGACAAAGCGCACCGCGACGTTGTTGCGCACCATGGCAGTGATGCTCGGCTCCGCGGAGATCGCGGCATCGATCGCCTTGTTGCTGTAGGCGGGCAGTTGCTGCGGGAACGGCAGGAACACCTTTTCGATGTCGTCGTCCTTCAGGCTGGCCTTCTTCAGCGCCTGGTTGATGACGGATTCATCCGCCGCGCCGTTGGCGATGATGGCGACCTTCTTGCCCTTCAGGTCGGCCAGCGACTTAAAGGCGCCGGAGTCGACCAGATCCTTGCGCACGGTGAGCGCCTTGTAGCTGTAGCCAGCGATGTTGGTGCCCTTGTCGGCGACGATCTTGAGCTTGAGGCCGCGGTTTACCGCGTTGTAGAGCCCGGCCGAGGCCGCGCCCGCGGCGGCGTCGAGATCGCCGGCACCTAATGGGGCCACCATCTTGGCGCCAGAGTCGAACGGCACCAGTTCGACCTTGATGCCTTCCTCGGTGAAGTAGCCGCGCTTCTGCGCCAGGAACAGGCCGATATCCGACGACAGGTTGGTGGTGCCGACCTTCACGGTCCTGATGTCCTGGGCCTGCGCGATGCCGAGAGCGAGGGTGGTGGTCGCAGCTATGAAAAGATATTTCAGCATCATCGGTAATAGTCCTTCCAATGCGTTGAATGCGTGGCGAACCTATCGGGGCAAACGGGGAAACAGTTTTCGCGGGTTGGTCTCGGTAATCAGGTCGATATCGGCTGCGGAAAATCCCGCGGCCCTGACACTGCCGAGCGGATCGCGATCCGCCGGCGGGAAGGATTCGTCGGTGCCGAGCGCGACCTGCTCGATGCCGACCGTGTCGGCGAGAAAGCGCAACGCCTTTGGCGCGTGCACGATGCTGTCATAGCCGATCCGCCCGGCATAGGACGACGGCGCGAGCTGCGCCACATCGCCCTGCGCCATCTTGTCCATCCGCCCATGCATGACGTCGAAACGCCCGAGCAGATAGGGGAAGGTGCCGCCGCCATGGCTCAGCACCAGCGACAGCGCGGGAAATCGATCCAGCACGCCGGAGAATAGGATCGAACCGATGCCCAGCGTGGTGTCGAAGGTGTATTGCGCAATCTGGGTCAGCGCGAATTTCGCGGCGCGGGGGGCGGCGTCCACCAGCACCGGGTGCAGGATGACCGGCAGGCCGAGCGCCTCGGCCTTGGCCCAGAACGGATCGAGCGGCGTTTCGCCGATATTGACGCCCTCGACATTGGCCGGGACCATTACAGCTACGGCGCCGAGCGCAACAACACGATCGAGCTCGGCAGCCGCATCGCTGGCATCGACCAGCGAGACCGAGGCGACAAAGGAGAAGCGGTCGGCATTGGCGTCGCACCACTCCGCCAGCGTGTCGTTGAGCATGCGGTGCCACTGCGCGCAGGCGTCGCGGCCGAGGCCGTAGCCATAGATGTCCGGCCAGGTGGCGACCAGCTGCCGGTCGAGGCCCTGGCGGTCCAGGCTGGCACGGCGCTGCGCGACGGGCTCCACCAGCGCCGGGAAGAACGGCCGGACCTTGAAGCCGTAGTCGAAGCCGAGCGCCGGCGGCTTGTCGCCGGGCGACGGCAACAGCGTGACGCCGAACTCGGCGCCCTTCGCGGCGATGGCGGCGAGCAGTTGCGGCGGAACGTAATGGGCGTGGATGTCGATCGGCACGAAATGTCCTTAGGCGGCGGTGTGGGCGCGGGCGCGCGCATCGTGGATGAGGCGCCACAGACGCGGCGGCGTCAGCGGCAGATGATGGATCTCGACGCCGAGCGGCGCCAGCGCAGCGGCAACTGCATTGGCGGTGGCGGCGGCGACCGCAACGATGCCGCCCTCGCCCGCGCCCTTGGCGCCGAGCGGATTGGTCAGCGACGGCCGCAATTCCAGCGTCACTGCGCGCAGCATCGGATAGTCGCTGGCGGTGGGCACCAGATAGTCGGCCAGCGAGGCATTCAGCAGTTGCCCCTGCTCGTCATAGATCAGATGATCGAGGAACACGCCGCCCAGCCCCTGCACGATGGCGCCGATGGCCTGGCCATGGACGATGGCCGGATTGATGGCGCGGCCGACATCCTCCACCGCGACGTAATCAAGAATCTCGACACGGCCGGTGCGCGGGTCGACGGTAACGTGCGCGGCGTGCGCGCCATAGCTGTAGGTCCGCGTGGTGTTGCCGAAAGTGCCGTCCGCGCTGAGCACCGCCGCGCCGGCCAATGCCGCCAGCGACACGGACGCACCGTTGGCGGCGACCACGTGTTCGTTGGCGATGGTGAGTTCGGTATTGGGCCGGCCGAGATGGATGGCCGCCTGATGCAGGATTTTTTCACGCAGCTTAGTTGCGCCGTCGAGCACGGCAGATCCGCCCATCACCACCGCGCGGGAATGGTAGGTGCCGAAGCCTTCATGGACCAATGTGGTCGAGCCGTGCAGCACGCGGATGCGTTCAAACGGAATTGTCAGCGTGTCCGCGGCGATCTGGCCGAGTACGGTTTCCAGCCCTTGCCCGAGCACCGACGAGCCCACCGCCACGGTCAGTGATCCATCATGTTCCAGCGTCAGCACCGCGTTCTCTTTCGGCCCCGCGCCGCCGCTCTCGACAAAGCAGCCAAGCCCGATGCCGTGGCGCACGCCGTCGATCAGCCGGCCTTGCAGGCGCTGCTTGTCGCGCCAGCCGATCTCCAGCAGCGTGCGCTCGAAGGTCTCGAGATAATCGCCGGTGTCGTAGGAGGTCGGGCCCTCATAGGGCACCAGCCCGTCGATGGGATAGGGCAGCTCGGCTTCGGTGATCAGGTTCTTGCGGCGGATTTCAGCGACGTCGATGCCGAGATCCAGCGCCGCCATGTCGATCAGCCGCTCGCGAAAGAAATTCGCTTCGAAGCGGCCGGGGCCGCGATAGGTGCCGACCGGCGTCTTGCTGGTCATGAACGCCTCGACGGAAACGCTGACATTCGGAATGCGGTACGGCCCGGGCAGAAACTGCGCCGCCTTGGCCGGCACTACGCCGCCATTGGTGCGGATATAGGCGCCCATGTCGCTGAAGACTTTTCCGCGCAGCGCCAGCATCATTCCGTCGCTGCGGCAGGCGATCGACAATTCGCAGGCGACGTCGCGCGAATGGTTGATGGCCATCAGATGTTCGCGGCGGTCCTCGATCCACTTCACCGGCCGCGCCAGTTTTCGCGCGGCGAAGGGGATCAGAAAATCCTCGGGATAGAACTCGCCGCGCACGCCAAAGCCGCCGCCGACATCGACCTCGATCAGGTCGATGTCCTGCTCGCGCAGCCCCATCATCTTGGCCAGCGCGCGGCGATTGTAGAACGTTACCTTGGTGGCGCCGGTAACGATCAGCCGACCGGCCGCTGCATCCCATTCGGCGAGCAGGCCGCGGGTCTCCATCGGCAGCGCGGTGTGGCGCTGCACGCTGAAGCGCTCGGTGCGCACATAATCGGCTTTCGCGAAGGCTGCGTCGGCGTCGCCAAAACCGGCGTCGTAGCGCAGCGACACGTTGTCGGCGGCGATCTCGAACAGCGGATCGGCGGTAGCGCCCTGCCCGGTCACGGCGGACAATTCATCGAACTCGACCTCGACCCGTTCCAGCGCGTCCTCGGCGATGGCGCGGCTGTCGGCGACAACGATCGCGACGGGTTCGCCGACATAGCGCACCTTGTCGCGAGCGATCACCGGCTGCCGGAACGGCTCGAAGGCCGGCAGCGGCGCGAGCCGCAGCGGGATCACCGGCACGTCGCCATCGAGATCGGCAGCTGTAATCACCGCATGGACACCGGGCATCGCCAGCGCGGCGGAAGCGTCGAGAGACAGGATGCGCGCATGAGCGATCGGGCTGCGCAGGATCGCGGCATGCCACATACCGCCGCGCTCGAGATCGTCGACGAACAGGCCGGAGCCCGACAGGAAGCGCGCATCCTCCATCCGTTCGACGGGCTGGCCGATCAGCAGCGGGCTGACATTGTTTTCCTGCTTCATTGCGCCGCCTCGGCCAGCGCGCCGGCGTAGGCGGTGCGCGCCTCCATGATCGCGGCGACGATCGGCAGATAGCCGGTGCAACGGCATAGATTGCCGGAGATGACTTCGCGAATGCGCTCCTCGCCGGCATCGGGCTCTTCCAGCAGCAGTGCGTGCGCCGTGGTGAGAATGCCGGGGGTGCAGAAGCCGCATTGCAGCGCGTGGTGCTTTCGGAAAGCCAGTTGCAACGGACCTAGATGCGCTGCGTCGCCAAGGCCTTCGACGGTGGTGATGTCGCGGCCTTCGGCCTGCACCGCCAGCATCAGGCAACTGCGCATCGCGGCGCCGTCGACGATGATCGTGCAGGCGCCGCAGACGCCATGCTCGCAGCCGAGATGGGTGCCGGTCAGCCTCAACTCGCCACGCAGCGCGTCAGCCAGCGTGACGCGCGGCTCGGCATCGAGTGTCGCCGGATTTCCATTGACCGTGAGGTGGACCGTGCGGGACCGCGTCATGCGGCTTCGGCCAGCGTGAGGTCGCCGGCACGGGCCAGCGCGCGCTCCAGCAGCACGCCGACCAAGTCGCGGCGATAGGCCGCCTCGGCATGAATGTCGTCGGACGGATCCACCGACGCCCGCGCCCGTTCGGCGGCAACGAAGACGAGATCGGCCGTCAGGTGTTGGCCATCGAGCAGGGCCTCGACGGCAGTCAGCCGCAGCGGTCGATCGGCGACGCCGATCACGCCGACATGGGCGTTGCGGATCAGGCCCTGCGCATCGCGGTCGTAGAACACCGCGACGCCGGCCAGCGCAAAATCGCCGCGGCGCCGGGCAAATTCCTCGAACGCCCAGCGGCGCGGTTTCGGCCACGCCGGCAGGCGCACCCCGGTCACGATCTCGTCGTGGTCGAGTATGGTGCTGAGACCGCCGAGCACGAACTGATCCGCCGGCACGGTGCGGGTGCCTTCGGGGCCGGCGATGATAACGACTGCGTCGCAGGTGATGGCGATGCCGGGCATTTCCGCGGCGGGATCCGCATGGGCCAAGCTGCCGCCGACGGTGCCGCGGTTGCGGATTTGGTAATGCGCCACATGAGCGATGGCCGCGGCGAGCAACGGATGCGCCTGCGCCAGCCTGGCGTCGCGCTCGATGTCGCGCCAGGTGACCAGCGCGCCGAGTTCGACGCCTTCCTCGGAAATCTCGATGCGGTTGAGGCCCGGCAGGCGGCCGATATCCACCAGCAGCGTGGGCGACGCGAGGCGAAACGCCAGCATCGGCATCAGGCTCTGGCCGCCGGCGATGACTTTCGCTGTGTCGCCATGGGCGGAAAGAACAGCAATCGCCTCGGCCAGCGTGGCCGGACAGACATAGTCGAGGGGCGGAAGTTTCATGCCGGCGCCACTTCTCAATTGCTGAGAACACTATCTTATCTTATAAGAACCTCTGCGCAGAGCAATAATCGTATGTGCGCAAATGACATCCAGTTGCTGCCTTTTCGGGCGGCGCCTGCTGCCGATCGGAGGTTGCGTTGGCGTACAAGAAGACCGCATTGGCGACGTCGCGCAAGGATCAACCGGAGCGCCCCGCCGCCGCCGACGGCAGTTCGCGAAAAATCCTGCGCGCGCTGCTGGCCTTCTCGGTCGACAAGCCCCGCCATTCGGCCGAGAGCCTGGCCGAGAAGATCGGCCTGCCGCTTTCCTCGACCTATCGCT
>Ga0247729_10000653_pt1 | contig 13776 bp, 15 predicted proteins | sample UWRJL133311R2_FD_180958 | JGI IMG/M metagenome (GOLD analysis project Ga0247729, IMG submission 180958) | Plant litter microbial communities from Arlington Agricultural Research Station in Wisconsin, United States - UWRJ-L133-311R-2 | ecosystem: Environmental > Terrestrial > Plant litter >... | reverse complement strand
CAGTTTCGGCGCGATGGTGACAAGACCGCCGATAATGACCAGCGCTGTGGTCACGACCACGACAATAAAGCCTTTGCCGGGCAGATGCGCGACGCGCTCTTCCAGCCGCGCCAGACGGTCGCGCACGTCCCGCGAGTCTGTGCGCAGTTCGAGGACGTCGCGTTTGATATACTCGACGTCGCTCTGCAATTTGCCGAACTCGCCTGGCGAGATCTCAGCCGTTCGAGATCGCACAGTCGTCGTTGCCACCTCACCAGGAGTTGCGGGAGTATCGACCATAGATCCGCTCGTTTCGCTACCCGGTACCAATAATAACCGCAATCCGGAGCGCCGGAAAGGCCGATAGTCAAACAGCTCCTCGCAATGACGGGCCGACGAAGGCTATTCGTGATGCGCGGGCAGGTGGCTTTCGCCGACCAGATCGCTGAAGCGGGTGAACTGGCCTTCGAACTGCAGTTCGACGGTGCCGGTGGGGCCGTGGCGCTGCTTGGCGATGATGACTTCGGCGCGGCCGTGCACCAGCGACATGTCGAGCTGCCACTTCTCGTGCTCCGGCGTGCCGGGGCGCGGCTCCTTGTTCTGCAGATAGTATTCTTCGCGATACACGAAGATCACCGCGTCGGCGTCCTGCTCGATCGATCCGGATTCACGCAAGTCGGAGAGCTGCGGGCGCTTGTCGTCGCGGCTTTCGACCTGACGCGACAGCTGCGACAGCGCCACCACCGGGCAGTTCAGCTCCTTGGCCAGCGCTTTCAGGCTGGTGGTGATCTCGGTGACTTCCTGCACGCGGTTGTCGGAGCGCTTGCCGGAGCCCTGCAGCAGCTGGATGTAGTCCACCATGATGACGTCGAGGCCCTTCTGCCGCTTCAGGCGGCGGGCGCGGGCGGTGAGCTGCGAGATCGACAGGCCGCCGGTTTCGTCGACATAGAGCGGCAGGTTCTGCAGTTCGATGGTGTGGTCGCGGATCTTCTCGAAGTCGCGCTCGGTGATGCCGCCGCGGCGGATGCTGGATGAGGAGATGTTGGTCTGCTCGGCGAGAATACGCGTCGCCAGCTGTTCGGCGGACATTTCGCAGGAGAAGAAGCCGACAATGCCGCCATTGACGGTCTTCTTGGTGCCGTCGGGCTGCAGTTCGGACTGGTAGGCGCTGGCGATGTTGTAGGCGATGTTGGTGGCGAGCGCCGTCTTGCCCATGCCGGGGCGGCCGGCCAGCACCACGAGATCGGACGCCTGCAGGCCGCCGAGGCGCGCGTCCAGATCCTTCATGCCGGTGGAAATGCCCGACAGCTTGCCCTCGCGCCGGTAGGCGTTGGCGGCCATGTCGAGGGCGGTCTTCATCGCCTGCGAGAATTTCTGGAAGCCGCCGTCGTAGCGGCCGGCTTCGGCCAGCTCGTAGAGCCGGCGCTCGGCGTCCTCGATCTGGGCGCGCGGGGCGAAGTCGACCGGCGCGTCATAGGCGACGTTGACCATGTCCTCGCCGACCGTGATCAGCTGCCGGCGGATCGCCAGTTCATAGATCGTGCGACCGTAGTCGTGGGTGTTGATGATGGTGGTGGCTTCGGCCGCGAGGCGGGCGATGTACTGCGCCACCGTCATGCCGCCGAGGTCGGTATCCGCCGGCAGGAAGGTTTTGAGCGTGACGGGGGTGGCCACCTTGCCGGCGCGGATGATGCTGCTGGCGGTGTCGTAGACGGTCTGATGGATCGGTTCGAAGAAATGTTCCGACTTGAGGAAGTCGGAGACCCGGTAGAAGGCGTCGTTGTTGACCAGGATGGCGCCGAGAACGCTCTGTTCCGCCTCGATATTATGCGGCGCCGTCCGGAACACCGGCGCGCCGGCATCTGGAAGCTTCAGGACGTTGTTCGAATCAAATGCGGCCATGTCTGGATTAGTTCTTCAAAACGTGTCGGTTACGGGGCTTTCGCCAGAGGCGCGGCGCGATAAAGCGCTAACGCGGCGTGCAGGGGAAGCGCGATTTGCCGCGTTATGCACCGTGGTCATTAAGTGTGGATGAATCCGGCCGCGTTCCGACGCGTCGCTTGACGGACTTTGCGTTCACCAGGCGCCGTGCGGAGCAAAATGGCGCCAAATGCTGAACCTTTTTCTCTGCCGCGGCACATATTGCCGACGGCGCAGGAACCAGTCCGACCGACGGGTGTTAGTTAACTGAAGAGAGCAAGGAACTGACATGGGCCAGCAGCTGCGAGACCACGCTCCCGATGCCGACCAGGTCTGGTTGTCGACACTGGTGCAGACCTTCGACCGCGCCGAGCGCTTGCACGACGTTCCCTGCGACGAGGCCGCCATGCGCGCGGTGCGGGCGCAGCTGATGCGTCCCACGGCAACGGCTCTATCCGCCTACGGTTTCCGTACCGAGCGTGGCTATTCTCCGGCCAGTTGCAACCGCGGCCGCTGACCCTTTTCGATCCCGCGCAGGCGGGCTTCTTCCCGCAGGATATAATCCCGGGTAATGGGCAGTATATCTTGCCGCCGCGTGATCTGAATCTGGAAGTTCATGACGTTCTGCTTGCGGAACGACATCTCTGACGACGCCAGATAGAATTCCCACATTCGCGCAAAGCGCTCGTCGTACAGCCGCACCGCTTCCTCGCGCCGCGCCATGAAGCGTTCGCGCCACGCCTTCAGCGTTTCCGCATAATGCAGCCGCAGGATCTCGATGTCCGAGACCAGCAGTCCGGCGCGTTCGATCGCCGGCAACACTTCCGAAAGGGCTGGGATATAGCCGCCCGGAAAGATGTATTTGGAGATCCAGGGGTTGGTGATGCCCGGGCCCTCCGGCCGGCCGATGGAATGCAGCATCATCACGCCATCTTCGGCCAGCAATTCGGCACAGCGCCTGAAGAAGGTGTCGTAGTGATCGACGCCGACATGCTCGAACATGCCCACCGAGACGATGCGGTCGAACGGGCCCGGAATGTCGCGATAGTCTTGCAGCAGGAATCGCGCCGAGGGGGCAAGCTGCTTCTCGCCGGCGCGCGCATTGGCCACCGCCAGTTGTTCGGTGGACAGGGTAACACCGGTGACGTCGGCACCGGTCATCTCGGCGAGATACAGGCCGAGGCCGCCCCAACCGGAGCCGATGTCGAGCACGCGATGGCCGTTTTCAATCAGCAGCTTGGCGGCGAGGTGGCGCTTCTTGGCGAGCTGGGCATCGTCGAGGGTGGAATCCGGCGTCTCGAAATAGGCGCAGCTGTATTGCTTGTCGGCATCGAGAAACAGCGAGTAGAGGCGGCCATCGAGATCGTAGTGGTGCGCAACATTGTTGCGGGAGCGGCCGCGCGGGTTGAACTGCTGCAGCGGGCGGATCAGGCGGCGCAACCACCATTGCAGCCTGGCCCAGCGCGGCGCCATGTCAGGCTGGTCCAGCGCGATGGCGAGCAGGTCAGCAATGCTGCCGCGCTCCATCACCAGCAGGCCGTCCATGTAGATCTCGCCGAGCGCCAGTTCGGGATCGAGCAAAAGCCGGCGTTCGGCGGCGGTGGTCAGGAAGCGCGCCGCGACTGGCTCGCCGGTGCCGTCGCCGCAACTGAATGTCGTGCCGGCGGCGGTCGTGAAGCTGATACTGCCGCGGCGAAGGTACTGACGAAGAAAGAAACGCAACAAACGGTCCATCGAAATCACCCCAATGACCCGATCACGCGCAAGCCGGTGCACAACGGAAAGCTCCGCCGTACGCGAGATCAACTGTCTCCCTAGCTCCTGGGGTAGATGATAGTAATACCGCCCGGCCTTCGCCACTGCATAGGTTGCAATGCGGCCATCCAAAATGATTTGTTCACGCAGTTGCGTAATCTGCCGGCTTCCATTCATATCGCAATCGGTTACAAGGTGACCGCCGCGACCCCCGGGCTTTCAGTATCAGGAGAATGAAATGTTGAGCCGAGCGCTCAGTTTAGCGACGGTGACGCTTCTCATTGGCTTCGCGGCAGTCCCGGCACGGGCGCAGAACCTGGAAGCCGGCAAGAGCCCCTCCCAGATCTTTGCCGGCGGCTGTGCCGTCTGTCACAAGAGTCCTCGCGGATTGTTGAAGACGGTGGCGCCCGGTTCGTTGCCGGGCTTCCTGCGCCAGCACTACACAACCAGCCCCGAGATGGCTTCGTCGCTGTCGGCCTATGTGATCTCCAATGGCGCCTCCGACACCCGCATGGGCGGCGGCGGGCTGACCAGGCAGGGCAGGGATCTGACCACCGAGCAGAAGCCGTTGCCGCAGGCGCCGGGTGCGCCGTCGGCCGCGGCTCCGGCCGATGATGGCGGGTTGTTCGGTTTCATGCGCCGCAAGCGCGAGCCCGCGCCGGAAGCCGCCAGACCCGACGTGCCGCCCGCCGAGCCGACCGCGCGCGAGCGCCGCAACGCCAAGCGGCAGGCGCGGCCCGCTGTTGAAAATCCCGATGCTGCCAAGCCGGCCGTCGAAGGCCAGCCGCCGGTCGCCGCCGAAAGCGAGCCGGTTGCGCCGCGACAGCAGAAACAAAAGCTCAGCAAGAAGCGTCGCGACCGCGAGGAAGCGCCGAAGACCGATGCGGTGAAGGACGAGCCCAAATCAGAGCCCAAGGTCGAGCCGAAGTCCGAGCCGGTCCGGGCCGAGCCCGCCAAGCCGGAGCCGAGGCCAGAACCCGCGAAGCCCGCGCCCGCCCGGGAAGACACCAGCAAGCCTGCGGTGGCCAAGCCGGTGGACGAACCGAAGCCGGAGGCTGTCAGGCCCGAGCCGGCGCATAGTGACCCGAAGCCCGAAGCGCCGCCGCTGCGCGCCGACCCGGTGCCGCCGGTGACGCCGGCTCCGAAAGCCGCGGAGCCCGAATCACGGCCCGCGGTGGAAGCGCCTGCACCGACGCCAGCTACACCGGCCTCGCCATAGCACCGGCTGAGGGCATCGATCGGATGTCCTGACCGGCCAGCGCCCAACGAAAAAGCCCGGCCTGTCGAACAGGCCGGGCTTCTTTTATCGACCGTACTCCCGAAGGAGCGCGGCTTACTTGTCGTCGGACTCTTCTTCGTCGCTCGGGCGCGCGTCGGGATCGAAGAACTCGCCGGCGGCGGCCAGCGCCTCGGCGGCGGCGTCCTGGTCTTCCTGGCGGCTCGAGATGTCTTCGCCGCGGTTGATGCGCTCGGCTTCAGCCTCGGAGCGGGCAACGGTGACGCTGACGCTGACTTCGACTTCCGGATGCACGGCGATCGAGATCTTGTGCTTGCCGATGGTCTTGATCGGGGCATCGAGCAGCACCTGGCTGCGCGCGAAGGTGACGCCGTCGCTCTCGAAGGTCGCGATGATGTCGCGCACGGTGACCGAGCCGAACAGCTGGCCGGTTTCCGAAGCCTGGCGCAGCACGACGACGTTGCGACCGTCGATCTTGCCGGCGACCACGGTGGCTTCTTCCTTGGCGACGAGGTTACGCGCCTCGAGGTCGGCCTTCATGCCTTCGAACTTCGAGCGGTTCATCGCGGTGGCGCGCAGCGCCTTGTTGCGCTTGAGCAGGAAGTTGCGGGCGTAGCCGTCCTTGACGCGGACGACTTCGCCCATCTGGCCGAGCTTGGCGACGCGTTCCAGCAAAATGACTTCCATCGTAGGTCTCCTTTGGTTGGTTGAAGGTGAGTTGGTTGAAGGGATCAGGCCGTCGTCGAAGGCGGCAGTGGGCGTCGCAGAAAACGTTGGCGAAATCCGAAGAAGGCATCGGCCAGGCCGAGCCCGACCATGATCAGGATCGGCCAGCCCAGCACCATGACGAAGGCGTAAACCGAGCACAGCCACAGCGCCCGGCTGTTCAGGTGCAGCGTCAGCGTATGCAGCGTGGCGAAGCCGGTCAGGGCATAGGCCATCATCAGCGTCGACGACGCGATCATGGCGAAGATGCCGACCACGCCACCCATGAAGGACAACGCAATTGCCAGACACAGCACCACCATCGTCATCGGCGGCAGCGCGGCGGTTTTGAGGTCGGGCCAGGGGCGGTGCAGCCGGCCCGACGTGGCGGCGATGCGGCCGGCGAGCCACAGATTGAGGGTCAGCGTCATGATCGCGACGATGGCGGCGGCGGCCGGCGCGATGGTCACCAGCGCGTTGATCACGGTTTCGGAATCGGTGACGCCTTCCGCGCCGCTGCGCGGGCCGGCGATGCGCATCAGGGCGCTGCGCAGGGTCGCCATGATGGTTTCGCCGTCGGTGCCGAGGGTGAGCAGGGCGCCCATGGTGGTCAGCGCGGCGAAGCCGGCGATCCACACCAAGAGGCGGCCGACCGGATACCATTCGACCACGGCGGCCTTGGCCGCGACGCCGTTGCCGGCAGGCACGCCGGCGCTGATCGGGCGGCCGAGCAAAGCAAGATGGCCGAGCCACCACGCCGGCAGCGCGACGGTGACCACGAAGGCGCCGAGATAGGGCATGCCGAACAGCAGGCCAAGAACGGTGGCGGCACCGATCCCGCCGATGGAGGCGGTCAGCGCACCCCAGCCTAGGCCGGCCACCATCAAAGGCAGCGGCGCCAGGTAGAACAGAAGCAATGAGATCAGCGCGCCCGAAATGATCGAGGCGAACATAAGCGCCGAAGCGGCGCCCGCGGCGAGCGCGATGAGGAAGGTGGTGATCATCAGCTGTCCCGCCCCCTTTGAGCGGTTAGATCGACGTCAGCGGAGATTCCGCAGCGTGACCAACTATCGAGATTTGCCGGAGCACTCCGCTCCGAGATGTTCACGGCTCCCGAAGGAGGTATGAACGGCTGGCCGCCTTGTAGGGCATTAGCGGCAGGGGATCAATGGTCTGTCGCTACCAAGCGTGACCTAGACTGCGCCCTGCGATTGGCGGGGCGATGACCGAGATAAGTCGTTAGATCCAGTGAAATCCCTTGGCCATCAACGCGGCCAGCCCGAGCGCAACGGCAATTACGGCGCCAAAAAGCACCCGAAAATCCGTTCGTGCATGGTCGCGGAGACTCCGGATGTCGATTTTGACGTCGGTCATCTCTCGGCCGATGTGGTCGAGCGCCGCCTCAACTTTTGCCATGCGGGCTTCCATGCCATCAGATGTGCCACCGCCGCCGGCGGCTTTCAAGGGCTCCCGGCGCTCGCGCCGGTCATCGAAATCCGCGCTACTCATCCTGCTGCGGCTCTCAGTTGCGGTATATGGTTACATAAAAACGCAACTTAGGCGCGAGGGCAAGCGATAGCGCGCTACCGCGCCCGCAGCGTGATCCGCGTCAGTTCGGACGGCCGCCCCAGCCGTAGCGCGAAGCCGGGCCACAGGCCGGTGCCGTTGTTGACGTAGAGCGTCATGCCGCCGACGTCGTAGCGGCCGGAGACGTAGCCGGCGTTCGCGCCGGCGGCGAGGCGGTCGAGACCGACGATCATGCCGCCATGGGTATGGCCGGAGAGCTGTAGCGCGACGCCGAGGGCGGCGGCATGCCGGGCGCCTTTCGGCTGATGGTCGAGCAGGATGACGGGTGCGTCGGCCGGTGCTCCCTCAATCGCCGCGGCGAGATCCGGGACCGGATCGCCGGTGCCGCGCGCTGACTGGTCAGTGACGCCGGCAATGACGAGTTGGCCGCCGCCGCGGTCGAGAACGGCGTGACTGTCTCCAGCACGCGCATGCCCAGTGCGGCGTAGTGCGCCATCCACGTGCGGTAGCTGAAGAAGTATTCGTGGTTGCCGGGGATGACATAGACGCCGTCCGCCGCACGCAAATCGCGCAACGGCTCGACATCGTCGCGACGCATCGCGAGGCTGCCGTCGATCAGGTCGCCGGTGATCACGATCAGGTCGGCGCCGAGCGCATTGGATTTCTCAACGACCGCGCGCGCCCACGATTCGGGAAACAGCCGGCTGATATGGAGATCGGTCAGTTGCAGCATTTTGTAACCGTCGAACTGCGGCGGCAGGTTGGGAATCGCGATCTCGATGTCGTGCAGCGGCGGGACGCGGATCGCCTGCTGCACGCCGATCGCGGCCAGCACAGCGGCGGCGACGGCCATCGCGTAGCGGACATTGTCCGGCACGCTGACGCTGCCCCAACGGACCAGCATGGTGAGCAGCGTCGCGGCGTCGAGCAGCAGTTGCATCACCGCGAGGAAGACCATCGCGCCAAACGCCCAGTTGAACAGGATGATCAGCGCGCGGGGAAATTCGGGGGCGAACACCGAGCCGGAAGAGAGCTTGCTCCACAGATGATACTGCGAGGCGACCAGAAGCAGCACCGCCGCCGCGATCTTGGCCGCGAGCGGCAGTTGCAGCGGCCAGACGAAGCGGGTGATCACCAGCACGCAGGGCAGGCTGAATATGAAGTGGAAAATCGGTTCTCTCCGTCAGCCGATGAAAAAGAAACAGCCCGCGGCACGAATGCCGCGGGCTGAAGTCGTTTTTTAGCAAGACCGGTCCGCGACACGAATGCCGCGGGGGTTCTTATTTGATGACGTAGGGCAGCAGACCGAGGAAACGCGAGCGCTTGATGGCGCGGGCGAGTTCACGCTGCTTCTTGGCGGAGACGGCGGTGATGCGGCTCGGCACGATCTTGCCGCGCTCGGAAACGTAACGCATCAGCAGCTTGGAATCCTTGTAGTCGATCTTCGGCGCGTTCGGACCCGTGAACGGGCAGGTCTTGCGGCGGCGGAAAAACGGACGACGTGCACCAGCTTCAGCCATTATTCTTACTCCTCAACCGATGCAGCAGGGGCGCCTTCATCGTCACGCGGACGACGCGGGCCGCGATCGCCGCGGAAGCCACCGGCTTCACGATCGGCACCGCCACGGAAACCGCCGCCTTCACGGTCGCCACGGAAACCGCCTTCGCGGTCGCCACGGAAGCCGCCGCCACGGTCGTCGCGATCACGATCGCGATCGGCCTTGCGCATCATCGCCGACGGGCCTTCCTCGTGCTCTTCGACGCGGATGGTCAGGTAACGGATGACGTCTTCGCTGATGCGCTCCTGGCGCTCGATCTCGGTGATCGCGGCCGAAGGGGCATCGATGTTCATCAGAACGAAGTGCGCCTTGCGGTTCTTGTTCATGCGATAGGTCAGGGAGCGAACGCCCCAGTTTTCCATCTTCACGACCTTGCCGCCGGTACCTTCGACGATTGCGGTCATCTGTGCCGTCAGGTCTTCGACCTGCTGGGCGCTCGCATCCTGGCGTGCGAGAAATACATGCTCGTAGAGAGCCATGGGTGTCCTTTCCACGTGTTAGCGCGTCGCCCGGCGGCAAGCCCTTCGAACCCTCTAGGAAAGGACTCGATATTGCTCAGAAGGCGGAAGCACGGGACGACGGGCCAACTGGCCCTGCTGCATCAAAATCAAAAGGTGAAATCGGTGAAGCCGTCCGTTCAGCTCCCGGCCGGGGTCTGCGGATTGGGCGCTTATACGGATTTTCCGGCCAATGGCAAGGGAAAGCCGGCTGGCGGCAGCGGCAAAGCGCTGTTTTCCGGGCCGGCAGAGCCGAGTTCCACGACACCCGATACCGCCGGGACGTAGATACCCTTGCCGCGCCGCTTGGCCTCGTACATCGCACGGTCCGCGGAACGCAGCAATTCGTCGGCGGTACCGCCGTCCGCCGTGGCGGAAGCGCTGCCGACGCTGATCCCGATCCGCAGCGTGACATCGTCCCCGACATCGAACGGTTTCGCGATTCGCTCGATGATGCGATCGGCGACAGCCGCCGCGGCGTCCGGACTGATCGACGGCAGCAGGATGACGAACTCGTCGCCGCCGACCCGGAACAGGAAGTCGATGTCACGGATGCAGCGCCGCAGCCGATCCGCCACCACCACCAGGACCGTGTCGCCGGCGGCATGGCCGTACTGGTCGTTGACGTCCTTGAAGCCGTCGAGGTCCAGGCAGAACACGGTGAACAACGGCTCGACCGCGACCGCGCCGCCGACCCTCGGCTGCAGCAGGTCGTCGAAGCATTTCAGCTCCATGGTCCGGTTCGGCAATCCCGTCAGCATGTCGTGATGGGCGAGCCAGCGGTTCTCGCGCTGTGCCACGTAGAGGCTGAGAAGCGTCTTGTAGTCCCGGCGCAGCACCACGAACAGGCCGCCGAGGAACAGAGGCATCTGCAGGCCAATCAGATACAGGTTCGGGATCGGCGACAGCAGGGTCGCGAAGCTGTAGGGCAGCGCCATCAGGCACATCAGTACGATCGTGAAACGGGGCGTGCTGGCGCTGCGAACCGACGTTCCGCCGACCAGCCCGCCGAGGCAGATTCCCGACAGCAGGATCAGCACCGGGTCGCCCGAGGCGACGCACTGGTAGCCGGCGATGCCGAGCACGATGCCGGCGACCAGGCTGGCCAGCATCGGCCCGCGCGTCTCGGGCGAACGTCCCGCCGCGACATCTTGCTCGACGGCCTTCTGCAAGGAAAGCCTGGCGCAGCCGATCATGAGTTCGGCCGCCAGCCACGCATAGGCCCATGCTCCGCCGGTGATGCCGATGGCCACGATGGCGACCAGCGACATCGACAGGGTCACCATCAGCAGCGTGGTGCCGTTGAGCAGGCCGCGGAGCAACAGCTGCGCCTCGATCTCGGCCGAGCGGGTGCCCGATCCCGTCAGCATCCAGTGCGTGCAGCGGTGCCAAAATGCCCCGTCTTCGCCGAAATGCGGCGAAGGGTCTCTGGCCGAATTCATGAAATGCTCTTCAGGAAAAGGAATTTTGACCGCTGTTTTGCGATCCATGTGCGAACCAACGCCTGAAACGGAAAAAGATGCATACCGCTTTGCGATTTAGTTAATTCCGGCGCGCGGTTTGCGGGTTCCGGAAGCGGCGGGTGTCCGGAAATGCGGGATACAGGGCCCCGCCGGCGGCTTGACAGCACGGCCCTGCACAGTGTCTTACGGCGCTACTTTACGGGTTCAGGGGCGCTTTATGACCGCAGCATTCACATTTCCGGGGCAGGGGTCCCAGGCGGTCGGCATGGGCAAGGCGCTCGCCGACGCGTTCCCGGCGGCACGCGCCGTGTTCGACGAGGTCGATTCGGCGCTCGGCGAGAAACTGACCGCGATCATCTGGGACGGCCCGGCCGAAACCCTGCAATTGACCGAGAATGCCCAGCCGGCGCTGATGGCGGTATCGCTGGCCACCATGCGGGTGCTGGAAACCGAAGGCGGCATTTCGCTGGCCCGCGACGCCGCCTTCGTGGCCGGCCACTCGCTCGGCGAATATTCGGCGCTGGCCGCCGCCGGCAGCCTGTCGATCTCCGACGCGGCGCGCCTGCTGCGCACCCGCGGCCTTGCCATGCAGAAGGCGGTGCCGGTCGGCGTCGGCGCCATGGCCGCGCTGCTCGGACTGGATTACGAGACCGCCGTCGCGGTGGCCGAAGAGGCCGCGCAGGGCGACGTCTGCCACGCCGCCAACGACAATGGCGGTGGCCAGGTAGTCGTGTCCGGTGACAAGGCCGCGGTCGAGCGCGCGCTGGAGATCGCCAAGACCAAGGGCGCCAAGCGCGCCATGCTGCTGCCGGTATCGGCGCCGTTCCATTGCAGCCTGATGCAGCCCGCCGCCGATGCCATGGCCGCCGCACTGGCCAATGTGACCATCCACGCGCCGGTGGTGCCGCTGGTCTCCAACGTGCTGGCTTCCGCCATCAGCGATCCCGACGAGATCCGTCGCCGCCTGGTGGAGCAGGTTACCGGCACCGTGCGCTGGCGCGAATGCGTGCTCTACATGGCGTCGCATGGCGTCACCCGCTTTCTCGAGATCGGCTCCGGCAAGGTGCTGAGCGGGCTGGTGAAGCGTATCGCCGAGGGCGCGGTCGGCACGTCCGTCGGCGGCCCCAATGACATTGCTGCGGCCAAGGATGCGCTCGCCGCATCCCGCTCGGCCTGAACGACAAAGGAAATCCCATGTTTGATCTGACAGGCAGGACAGCGCTGGTGACCGGCGCGACCGGCGGCATCGGTGGCGCCATCGCAGCCGCGCTGCATGCGCAGGGCGCCACGGTGGCGCTGTCCGGCACCCGCCGCGAAGTGCTGGAGGCGCTGGCCGCCAAGCTCGGCGACCGCACCCACGTGCTGCCGTGCAACCTGTCCGACGCTGCCGAGGTCGAGGCGCTGGTGCCCTCGGCCGAGAAGGCGATGGGTCAGCTCGACATCCTGGTCAGCAATGCCGGCATCACCCGCGACAATCTGTTCGTGCAGCTCAAGGACGAGGACTGGGACGACGTCATCAACGTCAACCTGACCGCCACCTTCCGGCTGGCACGCGCCGCCACCAAGCTGATGATGCGCAAGCGCTTCGGCCGCATCATCGCCATCACCTCGGTGGTCGGCGTCACCGGCAATCCCGGGCAGGGCAACTACACCGCGGCCAAGGCCGGGCTGATCGGCATGATCAAGACGCTCGGCGCGGAATACGCCAAGCGCAACGTCACCGCGAACTGCATCGCGCCGGGCTTCATCGCCACGCCGATGACCGACGCGCTGAACGACAAGCAGCGCGAAACGATTCTCACCAAGGTGCCGGCGGGCCGGCTTGGCACGCCTGAGGATATTGCGGCGGCGGCGGTGTATCTGGCTTCAAATGAGGCGGCCTATGTCACCGGACAGACGATCCACGTCAACGGCGGGATGGCGATGATCTGAGCGTTGCGGAACCGCAACGTCGTGATTTGATTGACGTTTGTATGAAAGCCGGGGCGTGTGGCCAAGGCTTTGGAAGTATGGTACCGAACCATCAACGGCGGGGCAAAGAAGGCCATTGCAGGATTTTGAAACCCTGTATATTGGCGGGGACGAGCCTGCCGTTTCGCGAGGCTCCGTTGGGGACGACGGGGTCAATCCAGATCACGCGCAACTGCGCAGGGTTCTAACGAGTTAACGCTCCACGATGGCTCGTATCGTCTGCGGACGGGCCCAACGTAACAAGCACGAGGTTTAACGATGAGCGAGATTGGCGAGCGAGTTAAGAAGATCGTGGTCGAACACCTTGGTGTTGAGCCCGAGAAGGTTGTCGATGCCGCGAGCTTCATCGATGATCTCGGCGCCGACAGTCTCGACACTGTCGAGCTCGTGATGGCATTCGAAGAAGAGTTCGGCTGCGAAATCCCGGACGACGCCGCCGAGACGATTCTGACCGTCGGCGACGCCACCAAGTTTCTTGAGAAGAACGCAAAAAGCTGACGCCTTGGCGCGACACACCTGAAGCCGGACGGATCGCGCTTGCGGTCCACCGGCTTCTTGCTGTGGCGTGCAGGGATGGTCCGGAGGAACGTCGATGATGAGGCGCGTGGTCGTCACAGGCCTTGGCATGGTGTCGCCTCTCGGTTGCGGCGTGGAGCCGACCTGGAAGCGCATTCTCAACGGCGAAAGCGGCGCCAAGCGAATCGACACCTTCGATGTGTCGGATCTCACCAGCCAGATCGCCTGCGTGATTCCGCGCGGCGACGGCAGCGACGGCACCTTCAATCCGGACCACTGGATGGAGCCGAAAGACCAGCGCAAGGTCGACGATTTCATCGTCTATGCGATGTGCGCCGCCAAGCAGGCGCTAGATGACGCCAACTGGCACCCTTCCACCGAAGAAGAAAAATGCGCCACCGGCACCATGATCGGCTCCGGCATCGGCGGCCTGTCGGGGATCGCCGACACAGCGCTGCTCCTGAAAGAGCGCGGCCCGCGAAAGGTTTCGCCGTTCTTCATTCCCGGCCGCCTGATCAATCTGGCGTCGGGCTATGTCTCGATCGCCCATGGCCTCAAGGGCCCCAACCATTCCGTGGTGACGGCGTGCTCCACCGGCGCGCATGCGATCGGCGACGCCAGCCGCCTGATCGCGCTCGGCGACGCCG
>Ga0247729_10000652_pt1 | contig 13777 bp, 11 predicted proteins | sample UWRJL133311R2_FD_180958 | JGI IMG/M metagenome (GOLD analysis project Ga0247729, IMG submission 180958) | Plant litter microbial communities from Arlington Agricultural Research Station in Wisconsin, United States - UWRJ-L133-311R-2 | ecosystem: Environmental > Terrestrial > Plant litter >... | reverse complement strand
TACCTCGGCCAGCTACGTGGCTACCGCCAGCGGGGCTTACTCCGTGACGGTAACCGCCACCGGCGGCTGCTCGGCTACCTCGGCGGCTACCACCGTGACGGTAAACCCGGCCGCTTCGGCCGCGTTTGCCTACTCCGGCGGCACGTTCTGCCTGAGCGGCACCAATCCCACGCCGACCATCACCGGCACAGCGGGCGGTACGTTCTCCTCCACCACGGGCCTGAGCATCAACGCCGCTACGGGTACCATCAACCTGGCCGCCTCGGCTTCGGGTACCTACAGCATCACGTATAGCGTGGGCGGCACCTGCCCTTCGACGAGCAGCGTTTCGGTGACGATTACCACGGCTCCCGCAGCTTCGTTCTCTTACGCTCAGCCAAGCTACTGCGCCGGCGCCGCTACCACGGTGGCCCCCGCCTTCGGCACGAACAGCAGCGGCGGCGTCTTCACGGTTTCGCCCGCCACGGGCCTGACCATTAACGCCAGCACCGGCGTTATCACGCTGGCCACCAGCACGGCCGGCACCTACACCGTGACCAACACCATTGCCGCTTCCGGCGGCTGTGCCTCGGCCTCGGCCACGACTACCGTGACCATCAACGCGGCGCCGGTAGCCACGCTGACGGCCGGTGGCCCGACCACGTTCTGCCAGGGCGGCTCGGTGACCCTCACGGCTCCGGCCGGCACGGGCAACACCTACCAGTTCCTGCTCAACGGCGCCGCTATCAGCAGCGCTACGACGGCTACCTACACGGCTTCGGCCGCCGGTAGCTACTCCGTAACCGTGACCAACGCCAGCGGCTGCTCGACCACCTCGGCGGCCACGGCCGTAGTGGTGAACCCGACGCCGACCACGCCTACGCTGACGACCACCACCCAGCCTTCGGGCGCGGTGCTGCTCACTTCCAGCGCGGCCACCGGCAACCAGTTCTACCGCAATGGCGTGCTCATTGCTGGTGCGACGGCCCAGACGTACCTGATCCTGTCGGGGGCGCAGAACGGTTCCTACACCGTGGTTTCGACCAGCGCGAGCGGCTGCCCCTCGGCTCCTTCCACGGCCGTGAGCGTCCTCGTGACGGCTTCGGCGAAGGGCAACCTGGCCGGCGTCAGCGCGCTGCTGTTCCCGAACCCAACCACGGACGGCAACATCACGATGGAGCTGCGCGGCTACTCCAAAGCCGCCGAGGTGACGGTGCTGAACACGCTGGGCCAAGTGGTCCGCACGTTCAGCCTGCACCCCGAGAAAACGGCCCAGGGTGCTACCAGCGCCACCACGGTTGACTTCTCGGAGCTGTCGGTGGGCGTGTACATGCTGCGCGTCAGCAGCCCGAACACTGCTACCCAGACCCTGAAGCTGGTGCGCCGCTAGGCCCACCGGAATTATCCGCAAAAAGCCCCGTCGACATTGTCGGCGGGGCTTTTTTTGGTAGTAGGTAGTTGGTAGTTGGATTAGGGATAGGGACTATGCGGGGCCGGTCTTGATGGAGCTGAGCCAGGGATTTATTTCATCGGCCTACTTACTGCTTTCTCAATACCAACTACCCAAATCCCCGTTTAGTCTTCGTCGGGCAGGATGTTGACGTCCTGGACCAGCACCATCTTCTCGATTTCACGGCCGCGGGTGGTGTTGGCCAGTCCGCCGAGGGCGGTTTCCTTGTAGCGGGTTTCCATGCTTTGCCCCACCTCGCCCAGCGCCGCCACGCACTGGTCCACGGGAATCACCGGGTTGACGCCGGCAATGGCAATCTGGGCCGAGGAGAAGGCAATGGCCGCCGCCGAGGCGTTGCGTACCACGCAGGGAACTTCTACCAGCCCCGCCACCGGGTCGCAGACGAGGCCCAGCATGCACTGGATGGTAATGGCCACCGCCGCGAAGGTCAGTTCCACGTCGCCGCCCAGGCAGTAGACGATGGCGCCCGAGCCCATGGCCGCCGCGCTGCCGGTTTCGGCCTGGCAGCCGCCCACGGCCCCGGCCAGGGAAGCATTCTGCTCGATGATGAGGGCAATGCCGGCCGCCACCAGCAGCCCCTCCAAGATCTTGTGGTCGTCGAGCTTGTGCAGATCCTGGAGCGTGACCAGCACGCCGGGCAGGATGCCCGAGGCCCCGGCCGTGGGCGCCGCTACCACCCGGCCCATGCACGAATTCACTTCCTTGGCGCCCAGCGCTCTAGTGATGAGCTGCTTGAACTCCGGCGACAGTACGGTGATGGGCGAGGCGGCAATCTTCTTGGCCCCGTTGTTTATCATGCCCGAGCGGGAGGTCATATCCTCGGTGAGGCCGGTGTGCACGGCGTCGCGCATCACGTCGTAGGCGCGCTGCAGCCCGGCCCAGATTTCGGCTTCGGTGCGGCCTTTCTGCTCGATTTCGTAGTCCAGCACGGGCTGGTAGAGCGGCTCGCCGGTGGCGGCGCAGTGGGCCTGCCAGGAGGCAAAATCGGTGAAGAGCAAGGACATGGGGCGCGAAAAATAAGGGTGGGACGAGAGGGAATTTCGGAGCGGCGGGGCCGGAGCCAGCAGTCCGACACCGCGGGCAGCCGCTATACGGTAATAACGCGGCCGGCCGTACGGGGGTGCGAAAATCGGCATAATTCCGGCTTCTTCCCGCGCCAGTCGGCCGGCCGGGCTTAAAAGCAGAAAAGCGGCCCGGAGCAACCGGGCCGCTTTTCGCTTTCGGGGGGCGTTGCGCGGCTTAGGCCGGCTGCTCCTGGCTCACCAGCTTCACAGCGGCCGAGTTGATGCACAGGCGCAGACCGCTCGGGGCCGGGCCGTCGGGGAAGACGTGGCCCTGGTGGGCGTCGCAGGTGTTGCAGAGCACTTCCACGCGGGTCATGCCGTAGCTGACGTCCTTCTTGTACTTGATGGCGTTGTCCTGCACCGGCTGGGTGAAGCTGGGCCAGCCCGTGCCCGACTCGAACTTGGTGCGCGAGTCGTAGAGCGGAGTGCCGCAGCACACGCAGGCGTAGAGGCCGGCCTCGTGGGCTTCGCAGTACTCGCCGGTGAAGGCCCGCTCGGTGCCGTGCTGGCGCGTGACGTGGTACTGCTCGGCCGTGAGCTGGGCTTTCCACTCGGCGTCGGTTTTCTCGACGCGCCGCTCGGGGGCCGGGCTGCCGTTATTGGCCAGACGAATAACGTCGTTCCAGGTTTGCATATGTCGTAGTTTTGGAAGTTGAAAGCTTGAACCTGGGAAACGCTGAAACCAGCCGGTAAGTTTTCCGGCTCCGGGCTAATCCGTTTCCGTATCCGGCCTGACCGACCAGCGCCGCCACTGCCGCTGGGCAAAGGCGAGAAATGCGGGCGGGGCCGTGCGAAACTCCTTCTCGTTTTCGTAGCGGCCGGCGTAAATGCCGTAGTCACCGGTGGCTTCCACGCGCTTGTCGTTCACGGTGTCGAGGCAGCAGATGGTGGCGGGCCGGCGCTGGCTGCGCGGCACCGAGTCGTACTGCACCACGTTGTTGCCGCGCAGAGCGTACTTGGCCGCGCCCTCGTGCATGATGAGCTTAAGACCGAGTGGGCTCACGTCGCTGGTGCAGGTCTGCAGGTAAAGCAGCGTGGTTTCGGTCTGCCCGTCGCCGTCCAGGTCGGTGACGGTGGTGGAGCCCGGCAGCAGGTCCAGCGTCAGGTCGAACGGGCAGTGGCTTACGTTGTCCTGCAGCTTCCACAGCAGCTCGTACTTGCCCTGGCGCCGCACGTACTGCCGGGCGTACAGCTCCACGTGCCGGGCATCGTCGGCCTCGTCGGGGCCCGGCGGCTCGTCCTGCTCCGCGGTGCGGGTGACGAGCAGCAGGTTCAGCCCGTTGGCGTCGGTCCATTCCCTGGCTTCCACGAGGTTGCCGGCCGGCCGCGCCAGGCCCGCCGGCAGCTGGGCCGCCGTCAGGACGCGGATGGCGGTGGTGTCGAAGGTGGTGGCCGGCGTTGATGAGGTCGGGGGTGTAGCCTTTTCGGCCGTCTGGGGCTTGGGCTCGGAGCAGGCCGCCAGGGCCAGCACACCGGCCGCCAGCCATAAAACTTGGCGCATAGTGTATCCGCTTAATTGGGTTTAAAGTATAGCAAACCTATGCATATTCTCACCGCCGCCCAGACCCGCCAGGCCGACCAGGCCACCATCCGGGAGCAGGGCATTACTTCCGAAGCCCTGATGGAACGGGCCGCCCTGGCCTTCACCGACTGGCTCACGGCCCGCCAGACGCCCGCCGAGGCCGGCGAAATAGTGGTCTTCTGCGGGCCCGGCAACAACGGCGGCGACGGGCTGGCCGCCGCCCGTCTGCTGCACCAGCGCGGCTACGCGGTGCGCGTGTACCTGCTCTCCGCCGAAAAGTACTCCCCCGACTTCACCCTGAACCGCCAGCGCCTGCCCGCCGTGCCCGTAGCGGAGTTGAGCCCGAAAAATCTGCCCGCCATTCCGGCCCGCGCCCTGGTCGTCGACGCGCTGTTTGGTACCGGCCTCACGCGGCCCCTGACCGGCGCGGCGGCGGCCGTGGTGGCGCATCTGAACGAGGTCGGGGCGCGCGTCGTGGCCGTGGATATCCCCTCCGGGCTGTTTGCTGACGCGCCCCAGCCCCCGGACAGCCCGGTGGTGCGGGCCCGGCACACCGTGAGCTTCGAGTTGCCCAAGCTGGCGTTTCTGCTGCCCCAGAATGCGGACTTTGTGGGCCGCTGGCACGTGCTGCCCATCGGGCTGAGCCGGCAGTTTATCGGCGGCGTGAATTCGGCCATGCACCTCGTGGATGCCACGCTGTTGGCCGGTCGGCTGCCGCGCCGCGCCACATTTGCCCACAAGGGCACCTACGGCCACGCCCTGCTGCTGGCCGGCAGCTACGGCAAGCTGGGCGCCGCCGTGCTGGCCGCCCGCGCCTGCCTGCGCAGCGGCGTGGGCCTGCTCACGGTGCGGGTGCCCACCGTCGGCTACGACATTTTGCAGATCTCGGCCCCGGAAGCCATGCTCCTCCCCGACCCAGCCGCCGACTTCGTTACTGAGCTACCCGCGCTGAAGCCCTACTCCGCCATCGGCATGGGCCCCGGCCTGGGCCAGGAGGACAGCACGCGGCAGGTACTCAAGAAGCTGCTGCGCGAAGCCAAGGTGCCGCTCGTGCTGGATGCCGACGCGCTGAACCTGCTGGGCGCCCACCCCGACCTGCTGGCCCTGCTCCCGCCCGACACCCTACTGACGCCCCACCCCAAGGAGTTTGAGCGCCTGGCCGGTCCCGCCCACCACGACTACCACCGCCTGGAGCTGCTGCGCGAATTCTGCCACCGGCACCGCTGCTACGTAGTCCTCAAAGGGGCCTATACCTGCCTAGGCACCCCCGACGGCCACCTTTACTTCAACACCACCGGCAACCCCGGCATGGCCACCGGCGGCAGCGGCGACGTGCTGACCGGCATCCTTACTGCCCTGCGCGCCCAGAAACTGAGTTCCCTCGACGCGGCCTTACTTGGCATCTACGCCCACGGCCGCGCCGGCGACCTGGCCGCCCAGCAAACCGGCCAGGCCGGCCTCATCGCCGGCGACATCATCGACCACCTCGGCCCCGCCTTTCAGGAGCTAACTACCAACGAACCTTTCTGACCGGAAGAACGGAAAGCGTGACTTCTCACCCGCTACGCCACCCACCACGCCACGGCAAACTGCACCAGCATCAGACCGTCGGCCAGCAGGGCGAAGTAGTAGTCGGGACGAGTTTCGTCGGCAAACCAGATCAGCAGGCCGCCCAGCACGATGGGCAGGCTGAGGACGGCCAAGTGCGCGGCCGGAACGCCGGATGGAACCAGCAGGGCCGAGATGAGCAGAAACCCCAATCCCAGCAGCCGGGTGGCGCGCAGACCGAACAGGCCCGGAAACGTGCGGGTGCCGCTGAGCCGGTCCTTGGTGTAGTCGCGAATATCGAAGACCAGGGCCAGGTTCAGGATGAAAAAGAAGCGGCGGGCAAACAGCACCAGCACCACCGGCGCGCCCAGCGGGCGGCCCAGGTGCAGAGCCGGCATCCAGACTGTAATGGCCGACCAGACGTAGGCAATCAGGAAAATCTTGAGCAACGGCAGGTCGCGCAGGGCCCGCCAGCGGCCCCGGATGCGCACCACGGGCATGGAATAGAGCAGGGAAATAGCGGCCAGGTGGCTCAAGAACAGGGTCAGGTGCTGCCAGCCGTCGGCCCAGTACAGCGCGGCGGCCAGCAGCAGGCTGCCCAGGGCCAAGCCGAACAACCCCCGGCGGTGGCGCAGCAGCCAGAGCTTGCGCTCCGAGAGTACGGCCTGCTGCCGATACTTGTAGGGCAGCACGCTGTCGATGTTGTAGAGAAACAGTGTGGCGGTGAAGATGAGCGCGCCGAGGCGGAAGGGCACGGCGGCGTGCCAGAACAAAAATGTGGCGGCGGTCAGGGCCGTGGCGGCGGCGGCTACCAGCGTGCTGCTGTAGAGCACGGCGTCGGTGCCGCGCTTCAGGGCGGCGGGGAAGGCAGAGCGGCCGGCGGCCGGCTGGGGGTCAGTAAGCTCGCGCAGGGGTCCGGACGGCATTGGCGAAGCGGCAAAAGACGAATAACGCCGCCGCTCAAAGATAGGGTTCCGTGGCTACTCGCCGGTTTCGGCGTAGCCCGCATCTACGGGCTTGGACTGAGGAGACCCATGCTGGCGCAGGAAGATAGTCAGCCCCACGATGGACAGGATGGAGAGAAACTCGCTCTGCCAGTTTTGCAACGACTCAAACCAGAACCGCGAGGTCTGCATATACTCTACGGTCGAAATCTGGGGCTTGCCGGCCTGCTGCTGCTCCACGTTGTAAACTTCGGCTCCGCCCCGGGCGTGCAGCCATACCGCCCCGAAAAACAGCAGGAAGAAGGCCAGGGTCAGCGACTTTCGGTAGAGGGCCAGCACCCAGCCGCCGCGTTGCACCGGGCCGGGCGCGTCGGGCTTGGTAGGGTCGGGCTCCCGGTCTACTTCCTCCTCCTCGTAGAGCTTCTTCGACTCGGAGGAGCCGCGCTGCCGCAGCCAGATGGTGAGCAGCACGTAGAGGCCCATCTGCAGAAACTCGCTTTCCCAGTTCTCGAACGTGGCTTCCACGAAGTGCCCCGAGGTGAGGTAGTGGCCGAGCGAGAGGGGCAGCAGGTGCATTTCCTCCAGGTCCTTGTTGTACTCCTGCCAGCCGGTGAGGGCCTGCCCCACCATCGTGCAGAGCACCAGCCCCGCCACCACGAGCAACAGGCTGTTTTCGTAGAGAAAGCGGATGACCGGCGAATCGAAGGGCTTATTGGGCATACCCGCCTTACGTGCGGCCCCGGCAAAGAGGTGCGGCCGAGCTTACCCGGCCCGAGACCCGGCCAAACGCACAAAGCCCCGGAACCGCGCTGGTTCCGGGGCTTTGCCCATGCTGAAGTGCGGAGAAGCTACGCGCTCAGGGTTTCAATCTTGGTAGTCACGCCGTCGGCACCCTTCACGAACGTGTCGTTGTAGAGCTTGATGCTGTCCTCAATGATGCGGTAGGCGTCTTCGCGGCCCATGAAGCGCTCCACGGTCACTTGCTTGTGCTCCAGGGCTTTGTAGTCCTCGAAGAAGCGGCGCATTTCCAGCAGCGTGTGCGGGGGCAGGTCGGCAATGTCGTTGTAGTGGTTGACGGAGATGTCGTGGGCGGCCACGGCAATGATTTTGTCGTCTTCCTCGTCGCCGTCAATCATCTGCATCACGCCGATAACCTTGGCATCCACGAGGCACATCGGCACGATGTCGACGGAGCAGATAACGAGGATGTCGAGCGGGTCTTTGTCGTCGCAGTAAGTCTGGGGAATGAAGCCGTAGGCGGCCGGGTAGTGCACGGCCGAGAACAGCACGCGGTCCAGCTTGAGCATGCCGCTGTCCTTGTCCAGCTCGTACTTGCCTTTCGAGCCTTTGGGAATTTCGATGATACCGTTTACCACCGTCGGAGCGTTTTCGCCGCGCTCTACGTCGTGCCAAGGGTTAAAGTGAGCCATTGTTGGGTTGTTTGAATTGGTTTTTGGTAATTAGTTTTTGGTTTTTGGCCTTTGAGAATTAGGATTCGGACAACGTCACGTTGGCACTAAAAACCAAAAACCAATCACCAAAAACCCGCTATTTAAGGACTTCCAGCAGCGGGGTGCCGGTGCAGCCGTTGGGTTCCTGAAGGTGCAGCAGCCGCGCCAGGGTGGCGGCGGCGTCGGTAATCTTGGCCGATACGCTCGACTCGCCGTGCTTTACGTGCCAGCCCCAGAAAAGTAGCGGCACGTGGGTGTCGTAGTTGTTGAGCGAGCCGTGGGTCGTGCCCTTGTTGATGGGGTAGGCGTACGATTCGAGCCAGCCCGGCTGCAGCACCACCAGCACGTCGCCGCTGCGCTTAGGGTAGTAGCCGTTTTCGAGGTACATCAGCATCCCACTTTCCCAGTGCGACTTCTGCAAATCGTCGCCGGCAATGGCGCGGTTGACACCGCTGAGCGTGCCGGCAATGTCCACGACTTCATCCTGCACCTTGCGCAGGTCGAGCTTTTTCTGGGCGATGAGCGGGCGGTTGAGGTACACCTGCTGGTTTTCGTACGACAGCACCCACTTGCCCGCGCCGTGCCGCTTGGTGAGGGCCAGCTGAATCGAGTCGCGCATGAGCGAGGGACCCACGGAGCCGGCGGGCAGGTGGTGCTCCAGCATAAAGTTGGGCGAGTGGGCCGCGGCGTGGTCGGCCGACAAAAACACCAGCGCCTCGCCCTTGCCCACGGTCTTATCGAGGTAGGTCAGCAGGCGGGCCAAGTCCTGGTCGAGGCGCAGGTAGGTGTCCTCGGTCTCAATGGCATTCACGCCGAACTGGTGCCCTACGTAGTCGGTCGAGCTGAAGCTCAGGGCCAGAAAGTCGGTCTGGCCGCGCTGGCCGAGCTGCTCGGCCCGGATGGCTTCGATGGCGAAGTCGGCGGTGAGGGAGTTGCCGAAGGGCGTGGCCCGGATCAGGTCGAGGTTGCGGGGTGTGGCCACCGGAGCCTTCTCGCCCTCGGCCTTGAGCGCGCTTTTGACGGCCGGCGGCGAGGCGGCGCTCAGCGCGGGCAGGTTGTGCGGAAACACGGGCTTGTCCTCGCCCTTGTAGGCTGCTTCCCAGGCCACGTCGTCGGGGGAGCTTTCGGTGTACTGCCCGATGGGCAGCAGCGTTTCCCAAGGCTTGTCGAGGTACTGGGCGGCGCGCTGCTGGCCGTTGAACTTGGTGACCCACTCGGGCAAAGTGGCTTGGTAGTAGGTACTGGTGATGAAGGCCCCGTTGGCCCCGTCGTACCAGTAGGCGGCGTTGGCGGCGTGGCCGGCGGGCAGGATCGAGCCGCGGTCCTTGATGCAGACGCCGATAACCTTCGCCTGGAAGTTGGTGGCCAGCCGCAGCTCGTCGGTGATGGTACTGGTGAGCATGTGGCGCGGCGACATCTGCCCCGCCGCCGCCGTGCCGCCCACGGCCTCCACGGTTTTGTCCTCGGTCACGTAAGTGCCGTGGCCGGTTTCGCGCTCAAACCAGTTGTTGCCCACAATGCCGTGCATGGAGGGCGTGGTGCCGGTGTAGATGCTGGCGTGGCCGGGCCCGGTGTAGGTGGGCACGTAGTTGTAGTGGGTGTTTTCGTAGCTGAAGCCTTCGCCCAGCAGCCGCCGGAAGCCGCCGGTGCCGTACTTGCTCCAGTAGCGGTAGAGGTAGTCGTAGCGCATCTGGTCCACCACGATGCCCACCACCAGCTTGGGGCGGGGCAGGGCGTCGGCTTTTTTCTGCCCGAAGGCAGGGGCGGCCAGCGTGGCGGCCAGCAGCAGGAACAGGCTCTTCTTCAAATCGGTAGCAAGTTGGAGGCGAGGAGTCCGGTCCGAAACAACTTCGGACCCGAAAGGGCGGGCGCAAATGTAACAGCCGGCGTCCGGAATCCGGATGCCCCCAGCCAAAATAGCCGGGACGGCGTACACCGCTACGCATCATAGAACGTCATGCCGGAGCAGAGCTGAAGCCTCTCGCGGGCAATGGTTCTGATAAAGCCTCATGCTGAGCGAAATCGAGGCATGAGGGCCTGCCGTCCTTCATCCCTAACCCTTCATCCCGCAATGCCCGCTCCCCAATACGCCCTGATCTTCGACATGGACGGCGTCATCATTGATAACACCTCCTACCAGGCCAAGGCCTTCCAGCTGCTGTTTCGCGACCTGGGCCTGACCACCAACGCCCGGCAGCTGCTCAAGCGCCTGAACGGGATGCCGGCCTCCAACATTCTCCAGACCGTATTTACCAACCCGGTGCCGAAGAAGCAGCTGGAGGAGTACGCCGCCCAGCGCGAGTTTCTGTACCGCACGCTCTACTGGACCCACCGCCGCGAAACTGCCGGCCTCACCAAGTTCCTGCAAGCCGCCCGCGCCGCCGGCTTCAAGGTTGCCCTCGGCACCGGCTCCGGCGAAGACACCATCGGCTACATCCTCGACCACCTCAAGCTGCGCCCCTACTTCGATATCATCATCGGCAAGGACGACGTGGACCAGGGTAAGCCCCACGGCGACACGTTCAGCACTGCCGCCCGCCGGCTGGGCGTGGCCCCCGAGCACTGCGTGGTGTTCGAGGATGCCATTCTGGGCGAGCAGGCCGCCTACAAGGCCGGCATGCGGGTGGTGGCCGTGGCCTCGTCGCTCAAAGCCGCCGACTTCCAAGCTCCGCTGCTGGTCATCCAGGATTTCACGGAGCTGACGCCCGAGCAGCTGCGGGAATTGCTCGATGAGCAGCCCGCGGTGCCGAAGCCCAGCAAGGAGCTGGCCCGGCGGGCATACAGCAAGCTGGGGTAGCGGCCCTATTGAACGACAGGCCCGGTCACTTGTCTGGTCTGCCTTATTGTTGCGACTCTTACTATATAGGAGTGTCGCCTACTTCCGCACCAGGCGCGCGGTCTGCGCGTTGGCCCGCACCAGTAAGAGCGAGGCCGGGCCGTCGGTGTCTAGTTGCCGCAGGCGGTAGTAGAGCACCGCCGCGCCCGCCGGCAGCCGCTCATCCGCCAGCGCGTAGGCGCGGGGGCTGTTGCTATCGGCGGCTACCGCGCCGAGGCGGGCAAACTGCTTCTCGTCCAGGCTACGTTCCACCTAGAAGGCGGCGCCCACGCATCCCGGGGTCCCGTCAGCTATAGCGGTTGTACCCCCAGCGTAGAGGCGGCCATCGGCGCGCCGGCCCAGGTGGTGGTTCAGCCCGGCGGCCGCCGAGGTGGATTGGGTGGTGCCACGGTCCCGAGCTTTTAGTTTGCCGACTACTTGCTATTTTGGGAGCATAGTATCTACCAAACAGCACCTTGACTATGGAAGAGCTGAACTCCCCGGCGGCTGAGCCCGAGCTGCCCACCACGCCCGAGGCCCGGGCCGCCTACATCAAAGCGGCCCAAACCAAACCCAATCTGGCTGCCCTCGACCGCCTGTTTGCGGCCGAGTTGCGGGCCCACCCCGCCCTGGCAGAAGCCCTGGCTCCCTATCACGCCCAGAGTGAGTCGACCGTCGTGCGTCTGTATGCCAACGCCAAAGCCGCCGCTTTCATCAAGGGGCCGCTTCTGTTGAAGCGGACCGGGGCACGCTTCATCGAAGTTCGCGAGGACGCGGCCCACGACCTGTGGGAGATTCAGCAGAAAAAGCTCTTCGATTTGCAGTGCCGCTGGCGGGCTGAGCAGCTTACGCTCCCCGGCGTGCGCCACACCGAGGAATTCCGACAGTGGGAGAAGTACATCGACTATTGCCCGTGGCTGCCGCCCATCACGGCCGAGGAGGTGGCCCTGTACGAGTCGTATCTGCGCTCCGACCACTACGTACCCAACCAGAACTGGGCCTGGCAGGACTACAACCGGTTCCGGCGCACTATCGAAGGAAGCGACCAGGCCCCCGACGACGACGAGGCGAATGGCGACGACGGCGACGGCTATAAGGCCGCCACGCACCGGGCGTACCGCAGCCTGCCCGCCTGGTATCAGTATCACAACGAGGCCACCGGCGAAAACCTGCTGCTGACCCTGCCCGACGTGCGCGGCGAAAAAGAGGCCTACTACATCGGAATTACCGAAGCCGATAAAGAAGAGAAGCTGGCCGCCCAGCGGGCCCGCGGCGACATGGCCGCTTCGCTGCCGTGGCACCCCATCTTCCTGCACCACGACGACCTGACCCCGTACTTCCGGCAGTTCGAGGATCCTGCCGACCTGCCCCGCTTGCTGCGCTGGTACGAGGCGAGCCGCGAGGATGACCGCCGCCGCCAAGGCTACCTGTTTGAGGCCACCCATTGGATGGAGAAGGCGCTGGAACACCAGGCCACCCCCTGGCCCATCGCGGCCCACGCCGACTGGCGGCAGGCGGTCATTGCGGCCGGGATGCGGGCCTGGGGTCACCAGCTGGCCGAGGTACTGACCGACGTGTGGCAGGAGGAGGAACAAAACCGCGCGCTGGGCCTGCCCCTTACGGGACCGAAGATATACGGCGACCGTGCACCCTTTGCCGAGGTGGATTGGGCCGAGGAAGAAACCTACCAACCCAAGTTTATCCTGCGCGGCCGGGAGCTGGCCGGGGAGCCGCGCGACTTCAACTTCTGAAGGGCCCCGAGAACGGCATCTGCCGAGTAGGCTCGGCCGGCTCCCGGGCCGATAAGAAACGCGCCCGGCTGCTCCTGATGGGGCTGCCGGGCGCGTTTGTGCTGTGCCGGGCCGGTATTATTCCACGCGCAGGCGCACAGCCTGCTGGCCGGTGCGCACCACGTACACGCCCGCCGGCAGCCCGGCCGGCAAGGTCAGCCGCGCCGTGCCGGCCGCGTTGGCCGTGGCCGTGGCTACGGGGCGGCCCAGGGCGTCGAAGATGTGCACCACTGCGCCCGGCTGCGCGCCGGTGAGCGTGGCCGCGCCCGCAGCCGGGTTGGGATACACGCTTAATAGCGTCCGACCCAGGCTGACTACCCGCACGGGCGAGAGTGAGGCCGTGCCGTCGGCATCCACTTGCCGCAGGCGGTAGTAGAATACCGGGGCACGAGCGGGCAGCTGTGCGTCGAGGAAAGTATAGCCGCGCCGGACCGCGCTGGTGCCGGCGGCGGCCACTGTGCCGATGGTCACGAAGGCTTGGCCGTTGAGGCTGCGTTGCACCTCGAAGCTGGCGCTGTTCTTTTCCGAGGCTGTCGTCCAGGCCAGGCGCACGGCGGCTTCGCCTCCAGGTGCGGCGGTGAAGGCGACCAGCTCCACGGGCAGGGGCGTAGCTGTGCTGCTACTCTGCCCCAGCTGCTGGGCACTCACGTACGTCCAGGGGCCGTAGCGGGCCTGCCCGCCCATGCCGCCCGTGCCGTTGGCGGTGCTGCTCGGGGCCAACGTGGCACTGGCGTATTCCAGCCGAGCCCGCACCTTGGTGGCGCGGTCCAGCTTGCGTACCAGGGTCTTGAGCTCCGTGGTAGTGCCGGCGGGTAGGTTGGTCCAGGGGCCGCGGCCGGTGTAAGCCACAGAATTGGTGCGGGTGCTGCCGGCCGAGAAGGGCTGGCCGTTGCGAGCCGTTTCCCAGACCAGCCGCACCCGGCCCCGCCCATAGGGTGAGCGGGCCACCAGCCCCAGTCCGAACTGGGTGCTCAGACCGTTAGCCGCCGAAATCGGAGTGGTCAGGTCGGTGTTGTAGAGGCGCAGGGCCCCGCGCCGGGCCGTGCCCGCATTGCCCCGGTATAGATATACCGAGCCCGCGTTGTTGCGTCCGCCTGGGTCGGCCACGTAGGCTGCCACCAGTACGTCAGCGTAGCCGTCGCCGTCCACGTCGCCCGCGCCGGCTGCGCTGAAGCCGAATTGGTCATTGGCCG
>Ga0247729_10000651_pt1 | contig 13787 bp, 11 predicted proteins | sample UWRJL133311R2_FD_180958 | JGI IMG/M metagenome (GOLD analysis project Ga0247729, IMG submission 180958) | Plant litter microbial communities from Arlington Agricultural Research Station in Wisconsin, United States - UWRJ-L133-311R-2 | ecosystem: Environmental > Terrestrial > Plant litter >... | reverse complement strand
GACGACCCAGATCGGGTCGAAGCCCAGGGTGGTCGCGAACGCGGAGGCCACCGCGGGTGTACCGAGCAGGATGGCGGCCACGGCGGCGAAGGCCACGATCAGCACGAGTGCGACGAGGATCATCAGCCCGCGGAACTTCCAGAACTGCCGACCCTCCTGTACTTCGTAGACCGCGTTGACCGACCGGCCGAACCCCGTGGCGTAACTCGAGACGGACCAGATGCTCAGGACGAGCCCGATGCCGAGTGCGATCCCGGGGTTGGGGATACGCAGCAACTGGCTGAGCGGAGCTTCGAGCGATTCGACCGTGGAACGCTGGGCGAAGTCGGCGATGATCGCCAGGATGGTTTCAGAGGCGCGCGCCTTGTTCTCGGCGATCGCGAACGACGACACGATGACGAGCGAAGCCGGGAACAGCGCGAGTGCGGCGAAAAACGTCTGCGCTGCTGCGGAGTCCAGACCGCGGTGGCGCACGAACCCGTGCAGCGCTCGCCGCGCCGCGTAGCGCCACGACACACCGTCGAGCCCGCGGCTGGTCTGGGTAGTCACCGGTTCCCGGCTCGCTTTCGCGGGTGCGGCATCCGACGTCTTCGTCACGAGCGGGTCCGTCGTGGCCTCACGAGAGCGGGAACGAGCACCCAGATCAGAACAATGATCACGAGGGTGCCCCCGGCGGCGATGAGAGCTGCCGTGAGCCCGATCACCACGTCGAAGATCAGCAGCACGGTGCCGGTGAGAACGAGCGCGACACCGACAAGGGTGGCTTTGAGGATGATGTCGCCGATGTGCACGATCTGGGCTTTTGCGCCCTCGCGGAACAGAGTGCGGTGCAGGCTCACCGGGGCGAGGCCGAGGGCGGTGGTGAGCCCGGCGACGATGACGAGTACGAGATAGATATCGATCTGCACCTGATTGAGGTCGGTGAAGCGCTGCTGGAACGCCAGGGTCAACAGGAAGCCGGTGAGAATCTGGGTGCCGGTCTGGGTGACCCGCAACTCCTGCAGGATCTCGGTCCAGTTGCGCTCGAGGCGCTCGTCGGCAACGTGGTCGTCTCCGGTGATTCGGTGATCCTCGCCATCATGGCGGTCCCCGTCGAGGCGCTCGTGCTTACCGTGGTCGAATTCACCGCTGTGGCTGGGATCTGGCTGGTTCACGCGACAATGCTACGTGCCCGCCAGAGGTGCAGGCCCGCATAGCTGCGCCACGGCGCCCAGCGGATGCCGTATCCGGCAAGTTGCCGCGAAGTGGCGGCGATTCCGAGGCGGGTCGCGCCCTGGACCATGACGAGATCGCCCGAGAGCAGGATGTCGGGCGAACCGAGCACGCGCATGGCGAGGTAGCCAGCGGTCCATGGGCCGATTCCGGGCATCGCCTCGAGCCGCGCGGTGAACTCGTCGACCGGGGTGCCGACGTCGAGAACGAGCTCGCCGCCGGCGAGGGCCTCGGCGACGCGCATGATGGTGTCGATTCGGGTCGCCGGCCCGCGCAGCGCCGACCTGCCGTTCTCGGCGAACTGCCCTGCAGTCGGAAACAGCCCGTCGGTGCCGAGTTCGGCGGTCAGCCGGCCGAGCACCGTCCGGGCGGCTGCCACGGAAATCTGCTGGCCGACGAGGGTGCGGAACAACGTCTCGTGGGTATCGAGGCTTCCGGGGATCCGGATTCCCGGAACCGCTGCGACGAGCGGCGCGAGCGCGGGGTCGCTGGAGAGCGCCTCGTCGATGGCTATCGAGTCGGCGTCGAGGTCGAACATCCGCCGGACGCGGGCGACGAGGGTTGCCACGTCGGCGAGCGTGTCGAGGCGCGCCGTGCAGAGGACACCGGCGGGCCCGTCGAGCGTGAGGAGCACGGTCGCGCCGCCGCCGGGCAGGCGGATGCGACGCTCGAACGAAACATCGTCGCCGACCTCGAGCCCGGCGATGGCGTGGTCCGCGAAGTGTCGCAGCAGGCCCGGGCCGTCAAACGGCGCGCGCGCGGGAAGCCGGAAGGTGAGCGTGCCCGGTTGCACGGCACCGGGCGCAGAAGCAGAGGTGCGCGAATATCGCGCCCGCAGTGCCGACGGTGTGGTCTCGTAGACGGCCGCGATCGTGTCATTGAACTGCCGGATGCTCGAGAAGCCCGAAGCGAACGCCACGTCGGCAATCGGCAGCGCGGTCGAGGCCAGCAGGGTGCGGGCGCTCTGGGCGCGGTGGGCCCGGGCAAGGGCGAGGGGGCCTGCGCCGAGTTCGGCGACGAGCACCCTGCCCAGGTGCCGGCTGCTGTACCCGAGCGAGCGCGCGAGGCCCTCGACTCCGTCCCGCTCCACCACCCCGTCAGTGATCAGCCGCATGGCTCGCGATGCGAGGTCATCGTGGATGTTCCAGTCGGGCGAACCGGGAACGGCATCCGGCTGGCATCGTTTGCAGGCGCGCAGGCCGGCCTCGTGCGCCGCGGCCGCGGTGCGGAAGAAACTCACGTTCTTTGCATGCGGTGTGACTGCCGGGCAGCTCGGGCGGCAATAGATGCCGGTGGTGTGCACGCCGGTAATGAACTGGCCGTCGAACCGGGAGTCGCGCGACGACATCGCCCGGTAACGCTGCGCGAACACGGCGTCTGCGAGGCTGGTTTCTGGCATGGGCTAAGCGTGCCACGGGCCACCGACATGTACTAGCGGGATTCGGACATCAGGTTGCTGCAAGCATCCGGGATGTCCTCGTTGGCAATCGTTAGACCGTCGAACTACTAATAGGCTGGAACCGTGACCAGTCCCGAGAATGTGATGAACACGAGCACCAGTGCTGCGTCGACCGACACCGGCGTCGTTGCCCTGCTGATCGAGGCGCTCGGCGACCGGGTCTCGACGGATGCCGCAGACCTGCAGCGCGCGAGAACGGACAAATCCGGGCACATCGCGGCGGGAACCCCTCTTGCGATCGTGACGGCGCTCACGGTCGAAGACGTGCAGCAGACAATGCGCATCGCAACCCTCACCGGCACCCCGGTCGTGACGCGCGGAGCGGGCACCGGCCTTGCCGGCGGAGCAATCGCCGATGAGGGCGAGATCGTGCTGTCTACCATGGGCATGGCGGCGATCCTCGAGATCTCGACCGACGACGAGATCGCGGTGGTCGAGCCGGGGATCATCAACGCGGAACTCAATGCCGTACTCGCCACTAAAGGCCTCTGGTTCGCACCCGACCCGGCGAGCCGGGCGATCTCGACGGTCGGCGGCAACATCGCGACAAACGCGGGTGGACTGCTGTGTGCGAAGTACGGCGTCACCAGGGAGGCTGTCAGCGGACTCAGCGTCGTGCTCGCCGACGGCACGCTCCTCGAGCTGGGGCACCGCACTGTCAAGGGTGTCACCGGCCTCGACCTCACCGCACTCTTCATCGGCTCTGAGGGCACCCTCGGGGTCATCGTCGGAGCGACGCTGCGTTTGCGACGCCTGCCGACCGGGGGAGCGGTGACCATCGGTGCCTACTTCTCGTCGGTCGAAGCCGCCGCGCGGGCTGCATCCGTGATCTCGTCGTCCGGACTGCGTCCCGCGATCATGGAGCTCGTCGACCACCAGGCGATGGCGGGAATCGCGCAATACCTCGACCTCGAGTGGCGCGACGGCTCGTCGTACCTGCTCGTGCAATTCGACGGGTCGGGGTCGGGCGTCGATGCGGACGCGGCCGTAGCCATTATGCGTTCGCTCGGTGGCGATGCGGAACTCACCACCGACCAGGCCGAGGCCGAGCGGCTGTTCGCGGTGCGCCGTGCCTTCCACCCAGCCATGGAGACGCGCGGCACCGTGCTCATCGAAGACGTGTGTGTTCCTCGAAGCGCTCTGCCGGCGATGTTCCAGGCCATCGCCGACATCGAGGTGCGTTTCGGTGTGACCATCCCGACGGTCGCCCACGCTGGCGACGGCAACCTGCATCCGAACTTCGTATTCGAGTCCGAGCCGGAGGCAGAGAACGGAGTTCCCGCTGTCATCTGGGCCGCGGCCGACGAGCTCTTCCTCGCTGCCCTCCGGCTGGGGGGAACGCTCACCGGTGAGCACGGTGTCGGCCTGCTCAAGCGGCGTTGGCTCGGCCACGAACTCGGGGCGACCCAGCTCGACCTCCAACGCCAGATCAAGGCCGTTTTCGACCCACAGGGACTTCTCAACCCGGGCAAGGTGTTCTAACAGCTTCCTCTTGGAATATGTGGCCCTCACCTGCGGTTTCATCGAGTACATGAACACCGCAGAGAACAAGGCAGCACACAACAAGGCACCGCAGGACGTTCTACAGAATCACCGCTCCCACCCGAACCAGGCGCACGACCGTGGTGCGCCGACCCGTACTCCCGAGGAGAACAGCATGGCTTCTTCCGTTTCGACTACTTCTTCAGCACCCAGCCTGCGCGGCGCGGGTGCGGCGCCAGTGCGCGCTTCACGGCGTGCGCGGAGTCTTCTTCCGCGACCCAAGTCCGGTGAAGTCCGCGTTCGAGTCGGAGCCCTCGGAATGACCACGCTCGGCCTGCAGGCCGCCGGTCTCGTCGAGGCTGTCGGCCCCGAGGCCGCTGGGTTCGCTCCCGGCGACCGGGTGTGTTACCGCGCCACGGCGGAGAACTCCGGACTGAACCCTATTGTCAGCGAGCGCGACCTGATCGGTTTCCCGAAAGACATCGCCCTCGAAACCGCAGCGTCGTTGCTGCCCTACGGCCTCATCGCACGCACGATCGTCAAGCAGCTTCACGCTGTCGGGCGCGGCAACCGGGTCTACGTGACACCGGATGCCGCCGGCATCGATGAATTCGTCAGGGCCTGGGTCGCCGACCTCGGTGGTGTGACGATCGCCAGCGCGACCGACGCCGACGTGGTTGTTGCGGCGTCCGACTACAGCGCGGCCCGTCGCTGGCGCTACGGCCAGGGGCTCTCGCAGCAGGCCGCTGTCGACGTGTTCCAGGCGGTTCGCCGCGGGGTGTTCGCACACCTGCCGATCACGAGCTACCCGCTGGCCGACGCAGAGCGCGCCCGCACGGAGCTCGCGTCGAAGCCGACAGCCGGCCCGATCGTGCTGTTGCCCACCACGGCGGTGGCTGCCTAGCCCAAGCGTTAGCCAGCGACGCCCCTGTTCCCCTGTGGGAAGAGGGGCGTCTTCGTGCGATGAGGAGCTGCTCTTTGAGGGATGGGGCGTGTGGGGGCGTCCTGCGACGAGCGTGAGTGGTGCCGCCTCACTACAAATGACGGCAATGACAGGTGCGCAGACCGGCAGACTGTTCCGCAACTCCTAGGCTGGTGCCATGACCGACCCCTCGCCGTTTCTTCCCCTCGCAACGCCCGAAGACCTGACCTCGAGTTCGCGCGCCGTCTATGACCGCTACCTCGCTGCATCCGGGCGCACGTCGCTGAGCAACCTGCAGGCCAGCCTGCTCGGTCACATTCCCAGCTTCACCGCGTACCACCAGCTCACGATCCTGCGTGACGAGCTCGCGCCCTATATCGGCGAGCGAGCTCTCGCGCTGTACTCGCTCGCGATCAGCGAGGCGGCGGGCAGTGCTGCCGGCACCTCGCACTTTCGCGAGGTTCTTACCGCGGGCGGAACCGACGTGGACAACCCCCAGGTGACCGAGGCGGAGCAGCTGTTGATCGACTGGGGTATCCACATTGCGACAGCCCCGCAGTCGATCCCGGATGCCTTCTACGCACGCCTGCAGCTCGCGTTCAACCCCAAACTCCGCATCATGCTCGTCGCGTACGCTGGGCAGCTCGTCGCGACCAACATCGTCAATGCCGTCGGCCGCATCCCCGTCGACGACCCGGCGTCGCCCGACTCTCGGTGAACCGGTAGCTGGAGGGCGGGCGTGCCCGCACCGCTGGGTACCGGATAGGGTCGCAGGGTGAATACCCCCGTCGACGTCTTCCTGCTCATCGCCGCTGCGGGTGCCGCCCTGTGGCTGGTGCTGCTCGTCCTGCAGCTCAGCGACCTGGCCGCCTCGCTGCTCGACGTGCGTGGCGCCCACGAGAGTGACAAGCCGGGACGCCCGGCGCGCCGTCGCTACAGCGAGTATGTCTGGACTATCCCGCTCGGCGTGCTCACCGTCATCCTGCTGGCGGTCGGTGTGGAGTTCGCGGCCACCTACGTGCGGTACGGCCCGGTATCAGCGATCATCGTCGTCGTGCTCGTCGCCGTCGTGCTTCTCGTCGGTGTCGCCATCGTCGTCGCGATGACCCGCGGCGAGCACTTCAGTTATGGACAGCTGCGTGCGAACCTGACCGGGGACAGCGGCCAGCGGCTCACGGCCGCCCAGGTGTCGCTCTTCCGCTCCCAGCTCGAAGAGATCGACGGACGCCGGCGCCGCATCCACCTGGGATTCCGCGACCGCGCACAGATGGCGTGGCTTCGCGCCGAGCTCGACGACCTCGCCGCGTCATTCCGAGTTGTGCCGCCGACTGGATTGCAAGCGGTGAGCGCTGTGCGTCTGCGCACGGCCCACACGTACCTGTGGAAGGGCAACTTCATCCGGCTCGTGCCGACGGTTGTGGCTCTGCTCGTCTTCGTGTGCCTCGGGGTTGCCTGGATTCTCGCTGCGCGGAATGGCTTCGTCACTCTCGACCAGGACGGAGGCTACTTCGCCTACAGCTCGAGTGCCACCGTGCTCGCAGAGGGTTCGGGCTATTTGCCCGAGACCAACGGTGCCTCGTTCGGATGGTCAAACCTGTACCTGAATTTCGCACCCCTCGTTTTCCTCTCGCTCCTGCCCATCATCGTGAGCTACCTGCTCGCGCTGCCCGGCGCCCGGTTTGCACTCGCGGCCAAGGCTGCCTGGCACGCGGTCAACCAGAAGCAGCGCGCGGATGCCGTCGATCGCATCGAGGAATTCGAACGGTCGTCGCGCAAGGGCGTCACTGGTCTCGGTGACCGGGTCGCGAAGGCACTGCAGATCCTGCGCGACCAGCAGGAGACCCCGCCCGCCCGCTGACCCGGTCGCCGTCGGCTATCCGGTCCTGCGATACAGTCGGCTGATGAGCCAGAGCGACAGCAGACAGCCACCCGAGCCCCTCTACCAGGGCTCGACCCAGCCGCTCTACCGGACCTCGACCCTGTCCGCCCCCGCTCCGACGTCCGCGCCGGCGCAGGTCACGCAGGCCGCTTACGCCAGCCCGGTGCCGTTCAGCCCGCCGCCGGCGAAGCCCGGATCGGCGATGCTGGTTCTCACGATCATCGGGTTCAGTCTTGCCGGCCTCATCGGCATCCTCGTGCTGCTCTACCTCGTTTTGGCGCTCGGTCCGGGCGGTGTCGCGCTCGGGGGCGTCCTCGCCGTCATCCCGCTCGCCATCGTGCTGCTCGGTGTGCGCTGGATCGACCGTTGGGAGCCCGAGCCGGCCCCCGCACTCGCCTTCGGCTTTCTCTGGGGCGCCGCTGTCGCGGTCTTCGGCGCACTCTTCGTCGGGCTGCTGGTCGAGGTCAGCGCGGCGATGTCCGGTGGCTCCGCCGCAGCGAGCGAGTTCGTCTCCGCCGTCATCCAGGCGCCGCTCGTCGAAGAGAGCGGCAAGGGCCTCGGCGTGCTGCTCATCTTCCTCGTCGCCCGCAAGCACTTCGACGGTCCGGTCGACGGAGTCGTCTACGCGGCGGTGGTCGCCGGGGGATTCGCGTTCACCGAGAACATCCTCTATTTCGCCCAGCAGATCGGCGCAGGATCCGGTATCGCAGAGATCTTCGTGCTGCGTGGGCTCATGGCACCATTCGCCCACGTCATGTTCACCTCCTGCACGGGGATAGCACTCGGCATCGCCGCCCGTCGCACGAGCACCCTCGGAGCGATCGGCATCTTCTTCGTCGGGCTCATCCCCGCCATCCTGCTGCACGCGCTCTGGAATGGCGCACTATTCATCGTCGACGACTTCTACGGCTACTACTTCATCGTGCAGGTGCCGCTGTTCCTCGGAGCAGTGCTGCTCGTGCGGTTCTTGCGACGCAAAGAGGTTGCGGTGACTCGTGCGCGGATCGCGGAATATGCGGCAGTCGGATGGTTCGCCCCGGAAGAGGTCGACGCTCTCGCCACCCGCGCCGGGCGTCGTGCGACCAAGCGCTGGGCGGCCAGCCATGGGCTCGGACCGGTGATGAAGCGTTACACGCGCGACGCCACCCGCCTCGCGTTCACCCGGCAGCGTCTCGTCACCCGACGGGCGACCGCAGGTGCCCAGGCCGAGGAAGCCGCGCTGCTTGCTTCGATCGTTGCGACCCGGGCCCAGCTCGCGACGCCGATCCGCTAGCCGCCGAAGCCGATGGCGCCGATCAGTTGCGGAAGCACCACGACCGCGACGATGACGATGATGACCAGCACGATCCCGACCGAGGAACCTCGCTTCAGGCGTCGACCCTCCGGTGCCACCAGGTTCGGAGCGAACTCGCCGATCCTGTCGTCGACGTAACGGTCTGACTGGCTGAGCGTCTTCTCGCCGACGGTATCGACGATGCGGAACAGCCGCTGGTAGACCGCCGGGTCGACCGACAGGAACGGCCGCGCCGAGTAGACGAACATCCAGTCATCGACGATCTCGACATCGAATGGTGCCGCGTTGTCGATGAGCAGGGCCATGAGATCCGGGGTGAAGACGTAGAGCGCATCCCGTTCGTACTCGCGGGGGCAGTAGAGCGTGAAGTATTCGTCGAAGTCACCCTCGAGCGAGAGCACCTGGTTCTTCGAGAATGCCGCGGGCAGGTTGCTTCCGCCGAACAAGCCGTTGTTGGCCCGGGAGTCGAGCACCATGTGGGGCAGGGTGCGGTCGAGATGCATGGCGAGATATCCCCAGTCGTGGGTGCGCTCTTCTTTGCCGCTTCCGGTCTTGTAGCGATAATTGCCTATCTCGAGGTGCCGCCCCGTCGATGCGGTGAGGCGGTTGATCGCCTCGCGGGCGTGCCCCTGCGAGAAGATCGCACCGGCAAGCTCCGGGTTCGCGACCTGCGGCGTGAACGCGAATCCGTTGGCCGCGGCGAACCTGGTGAGCCGCAGCCATCGCTCCCACGACTTTCCCCCGAACAGGGCCCGCCAGAGCAGCGCGATGATGACAAACGGGATGACAGCGACGATCCCGCCGAAGACCAGGGCACCGATCGCGCCTGGCGTCGGATCCTCGGCGACGACCGTGACTGCCTGGAACGCGAACCGGCTAATCACGATGAAGAGCACAAGCGTGAAGAGCGCCAGGACGATCCCGCCGAACACGGTGGGCAGCATCGCGATCACCCACCGTGACCGGCTCGACGCTTTGAGCTCCGTCTTGAATGCGGTGATTTCGGCGCGAGTCACCGGGAAGAGCAGGGCGGAGTAATCGACGGTGCGGGTCACGCGACCATCGTGGCACAGGGTGCACCCGAAGAGCCGAAACCGGCTTAAAGACTCATCGCCCAGCGGTGCGGCGATGCCGGCAGCTCTTCTGGGCGACGAGTTGGTTTGTGATTAACACTGTCCTCCTCTGGCGCTCGCACCGCAAGTGTTTTCTCGGGTCCCGGTCGCCGGGGATGGGCTCGACGGCACGAGCGCGCCAGCGCCGTCGCGGCACGCACTGTAGAATTGGCAACCGGCTTTTCGAGGGGTTACTGGGTGAATTCAACAGAGTTGGCAGGCGAGCGCGACTACGTGGCTGGGCTGTACGCACGCCTCGACGCGCTTCGCGCCGAGGCGAGTGAAGAGCTGGTCAAGGTGCGTGCGGCGAACCAGGGCGGTACCCACCAGAACCGTTCGGAACGCGACGCATTCGCCCGCATCTACGAAGACCGGGTGAGCCAGCTCACCGAGATCGACGAGCGACTCGCTTTCGGCCGGCTCGCCCTGGTCGACGATGGCGACGCCGAGACTCCGACCCACCGCTACATCGGTCGCATCGGGCTGCGTGACGAAGACCAGCGCCCGATCCTGCTCGACTGGCGTGTGCCGCAGGCACGCGCCTTCTACCAGGCGACCGCCGCCACCCCGCTCGGAGTCCGCGCGCGCCGCCACCTGCAGAGCAAGGGACGCGAGGTCGTGCGGATCGACGACGAGATCTTCGACCGCGAGCTGCTCGAGGGTGACACCTCAGGCCTTCAGGGCGAGGCTGCGCTTCTCGCGACCCTCACCTCGCAACGCACCGGGCGCATGAGCGACATCGTCGCGACCATCCAGTCGGAACAGGACCGCATCATCCGCAGCGAGCTGCGCGGGGTTCTTGTCGTCCAGGGCGGTCCGGGAACCGGAAAGACCGCGGTCGCGTTGCACCGCGCCGCCTACCTGCTGTACTCGTTCCGCGAGAAGTTGGCGTCATCCGGTGTACTCATCGTCGGGCCGTCCCGGTCGTTCCTGCAGTACATCGAAGCGGTGCTGCCCTCGCTCGGCGAGACCGGTGTGGTGCTCTCGAGCGTCGGCCAGCTCTATCCGGGGTTGGATACGTCTATCGATGACATCGCGGATGTCGCGATCCTCAAGGGTTCACTCGAGATGAGTTCCCTCATCCAACGCGCGGTGAAATCGCGCCAGGTGGTGCCCACCGGTCCGCAGGTGCTCGACGTCAACGGTGAACAGCTCACGGTCGAGCCATGGGTCATCCGCAATGCGATGCAGCGTGCCTGGGAAGGGCGCAAGCCACACAACGTTGCACGGGTCGCGTTCAACAAGGCGGCGCTGTCAGCTCTTGCCCGACTGCTCGCGGAGCAACTGCGCGATCACGGCAACACAGTCGACGACAGCGACCTCGGTTACCTGCGCGAAGACCTGCGTACCGCCTACGACGTCAAGGTCGCGCTCAATACCGCGTGGATGCCGCTGACCCCCGAGAAGCTGATCCAGGATCTCTACGCCCGTCCACAGTGGCTCGCGAGCCTCACTCCCGGCTGGTCGGATGCCAAACGTGCGCTTCTGCGACGCGACCGTGACGCTCCGTTCACGGTGAGCGACGTTCCCCTGCTCGACGAGGCTGCCGAGCTGCTCGGCGCTATCGACTCCAAGAACGAGGCCGAGAAGCGTGAACGCAAGCAGCAGCGCAAGCGTGATATCGAAAACGCCGAACAGGCGATCGCGAATATGCAGGTCGAGGGGCTCGTCAACGCCGAGACCCTTGCCTCCGGTTTCGATGCGGTGGCAGAGCGCGGCACAACGGCCGAGCTGGCAGCTGCCGACCGATCCTGGGCTTACGGGCACATCGTGGTCGACGAAGCGCAAGAGCTCTCCCCGATGCAATGGCGCCTTCTCATCCGCCGAGGGCCGCAGAAGTCGCTGACCGTGGTCGGGGATATCGCGCAGGCCAGCGCAGCTGCGGGGGCGAGGAGCTGGGCGGATGCGATGGCCCCGTTCGGCGCCGATTACTGGCGCCTCGAGGAACTGAGCGTGAACTACCGCACACCTGCGCAGATCGCGAGCTCCGCCGAGTCGATGGCTATCGCGCACGACTTGGAAATCACCCGGTCCACCGCCGTACGCGAGGGGAATTGGCCGGTTGAGATCATCGAAACCACCGATCTGGCGGCATCGACGGTCGAAGCCGTGGCCGCAGACCTCGAACTCGATGAAGTGGGCACCGTGGCAGTGATCGCGAGTGCGTCGATCGCGGATTCGCTCTACGTCGCACTCGCCGGTTCTCTGGGCAGCGCGGTCGGCAGGGGGGCCGCCGGGCTCAACCGGGCGGTTGCCGTCCTCACACCGCAGGAGTCGAAGGGCCTCGAGTTCGATGCTGCTGTGGTCGTCGAGCCACAGCTCATCGTCGACGAGATCACCCGTGGTGCAGCAGCGTTGTACGTCGCGATGACGCGCCCGACCCAGCGGCTGCACCTCGTGACGAGCGGGTCCGTGCCCAGGGGCATCCGGTAGTCAGCACCGGTAAATTCACCCGTTCGCTACCTGGCGTCTCTTGATCGGTGGACGCGGGATAGCGAGAACTCCTACCCGCAACGCCCTCACCATTGGGGGTACCGCTTGCAACGACGGCGCGACAGCATTAGATGTAGTCGAATTGGGCAGCGGGTGCCGTGTTCGTGGGGTGGGGTCACATGGAGACGCACGGGGACGTGTCTGCGCGCGATCGCGCGAGGGATTCTTCTCCGACCCCGGCAAACCGCCTGGCCGGCCAGGCGGTGATCTCAGAACTGCTGCGCGTACAGGCGGTTGAGCCGTCCCAATCCCGGTTCGCAAGGGTGTGGGGGGTCAACCCACTCAGCCGCGATGCGCAGTCCTGGTATCGCGCGGCCCTCGGCGAGATCTCCGTCGGAGATTCTCTCGACACTCTCGGCCCGGAATGGATCGTGTTGCATGCCGTCCCCGTCGGCGAGGGCACTGCGGATATCGACCACGTGGTCATCGGGCCTGGCGGTGTGTTCATCGTCAACACGACCAGTCATCCCGGGCTGCCGGTGTGGGCATCGCAGCGCACCTTCATGGTCGCCGACATCCGCTATCCGTACATCCGCAACATGGAGTACGAGATGGGCCGCGCCGAGCGCCTGCTCACTACCGCAGCGGGAACCCCCGTCGAAGTCAGCGGCATCCTGGCTGTCGTCGAACCCAAGAACCTCAGCGTGCGGGAACCGCACCGCGACGTGGCCGTGCTGCACGCCTCGACGCTGGTGCGCTGGCTGTCCGGTCGCAAGCGCGTGCTCAGCACCGACGAAGTCGAGCTGATCGGTGCCGCGGCCCAGGCCGAGTCGACCTGGCACACCAGCGCAGAGCCGCTCGACGACCCGCGCGGAACGCGCGACAACTTCGAGAAGTTACGCGGCCGCGTGACCCGGGCCTGGCGCGTGCAGATGGTCTGGGCGACAGCGGCGACCCTCGTCGGGGCGGGTGCATTCATCGCCGTGACGTATGGCATCCTGCTGACCGCCCTCGATTCGTTCGGGCTCTGACCGCCGCCAGCCGCTGCGCCGCGCTGCGCCAAGCGGCCTAGATTAGAGCCATGTCTCGAATCGTGCAGTTTCCGGAGTTCGGTGAAGCGTCAATCCTCGAAGTAGTGGAGGTCGAGCCTGCGACCCCTGGCCCGGGCAAAGTGCGGGTCGCGATGCGCGCAGCTGGTATCAACCCGGCCGATTCCAAGGTGCGCGGCGGACAGGGCATGGGGTCTAAACCGCAGGTCTTCCCCGGCCGGCTCGGCCGTGAGGTGGCCGGCGTCATCGAGAGCCTCGGTGACGGCGTCACCGAGTTCGCGCTCGGTGACGAGGTGTTCGGTATCGTCGCCAGCGTCGGTCTCGCCGATCTCGTGGTGACCAACCCGGCGAACCTCGCGCGGCGGCCGCGGGACCTGCCCTGGGAGGTCGCTGGTGGCCTTCCGCTCATCGCGCTCACCGCCTGGGATTCCGTAGCATCGCAACATCTCACGGATGCCGACACCGTTCTCGTGAGCGCTGCAGCCGGGGGCGTGGGCAACCTCGCCGCCCAGCTCGCCCTGCGGGCCGGTGCCACCGTGATCGGCACGGCGAGCGAGTCCAACCACGATCATTTGCGCTCGCTCGGAATCATCCCGATCAGCTACGGTCCGCAACTCGCGGAGCGCGTGCGCGCCATGGCCCCTCGGCCGGTGACCGTCGTGCTCGACCACCACGGCGCGGAGACCATCGAGGCGGGTCTCGAACTCGGGGTCGACCCGGCCCGCATCAACACGATCGCCGCTGATCCCGCCATCTGGGGCGTGGTCCACGTCGGCCGCGGGCCGATCAATACCGAGACACTCGAAACCGTCGCTGCCATGGTTATTTCGGGTGAACTGCAGGTGACGGTCACGGCGACGTATCCGCTCGCCGAGGTCGTCGCCGCGTTCGAGCGATTGGATGACGGCCATGTGCGCGGCAAGATCGTCATCGTTCCCTGAGCAC
>Ga0247729_10000649_pt1 | contig 13812 bp, 13 predicted proteins | sample UWRJL133311R2_FD_180958 | JGI IMG/M metagenome (GOLD analysis project Ga0247729, IMG submission 180958) | Plant litter microbial communities from Arlington Agricultural Research Station in Wisconsin, United States - UWRJ-L133-311R-2 | ecosystem: Environmental > Terrestrial > Plant litter >... | reverse complement strand
CGGATCATCTCGGTCTGCGCGCCTCGGGCAGCCATGACGTGGTGTTCGATGACGTGGTGTTTCCGCTCGACCACGAGATCGACCTGCGAAAGCCGTCGGAGTGGGGGCCGCCGGACCTGGTGCAGGCCACCGTGCAGGCGGTGCTGGTCGGCGCGGTCTATGACGGCGTGGCGCGCGCCGCGCGCGACTGGGTGGTGCAGTTCCTGAACAACCGCGTGCCGTCGAGCCTCGGCGCGCCGCTGTCGACGCTGCCGCGCGCGCAGGAAATCGTGGGCTCCATCGAGGCCAAGCTCTCCGTCAATGCGCGGCTGCTTGCTTCATTTGCGCGCGACATCGATGACGGCGTCGCGCTCACCGCGCCCGAGGCCAACATCGTCAAGCTCACGGTCACCAACAACGCCATCGCCGCCGTGGAAGACGCGCTGTCGCTCACCAGCAATCACGGCCTCAGCCGAACCAATCCGCTCGAGCGGCATTTTCGTGACGTCATGTGTGGACGCGTCCACACCCCACAGGACGACGCCACGCGCATCAGCGCCGGCCGTCTCGCCCTCGGCGTCTAATTCAACCCATCGAAGGGAGATCACCATGTCCATCGAATTCATCGGCTTCATCACCAACAACGATTCGTCCGAAACCCGCGTGCGCTCCGGCCCGGTGCTCGATCCCGGCTATATCGAGACCGTCGCCAAGGCCCATGAGCTGTCCGGCTTCGACCGCGCGCTGCTGGCGTTTCATTCCACCACGCCGGACGGCCTGCAGGTCGCCCAGCACGCGCTGAGCGTGACCAGCAAACTGAACATGATGATCGCGCAGCGACCCGGTTTCACCTCGCCGACCCTGCTGGCGCGGCAGTTGGCCGTCATCGACCAGTTCTCTAAGGGCCGCGTTTCGCTGCATGTCATCACCGGCGGCAACGCCAAGGAATTGCGCCAGGACGGCAATACGCTCGACGACAAGGACGAGCGCTACGCCCGCACCGACGAATGGCTCGACGTGCTGAAGGCCGAATGGACCAGCGAGCAGCCGTTCACCTACAACGGCAAGTATTTTCAGGTCGAGAACGGCTTTGCCCAGGTGAAGCCGTACAGCCCGATCCACATCTTCGTCGGCGGCGCATCGGACGCGGCGATCGATGTGGCCGGCAAACATGCCGACACCTTTGCGCTGTGGGGCGAATCCTACGCGCAGGTGCGCGACGTGACCTCGCGGGTGCGCGCGGCTGCCGCAAAGCACGGCCGGCCGTCGCCGCGCTTCAGCCTGTCGGTGCGCCCGATCATTGCCGACACCGAGGAAAAGGCGTGGGCCAAGGCCGACGACATTCTGGCGCGCGCCACCGCGCTGCAGGACAAGACCGGCTATCGCAAGCCGGCCGACGGCCATGCAACCGCCGGCGCCAAGCGCCTGCTGGCTTTGGCCGAGCAGGGCACCCGCATCGACAAGCGGCTGTGGACCGAGATGGCCGCGCTCACCGGCGCCAACAGCAACACCACCGCTCTGGTCGGCACGCCCGAGCAGGTCGCGGAAGTGTTCGCCGATTATTACGATCTCGGCGTCAGCCACTTCCTGATCCGCGGCTTCGATCCGCTGATCGATGCCATCGACTATGGCCGTGAACTGATCCCCCGCACCCGCGAACTGGTTGCCCAGCGCAACGTCGCCAAGGAAGTTGCAGCGTAATGAAAAATCTCATCCTGGCCGCGGCACTGCTCGCGGCATCGCTATCATCCGCCCAAGCCGAGACCACGCTGATCGTCGGCGATCAGAAAGGCAATTCGCGCGCCGTGATGGAAGCCTCCGGCGTGCTCAAGGACGTGCCATACAAGATCGAGTGGAAGGAGTTTGCCGCGGCAGCGCCTCTGCTCGAAGCGCTCGGCGCGGGCGCCATCGAGACCGGGCTGGTCGGCGATGCGCCGTTCACCTTTGCCGCCGCCGCCAACGTGCCGGTCAAGGCGATCGCCGCGATCCGCCAGACCCAGGACGGTCTCGCGGTGCTGGTGCCTAAGGAGTCAGCGATCAAGAGCTTCGATGAGCTGAAGGGCAAGAAGATCGCTACCGGCCGCGGCTCGATCGGGCATCAGTTGATCCTCGCCGCACTAGAATCGAAAGGCTGGACCACGGCCGATATCCAGCTGGTGTTTCTCGCGCCGGCCGATGCTAAGGTGGCCTATAGCCGCGGCTCGGTGGACGCGTGGTCGACCTGGGAACCCTATGTCAGCCAGGAGGAAGTGCTGTTCCAGTCGCGCCGCATCCTGACGGCGGAAGGCCTGTCCGCCGGCCTCAGCCTGCAGGTGGCGACCCCCGCGGCGATCAAGGACAAGCGGCCCGAACTGGAAGACTATCTCCAGCGCCTGACCAAAGCGCGCGCCTGGGCGCTGAGCAATGGCGAAAGCTATGCGCAGACCTGGGGCAAGCTGATGAACGTGGCGCCGTCGGTGCCGCTGAACTGGCTGACCCGCGCCAAGATCAAGATCGCGCCGATCGACGACAGCGTGGTTGCTGACGAACAAAAGACGATCGATCTCTATCTGCGCGCCGGCCTGATCAAGCAGAAGCTCGATGCGGCGACACTGGTGGACAAGTCGTTCACCGACGCGATCGGCAAGGGCGCGGGATTGTAAGCGCAGGTCTCTCCCCCGTCATTGCGAGGAGCGAAGCGACGCGGCAATCCAGAGAACCACTAGGAAGAACTGGATTGCTTCGTCGCAAGAGCTCCTCGCAGTGACGATTACCTGCAATGCTTCGCAATAAAATCGCTGAACCTGGCATCTCCCGCATGCGCAATGTTCACCCGCATCGACGGCGGCGCTGCTGATGCGTCGGGATTGAACGCCGAACCCGGCGCCAGCAGAATGCTTTGCTCGGCGGCGATGCGCGACAAATGCGTGTCGTTGATGTGCTCGGGCAGCCCGCACCACATGTAGAAACCGCCGCGCGGCTGGCCGAACACCGGCAGGCCGATCCGCTGCAGCGTGTCGTTGGCCTCGCGCGTCGCGGCCTCGATGCGGCCGGTCAATCGCTTGAGATGGCCGCGATAGCGCCCGCTGGTGATCAGGTCGAAGATGATCTGCTCCACATAGCCGGAGCTGTTGGCGCGCGTGATCATCTTGAGATCGGCGAGCTGGCCGACGGCATCGGGATTGCCGACGATGTAGCCGGAGCGCAGGCTGGCCGACAGCGTCTTGGCGAAGGTGCCCACATAGATCACGCGATCGAGCTGGTCGAGGGCGGCGAGCCGCGGGGTGGCGTTCGGCAGCACGTCGGCGAACGGGTCGGAATCCACGATGCGCAGGTTGAATTCGCTGGCGGTGCGTAGCACCCGGTAGGCGACGGGCAGGGTGATCGAGCAGCCGGTCGGGTTCTGCGCCAGCGATTGCGTGAAGAAGATTTTTGCGCCGGTCGCGGCGGCCTTGGCGGCAAGGTCGTCGGGGTCGGGGCCATCGATGGTCCGGCGGACGCCGATCAGCCGGGCCTTCGCCAGCCGCAACTTGCCGAACAATGGATAGTAGCCGGGACTGTCGACCAGCACGGGATCGCCGGGCTCGACGAACTGCCGCACGATCATGTCCAGCGCGTCGTTGGCGCCCTGGGTCAGCAACACCTGCGTCGGCCTGGCCGCGATGGAGCGCTCGGTAAGGAAGCCGGCGATGCGCTCGCGCAGCGCGAGCAAGCCGTAGGGGCTGCCATAGCTCTCGGGCAGGGTGCGCTGGCCGGGCTTGCTGACCGGGCGGAGATTGCCGACCTCGGCGCCTTCCATCCACGCCGCCGGCGGGCGGCCGTCGCCGACGCGCACCTCGTAGCGTTTCTCCAGCTGCTCGCGCAGCAGCCAGACGCTGTCGACGGCCTCGACCCGCGCCGGTTCGGGAATTTCCGCGCGCTTCGGCCGGTGCTGCGAGACATAGAAGCCGGAGCCGGGCCGGCTCTCGATCTGGCCGGAGGCCACCAACCGCTCATAGGCGTCGACAATGGTGTTCTTCGAGGCGGCAAAGGTCTCGGAAGCGGTGCGGATCGAGGGCAGCCGTTCGCCCGGACGGATCAGCCCCCGCTCGATCCGGGAAGTGATCTCGTCCACGATGGTTTCGATGCGCGAGCGCGGGCTTTGCCGTGGCAAGTCTTGAATTGTACCCATGGTTCAAAGGGTACGCACCTTGCCCAAATTGTGCAAAGCGTTCCTTGTGGTGTACCCCCTTCACCATACAGTTTCCGCACCGAAAAGCCCTTCAGAGGAATCGGTGAGGAACGCCATGACAAATCCCCAGCACGGCCATAACCGCTCTTCGCGGATCGGCGGCTTCCACCGCAAGTCGCCGCAGGAGCGCCTCGACCTGGTCGCCGCCTTCGCGGGCCTCGACGAGGCCACCGCCAAGCATCTCGCCGACATGGGCAACCTGCCGGTGCCGCTGGCCGACAAGATGATCGAGAACGTCATCGCCACGATGAACATCCCGATCGGCATAGCCACCAATGTGAAGGTCGACGGCGAAGACGTGCTGGTGCCGATGGCCACCGAGGAGTCCTCGGTCGTGGCCGCGGTTTGCAACGCCTCGCGCCAGACCTACGACAACGGCTTCACCACCTCGGTGTCGGGCACGCTGATGATCGCCCAGGTGCAGGCGGTCGATGTCCCCGATCCCTATGCAGCCCGGCTGCGGCTGCTGGAGCGCCGCGACGAGATCCAGGCGATCTGCGATGCCTGCGACCCGCTGCTGGTCAAGCTTGGCGGCGGTTTTCGCGACGTCGAGGTGCGCATCCTGGAGACGCTGGGCGGCACCATGCTGATCACCCACCTGATCGTCGACACCCGCGACGCCATGGGCGCCAACGCAGTCAACACCATGGCCGAAAAGATCGCGCCGCACATTGCTGGCTGGACCGGCGGCCGCGTGTTCCTGCGCATCCTGTCCAATCTCGCCGATCGCCGGCTGGCACGGGCGCATGCGGTGTGGAAGCTCGACGAGATCGGCGGCGCGAGCGTGCGCGATGGCATCATCAGCGCCTACCAGTTCGCGGAGGCCGATCCGTATCGTGCGGCGACGCACAACAAGGGCATCATGAACGGCATCAGCGCCGTGGTGCTGGCCACCGGCAATGACAGCCGCGCCGTCGAGGCCGGCGCCCATGCCTACGCCGCGCGCAGCGGGCGCTACACCAGCCTGACGCGCTACGAGATCAACAAGGACGGCGACCTCAGCGGCTCGATCGAATTGCCGCTGGCCGTCGGCCTGATCGGCGGCGCGACAAAAATCCATCCGACGGCGCAGGCCTGCCTGAAGATTCTGGGCGTCACCACCGCCGAGCGCCTGGCGCGCATCATCGCGGCAGTGGGTCTGGCGCAGAATTTCTCCGCGCTGAAGGCGCTGGCCACGGTCGGCATCCAGTCCGGCCACATGGCCCTGCATGCGCAGAACATCGCGATCATGGCCGGCGCGGTCGGCGACGAGGTGGAAGCCGTCGCCAAGGTGCTGGTCGAGCAGAAGACCGTGCGCATCGATGTGGCCCAGGACGTCTTGAGCAAGATGCGGGGCTAGCCGCACGACACCACCGACGACACAACGAAAACATCATTGGGAGGATACGGAATGAACAGATTGAAAATGACGCTGCTCGCGGGTACGGCCATGGCGATGGCCACCTTCGGCGCGGCACAGGCGGAGATTCCGAACAAGTCGATCAAGCTCGGCGTGCTGACCGATCTCAGCGGTTTCGCGGCCGACTCCACCGGCCCCGGCTCGGTGGTCGCCGCCAGGCTGGCGATCGAGGATTTCAAGACCGAGAAGCCCGACCTCAAGGTCGAACTGATGCAGGCCGATCACCAGAACAAGGCCGACATCGGCGCCTCGCTGGCGAAGCGCTGGATCGACATCGACAAGGTCGACGTCATTCTCGACGTGCCGTTCTCGTCGGTGGCGCTGGCCGTGCAGGAAGTGGTTCGCGGCAGCAAGACGGCGTTCGTCGCGTCCGGTCCGGGCACTTCGCTGCTGACCGGCGAAAAGTGCTCGCCCAATACGGTTCACTGGACCTACGACACCTGGGCACTGGCGCATGGCACCGCGCTGGCGCTGCTGCGCGCCAAGAAGGACACCTGGTTCTTCGTCACCGCGGACTACGCCTTCGGCCACGCGCTGGAGAAGGACGCCTCCGACGTCATCAAGGCGGAGAACGGCAAGATTTTGGGCGCCGTCCGGCATCCCACCGGCACGTCGGACTTCTCCTCGTTTCTGCTGCAGGCGCAGTCCAGCAAGGCCAAGATCGTGGCCTTCGCCAACGCGGTCGGCGATACCGTCAACTCGGTCAAGACGGCGTCCGAATTCGGCCTGCAGGCCGGCGGGCAGGAGCTTGCGGCGCTGCTGATGCAGCTCAGCGACGTCAATGCCATCGGCTTGAAGGACGCCAAGGGGCTGTATCTCACCGAAGGCTTCTACTGGGATACCAACGAAGGCACGCGCAAGTTCGCCGATCGTTTTTCGGCGCAGATGAACGGCCGCCGTCCGACCGCCAACCAGGCGGGCGTCTATGCCGGCACGCTGCATTATCTGCGCGCGGCTGCTGCGGCCGACTCGTCGGACGGGCAGGTGGTGGTTGCCAAGATGAAGGAGCTGCCGTCGAACGATCCGTTGTTCGGCGAGGGCAAGGTGCGCGCCGACGGCCGCCACATCCACAACATGTACCTGTTCCAGGTCAAGACGCCGGCGGAATCCAAGGCGCCGTGGGACTTCTACAAGCTGATCGAGACGATCCCGGCTGCAGAAGCGTTCCGTCCGATCGAGCAGGGCAACTGCGCGATGGCGATGAAGTAAAGGACGCTGCAATCGTTCCCCGGACCAGTGCACTGCGCCGCTATTTAGCGGCATGGTGCGCTGCAGATCCGGGGCCTTGGTCGTGTGCCGAAAGAGAAACCGGAATCCCGGCTCTGCGGAGCGTCACTTCGCGCCGCACCGCGCCCGGGACACGGATTGAACCGCTCCTGAACTATTAAACTATCCCACCGTCGCGAACGGCATCACCTCGATCGTCGCGGCCTTGACGCTGTCGCGGCGGAGCTCGACGGCACCGGGCGTATCGCTGCTCCTAAATAGCGCTGTCATATGCTTTGGCACCAGGGTGCTCATCGAACGTTTCTGAATTTTGGGGCCAATCGCCTTTCGTTGGTCTACCATTTGCGACATAGTACTCATCGCGAATTGAATGTATGCGTTCGATCATGTCGGCCTTACGAGGAGGTTCGCCTTTAGGGGGCAAATACAAAGTATGGGCCATGCGGACAACGCTTTGATCTATGGCTCCAATCGTGCAACGAATGATCTCCGGCTTAGAGAAAGGAGTGTTCGGAGCGCTATAAAGTACGCAGCCGTGATCTACCCCATACTGTGCACCTAGTGTTTCAATAAGTAGATGCATACATATCTTTGGAAATCCTCCGAGATAAAAATTTATGTCTCCGATTGCGCCCAACTGGTAAAGGACCAGCGGCGTATTGACGTCATACTTTCTTTCACGGGTGAGATAAGAAGTAGCTTCATAAATCTGACATCCAAGCAATCCGGGATCTATTCCAAGCTCGGCGAACATCGCATCATGGGATGAAATACTTGGAAGCATTCGCGCTGGTGCCCCGAATTTGCGTACCTCGGCGATGGCAGCGTGTGGGGATGTGGCGCAAACCCCCGGATGTCCATAAAAGACCATGCAAACGTTCAATCCGCGGCGTACAGAGCCAACAACAACATTAGTCATTTTTCGGTATGTGACGTACCTAGGAACGTCCTCAGAATAGAAAGGGAAGAGGTCCACGCAATTGCTATTTAATTCCATTATTACAATTTGTGCGACCGGATCGCACACGCAAAAGTAGACGATCTCTGCGGCCTTGATGCACGCTTCTGTTTCTGGAGTTAAATGAAGTACGGCATCTATTCCACTTCCGACAACCGTCAAAGACCCCGCCATGGTATCCCCAATCAGGTGAGCGTTCCGAGGATTTTGAATCAAGACGTGCAATTAAAAATGTCGTGTCCATGCGCTACTTCTGCTGAAAAATTGATTCTACTTCCTTCGGGTAGGTGAGTTGCTAGTAGTGTGTTGATCTTTCCTACGTCAGCACTTTTCAGTGTCGATTTTTCGCTGTCGGGAATTGCCGTTGAATCGATTATTTTTTGCGGATCAGCCATATAATGAGCTAGAAACGTTGCGTCTGTGGACAGATATTTGACCAAGTCTTTCGCGTTGGTGATCTGGTCTTTCCAGTTCTCGCTCGACATATTGACCTCCCTGTGTGACCTCAGCTTAGATATTCGCTCACAGGTTGCAAGTAAATATAATAATTGGTTTCGCCTATTGCGAGCGCTCCCGCCCAAACGGCTTCACCTCGATGCCGGCGGCCTTGAGGCCGTCGCGGACGTGGCGGCCGAGGTCGACGGCGCCCGGCGTGTCGCCGTGGATGCACACGGTGTCCATTTTCATCTTGATGACCTTGCCGGTGATCGACGTCACCGCGCCGTCCTGCACCATTTTCACCACGCGGTCGGCGACCATCACCGGATCGTGCAGCACCGCGCCCGGCTTCTTGCGCGAAACCAGGTTGCCGTTGTCCTCATAGGCGCGATCGGCGAACACTTCATGGGCCAGCGGCAGGCCGGCAGCCTCGCCGGCGGTGACCAGCTTGGAATTCGACAGCACGACAAAGATGAGATTGCGGTCGACACCCTTGATGCCGGCAGCGATGGCGCGCGCGGTCATGTCGTCCTCGCAGGCGACATTGGAGATCGCGCCGTGCGCTTTCACATGGGTGACCTTGTAGCCCTCCATGGCGGCGATCGATTGCAGCGCGCCGATCTGGTAGGCGACCAGATTCTCGATCTCCAGCGCGGTGAGGCCGACGATCGGCCGGCGGCCGAAGCCGTGCAGGTCGCGGTAGCCCGGATGCGCGCCGATCCGCACGTTGCGCGCTTTCGCCAGTTGCACGGTCTTGCGCATCACGTCCGCGTCGCCGGCGTGATATCCGCAGGCGATGTTCACGGAACTGGCGAGGTCGATCATGGCGGCGTCGTTGCCCATCTCCCACATGCCAAAACTTTCGCCGAGATCGCAGTTCAGATCGATGGTCATGGTCGTGCTCTTCCGTTTCTGAAGTTCGTTAGTCCTGCGCCTCGGCCGGCTGGGTCTGCCAGGTCCAGGCGTCCGTGGCGCTGACCGCGACACCGGCCACATTGGCCGACAACAGCGCCTTGATGTCGAGCATCAGGATGTTGGAATCGTGGACGCGGCCGGGGAGGCTCTGCAGCAGTTCGGCAAAGGCGCGGTATTCCGCCTGCGCCTCGGCCATGGTCACCGCCTTGAAGCGGAAGCCGCGGCCGGGCTGGGTCTGGCCGAAGCGGCCGAGATCGGTGGAGATCACGGTCGCGATCTTCGGATAGCCGCCGGAGGTGCCGCGGTCGGGCATCAGCACGATCGGTGCGCCGTTGCCGGGCACCTGGATCGAGCCGTTCACGGTGCCGTCGGAGACGATGTTGTGGCCATGGAGATGTTTGATGACAGGACCTTCGAGGCGATAGCCCATGCGGTCGGACATCGCCGAGATCTTCCACTCGCTGGAGAGGAACAGCTCCCTGGCGTCGCCGAACTCGTCGTCCTGCGGCCCCATCACCACGCGGATCGGACCGTCCACGGGGGCGGGCAGGTCGATGCGCTTCTCGTTGGCGCTGCCGGCGGCCTGCACCTGCAATTCGTCGCCGGCCTGCAGCGGCCGCGGATAGGGGCTGCCGAGGCCGGCGCGGGCGTTGACCGCGAGGCTGCCGAACATCGGCTCGCCGCGCACGCCACCCTCGATGGCGAGATAGCCGAAGGTGCCTGAGCGGGCGACGCCGATGGTCAGGCTTTCGCCGTCGGCGATGGTCACCGAGCTGTTCGGCGCGACGGGCTGGCCGCCGACTTCCGCCGGCCGCGTCGCGCCGGTCAGCGCCACGCGCACCGCGCCGCCCTTGGCGGTGAGGACGGAGTTGAGCGGCCCGAGTTCGATGGTGGCGGCAAACAGCGCATTGCCGACCAGCGCATTGGCAGCGGCGAGCGCGAGCCGATCCACCGCGCCGGACGGCACCAGCCCGTAACGCTGCGCGCCAAAACGGCCGGCATCCTGCACCGAGGTGCCGGGGCTCACCGTGGCAATGACCAGCTTGCTCATGAGATCAACTCGGCAACATATTCGCCGGCTTCGGCGGCGCGGTCCTGTTCGGCGAAGGTCTTTTCGTCGACAGCGGAGAAGGTGATGGCGTCGCCGGGCTCCAGCAGGAAGATCGGATCGCGGCCGAGCTGATAGGTGCGCACCGCGGTGCGGCCGAGCAGGTGCCAGCCACTCGGGCCGGCGAGGCATTGCACGCCGGTCTGGATGCCGCCGATCGAGATGGTGCCGGCGGGCGTCAGCAGCCGCGGGTTCTGCCGCCGCGACATCTGCATGGAATCCGGCAGGCCGCTTAAATAGGACCAGCCCGGCGTGAAGCCGATCATCGCCACCTTGTAGTCGCCGCCGACATGGCGCTTCACCACCTCGTCCGGCGTGATGTTCAGCGCCTTGGCGACGTCCTCGAGATCGATGCCGTTTTCGCCGCCATAGGCGACGGGGATCCGCCAGCGCCGGGTCGCAGCGGCCTCCGGCAGCGGCCGCAGCGCCAGTTCGGTAAGCGTCTCGCCCAGCGCGTCATAGCCGACCTGCAGCGGGTCGTAATGCACCAGCAGTGAGCGATAGGTCGGCACCGTCTCGGTGACGCCGGCCAGCGCCTCGGCGGCCACCAGCTTGTCGAGCGCCAGAACCCGGCGGTTCGCTTCCGCGTCAATGGTGCGGCTGAATTCCACGGTGATGGCGGCGTCGCCGGATGGCAGGATGCGGGGAGGGGAGAGAACTGCGACCATGGCCTCACAACATCGGTATTGGACACTCCACGCATAGCGCGTTTTACCGGCCAGTGGAATTCGCAATCCACGAATAAGCGAGCCCGTTCAATTAATTAAAACACATCGCCGCGATAAGCCGGGGTGATCGTCGCTCGCGCATGGCCGCCATGGCTGCCGCGAATTCGTGGCCCTTGACGCGACGCCTTTCCACCGCAAGATGCGCCGCCACTTCAAATCAAAGCAAAAGAGCCCCTGATGTCCCTGACCCCCGAAGCCATCGCCACCCTGTCCAAGGTTTCCACGGCGACCATCACCACGGTTCTCTTGAAGAAGGGCCTGCGCAATGTCTGGCTGCGCGGCTCCAAGCCGCTGCGCCCGGGTCAGCCGCGCCTGGTCGGCTCGGCCTTCACGCTGCGCTTCGTGCCGGCCCGCGAGGATCTCGCCACCCCTGAATCGTGGTCGTCGCCGATCTCGACCCGCACCGCCATCGAAGCCATGCCGGAAGGCTGCATCGCCGTGGTCGACGCCATGGGCGTCGTGGACGCCGGCATCTTTGGCGATATTCTGTGCGCGCGCATGAAGAAGCGCGGCGTCGCGGCGCTGGTCACCGATGGCGCCGTGCGCGACCTGGAAGGCGTGCTCGGCACCGACCTGCCGGTGTGGTGCGCCGGCTATGCCGCACCGCCGTCGGTGGCGGGTCTCACCTTCGTCGGTTGGGGCGAGCCGATCGGCTGCGGCGGCGTCGCGATCTTCCCGGATGACGTGATCGTCGCCGACCAGGACGGCGCCGTGGTGATCCCCAAGGCGTTCCTCGATCTGATCCTGGCCGAAGGCGCGGAGCAGGAGCGCATGGAGGCGTGGATCGTGGAAGAGGTCAACAACGGCGCGGTGCTGCCCGGCCTTTACCCGATGAACGCCGAGACCAAGGCGCGCTACGCCGCGTCGAAGAAGTAACTCACACACCAGCGAGGCCGTGCCATGAAGATCCACGCAGCAGGTTCGCGCCCGACCAATCTGGCGCCGCCGGAATACTTCACCGGCACGGTCTGGCAGGACCCGATCATCGCCACGGAAGCGCCGGCGCGGCTGGCGGCGACGCGGGTGTCGTTCGAGCCGGGCGCGCGCACGGCGTGGCACACCCATCCGCTCGGCCAGACGCTGTATGTCATCTCCGGCGTCGGCCGGGTGCAGAGCCTGGGCGGGCCGATCATGGAGATCAAGGCCGGCGACACCGTATGGATTCCGCCGGGCGAGAAGCACTGGCATGGCGCGTCACCGACCAATGCCATGACCCACATCGCCATGCAGGAGGCGCTCGACGGCAGCTTTGCCACCTGGATGGAGCAGGTGACGTATTCGGACTATGCGGGGCCGCTCGGCTAATTCTCGTTCCCCGGATGCTGCGCACTGGCCCGCTCTTGCGGGCTGGTGCGCTGCTGATCCGGGTCCCGGTCGCTTCACAGTAAGATACCGGGGTCCCGGATCTGCGCGGCAGTGTTTCACGCTGCAGCGCGTCCGGGAAACCGCATCAGCTATCGCTGCTAGCCGGTGCGTGCTTGCCGATTGTCATTTCGCTTTTCAGCGCGTCGAAACGGCGACGTGACTCGCGCTCGCGCTCGTCGATGAATTCAACCACCTCATCGCGCCGCATCGGGCCCAGCACCAGCGGCCGCGAATGCGGGCCGATGGTCTCGGCGACAAAGTAACGGCCGGATTCATCGCGACGCGCGGTCCAGCGAAAACGAATGGCGTCGAGCGGACCGGGGCCGAGCTTGGAGTAATTGTCGATATCGATCGGCTCCGCGACAGGCGCGACCGGTTCGGCCGCAGTCGTCGGTTCAGCCTCAGGTGTGGCTTCCGGTTGCTGTGCCTCTGTTTCCTCGATTTCGGAATCGTCCGAGGTGGAATCGTCCGACTTCGAATTGGGAGCCGTCATGTCCTGATTTCTGGAATCCGGACGATCACTGGATTGATCGAGGATGCTCGCGATCGCGGCCAGCGCGTGATCGGTCGGATCGTTTTGAGTCAAGATTTCGCCCCCCGTGGCAAACAGCCATTAGGCCACACAGACTCTTAAGTCTGTGTGTAGTTCCATTGTCATAAAAGCTATGGCTGTTTTTAGGCGCAGACCGGCGGCCGCCGGTCCTTCCACGGCCGCGCAATCTCCAGCTGCGCGGCGAGCCGCAGCAGCGTGGCCTCATCGCCGAACCGGCCGGTGAACATCATGCCGAGCGGCAGCCCGTTACCGTTCCACGCCAGCGGCACCGACATCGACGGCTGGCCGGACATGTTGGCCATGCTGGTGCCGGGCATGTAGCGGCGCAGCAATGGCGGAATCTGGCCAAGCTGATCGGACATGGTATCGATGGCGCCGATCCGCACCGGCGGCTGGCACAGCGTCGGCGACAGGAAGATATCGCAATCGGCGAAGAAGCCGGTGAAGCTGCGCGAGATCAGGAACGCGTTCTGCAGTGCGAGCACATAGTCCATAGCACTGGCCTTGCGCGCATTATGGGCGCTGCCCAGCGTCAGCTTCTCGAAATCGTCCGTTGTCATCGCGCGGCCGAATTTCTGTTCGGCAAGGTGCACGGTCGCCGCGGTGTTGGCGGACACCACGGCCGCGATCACCGAAGCTGGATCGGCGGCCAGCGCCGGCGCGCGTTGCTCGACATAGTGGCCGAGACCTTCCAGCAGCCTGGCGACATCGCGCACCGCGGCGGCGATTTCCGGATCAATGACGTCGCCATAGGGCGACTGGTCGGTGAAGAAAATCCGCAGCCGGCCGGGATCGCGGCCGACCTCGTCCAGGAACGGACGCTCGGGGACGGGCGCGCGATACGGGCTGGTAGCCTCGGGGCCATGGGTGGCGTCGAGCATCGCCGCGCTGTCGCGCACGCTGATGCTGACCACGTGGCTGCAGGAAAAGCC
>Ga0247729_10000648_pt1 | contig 13827 bp, 12 predicted proteins | sample UWRJL133311R2_FD_180958 | JGI IMG/M metagenome (GOLD analysis project Ga0247729, IMG submission 180958) | Plant litter microbial communities from Arlington Agricultural Research Station in Wisconsin, United States - UWRJ-L133-311R-2 | ecosystem: Environmental > Terrestrial > Plant litter >... | reverse complement strand
ATCGCGACATCGATGTCAACACCACTCCGACGAAGATGCAGCCGATGATGGCGACGCTGAGCAGTCGGTCTTCGTCGAGGATTGCGCTGCGGAGGCCGTAGCCCCAGGATCCCTCGCCGACCGCGGGCCAGAAGGTGATGCCGTACCCGACCAGTACGGCCAGCAGCAACACCACGGTGGTGGCGATTGCCGCGGTGGAGCGTCCGGTGCGGATGGGCTGCGTCTGCACATGAAAGGCTAGGTCAGCCCGGCGGGTGGCTTCGCGCCAGCGTTCATCGCTCGTCAGTCTCGACGTGAACCAGGAAATCATGGGGCTGTCCGCTCGATCGGGTCGTCGGTCAAGGGCAGCCGGCGGAGCTCGAGCAGGTCCTCGCCGGAGCGCTGCAGGCCGAGCCCCAGCAATGGTTGCAGTGTGGGTGGGAAGTCGCTCGCCGCACGCCCGGTGATCTGCGTCCAGAAGAGCAGTCCGTATCCAACAATCACGGCGGCGAGCACAATAACGATCGCGATGATCATCCCGCCACGTCGCCCCGTGCGCAGGTTCGGCAGCGAGACCGGGTCAGCCCGTCGTGCCGCGTTGTACCAGCGGTGTGCGGTATCCACGTCGGGCATAGGGGTGTCCTGTCGCTGGGCGTGACGATGTCTCGCAAGACTAGCGGGCTGGGCAGACCGCTCGGTCTGGATGCGGATCGGGATGCCCCGTGCGCGACTCCCCCAATCTGTAGCGAACTTCGTCAGTGAACAGGTACTGGAACAACTCGGCCGCGTGCCATCACAAACTGCAAGTTGTGCAACGCGCGGATATCGACCGAAGGGTCACCATCAACGGCAATGATGTCGGCGGTGTACCCCGCAACGATACGGCCAGTGACACCGGCGAGGCCAAGCGCTTCCGCGGCGGTTACCGTCGCCGCCACGAGCACATCGCGGTCGGGAATACCTGCGTCCACGAGCGCCTCCAGTGCGAGCACGTAGTCGCGGTGAGGGGTTCCTGGAATCCCCGCGTCGGTGGATGCGATGACCCGAGCGCCACGGCGCCACAGTTCAACCACAGGAGGTTTCCATCCCTGTGACATAAGGAGTCGAGCATCCGCGTTCATGGTGGGCGATACGTATGCACCTGACACCACAATTGCATCCATGAGTTCGTGATCGACCGCACTTCCTCCGCCCTCTTCCACAAACGAGCAGTGCTCGAGTGTGTCGACACCAGCCGCAAGTGCCTGCCGAATTCCTTCTATTCCGTGACAGTGTGCGGCGACGAGTCTCCCGAGTCGGTGCGATTCGACAACAATCGCTTTTAAGGTCGTCTCGTCGAATGATGCGTCCCAGGGCGTGGTGCCCGGGGTGAGGAATCCGCCGGTCGCCATCACTTTGATTACGTCCACACCGGCAGTCACGTGGGACTGAACGAGCGTCACGGCATCCTCGGCGCCGTCGACTTCACCGCCGAGAAACCAACAGTGTCCGCGTGGAGGTGTCAGTGGCGGGCCCGCCGCGAGGATACGGGGCCCCACGGACTCCCCCGCGTCGACAGCGTCACGGGCTCGGAGCGCGAGGTATCCCCGCCCACCCAGATCCCGTGCCGTTGTGACGCCGGCCTCGACGAGTTCGCGGGCACTCGCGAGCATGGTGGCGAGTTCGTCGTCGTCGCTCGCCATAGTGCTACTGCCCTCAGAATACGCCGGTTCCGTGCCCAGGCTGAGGTGCACGTGGGCATCGATGAGCCCCGGGAGCAGTGTGACGTCGCCGAGGTCACTCTGCTGCAGTCCACCAAACTCAGCAGGGAGGTCGGTACGCGGGCCGACCCACAGGATGGTCTCGCCTTCGATGACGACACCGCAGTCCGCTATCGTGCCGCCTTCCGGGTCGATCAGTTGTGCAGCGGTGAGGAATACGCGCGGAGTGTTCATACAACAGCCAATCCATCAACAAGGTGGCACTCGACTTCGTGGCCCGACCCGGCGTAGACCCGCGGTGGGGCCTCGACGGCGCAGACGGGCATCGCGACGGGGCATCGCGTTCGGAATCGACACCCGCTCGGGATGTCAAGCGGGCTGGGAGGATCGCCGCCGAGCAGAATGCGGTCCCGTGACGCTGTGGGGTCGGGCACGGGCGATGCTGAGATGAGCGCCTGTGTATAGGGATGCCGGGGATTGCCGAAAACTTCGTCGACCGGACCGATCTCAACAATGCGACCGAGATACACCACGCCCACGCGCTGAGCGAGGTGCCTCACGATGGGGAGGCCGTGGGAGATGAAGAGGTAGGACAGCCCGAACCTTTCGCGCAACTCGGCGAACAGGTTCACGATTTGCGCCTGCACCGATACATCGAGCGCGGAGACCGCCTCGTCGGCAAGAATGAGGCGTGGCTCGAGCGCGATGGCCCGCGCGATAGCGACTCGTTGTCGCTGTCCACCGGACATCGCGCGCGGACGAGATGTCTTGCGTGACGGGTTGAGGCCCACGGCACGGAACAGGTCGTCGACACGGTCGTCGAGCTCACTGCCCTTGATTCCTCGCAAAGCCTTCAACGGCTCAGCGACTATCGCTCCCGCGGACATTCGCGGGTTGAGCGAGGCCAGAGGATCCTGGAAAACCACCTGCATTTCTGGGCGAATGCTGCGCAGCTCGGCACCACGAAGATTCGTGATGTCCCGGCCATCAAATTCGACGGTCCCACTCGACGCAGCGGTGAGGCGCAGCGCCACTCGACCGAGTGTGGACTTGCCTGAGCCTGATTCCCCGACAAGAGCAACGGTTTCTGCGGGCATGACGTCAAGGTCGACACCGTCGACGGCTGTGACATATCGGGTGCGGCGACCACTGCCCACGGGGAAACGCTTGGAGACGCCCGTCAGGCGCAGCAATGGGGATGGCGTCTCGGTCACGCGATGGTCCCGACGAGTGTGGTCGGAGTCAGTATGGGGTGCCAGCACGAGAAGCGGCCTCCTGGTTCGATGGACATGGGTGGCATTTGAGTGCATTCGGCCGTAGCCCGTGCACAGCGCGGTGCGAACGGGCATCCGGTAGGGCGATCGGCCGGATCGGGAACCGAGCCCTCGACGGTGGCCAGCAAAGCTCGGCGCGGGCCCGTCATCAGGGGAACGCACTCGAGGAGGCCTCTGGTGTACGGATGCCGCGCCCCGGCGAAGGTTGTGTCGGATTGCGCTTCTTCGACGAGTTTTCCGGAATACAACACCGCGATGCGGTCTGCCAGGCGTGCCGCCACACCGAGGTCATGCGTGACGAGGATCACTGCCATGTCGCGCTCGGTGCAGAGGCGAGCAAGCATGTCGAGTATCTGGGCCTGAACAGTAACGTCGAGTGCCGTGGTCGGCTCGTCAGCGACAAGGAGCTTTGGCTCGCACGCGAGCGCTCCCGCAATCATGACGCGCTGGCACATACCCCCAGAAAGCTGGTGCGGGTAACACTGCATCACACGATCGGGATCTGCGATGCCCACTTCGGACAGGAGTGCCCGAATACGGCGTCGGAGCTCGACCGAGCCGATCTTTCCGTGTGCTCGCCGTAACGACTCCGTCAGCTGCGACTCGACGGTAAAGAGCGGATCGAGGGATCCGACCGGCTCCTGGAATACCATCGCGATGTCTCGACCACGCAAACGTTCGTGGTCCTTGCGCCCAAGGGGCTTCCCTTCCCAGGTGACGGTGCCTTCTACGACCACGCCCCGGTCCAGCTGGGTCAGGCCCATCATGGTGCGCGCGAGTACGGACTTGCCGGATCCGGATTCGCCAACCAGGCAGACAACTTGACCACGCTCGATGGTCAGGGTGACGTCTTCGACGAGTCGGATTGCGCGGTTTGCCTCGAGACTGACGGTGATTCCGTTGAGACTCAGTACTTCGTTCGTCATTTTTCCATCCAATCTTTCAGCCAGTCGCCGAGAAGGCTGACTGCGACAACCGTCAGCGAGATGGTCACGCCCGCGAACGTGGACACCCACCACGCTTGAACGAGGAACGGTTGGCCGGAAGCGAGAAGCTGCCCCCAGTCGGGGACGTCGAGGCGGGGACCAAGGCCGAGGAAGCTCAACGCCGATGCGACGAGAATCGCCTCGCCCACGGCGATAGTGGCGAGTCCGATGACCGGTGTGATGGCGTTGGGCAGCACGTGGCGGAAGAGGATTCTCGGGCCACTGAATCCGACAGAGCGCGCGGCATCGATGTAGACCCGTTCCCGCGTTGCGAGAACCTGTGCCCGCATCACGCGAGCGAATCCGGCGATAAAGGCGACGCCGACCGAGATGATGAGCACACCCGTGGACGAGCCAGCTCCCGCCGTGATCACGAGCGCCAACAGCACTCCGGGGATCGACATGAGGACATCGAGCACACGCCCGATGACCGCATCGACCCAGCCACCCGCGAATCCTGCGATGAGCCCGATGAGAGCCCCAACAGTCACTGCAATTGCCGTCGACGCCAACCCGACGAGCATCGCGGTTCGCGCGCCGTGAACAAGAAGGAGGTAGACCGACCTGCCATATTGGTCGGTGCCAAAGGGATTTTCCGCGCTCGGAGGCTGGAAAACCAGGGCGGGCCGGAGATCGGTGGGGTCTCCCGGCGCCAGCACTCCCGGCACAATCAGTGCAGCGAGAGTGACCAGGAGCCACAGGGCGCTGAGGAGTGCGAGCAGATTTCCCGTCCGCCCGCCGCGGATACCCAGGCTGCGGAACCGGCTGACTCCGAGTGCAACAATCCCGCTCATGCGTCTGACCTCACGGCCATGCGGATGCGAGGATCGATAACGGTGTACGCGATATCGACGAGGATGTTGACCAGGATGTAGATCGCGGCGATCAGCAGCACGATTCCCTGGACAACCGGATAGTCACCCGACAGGATCGCCTGCACCAGGAGTTTGCCAATTCCCTGGCGTGCGAAGGTCTGCTCGACGATGACAGCGCCAGCCAACAACACACCGATCTGCAAACCGACGACGGTGACCGCGGGGATGACCGCGCTGCGCAGGACATGTTTCAGCATGATTGTTCCGGCACTCATTCCTTTGGCGCGAAGCGCTGTGACGAAGTTCTCCTCGAGAACTTCCAGAACGTTGTTGCGCACGATTCGTGTGACGACTCCCGCCGCGGGGAGCCCCAGAGTGATGGCCGGCAAGATGAGCTGGTCAAAGCCCCCGGATCCCGTTGCCGGCACGAGGCGCAGTTGGAACGCGATAAACATGATGAGCAGCAGCCCGACCCAGAACGATGGCATCGACGTGCTGAGCAGGCTGAACAACCGGATCGCCCCGTCGAGAACAGAGTTCCGGTAGGTCGCTGCCAGCACACCAAACGTGATTCCCAGCACGGCAGTAAGCACAGTGGCGGCCAGCGCCAGCTGGAGGGTGGGCATCAACTGCTGGCCGATGACGGTGGTGACGGGCTGCCGCGTGGCGTAGGAGCTACCGAAGTCGCCGTGGAGAGCATCCCAGAGAAACGAGATGAACTGCTGCGGAATCGGCACGTCGAGTCCGAGCTGCGATCGCAGCCTCTCCTCCAACCCGGGGGACGGCGGCGACGAGGACAGAAGCGCCCTGATCGGGTCACCCGGCACAAGGCGGAGTATGAGGAAAACGACGAGTGCGACAGCGAGCAATGTGGGGATACCCGCGAGCAATCGCTTAACAATAATGAGGAACATCAGGTGTCGCCTGTCGATCAGTATCGGGAAATGGAGCATCGTGGGGTGGCTCTGAGCCAAAGCCACCCCACATGTCGGTGCTTTATTCGCTCAGGTAGGCGTCGTAGAGCTTCGGGTAGGCGGCCGCGTCAAACGCAAGTCCGCCGAGACTTGTACTCGTGGCGACGCGGTAGGCCATCAGATACGTGGGGATTGAGATGGCCTCGTCAACGACGGTCTGCTGGACGGCTGAGTAGATCGCGTCCCGGTCCTCGCCTGCGGGCACCGTTTGGCCCTCGGCCAGCTGAGCGTCGAACTCGGTCGCGCGACCGAAGTTGAAGTACGACTCGGACTGATAGAGCGTGTTGAGGATGTCCGGGTCGACGGCGATGAAGCTTGTGGTCACAAAGTCGTAATCATTCGCTGCGATCAGCTCCTGGATCTGAGCGATCGGGAGGGCTTTGATCTCGAGCTCGATTCCCACGTCTTCCAGGTTCGCGCGGAGGAACTCCGCAAGCTCGAGGCGGCTGTCGTAGCTCGGTGAGAACTCGAGATAGCTCAGGCTGAGCCGGACTCCATCCTTTGCACGAATGCCGTCTGCACCCACCGCCCAGCCCGCATCGTCGAGTGCCTCTTCCGCGGCTTCGGCGTCGAACTCGATCGGCGAGATGCTGTCGTCGAATCCTGGTGTTGTCGGGGCAAGGGGCGACGTGGCACGGTCGTATGCGCCGAAGTACGTCGCGTTCACTGCCGAGTCAATGTCCATCGCCTGCGCGATCGCGACCCTCACGTCGGTGTCGTCGAGCCCGGGACGGGTTGTGTTCAAAAAGATTTGGAACATCCCACCGGACTGCACTTCATTGTTGTACGCGAGGGAGGGATTCGACTCGATCGCCTGCACCTCCTGTGCCGGCACACTGTCGATGGCGTCCACATCACCGCTGGTGAGTGACCCCGAACGCACAGTTGCGTCGCCGATGATCTGGAAGGTCAGCGAGTCAAGGTACGCGGGCCCTTCGTGCTCGGCCCCCTCGGGCGCCCAGTTGTAGTCGTCGTTGCGGGAGAGGCTGAGCTCGCTGTCGGCGGAGAACGACTCAAACGAGAAGGGTCCGGTGCCGACGGGATTCACCGAGAAGCTCGCGGGGTCGGCGTCGACGGCTGACGGTGACACCATTCCGAGAAACGGAGTGGACAGGTTGGCGAGGAACGGCGTGTATGCCGAGGCGAGCGTGACAACGGCAGTGGTCGCGCTCGTGGCCTCGCACGATGCGAAGGGGCCAATGAGAGAAATCGCGTAGAGGGATCCCGTGGCGGGGTCGGCGATGCGGTCGAAGTTGTAACAGACTGCCGCTGCGTCGAACGGGGTTCCGTCCTGGAACGTCACGTCATCCCGCAGAGTGAAGTCATACGTCATACCGTCCTCGCTGATTGTCCAGTCGGTCGCGAGCCAGGGAACGATCTCGCCGTCCTTCAGGTCGACAAGCGAGTCGTAGATCTGGCGTAGAGCGACCGCGTCCGCTGCCGCAGCCGTCACGTTGGGGTCAAAGTTCGCGAAACCTCGTGATACCGCGTAGACGAGGTCGCCGCCTTCGGCCGGCTCTCCTGCACTCGCGCCGGGCGAGCTCTCAGACGGAGAACAGCCCGCGAGGGCAACGAGCGCCGCGGCGGCGAGCGCAAGTGCGCCCAGGGGTTTCGTGTACTTCATCAGGGTGGACTCCTTCGGTGCGACGCCCGTTGCAGACGTAACGGGCGAGACATGGGTGAATGTACGAAAGGTGATTGGTATCAACAGACTGACGCTGGCGGCCCAATATGATGTGATTCTCGTCCCGACCTGCACGAAACAGCCTTCACAAGGTTGGTTGGTGCACGAAGCGTCATGGGACGGCGACCAATTGGTGAGCTAATTGGCGTGGTGTGAGCAAACTGGGAGGCCGAAGTGCTGAGTGATCTTGACTTTCAACTCGTTGATGCGCTGCAGCGCGCGCCGCGCGCATCGTGGAGCGCCTTGGCGCCGGTGTTGCGCACGGATCCGTCAACACTGTCGAGGCGCTGGTCGATGATGGTGGCGGAGGGCCTTGCCTGGACCACCTGTTACGTACTGCCTGAGCGGATGCAGTTGCGGTCCGCCACCGGCGAGCAACTTCGGTCGAGTACCGCCGTTGTTGAGGTGCGCTGCGAACCTGGCCAGCGTGAACTCGTACTGTCAGCGCTCGAGAATCAGGGTCCGGTGATCAATGTCGAATGCACAACGGGCAGTCGCGACCTGTCGCTGACCGTCGCGTCATCGACGCCCCGCGACATCGACAGTTATGTCGCCGAACACATCGGCGTGCTTCCTGGTGTCGTCTCGACGAGCACCAGTTTCGTTCGGAGGTTCTTTCGCGAGGGCTCCGAATGGACGCTCGATTCCCTGCGCGCCGACCAGATTGCCGCAGTAGAAACACTCGGACTTCATTCATCAGCGGTCGCTCCCGCCGGCCACGATGATCTGATCGAAGATGTGATCCGTGCGCTTCAACCAGACGTACGGCGCTCCGCATCGGAAATCTCGCAGCAACTGGGAATCTCCGTTGCGCTCGCGCGACGAGGCATTGCGGGCGTGGCACGATCCGACTGGGTTCGTATGCGGGCCGATTTCGCTCACGACGTTGTTGGTTGGAATGCCTCCGTCCATCTATGGATGACGGTGCCTCAAGACCGCATCGCCGATCTCGCCACACACCTGGCGCGCCATCGCGCTCTCAGGCTGTGCGCATCAACGCTCGGTCGGGAGAACGTTGTAGCGACGCTGTGGCTGCGCGAACTCTCCGACCTCGATGAGATCGAGGAAAGCATCCGAAACCGGTTTCCCGACGCCGCCGTGACTGATCGGTGGATGGTGCCGCGCACGATTAAGCGTATGGGCACGGTATTCGACAGTGATGGCCGACGCGAACGATACGTGCCGGTACCGCTCCCCCAAACCTCGTAACAGTTCGTGCTGTCGGGATGCTCTTTGCGACCCATTCGTGCAGGTATATGCCGAAAGTCGTCGCAACGTCACTCATAAGGCAGCCTCGAGAGTGACATGACTTCCACAACTGCACAGGGCACCGTCCTCAACAGCCTCGATGACGACCTTGCCGCCGCACTTGGCGCTGAGGTCGCAATACTGTGGCAAACCCCTCGCGGACCCTCGCTGTCGGAGTTCCGGGTGGAGCGCCTTGGTGGGCGCCCAGTAGCCGCAGTGCTCACCACCCGCCGACCGTCAACAGCCGCAACAAAAATTGCGAAGACGTGGCGCGCCACGGACGTGCCCGAGGCTGATGCAACGCTCAACCGTCTCGTCGAGCACGTGATTGATGATGCCCGAAGTCGAGGGGATGTTGCAGTCAAATGGGAAACCGGCGACGGAGAGCCTGCGCCCCCATACGCAGGATTCACCGAGATGCGCGCACCCTATGTATCGGCTGCAGGAACCGAAGGCGTTGCGGGGTACATCTATTGGCTCCACGCGGTGACCCACACAGAGTCGCCCTATTACGCCCAGACCAGCACGTTCACCTGTGGCGCGGTTACAGCGTTGCTGGCTTCCGAAATCCGCGGATCTGGCGGATTCGGTTCCCCCCAGAATAACCGCGACCAGGAGCTCGAGTTCTGGCGCCAGGCGAGCAACTTCCCCGCCTGCGAGCCGATTGGACTCGCCGTGGCACTGCGATCGTCATTGGACGACGCCCCAGGCTCGGCGCCGGTGGAGGTCTTCCTCGATACCGAGGGTCCGGCACTCCTCGAGGCATATCCTTCTGGCTTCGACCGCTCATTCCGCGAAGAATTGCAGGCGAGTTCGCTGAGCCAAGCGCTCGGTTCCGACATCGCGGTGAACCGGCAACGGATTGCGATCGACGTGCTTGCCGCGCGCATCCAGGCCGGCGATCTTGCGCTCCTCCTCATCAACACCCAACTGATGTACGGCTTCGCTGCACCGCACTGGGTTCTCGCGCATTCCGTGGAGGACGGCGTTGTGATCATCGATGACCCCACGATTTCGAGCGCCTGGGGCGAGACCTGGGTTGATGCGCACGAACTCCCGATACCGATCGAAGAACTCGACCGAATGATCGCGTGGGGAGACGACGGCTATCGTGGCGTCGTTTTTGTCCGACGCTCTTGAGATCACAGTCCCCGCACAGGGCATTCCGCATGCCCACATCACTGCACGCCTACCAACGAAAGTGAACCACCCATGAACACGCTCCACTTCCGCAATGCGCGGTTCCTGGGTAACGATGACCGATTTGACGTCGTCATCGACGCCGGACACGTCACAGACATTGTCCCCGCGGGAGCAGCACCGCGCATGGGCGTAAAAGCGATCGACCTGGACGGCCGCATTCTCACTCCCGGGCTGTGGGATGAGCATGTCCACTTCACCCAGTGGACAATCCAACAGTCGCGGCTCGATCTCTCGGGCACCCACAACGCCAACGACGTGCTCGCTCGCGTTCGGGACGCGCTCCCGACTCACCACGCCGGTTCCATCCTGACCGGGTACGGATTCCGGGACGGCACGTGGCCGGCCGCCCCTACCCTGCGCGCGCTGGATGATGCGACAGGCGCGGTGCCCGTTGTACTGATCAGTGGTGACCTGCACTGCGCGTGGATCAACTCCGCCGCGGCGGCTCTGCTCGGCACCCGCCCTGACGATTCCGGCATCATCAGCGAAAACGAGTGGTTTGAGGTTGGTCAGCGGGTCGTGACGCCTCCGACGACGCAGATGTTCCGCGAGGCTGCGGCAGCGGCAGCACGCCGTGGTGTCGTCGGAATCGTGGATTTTGAGGTCACGGACAACATCGCGGAATGGCCGGAACGGGTGGCTGCGGGTGTCGACAGCCTGCGCGTTGAAGCCTCGGTGTGGCCCGAGCGTCTGGACGCAGTCATCACCCGCGGATTGCGCACCGGCCAGCCGATCGACCCGAGCGGTTTGGTCACGATGGGACGCCTCAAGGTTGTGGTCGACGGGTCACTCAACACGCGTACGGCGCTGTGCTGGGATCCGTATCCCGGTCTCGACGCCCACGCACCGCATGGGTGCGGCGTAGCGAGTGTGTCCCCCGACGTGCTGCGCGAACTGCTCCAGCGTTCACACCAGGGAGGCATCGCAGCAGCCGTGCACGCCATCGGTGACCGGGCGAACTCCGAGGTCATCGACGTGTTCGAAGAACTCGGAATCAAAGGCGTCATCGAGCATGCGCAGCTTGTGAGCAAGGAAGACTTCGCCCGATTCGCGCACGTCGGTCTCGTCGCGAGTGTTCAGCCAGAACACGCCATGGACGATCGTGATGTCGCCGACAGGCATTGGGCCGGCCGTACCTCCCGTGCCTTCGCCTACGGTTCGCTTTATGAGGCTGGCGCTACTCTGCGGTTCGGTTCGGATGCTCCTGTCGCACCACTGGATCCGTGGTTCGCGATCGCCGCGGCCACGTCGCGCAGCCGCGATGAGCGTACGCCATGGCATCCGGAGCAGCGCGTGCCCCTCAGCGTCGCGCTGGAGTCCAGCATGCGCGGGAGCAGCACGGTTCAGATCGGGGCCGTTGCCGATATTGCCATCCTCGACGCCGACCCACACACCGTTACGTCCGCGCAGTTGCGCGATCTCCCCGTCGCCGCAACCCTTCTCGGCGGCCGCTTCACTCACAACACACTCTCTTAGGACAACAAGAACATGACCGCATTCGTCGACGTCACCAATATGGTGCGCTGGGTGGCCAGCCGCGGCACCAACACCGTTATCCGCGAGATGGCGAGCTACCTCGAAACCGATTTTCGCCGCTGGCAGTCGTTCGACAAAAGCGAACGCGTGGCCAACCACACGCCGTTTGGTGTGATCGAACTGATGCCCATCAGCGACCCAGAACTCTATGCGTTTAAGTACGTCAATGGACACCCTTTTAACCCGTCGCGCGGCTACCAGACGGTCACGGCATTCGGGGTACTTGCCGACGTGCACAATGGTTATCCGGTGTTCCTCGCGGAAATGACCCTGCTCACTGCGTTGCGCACCGCCGCAACGTCAGCGCTCATCGCACGGGCTGTCGCGCGTCCCGACTCGCGGGTGATGGCCATGATCGGATCCGGCAGCCAGTCGGAGTTCCAGGCGATCGCGTTCCGCGAGCTTCTGGGCATCTCAACACTTCGCATCTGGGACACCGACCCGGAGAGTATGCGCAAGTTTGTCCGCAACCTGGAGCCCCTCGGCTTCGATATAGAAATAGCGACAAGCGGAGCAGACGCGGTACGCGGTGCCGACATCGTCACCACGTGCACCGCGGACAAGGCCAACGCAATTGTGCTCTCCGATGCCGTAGTGGAGCCGGGGATGCACATCAACGCCATTGGCGGCGACTGCCCTGGCAAAACCGAGCTCGACCCCGCAATTTTGGCTCGGTCATCGGTGTTTGTCGAATATCCCCCGCAGACACGCATAGAGGGGGAGATTCAGCAGCTGGATGCCGAGTTCGAGGTCACCGAGGTGTGGGCCGTGCTTGCCGGGTTGACCGCGGGCCGCACGTCACCGGAGCAGGTGACGGTGTTCGACTCTGTCGGTTTCGCTCTCGAAGACTTCTCCGCGCTGCGTTATGTACGTGACCAGACCGAGGGCACGGAATTTTCCCAGCAGCTCGACCTCGTCGCGGACTCGGACGACCCGAAAGACCTGTTCGGCTTCGCAAACGACCCTGCGCTCGTGAACTGATGCGGTCAAACTCCGATTACTCCCTCACTGACCCCAACGAGATCAGGTCACTCATCCGGGCCAATCCCTGGGCAACCATGATCAGCCACTCCTCTCAGGGTCTCGTCGTTTCGCACTACCCGTTTCTGCTCGAGGAAGGCACCGACGAGATTATTCTGGTCAGCCACGTCGGCCGACCGGATGAGCGACTCCACGAGTTGGGGGACCACGAGATCGTGGTGGTGTTCGATGGGCCAAGCGGCTACGTCTCCCCTGGGTGGTATGACCTGCCCACCGGTGTTCCAACCTGGAACTTCGCCACGGTGCACGCCTACGGCACACCGGAACTTCTCTCTGACACCGACAACCTCGTTGTGCTCGAGCGCCTGGTGGACTGGTTCGAAGACCCGTTGCCGCATCCATTCCGTATGCGTGCGACCCTCGAAAACGAGCAGTATGCCGAGCGCATTGTGCACGGAACGGTCGGCTTTCGTATGACCGTGAAGCGTGTCGAGGCCAAGAACAAAATGAGTCAGGACAAGCCACCGGTGGTCATCGACAAGATCGTGGAGTCGTTAAGACAGCCGGGGCCCTATTTCAACCCTCTGCTCGCAGACCGGATCGACGAATCCCGCGTTTAAGGTCTCGGGATTCGCTATGGCATCGCTGGCACCGCCGAGTCTGTGCGGTGCCCGGTAGCGTGCCCTGACTCCAGCGGTGCCGCAAAAAATGCGCGCTCATGATCCGCTGACGCGTGAAATGCGACCGTCATCGCGTCGCGTCGGGGTCCATCCGACTGCGCAGCCACCGAGGTGACGATCGCGATCGCACGTTTCGTGGACTCCGCAAAGGCCTCATCCGCATAGGTATCGAGCCACGACCGATAGGGATGGGCAGCGCTTGAGAAAGGGTGCAGCCGCGTGCCGACATCCTGGTACATCCAGAAGCACGGGAGCAGTGCCGCAACAAGCACGCCATAGTCGCCGCTCGCACCCGCCGCGAGAAGGTGATTGAGATACGCGGTGGTGGTGTCGCTCGGACGAGCATCCACCATCACCTCTTCGGACAGCCAACTGTTGTGCAGCAGCATCTCTGATTCGAGAGCGCCGTGCGCACTCGCGGCCCAAAAGGCCTGCTCGCTAGCGGTGGGTGCGAGACGGCTCGCTTCGGCCAACACACGGGAGTATTCACGCAGATACAGCGCGTCTTGCGCCAGGTACCAGGTGAAGGCCGCGCGAGGCAGCGATCCGTCGCCGAGTCCGCGAACAAACGGAAGAGCGTCGGTTTCGGCGCGAATGTCGCGGATCTGGTCCCACCAGAGCTTGGCAACCTCGCCGGGGGTAGGGCGCGTGGTGATCCCGCCGCGCTCCCAGAGGCCAGCGAAATGGTGGATGGGTCCGTGTCCTGATCCAACGTGAAGCTCGTCGGCGTGCGCAATGCTTTCGCTGAGCCAGGACTTGGATTCCCG
>Ga0247729_10000647_pt1 | contig 13835 bp, 12 predicted proteins | sample UWRJL133311R2_FD_180958 | JGI IMG/M metagenome (GOLD analysis project Ga0247729, IMG submission 180958) | Plant litter microbial communities from Arlington Agricultural Research Station in Wisconsin, United States - UWRJ-L133-311R-2 | ecosystem: Environmental > Terrestrial > Plant litter >... | reverse complement strand
TTCTGTTCTCTTTGAAATCTAAATCGCAAGTCTGACATTTTATATTGCTGTTCCAGATTTCGAGGACGCCACTTCTCAAGACCAGACTGATGGTCAGTCCACTTTATTCTGTTTGAAATACCAACCGCAAGACTGACAAATTATATTCCTGTTCTAGAAATTGAGGATCCTTCAGAGAAGATATCTGGTAGGCCAACTTTATTCTGCTTGAAATATAAACCGCAAGTCTGATGATTTATATTTCTATTCCAGAATTTGAGGATCCTGAAGGTTCTCAAGGAAAGTCTGATGGTTTGTCAACTTTATTCTCTTTGAAATATAAATCGCAAGTCTGACGATTTATGTTCTCATTTCAGAGATCCAGGAGGCAACTTCTCCAGTGAATGAGAACAATGCCATGCAAGTTGATCTCATCAACAGTGGTGCGTCAAATCTTTTGATATGCAGCTTGTTCTCACAGTGAATCATTTTATTTCTTTAATAGACCAAGAGAGCGGCAGAGACCCGCAGACTCCACCGCGTACTCAGATTGTAATGAAAAAGAGACCAAGGCCTTCCACTGCCTGTAAGCGTCACTTTCTCTGATCTTTGTCTCATCTCTGAAAATTGTTTCAGACACGGGAGAGTCTCCAGTCATTGATAATGACATTGCAGGCCCACCCAACATTGCGGGGTCATCAAGCAACCTGGGGATGGTAGACTTTGCAATCGGATGGAATGCGCAGGTCAGAGCGGCTCAAGTATCTCCTAGCGAGCCAATAGCGAAGCGTCCGAGAATCGTACGGCCAAACTCTGATGATGATAGCCAGATGGTTCTGAGCCAGGGCATGGAGGCGGTTCAGCTGCAAGCGGGTGATGGAAGCCCGAAGCCTCCAGAGTTGACTTTACCAGGATATCCAGGCCTAGTGGTGATGACTCTGAAGTTTAGTTCAATGCTGTAGCCTCTCCCTCTCTGTCTTGTACATTATAGCCACCGTTGATCCTCTCTGCAAATGATATGTAATTATAGCTTCCCTGAGTCTCGCTTTTAAGATTGTATTACATAAGCAGTGATTGTAGGCCATATATAAAGCTGAGAGCCATCCATAAAACAGTTCTCTCTCTCTCTTCTCCCCCATCACTGCTGCTTGCTAGGCTTAGTCAGCATGATCAACTGTCCAAACTGCATCTTTGAGTGCGAGATGCACAATGACATGACCACACATCGCAGACGATGCGATACATCGACCACAGTCATGTACAGGTCCGAGGCCGTCACCATCAACAGAGAGGCCAAAGGCTTCCAGTGTCTTTGTGCGCACTTGAAATGTCCCAGATACTTTGAAACGACCAAGGGCATCAAGGATCATGCTCGCAACACTGGCCACAGCTGGGTCGGGCAAAGCAACGTGAGACGTTTGGAAAACATAAAAACCGCCAGACTGACGATTTTTATTCCGTCTCGCTTTAGAATGAAAGTTCAGACGACGATATGAGTGAAGTATGGAGCTCACGGCTCACGGTTGAGATACATGGCTGACACATCTGGTGCTTTTTTTTTATTTTAGGAGGACGAGGTCGATAAAAATGATGATGCACAGGTGAGAGAAGGGTCAAGAAGTGCAGCTCGGTTGCTGACTCTGGGATTCAGAGTGTTGCGTCAGAAATGTCTGACAATAGAGAGGTATGCATCTGGCAATCATATATAAAAAATAAATGCCAGATCTGACGGTTTGTATTCGTGCTTTCCTTTGCAAGGGCAAAGAGGAGGAGATAATTGTGAGCTGCAGGCCATATTTACGCAGACTGTTTTTTTTTCTGACCATGTGAACACCAAAGCTATGTGACAACAGTAAGGACGGGCTCATCTCGCATCCTAGCCTGCTCCCGCTAGGCATTTTTATTCAGCCCGTTCTGGGTCTCTGCATCTGTTACGCATGTCAGGGTTAAGAGTAATAGAATTCCTCAACAAAGTTGGGGAGTTGAGCAGCTGCTTCAATGAAAAGGGGAAGATATAGCCATAGCACAAAAGAATAATAAAGCACAAAAAAAGCTGAATATAGGGAGACTCACCAAACCAGTTAGTTAAACTGGGAAATAGGTGCTCCTTTCCTATTTCTGCACTTCTGTGCTTCTTCAGTCCCAGATGAGAGAGTAGAGAGTTGGTGGTTTATGTGGAGAAGATATTTGGGAGTTGTGGTATGGCCCTTTGACCAGTCCTGCTGTTGGTTTAAATGGCTTCCTTTCATGATGGGATTTGTTAATTTTGATTAGTCATTCATTTCTGATTGGTAAGAGATTTTTGTAATCTGATTTGTCATCTAGGTCTTTCTTAGTAAGCTGTATAGTGGTGATTATTAATATAATTAGCATGTGATTATGATGATTGTTAGGATTTTAAGTGATTCCATCAGAAAATATCCTATGATTGTGATGGTTGTTAGAATATTGACTGAGTCTATCAAAAATTGTCATGTGATTGTGATGGTTGCTTAGATTTTGATTGATTTGATCACTTTTCTGGTCATCTGATCTGTGTGTTGCTTACTGATACCATGATGAAGCTTATTCATTGCTAAGCTCATTTGTAAGATGGCTTGCTAAGCTGGCTTAGCAATCTTGTTGTGACCCTGGTTTGTGATGAGTATAAGTAGTAGAAGACTTTGAGAATTTTTTCACCAGATTGCATCCTAGTTTTTCTTGATTTGACTTTTCTTATTTAATCTCTCAGTCAGTCTTGAAGGTATGATTGATTACTATTATTATTGGTATTCCTTCTTCTGACTTGGTTTTATAATTATAGTTTGCTGTTTCAAGAGACATGCCAAGAGAGAGGGAATATCCCTTTGACTCTGTTGTGGGTATGTGTTTTCTTGTTTTGATTCGATTTAGTTTATATCTGATTTCTTATCTAGAAGATGATGGGAATGATATCTCTATTCAGTATCTCCCTCATATGCAAAATCATCAGCATTATCGGATTTATATTCCCCGTGCGGTGGTTACCAGGACTTCGTATCGCTATACCTTTTTTCATCCCTATTCTGAGCAGTATTTTCGTTTACGTCGCTTCGCTGTATTGGAACAGCATCCAGATCATTATGTATCTGTTATTCGAGTTACGTTGCAGTCTGAGGAGTTTTTTGGTGATGCTACATCTTTTGGGAATGTTGTTCTGGATTTTCGTCCTACTGAAGATCTAGATTGTTGGAGTGATGAAAGTGTGTCGCCTGGGTTGATGTTGGTGACTGTAAGTATTTATTTATATTATTTATTGTGTGTTTTTATTAATTGGTTATAGGAATGGTATCAGCCTTGTGATGATTGGCAGGTGTATTATTCCCGAGATGGTCGGCGTGTTGTGATGATGCGCCGTGTAATAGAGATGGTATCTGGGCAGACCGTATATACTTTACCTCTCCCGATCACTCGTGGGCTTTTTGCTTTTATGTCGGGGGTGTATACTGCTGGGATTGGTGATGCGGTTTTATGGAATGTTGTAGTAGATTTTTATTGGTTTTGTGGTCATGTCACATATATGGTTTAGTATTATTTACATTAGCTACTTGTTACCAGATAACTGTAATGTGGGTTCTAGGGAACCAAATATCTCTGCGGCATTTCGCTAATGTGAATAATATTTCTACAATATTTGTGATTTTTGGTATATATTTTTGGTGTGGCAGGTGAGTGTGGGAAGATACTGGTGTGGAGAGAGAGGATGATGTATATTGTTACGTTTTTGAATTTTTATTGGGTAGTAGAGGTAGTAGATGAGTCCGGTTTGATTATGTATCCATATCCAATAATGTATTTTTCAGTAACTGATTTATATTTAAATATGATAGGATTCCGAGAGATATAGCGGTAGAGGAGAAATTTGAGTTTCTGAAATGTAGTGGCTTGAAGGTGAATTTGTTTTGTGATGAGAATGATTTCTGTGTCGTTTTGTTGATGGGCTCGTAGGAGTATATATTCTCCTTTGATACTGGAGATTTTGTCGAGGGTGATCGCCGTGTGCGGAAGTTCTTCGAAAAGAATAGTTGATTTTAAAGAAAGTGGTTCTTTGATGTTTTCGATGATTATTGCATTGCGATAGTGGTTTGAGTTCGAGAAAATTTTGCATCGTAATAAATTGGCGGAAATTAGTGGAGTTGTGAGTCTAGCCGTGGACTGTATTGTTGATGGTAGAGATGTGCGACTCTCATTCGTTGTGGTGAAGGGGTGTGGCATTGTAAGGTAAGATGATGAGTGCGAGGTAGTGGGTTTGGATGATAAGTGTATAGCGGCAGTGGTATTGTTGTTCATCGGGTTCGATGGCGGTGGTACGAGTTTAAAGTGGTGACGTGGCATCTTTTTAGGAAGTTTTGTGTTTGTGTTTCGCCATTTGTTTGTGAGTTCTTGTGATGGCATCCTGTACATGTGATTTGGTTGGTTTTTGTTTCTCCTACTTGGCATAAGTTTGGACATTTGCGTCCAAGTCCTTTTCCACAATGTTTAAGAAGTTCGAAAGGTCGATTACATTTTGAGCATTGTGTTGGTTGATAAACGCACATGTTTAGTATGTGTGAGTTTGAGAAGATGGGTGTGTTGTTTGCGCATTGTGTTTTACGATTGTTGCTGGATTATGCATTTGTATTTATTTGTTATCTGTTTATTTGTTATTTCTTTTGTTATTTTGTTGTATTAGGAGAGAAAGTGTGTCTGCCGCAAGTCAGTTGAGGATTTAAAATGTGTGCAATGGGTGGGCAGTATTCTGAAGTCTGTGATGGGAAATGGTTGGGACTGACGTAGAGATGAGCTTTGATGCATGATGTGCGGCTGAGTCCATTATTCCATTGTTCTCGCTATTTAGTGTAGGACACGTCTGAGGTCGTAGGATTTATAGTTTGAGTCTTGTCTCATAGTATATAGGTGTGATCGACTGGTCGCAGATGGTCATTAGGGATTGAATGTGCTCTGACATTGTGAATAGATGTAGTCGTGTAGCTGTGGACAGCATATGGAATTTGGAGACTAAATCAGCTATAGTTTAGGGGCGGGGATTGTTGAGATGTTATTTTTGAATAAAGTGTTGGTTCCGTTGTTCTTATTACTGATGTACGATACATCTGAGGTTGTAGAACTATAGTTTGAGTCTCGTTTTATAGTATATGGGTGTGATTGTCTAGTTGTAGATGGCGTTCTGATTTAGAGATTGAATGCGCTCTAGGGTTGTAGAACCGTATAGTTGTTATACTATTTGTTTAGTTGTGGCAGTCGTCTTGCGCCCATTTATGTTTTAAGAATCATTATAATGTGTGTTACGATAAATGTTATGATTATTTAGTTGCAGCGGTCACCTCATGCTGATTTAATGTTTCAGAAATATCGTAGCATATGTTATGACAAGTGTTGCAATAGTTATTTAGTTGCGACAGTCATCTCGCACTGTATTATTGTAACACATGTTTATGATAGATGTTATGATAATTTCTTAGTTGCGGCAGTCTCCTCACACCGATGTGGTGTTTAAGAGTTATCGTAACGCATGTTATGATAGTCGTTACGGTAATTATTAGTTGTGGTATTTGCCCTACATTGATTTGGTGTTTAGGAATTATCGTAACACATGTTGTAATAGATGTTATGATAATTACTTAGTATGGCGGTCATTTTACGCAGTTTGAGTTTTGTTTTATAGTATAAGGGTGTGATTATCTAATTGCGGACAGAGTCTGGTAATTGAATGCAATAGAATCCAAAGTGAGGATTATCTAAATTTTTATGAATGTGGCTGCCATTGTATATGGGTTGGTGAGAGTCTGAGAGCTAGCGGCTGAGTGCGCTATAGTCAGGGAGTGGGGATTATTCTAGGTGCCGCTATTGGTTGGTGAGAGTAGTGTATTGTGATTAAGGTGGAGAATGTAGGAGCCATTTCGCATCATGTTGTTTATTGTGAATATTTTGACTTCGGGGGTGTTTGATTGGCAAGTAATTGCGATGAGATAAGGATATGTGTATGAACCGCATATATACTTAGTGTTGTACTAAGTGAGACTTCTTGTTATATATGTAGTGTTTTAATCTGGGTAGACGGTGTTTGGAGTCGTGTATTATCTATGGAGAGAGGATTGGCTTTTAATTAAGATGTAGGGGGTGTGTTTGGTGTGGTGATGTGTTATTGTTCGAATATCGGTAGTGTGTTGTTGTAGCCGTAGTGGATTGGCATAGCGGCGATGTATTGGCGTAGCAGCGATATGTCGATGTATCGGTGCGTTAGCCTAGTGCTGCGTTAATGTGGCGGTAGGGTGTGGTAACGGGTCGTGTATTTGATGGTGTGGTGTAGGTCCAATTTGGTCCATTCGATTGGTACCTTGACGTATATTGCGGTGCTCATTTCGGCTCCTGGATCGGCTGAGGCGAAAAAAATGACGTGCGTTTTATTGAGCTCGGTGATCGTCTCGAGCTTTATCGATTTGGTGGTTTGCCGATCTGTCCATAGAATATTTACGTTTGTTTCGCTGATTGCGATGCGCGCGCCGAGTTTGAGTAAGGTTTGCGGGTTTATTTCGACGATTTCCCATGGGCGAAATGGATTGTAGATGTTGGAGAAATGGATAATTGGGTAATAGAGTCTGGCGGTGGTGATTGCCGCTGAGTTGTTGGACATGGTGTGTATGCTTAATAAGGGAGTTAGGCGCCGGTATTAGATAGATCTGTGATGATCGAAGCGTATTGTGGGTGTATTTTGTTGTTTTTGGGTCGTGGGAAAGTGACACGTGGCGGTTGATTTTGCCGTTGCTTTCTGAATTTGGCGTGTCTTGTACTGCCTCATGTCTTCAGAATCTCCGATTGACGTTCGACAGGAAGTTATTAACTATCCTGTCATAGTAGGAGGTGTGGTGGAGATTGCGGCAAGTTATGGTGTTCAGGCCAAAGTCCAGTTTCGATTGGCACAAATCCAGATGGTTCGCGACTCATCGGTGATTGTGGCATTGGTGGACGTTGCAAATCCTAGTGTGGATCTAGACTCTGCCTTGCTATTCCGGTTGGAGTATGCAGATGTGTTGTTGCCGTTTGCATATCTCTTTTTTCATCCGATTGCGTTGTAAGTGTACTTATTATTTGACTGGTGGATTTGGCTTTGACTTTTTTCCTTTTTTGATAGTTTCTGCTCTATCTGGTCCTATTTTCTAGTTTATGTTATTGGGCGACCTCGAAGGTATGAGATTTGTCAAGTTTGTTGATAATAACTTAGGTTTTAAATATATATATTTTTCAGGAGTGTTCGTATGCGCGATACAGGACGTTGGAGAGAATTTGTCTAGATAAAGTCCTCGCTTTGATAGAAGTCTTGTGATGCGTTTTGGTCAATGTCTGAATCTGAATCCAGACCATCGATATCGGAAAGCGTGAATGTTTCGTGTGTATCGATTTCCATTGGCTTTATTACTCTTGTGGTAACTTGGGTGAATTTTGCTCTGAAATTTTCTATGCTCTTTTCGTTTATTTTTCCGGAGAATATGACTGTCTTGGTACAGTTTAGAATAATGTTGAATATTACCGCTGCATTACACTCTACATGATTTGAGATGAGCGTAATTTGTTCTATGTTGGGAAATTTGAGAACCTTCAGAAGGTACGTGATATTATCGTGATAGTGTAGGACTACTTCCCTTAGAGATTGTATTGTGATGATATCTTTAGCATTGACTGTTAGAGAGGAGGTAAGTAAAAGAATGTCTAAGTTGCATCGTTGGAGTCGATGGCAACTGTAGAATATATGCTTCAAGGCATCGAGTCGAGAAGTATTAAAATTGAGGCTGATTTCTATCAAGTTTTCAAGATTTGTTTTGTGAATGACTGATGTCTTGGAGGTATTTATATGGAGTGATGTAAGATTTGGTGCTTGTAGGGCTCTATTCTTTCCTCTAGGGAGAGTTAGGATATGAAATGGTTTGTTTCCTTCTGAAATTTTAAAGGTGCGGAGTTTGGGAAATATAATTTTGGCTAGCGCGTTAACGTGTTCATCAATGTATGCGTTAGAAACGATGACTGTGAGATCAATGAGGTGTGGGTGATTATCAAGTAGCTGATATAATTTCTTGATGTTGGGGGTTGCGGTTGTGGTGTATGGAAAGAATATACATAATTTGAATGTTTCCGTTTTCGTGCGTCCTAGCCAGTATTTGAGGATTTTGTAGGCTAGATAGGTTTCACCTGAGTGGATAATAAAACCCAGGTTTTTCCATATGTTTGGGTCTGCTAGGGCTATGTTGCGCCAGTGTGAGCAGATCTGTGTTAATGCATTTAGAGTAGTTATCCAGGTGTGGAGACTTGTTTTCTCCAGATTTGTAGGAATAATGTTAGCTAGTATTTTTGCAATCAATTCGTTGGGAATTAAACGATAGGGTGCGAAGAGTGATTTCAGGTTGAAAAGTCTTTCACTGTGTTTAGCGATATGTTGGGAGATTTCTTCTTTTCTTCTTTTAAGTATGGTAATTTCATCGTTGATGTCCATGATGTCTTTGTGGTAGGATTCGATATTGAACTTTGTAATTTTGAGTTGTTTTTTGGCTTCGAGGATGATGTCCTCTGATCCAATTGATAAATTGGTTTGTATGGCATTGTTGATCTTGTGATTCATATTGGCGAGTGGTAGTAGTATATTCTGGAATATTAAGATTTAGATTGTTTTAATAAGCTTTGTAGTTTTTTTGAAAGGAAGGTAGAGAACGATATGTCTTCTCTGACCTACATCGAATATGGATTCGATGAGTCATATCGTTATAATAGTGAGAGTTTTGAATATATATTCTTTCAAGTAAATTATCATCTGTCCCTGTATGTATTTTTTCAACTTTTTTATGTGCGCTGGCATTGTGATCCATCGGAGCGTGATGGGGCGCCTTCATAGATATGCATGATGAAAAGTTGTGGTGAAGTGCTCTTCCCAGAACATTTCTGTCAGGTATATTTTATATACACTAGATCTGCTTTCCATCATATCCTAGATGTGTGCACTCGCATGGGGCCTTACATGTAGGAGTTTTTTAATATGATTGTGATAGCAGATTAGTACTTCTGACTGGAATCATAAAATACATACGACAATCATAGTACCATGATTCTACTGGTGGTATTTCATACTCTTAGATTGTCCTCAAGATATTGGTGCTGTTCCTTCGTTCAGCAGTTTGTTTGTTGCTTTCTTAATGAAATAGGTTATCTAAATTGTGCTTTTTTATGTGAGTGCTATGGTCTACATAAGGTATTTTTATAGGCGTGGTTTTTTGTATGGAATGTTTGTTTCCGAGTTAATGTGTCGCTTTTTGTGGGTATTATTGTTTTGGGTTTCGTGTATTTTGTATATATCTGCCCAGTCCTTTTTGCTGACCCATGGATGGGATGGACTGTTGCGTTTGATTATTTGGTTGTTACGGTTGATATTTTCGTGGCTATCAAGTAGGGATATGAAACCTGCGGGGTTGTGGGGGATTTGTTGGTTTCGAATGAGTGCTTCTAGTAGATGTATGCAGGCAATATTGTCGTTTGCTGCGTCATGCATTGAGAGTGTTTTCTTGATGTTAAATGCCTTGAGAGCATTGGTGAGATTTGAAGGATTGTTTTTCCAGTAGGCTTGACCAATGTCAATTGTGTGTGCCCATCCTGTTTTTTCTTCTGCTTCTAGTAGATGACGTTCGAGAATCGGAATGTCGAAATTGTGTATGTTGAATCCAGCAATTGTTGCTAGTACTGTCTCATCCGCAATGTGTGCTGCGAATTTTTTGAAAAGTGGTGCATCGTCTATATGTTTCTGAGTAATTTTATTGATTTCGAAACTGGGATCATTGGTATTGACTCTATAACCGTTGTATGGTTTGATGTAGGTGGTACATATATCTTGAATTGAGAATGGTGTGTGGGAATTTTCATCTATTTCGATTTTAAGAAGTGAGATTTGAAGGATATTAGCGGTTCTGATATTGAGACCGTCCGTTTCGATATCGAGAAAGACGAGTTTAAATGGAAATTTGAAATGTTTGAAAGTTTTAAATAGTTTAGTTGATAATGCTGTGTCAAGAAGCGTATTTGAGTATTTTGAATGAGACACTTGTTTAGTGATTGGAGATGGTGGGGTGTGAGTTTGTGTGATTCCTTTATATTTACGAGAATCAATGTGGAATTTGTTATTGATAACAAGTTGTAACATTTGTTGTTGTAGATTATTTGTGATTTCGGTAATGTAATGTATAGCATATTCTTGGTCAACCGTTTGGAAGAAATTATTGACTGTGTTGGTTTTCTTTGAATGTATGTATGCATCGGAGTACATTTGTTGGCATGTGTTGGTGATAATTTTTGTTATTTGGCTAAGCATATTTCTTTTTAGCCATAGGTCGAAGTCGGTCATTGTGTTCTAGAGATGAATCTACATAAGTTTTTTGTTTTTGTTTTGTTTGGAGTGAGAATTGTAAGAATTAAAGTAGTAGTTAATTAAATGTTTCTAGAATCCTTTGGTTTTACGGTTTTTTAATATGTGATTGTGAAGTTTAGATGGTAATTTGTAGCATATAGTAATTTTTTGTTGAATAGCTCTTGGCGCAGCTGAAATTTGTTTCATTCTAGAGGTGAAGCGATCTAAAGATTTTCGTAGTTGTTTATGATTGTGTGCGGGTGAGTATAGGATCTTGTATAGAAGTGGAAGTTTGTTTTTAGTTTTGGTTGATTTGAATAAATATTTGAGTCTGTCTTCCCAAAAGACATTTTTAATTGATTGGTGGATTATATCAAGTGGGTAGCCTCGTCTTTGGAGACGTACTTTAAATAATTCCATAATATTGTTGAAGTCTTGCTTTCGTGAGCATGTGCGAGCATATCGGAGTGCTTCTGCTTTAATGAATCCTTTTTTCTGGCTTTCTGTATGATATGAATGGTATGGCAGATATGCATAAATATTAAGTGGTTTTTGAAATACATTTGACTGTATATGATTTTTTGGAGTGATCCATAGCGTGAGATCTAGGAAATTGCAGGTTTGGCTTTGATTTGTCCAGGTGAGTCTAATTTTGGGGTGGATATTGTTGAGTTCAGCTTGTAGTTCTAATATTATTTTATCATTTTGACTTTGAATGATTAGTAGTACGTCGTCAATGTACCTTCGGTATAGTTTTAGATTTCCAGATTTAAGGTATTTGTGAATGGTGGTTCTTTCGAGCATGTACATATATATGTTTGCATATGGCGGTATCATTGGGCTACCCATGGCAGCACCATTTCTTTGTTGAAAAACTCTGTTTTCAAATATAATGAATCCTTGGGTAAGGACAAAATGCATTGCTTTAATAATGAAGTCTATATGTTGAGATGTTTCCCAGTTAATTTCAGTGAGAAATTCTTTAGTAAGTTTGAGTCCTAGTTGTACATCCATATTAGGATATAGTGCTTCCACATCTGCACTATAAATGAATGGTAATAGAGATGATTTCTTAAGTTCTTTTTTGGAATTAATATTATGAATTTCCTTAAGTAGTTCTCTGGAGTCTTTGAGTACCCATTCTAAGTTGGAGATAAGAGGGTTGAGTTGGAAAGCTATCCATTGGGAGAGATGATGGGTGATCCAGGTCATACTTGGTACAATAGGTCTTCCTTTTATTGGATTTTTGTGTATTTTAGCGAGAATATAGAATTTCATAAGTTTATAGTCTTGGGGTTGCATTATCCATTTAGTTTCAGATTCTCCAAGTAGTATTGAGTTTTCTGTTATGAGTTCTTTTAGATTCTCTTTGAGTTCTATTATAGATGTATGACCATTATCAAGTTTCATGAATTTGTCTGTACATTCTATATATGCATCTGATTCTAGATGTTCTAAGCAGGCTAGTCGATACCAGTCTGTAGATACGATAGTGTATCCTAGATTTTTGTCTGCTGTGATGACTAGAATATTAGGACGTTTGAGTAAATTGTTAAGATTTTGGAAGTGGGTAGGTGTCATATTTCTTTTGAAGTTTTTTGTATTGTGTGTAATTTCTCTACGCAATTTTGAAAGTGCAAGTTCGATTTCAGGTGTGCTTCTTTGAGGTATTTTATCAGATGGTCTCCAATAGGCTGGTATTTCTGAATCTTCATCTTTGAAGATGGTTTTCCATCTTATAGTTTTTTCAAAAGCATTACAGGCTTCTTCAATGGTATTGGGTCTAATCTTTGGTATGGGAATAAATTTGATTCCTAGAGCTAAACTTTCTATTTCTTTATGTGGAATATCTATTCCAGAAATATTATGAACTTGGGTTTGAGATACTCCAAGTCTTTTGATATTATCCTTAGCTAGATCATACTCCTGGCATTCAAGTTGGAATTCATGGATTTTATTTTCAAGATCCTTTATACAATTCTTTTTGTATCTAGGTAATCTCCTCACTCTTTTCTCTTTGGGAACCTCCTGAGAGACTTGCCTTGTCTGGTCTCTGGTCCTCTGTTGGGTCTGGGATAAGGAGTGAATCTTTTCTTGGGAGGTGGAGCTTTCTGAGATTTCTGAGGATTCATATAAGTTAGAGTGAGTGTTTGGATAGTGAGTTTGACTGACATTAGCTTCCTCTAGATGAGAGGATTCAGTGCGAGCTTTCTTCCTGAGGGGTCCATTGTTGAACATGTCTTGAGCTGTCTTTTTACCTTGTTCAACCCAGAAGTCTTTCTGGGTTTTCCAGAGGTGAAGGATAGCTTTTTCCTCTTGTCTGATTGATTCAGTGTCTTGAGGTTTAGAGGTGATCTGTTTTTCAACTTCAAACTTCAGGGTTTTCATGAAGTCTTGTAAGACTGATCCTTGAAGAGAAGTGAATTCAGTGAGAGTGACTGATTTCTCTTTTTTGAATTGTATAAGAGCTCTTTTAAAATTATGATTTATTAGTAATAGAATGAAGTTTATTAAAGAGAGCTTCTTACTCTGTAAGTTGAGTTTGATAGACTTTGTGAATTGCATCCCAGCTTTCTTGGAGTCCTGAAAATTCAGGTAGAGCAGTAGGACATTTAAGAGCATCAATGGTTGATGGATAGATGGATTCTTGTAAGTCTTTAGCAAGTTTATCTGCACTGAGGGCTCCTAGAGTGGAGTTCCTAGTGAGATTAATAATTCTTTCTGAGTAGAGAATCAGTATGAGTTTTTTCTAGAATTTTATGTAAATATTTCATACTTTTTGCATGATCAAAGATAGGAACAAGCCATTCTGCAATAGAAGGGGCTTGAGGGGCCTGAGGAGAAATAGATTGATAGAGAGATTCAATGTCTATTTCTTCTTCAGCAGTGGACATGTTGATTTCAGCTGAAGACATATTCTTGATGGTGTTTCTAGGAAGAATATATGAGTGATGTTTCTTAATTCTTTTTAGAGATTTAAGAAGTTTGGTGGAGTAATGGGTGGGTCAAACTAGTGTGAAGGTGGTCCTTAACCATCCAACTCTTTGTAAGACTATCTCTGTCAGGTGAATGGTCTCTTATAGAGATCACATTTGCCTATTCTTTCTTAGCCATGAATCATGAGCTTAAGATAAGACTACAGGTTTATAGAACTCTGTAGGCAGAGATTTGTAGATAACCCTGGGGAGTAGCAACATAAAGGGTGGAAGGAAGAGAGGGAGAGATGATAGAATGAAAGAGAGAGAGAGAGAGAGAGAGAGAGAGAGAGAGGAGAGAAAATAAAGTGATGGCAGGAAGGTCAAAAACATTTCAGAGCAGCTGCATGAAGATGGTTAAGAGTAATAGAATTCCTCAACAAAGTTGGGGAGTTGAGCAGCTGCTTCAATGAAAAGGGGAAGATATAGCCATAGCACAAAAGAATAATAAAGCACAAAAAAAGCTGAATATAGGGAGACTC
>Ga0247729_10000646_pt1 | contig 13849 bp, 10 predicted proteins | sample UWRJL133311R2_FD_180958 | JGI IMG/M metagenome (GOLD analysis project Ga0247729, IMG submission 180958) | Plant litter microbial communities from Arlington Agricultural Research Station in Wisconsin, United States - UWRJ-L133-311R-2 | ecosystem: Environmental > Terrestrial > Plant litter >... | reverse complement strand
CCTCGCCTTCATGGCGCCGCAGGTGGTGGGCGTCGTCTACGGGGAGCGCTGGCTCCCCGCGGCCGCCGCGATCGTGCCGCTCGCCGTCTTCGGGGCGTTCCGGGTGATCTTCGACCTCTCGGCCACCTACCTCATCGCCTGCGGCATGACCCGGCAGGTGGCGGTGGTGCAGGTGCTCTGGCTGGTCGCGCTCGTGCCGGCGATGATCCTCGGCGTGGGGATCGCGGGGCTCGCCGGCGCCGGTTGGGCCCACGTGGCGGTCGCGGTCGTGGTGGTGCTGCCCGCGTACCTGCTGTTCCTGCACAGGGCGCGCGTGCGCATCCGCCTCTTCCTGCGGGCCTGGCTGCTGCCCACCGCCGCCGCGATCCCGCTGGCGGCGGCGCTCTGGCTGATCACCACGCAGGTGGAGTCCGCGCTGCTCGCCCTCACCAGCGCCGCCGCGGCGGCCGTGCTGCTCTACGCGATCCCGATGGCGCGCTGGTGGGTGCGGCGGGTGCGGGCGATCGGCGTCGACGACGACGCGGACGGCGTGCCGGCGGCCGAGTCAGCGGAGGCGGTCACCCCGGGCCTCGGCGCCGGCAGCCTCGGCGCCGGGACCACCCTGCCGGGCGATCCCGCGTAGCCGCACGTGCGCGGCGGCGAGGCCGATCACGAGAAAGTACAGCTGCGCCGACATGGTGAAGGAGAACACGTCGTAGGTGCCCATGAGCACCGTGCCGACGGCGATGGCCGCCGCGATGCCCTGCCCGACGCGCTTCTCCAGGCCGCCGGCGCCGCGGGCGAACATCGTGGTGGCGAAGGCCGTGGCCGAGAGCGCGAGCAGGGCGACGACGCCGAGCACCCCCACCTCGATGGCCGACTGCAGCAGCTGGTTGTCGAGGATGCGGTACTCCGGCAGAAAGGTGCCCACCCCGCGCCCGATCACCGGGCTGAAGGAGACGAACTGCGCGACCAGCTCGTAGCTGCCGATGCGCGACTCCGCGCTCGAGTCGCCGGTGCTGATGCCGCCGAACATGGCGCTCACCGCGCCGCCCATTCCGGGCACCACGAAGTAGACGACGGCGAGCATGCCGACGACGCCCGCGATCGCGAAGGCCCGCACGCGCGCCGGCCAGGTGGGCAGCAGCACGAGCAGCCCGATGCCCAGCCCGAGGATGGTGGCGCGCGAGACGGCGAGCACCGCGGCGAAGGCGATCATCGCGGCGGGCGTCCAGCGCGTGACGGCGGCGCGGGCGGCGTCCCAGATCGCGAGCGTGAGGGCGAGCGGCAGCGTCACCGCGAGCACGTAGCCGTACTCGAGCGGATGGGTCGCCGTTCCGGAGGGCCGCGCGAATCCGGCGCGCGACTGCAGCACCGAGGCGTCGGCCGTGCCGAGCCCCGGGATGCTGATCCAGTCGGTCAGCGGCTGGCGCGTGGCGAACTGCAGCAGGCCGAGCAGCGCGAGCAGGCTGCCGACCACGGCGATGCGGCGGATGAGGGTGACGAGCCGTTCGTAGTTCGGAATGCCGTCGCTGACCAGCAGCACCAGCCCGATCCCGGCGAAGACCCGGATCAGGCCCGTGTCGGCGGGGCTGCTCTCGGTGGAGGGCAGCCCGCGGAACATGGCCCCGATGTAGCTGATCATCACGGCCGCGAGGTAGGCGAGCGCCGCGATGCGCACCGGCGTGAAGGTCTTCCCCTCCGGCGCCGTGCTGCGCTGCAGCTGGTGCCAGCACCACCACAGGCCGCCGAGGATCGCCCAGAGCAGTGCGGGGGAGCCCAGGGAGCCGAGCGCGACGATCGTGCGGTCGGTGGGGATGCCCACGAGCAGAACGAGGAACACGGTGAGGAACGACACCGCGTCGAGCGGTGGGCGTGCAGGCAGCACGGGGCCGTCGAGCGCCCGCTCGCGCACCCGCGTGGTCGCCGTCATGCCGTCAGGTGCTCGGCCGCGACTCGGAGAGCCGCGCCTGCTCGCTCTGCGCCCTCTCGGGGACCCGCGCGGGCGCATCCGCTGGTGTCTCCGTGGGAGTCCCCGCCGGTGTCCCCGCCGGTGTCTCCGTCTGCTCCCCGCGGTCGTCGGCGGCGCGCCGCTTGTAGCGCGGCAGCTTCTCCTTCTGCGAGCGGCGGCGCCGGGCGGACAGGATGAGGCCGTCGATGAGCCCCGTGCCGATGACAGTGAGCACCACGCCGCCGGCCGCGACACCGAGCAGGAGCCGGGTGCGGTCGTTGGTGAGCACTTCGACCCGGTCGTCGACCGAGAGTGTGAGCGAGGTCATCTGCGAACCGTCGGGAACGTCGACGTCGGCCTGCAGCGTGGCCAGGCGCTCCGGGATGACCGCGATCACCTGGTCGAGGATGTCGCGCGCCTCGTCGGCGCTGGCGCCGGTGGCGGTGACGAGCATGATCGGGCCGCTCGCCTCGAGGTCGCGGGCCACGGTGTAGCCGGCGAGGCTGTCGTCGTTGTCGAAGTCGTCGCCGAGGATCTGCTCCGCGACGCTGTCGGAATTGACCGAGCGCACGAGCACCTCGAGCGCCGGCGTGAGACCGCCGAGGTAGAGGAAGCCGTTGCCCTGCTCGGGCACCGTCGTGGCGCCGGGCAGCAGCACGGCGGTCGCCTGGATCTGGTAGCTGGCCGCCGTCGAGGTGAAGGCGAACCAGGTGAGTCCGGCGGTCGCGAGGAGGCCGAAGAGCACCAGGTACCACCGGCGCAGACAACTTCTGAGCAACTGGGAGACGAGCATCGTGCCGCGCCTTTCATGACCGTGCCGCAGGGCACTCGGGAAGGCAATGAGCCTTCAACATATATAAGGAGTGCGTCTCGATAACAGGTATTACATTCCGGGTGTTTTTCTGCTGGAATGGCCGCTCTGTTCAGCAGTTCGAGCGCACGCGGTGCGCGGGGGGTGGCGATCGTGACCGTGCTCGACCTGCTGCGCATCTCCCTGCGGCGGTGGTACATCCTGCTGCTGGGACTCGCCTGCATCGCCGCCACCTGTGTGGTGCTGCAGCGCGAGGAGGGGGTGTACTGGGCGCAGTCGGAGGTGCTCTTCCTCGCGGTCGACGCCGACAACCCCCTGGAGGACCCCACGGAGGGCGTCATCCACTTCGCGTCGGTGGTGCAGGAGTCGGTCGACACCGGTCCCCTCGACCTGAAGCTGTCGTCGCCGAGCGCCACCCTGCACGGCTCCGGCGTTCGCGAGGGCGTCATCTCCACGCTCGCCGATGCGGGCGGGCAGTGGGAGAGCAACTTCAACCGGGCGCTCATCCGGGTGGAGGCCGTGAACTCCTCGCCGGAGCGGGTGCGTTCCGACATCACCCGCGTGGTCGACGACATCACGACAGCCGCCGACCAGCTGCAGTCGGGGGACGCGATCACCGGCAGCGCGCGGGTGCTCGTCGACTCCGGCAGCGGCGAGATCTCGGTGGGCTACATGGGGAGCACCCGCGGCAGCCGCTACCGCGGCTTCGCGCTCGTCACCCTGCTGGGCGGCGGGATCACCCTCGCCGTGGCCGCGGTCGTCGACCGCAGGCTCGCGGCGCGGGCGTCCCGCCGCAGCGGGGCAGCCGCGCGCTAGATCTTCACCCGGTACACGTGGTAGCTGTACTCGGCGTCGAAGCTGTCGCCGAAGGAGCCTCCCGCGGCCGGGAGCGTGCGGTTCTCCCAGAGCACCTCCACCTCGCTCCCGCTCACACCGGTCGGCAGGGTGATGGTGCGCGCGCCCGGCGACGAGGAGCCGTCGACCATGGCGAAGATGTAGGCGTAGCCGTCGTAGGCCTTCACCATCCCGTCGATGCCGGGCCCGAGGTCGAACTCGTACGACTGGGTGTTCAGCACCGGGGCGACGTCGTGGATGCGGTTGTTGACCTCGCCCATCGCCGCCACCTGGCTCGCACCGCAGTGGTTCGGGTTCTTCTGCACCTCGCGGATGATTCCGCCGGAGATGCACGACCCGTTCATGCTCTGGTTGAAGTAGACGATGCCGCGGGCCTCGTTGATGATCGAGTTCATCACCGCCCCCTGCAGCTGGCCGCCGGAGATCGGCGGCTCGGCGACCCGCTCCTGGGTGCCGCCGCCGTTGTAGAGCTCCACGAAGTTCCAGAGCGGCTGCAGCTGGCCGTCCGCCGCGTCGCGGATGCGCAGCGAGTTCATGGCCTTGCCGTAGGTCGACGCGGTGCGGCAGTTCGACTGGTCGACCGCCGTGAGGAAGACGTCGCGGTAGGGCGCCCAGTCGCAGTACGGGATCGTGTAGAAGTAGCGGTCGATCGAGACGACGTCGGTGTACTGGTTCACGTAGCGCTCCGACACCGAGGCCGGGGTGTCCGTGTCGATCACCATGTGGGTGAAGTTGGCGTACTTGAAGCGGCCGTCGTCGCCGAAGTCGTCGACCATCGACTGCAGCCGGGCGAACCCGGTTGCGGAGTCAAAGCGCCCGTCGACTTCGTCGTCGAGGAAGTCGCCCACCCAGTTCACGCTGCTGTCGTCGAAGGTGGAGTTGAGCTGGTTGCCCACCCAGTACATGCCGTTGTCCTCGAAGTTGGAGTACGGCACCCCCTCCCACATCTCCCAGTAGGTGTTGAGGCCGAGCGCGCGGTCGTAGTCGGCGTCGGTCTCCGAGAGGAGGTTGTTGTACGAGGTCGCGATGGGGAAGAACGAGGGGTCGCTCCAGCCGGCCGCCGCGGGCTTCTCGAAGCCGGCGTAGTAGGCCGAGCCGCCCTCCCAGGGGATGCGCGGCAGGTCGAGCGTTGTGGCGTCCGTCGGCACGGACGGCACCGAGGGCTCGGGGGCGGGCGCGGTCGGCGTCGGGGTGGGCACGGGCACCGGGTCGCTGCCCTCGTTCGGCGCCTGGCCGCCCTCGGGCGTGAACAGCACGTCGACGTAGTAGTTGGAGTCGAGGTACGACTGCGTGGGGAAGTCCCCGCCGCCGTAGGTGTACACGCCGCCGGAGGCCGGCACGGTGATCGGCCCGGAGGTCACCGGCTCGGCGAAGGCGCCCTCGTCGGCCGAGTAGCGTCCGTTGGGCGACAGGTACGACGCGGTGTAGTCCGTGCCCGCGGTGATGGCGACGGGCGCGTCGAAGGCGACCGTCTGCCATCCGCTCGCCGTCTCGTCGACGAAGGTCGCCCGCTCGATCAGCGCGCCGTCGGACGACCAGAGGCTGCCCACGTGCGTGCCGGTGTTGCGGGGGCCCTTGTAGAAGCGGATGCCGCCGATCGAGCCGGCGACGGAACTCGAGAAGGTGACGCCCAGCTCCACCGCGCTGACGTCGGTGTCGGAGACGACGGCCGGAACGGAGTCCGGGTCGAAGATCCCGACCGCGGAGGCCGGGGGTGCGGCGAGCTGGCCGACGCCCACGAGGGCGACGGCGGTGAGCCCGGCGACGATCGCGGCCGGGATCCTCCGGCGCGTCCGGCGTCGGCGGCGGGTGGTGGTGGAGGTGGTGATGGTGGGCTCGTCGGGTGAGAGCGAATGCATGTTGGCGTGTCCAAAACTCGGTTTCCCCATTGACGCACGATGGTTCTGTCCCCCGCTGGCGATGACCACCTGAAAGTAACACCCATAGCCAGAACCGTCGAGAAAGGGCCCGTGACAGGCCCCGGGGGTTGCACGAGCCCCGGGGCACCGACTATTGCGAGTTATTGTAGCGTTTTCTCATCCTGTTCTCATAAACGTTCAGCGCTCACAAACCGTCAGAGCGGCGTGACCGCGCGGCTCGAGTCGTCGCGCTCCCACGCGGGCGCTCCCCGGCGGCGGGCGCGCAGCCGGCCCACGATGGCGAGGCCGGCGTAGTCCGCGGCGTCCGCGAGGGTGAGCGGCCCGTGCACGGTCGCCAGCAGCGCGCGCGAGGTCTTCCCGCTCGTGTCGACCGCGGCGGCGTCGGCGGCCGCCTCCCGGTTGCCGCGCTGCTGCCTCGACAGGATGGCGAGCAGCCCGTCGAGCGTGCGGGGGGTGCGCACGCGGGCGGGCTCGGTCTCGACGATCCGCTTCTCCGCGGCGGTGAAGGTGCGGTCGACCAGCAGGTCGTCGGCCATCTGCTCCGGGAAGGTGCCCAGGCGCCGGTGGCCCTCCTCGCTCAGCGCGTACACGCCGGCGCCCCAGAGCGCGGTGTGCGTGGCCGCGATGCGGTTGCGGGCGCGGTAGTACGCGCGCACCGGCGCCGAGGCACCCGTCGTGTCGTAGCGGAACGTCGGACGCGCGGCGAGCACCCCCTCCTCGCGGAGCTCGGCGAACACCGCGCGCACCGCGCCCGGGTGCAGCTCGATGTCGGCGTCGAGGTACAGGCGCGGCCAGGCGGTGGCTGCGGCGTCGCCCGCGTTCAGCCCGGCCGCCTTGGACGCGCGGTCGACCTCGACGACCGTCACCCCGGGCATCCGCCCCGCGACGCCCGCGGTGTCGTCGGTGCAGCCGTTGCAGGCGACCACGATCTCGGTGCCCTCGGCCGCGGCGAGCGGCGCGAGCGCGCGCAGCACCCGCGCGATCACGAGCTCCTCGTTGTGGGCCGGGATCACGATCGACCCGCCCATCCGCTGCCCGGCGGTGGGCAGCGGCCAGCGGGTGGCGCGCGGCAGCCAGCGCCACGACGGCGCATCGAGCAGCGTGCGCAGAATAGCCCGGTGCTCGCGGTCGTAGCTGCGCATCGCCTCGTGCAGGATCACCGCGGAGCGCACCGCCGCCGCGTACGCCGGGGAGCGGTGCTTGCGGGCGTAGCGCACCCGGTTCACCGCCATCAGCGTGGCCAGCTGCGTCGACGATCCCGAGCCGCCGCGGTCGTGGTGCACCGTGGCGCGCGGCTCGTACCAGGCCGTGTAGCCGAGGGCGCGCATCCGCGCGAAGAAGTCGGTCTCCTCCGAGTAGAGGAAGAAGCGCGGGTCCCAGCTGCCCACCTCGCGGGCCACGTCGGCGTGCACGAGGATCGCGGCGCCCGTGGCCCAGTCGATGCGGTGCGGGTGGCGGTAGCTCTCCTCGTTCGTGTCGATCTCGCTCGTGGCGGTGGGCCGGGCGGCGGCGTGGCTGCCGAGCAGCGCGTCGCCCACCGTGCGCAGCACCGTCGGCTCGCGCCGGATCGAGGGGTAGACCGAGCCGTCGGGCGCCAGGATGCCGGGCACCACCGCGCCGGCCCGCGACTCGCGCAGCCGCGTGTACAGGTGGGTGAGCGCCCCGCGCTCCACGTCGAGGTCGGGGTTGAGAACGAGAACGCCCGCCGCGTCGCCCACGTGCTGCATGGCGAGGTTGATGCCGGCCGCGTAGCCGCGGTTGCCCCCGGCGTCGACGACCACCACCCCGGGCCGCCCGGCGAGCAGGGCGAGGGTGTCGTCGGTGGAGCCGTTGTCGGTGACGACCACGCGCAGCCGCAGGTCGGCGCTCTCGGCGGCGAGGCTCTCGAACAGCGGGGCCAGGTGGTCGGCGTTGTTGAAGGTGACCACGACCACCGCGATGTCGGCGGGCTCGCCCGGTCCGACGAAGCCCGCGGCGGACGGAGGTGTCTGCTCGGGAAGCTCGGGCGCCGGCCGGGTGGCCGGCGGATCGTCGCCGCTCCGGCGCACCTCCCGGTAGGCGGGCGGTCCGTCGACGAGATAGCGGATGGCGAGCCTGCGCGGCTCACGCGCCAAGCGCCAGCCCCACTCCATCCCCGCCCTCGCCACCCACTCGGGCGAGCGGGCGACGCGTCCGGCGAGGAAGTCGATCGCGGCACCGAAGGCGAGCAGCACCCGGGCTCCCGAGGCCGCACCGTAGCGCGCGATCCAGAGCTCCTGGCGCGGCTTGCCGAGCGCCACGATGAGGATCCCCACCCCGGCGGCGGCCACGTCGGCCGCCAACGCCAGCGACGCCGAGGGCTCCTCGATCTCGTCGCGGGTCGGCGACCAGTAGCCGGCGACGCGCAGCCGCGGGTGGTCCCGCCGCAGCGTCGTCGACAGCGCCTCGTGGGTCGCCGGCGTGCCGCCGAGGAACCCGATGCTCACGCCGTCGCGCTCCGCGTTCGTCAGCACGTCGCCGATGAGGTCGCTGCCGGCCAGGCGCGGCCAGGAGCGCCCCGTCATCCGCTCCGCCTGCGCCACGATGGGCGCACCGTCGACGAGGAAGAGCCAGTCGACGCCGCCCGGCTGGTCGAGGGTTCCCGCCCAGCGCGAGCCCCGGCCGAAGTGGTGCACGTGGTCGAGGTTCACCGAGCCGACGGCCAGCGGCGCGTCGGCGTCGGCCAGCGACCGCTCCCGGATGTCGCTCAGCGCACCCTCGGTGTCGCGCAGGTCGACCCGGCAGCCGCCGATGTACAGCACCCGCTCGTCGGAGGCGCCGGTGATGCCGGCCGCCTCGACCGCGGTCATTCGCGCACCACCGAGGGGGAGGAGGCGTGCTCGATGAGGAGCGCGGGCTCGCCGCCGCCGTCGGCGGCGATGGACCAGACGTCGCTGTCTCCCACCCCGTCCGTGCGCGGGACCGCGTAGAGCAGGGTCTCGTCGTCGAGCCACTCCACCTGGTCGTCGATGTTCCTCGAGTCGGTCATCATTGTCTCCTCCATGGTTGTCAGGTCGAGTACGGCGACGGCCCAGTGCACGGATCCGGTCGTCGAGACGTTCTTCTTGTAGGCGATGCGGGAGCCGTCGGGCGAGAGCGAGGGGCACTCGGCGCCGCGGCGCACGCCGGTGAGGGTGCGGTCGGCGAGGTCGCCGCGCACCAGCCAGGTGGCGCCGCCCGTGGCGCCGGTGGCGTAGAAGGTGTTGTCGTCGTCGGCGAAGGTGACGCCCCAGAAGTTGCGGTCGACGGCGGTGTTGCGCTCGCCGTCGAGCAGCAGGGTGAAGTCCTCGAGGTTGCCGTGGTCGACGCCGTCGCTGTCGACGATGCGGGTGGCGGTGGAGAAGCCGATGGTCGCGTAGGACTCCCCGGTGACGAAGGAGGTGAAGCCCACGAGGCTGCCGTCGGACGACACCCGAGCGCGGCTGGGGATGCCGGGCAGCGCCCAGGCCTCGGTGGTGGTGCCGGCGTCGTCGAGCAGGTTCGCCGAGAAGGTGGTGAGGATCCCGCGGTCGGTGCGCAGGCACACCGTGGTGGCCGCCTCGGAGTAGACGCGGTCGCAGGCCGTGCCGCTCACCAGCCGGCCCGCGCCGGGGGCCCGGGCCGGGACGCTCGCGACCAGCCCGTAGTCGGCGTCGGGCGTGGTGGAGCGGAAGACGATGCGCTCGCCCCCGGCGTGTGTGCCGAGGGCGGCGGACCGGGCGCCCGTCGAGGCGGCCTGCCGCGACTGGTAGCCGAGGATCGCGGAGACGCAGTAGGCGGCGGCACCCCCGAGCAGCAGCACGCTCAGCCCGACCGCGATCGTCGTACGCGCGCGGGCGTTCACGCCGCCACCCCCGTGCGCTCGGCGACGGACAGCGGGCGCAGCACCAGGAGCAGCAGCGGGATCGCGATCGCCAGCGCCGCGGCGACGATCAGCACGGCGGCCTCGCGTCCGGCCGCGAACCAGAGCACCCCGAATCCGGTGGCGCCGAGCAGGCGGCCGATCGCCACCACGGTCTGGGCCGCGGCGATGCCGCTCGCGGTGGAATCGCGGGGCGCGAACTGTGCTGCCAACGCGGCGAGCACCCCATCCGTCGCCGCGTAGAACACGCCGAGCAGCACGAGGCAGGCGACGGTGACCACGGCGCCGCCCACGGGCAGCGCCGCGCAGGCGTAGGCCGCGAGCAGCGCGCCGTGGCCGAGCACGAAGACGCGCGCGCGGCCGAAGCGGTCGGCGAGGCGGCCGAGCGGGATCGCGAAGAGGAAGAACGCCACGTTCGTGCCCACGTAGAGCAGCGGGAACCAGAGCGCCGCGAAGGGGCTGCGCGCCTGCAGCACGAGGTAGATGAAGCCGTCGCCCACGGTGAGCAGCGCCAGCACGCCGGCGGCGAGCACGATGCGGCGCAGCTGCGGCTGGAACAGGCCGCGCCAGCGGAAGGGCACCGGCACCTCGCCGAGCATCGCGCGCTCGCGGCGCGGCCGTCGGCCGGGAACCAGCAGGCCGAGCAGGCAGACGCCGAGCACCGCGCAGGCGAGCGACACGATGAAGACCAGCTGGTAGCCGGTGGGCACGAAGAAGAGGATGAGGAACGCGATCAGCGGTCCGAGCGCGGCCCCGACCGTGTCGAGCATGCGGTGCACGCCGAAGGAGCGGCCGAGGGTGCCGGAATCGCTGTTCACGGTGATGAGGGCGTCGCGCGGGGCGGTGCGCACGCCCTTGCCCAGTCGGTCGACCGTGATCACCGCGGCGACCGCCGCGAATCCGCTCGCGACAAGCAGGGCCACCTTCGCCAGCGCGGAGACCGCGTAGCCGCCGAACGCCACCCACTTGGGGTGGTCGGCCCGGTCGGAGGCCCAGCCGCCGCCGATGCGCACGACCGCGCTCACCCCCTGGTAGATGCCGTCGATGAAGCCGTAGGCGATCGTCGACAGCCCGAGGGCGCTCGTGACGTAGAGCGGCAGGATCGACGCGACCGACTCCGACGAGATGTCGGTGAGCAGGCTCACCACCCCGAGGGTCACCACGACCGACGAGACCTTTCCCGCCCTGCGGCCCGCGGAGGGCTCGCGCCGCACGCGGTCGGTGAAGGAGATGTACACGGTGTCCTAGGCGGCGCGCAGCACACCGAAGAGGCTGTACCGCGAGCCCGTCTTCGTGGCGGTGACCGTGAGGGTCACGCTGTCCGTGCCGCGCACGAAGGAGAGCGAACGGGTGTCGGGCGCGGCGGAGTTCTCGGTGGCCGGCAGGCCGGCCTTGGCGAAGAGCTTCTCGTAGTACGCCACGACCTGCGCGGGCGTCGAGGTCGTCTCCGCGTCGAGCGCCGCCTGCAGCGTCTTGTTGCTCACCGACACCGACGACGTGACCACCTTCGAGCCGATCGCCAGCGGGACGGCGGCCGGGAAGCCCTTCACAAGCGCCCCGCGCGCGCTCGCCGAAGCGGGGAGGGTGCCGGTGAGCAGCCGCTTCACCGGCTTGAGCGGCAGCACGTCGGGCGTGGGCTTCGCCTGCGGGTTGGGCACCTCGCTCGTGGTGCGCGGGGGGAGCGTCGCCTGCGCCGGGCTCGGCACGGGCGCTGCCGCGAACGACACCGCGACTCCCGTGACGGTGAGCGCCACGGCGAGGCCGAGGATCGCGACGATGCCGCGCCGGGCGCGGCGGGACTGGACCGGTTGCTGTGTGGCGTTCATAGCGGTGCAAGTACTCCTTCGTGTTCTCGGTACTCCTCGCCGGTGGACGGGCTCACGAACATCCCGTTGCCGGCGTCGCTCAGCGGCTGGCCGTCGCGTCCGACCCATCCGGTGCGGCGGGCGGGCGAGCCGACGACCATCGCGTAGTCGGGCACGTTCCTGGTGACGATCGCCCCGGCCGCCACGAGGGCCCAGCGCCCGATGGTGATCGGGGCGACGCACACGGCACGGGCGCCGATCGAGGCGCCCGTGCGCACGGTCACCCCCACCGCCGTCCAGTCGTCGTTGGTCTTCACCCGGCCGTCGGGAGTGGTGGCGCGGGGGTAGCTGTCGTTGGTGAAGACCACCCCGGGTCCCACGAACACGCCGTCCTCGAGCAGGGCGGGCTCGTAGACCAGCGCGTAGTTCTGCACCTTGCAGTTGCGGCCGATGATCACGCCCGGTCCGATGTAGGCGCCGCGCCCGATGCTGCATCCGCTCCCGATCTGCACGTACTCCCGGATCTGCGCGAGGTGCCAGATGTGGCTGCCCGGGCCCACCTTCGAGCGGTCGTCGACGTCGGCGGTCACCGAGATGTGCGCGGGGGTGTGCAGAACGTCCTGCGGGTCGCCCATCAGTAGGCCCCCACCGGCTGGGCCACGACTTTGAAGGTGCGCCAGAGGATGATCAGGTCGCCGAGCAGCGACCAGTTCTCCACGTAGTAGAGGTCGAGCCGCACGCTCTCCTCCCAGCTGAGGTTCGAGCGGCCGTTCACCTGCCACATGCCGGTGAGCCCCGGCTTGATGTAGAGGCGGCGGTGCACGTGGTCCTCGTAGGTGCTCACCTCGCCGGGGAGCGGCGGGCGCGGGCCCACCAGGCTCATGTCGCCGGTGAGAACGTTCCAGAACTGGGGCAGCTCGTCGAGGGAGTATTTGCGCAGGACTCGGCCGAGCCGGGTGACCCGCGGGTCGTCCTTCATCTTGAAGAGGGCGCCGCTGCCCTCGTTCTTGGAGATCAGCGCGGCGAGCTGCTCGGGCGCCGCGGAGTTCATGGAGCGGAACTTCACGATGCGGAAGGTGCGCCCGCCGCGCCCCACCCGCTCCTGGGCGAACAGCGAGGGCCCCTCGCTGTCGAGGCGGATGAGCACGGCGATCACCGCGAACACCGGCGCGAGCACGAGCAGCGCGAAGCCGGCCAGGGTGATGTCCATGGCGCGCTTGGCCACGTGCTTCGCGCCGTCGAACTGCGGGATCTCCACGTGGATGAGGGGCAGCCCGTCGACCGGACGGAAATGGATCCGCGGCCCCGCGACATTGGCGAGGCTCGTCGCGAGAATCAGCTCGGCGCATCCGCCCTCGAGACGCCACGCCAGGTCGTGGATGAAGTCGCTGCTGTGATCGGGGTTGCCGGCCACGACCACCCCGTCGACGCCGAGGGTGCGCGAGAACTCGGCGACCCGGTCGAGGTCGCTGAGCACCATGAGGTCGCCGAGTGAGGAGGTCGCCGCCTCCGCATCGTGCTCGCCGACCACGGCCGCGACCACGGTGTACGCGGCCCCCGAGTTGGCGCGGATCTGGCGCACGACCTTCTCCACGTCCTTGCGGCGGCCGACCACGATCACGCGGGAGAGGAAGTGGCCGTAGGCGCGCTGTGTGGTGAGCCACTGCCGCCAGAGCCAGCGGCTCAGCAGCAGCAGGAACAGCCCGATCGGCAGCGCCACGGTGAAGAACCACCGCGCGGTGTCGGCCTGGAACACCAGGAAGGCGATGGCCAGCAGCCCGAAGGTGGTGGTCGTGGCGTGCGCCACCCGGCGGTACTCGCCGAAGCCGACGCCGATCACCCGCGGATCCCGGCTGCGGAAGGCCCACAGGCTCGCGCTCCACACCGCGACCACGAGCAGCGACATCGCCGCGAAGCGGGCGGCGACCGGGCCGGTCTGCGCAGCGGCCTCGACGGCGCCGAAGCGCACGATGAACGCGGCGGCCACGGCCAGCACGATGATCGACGCGTCGCTGAGGCGCAGTTTGGCGCGATAGCCGCTGGCCCATGAGGCGCCCGAGACGGGCGTCGCGGTCGGGTCGGCCGTCGCCCGGCGTGCGGGGCCGCGGGTGACGGAGTCCCTCCGGGGATGCGGAGGGGTGACTCGTCGTGAACGGCCTCGGGTGACCGCGAATTCAACCATCTGGGATCCTGCAATTCCTGGAAACAGGGACAACTCAGAGCGCCGTGGGTCGCGGCGCCTTCGTACGGGCGGGGACGACGGCCGCGATCGGGAAATCTCGGGTGAAGCAGTAGCCGTCGACAATTCGGGTAGCGTGACCCCCACATAGGGGGCCGACGAACCCGAGATTATTGGGGGGCCTCCGGGGGTCAATATCCCCCCTTTGGGGGGCATCCGCTCTCGACCGTCCTGTGCATAGTGGCAAAGCGCCCGCGGCGCCAGTTCGGGGCGGTCACGGGGTCGCCATGGCTCCGGTGGCGATCAGTCTGTACCGTCGAGCGCATGACTTTCAACGACAACGCGCGGATCGACTCGAGCAAGGTGCGGCGGCGCGGCCGCACCACGGCGATCGCCGGCGGCGGCGGGCTCGTCGGGGTGGTGGCGATCTTCCTGATCAGCCAGTTCCTCGGCGTCGATCTCAGCGGCCTGGTGGGCGGCGGGGCGCAGACCGGCACGGACGAGGCGATCATCGGGTGCGACACCGGGGC
>Ga0247729_10000645_pt1 | contig 13917 bp, 10 predicted proteins | sample UWRJL133311R2_FD_180958 | JGI IMG/M metagenome (GOLD analysis project Ga0247729, IMG submission 180958) | Plant litter microbial communities from Arlington Agricultural Research Station in Wisconsin, United States - UWRJ-L133-311R-2 | ecosystem: Environmental > Terrestrial > Plant litter >... | reverse complement strand
CGCCGGCCTGGTTGCTGTTGCTTTCGGCGGGGAAGAACTTGGAGGCGTTGGCAGCCGTGGAGCCGGAAGGCGGCGTAGCCGGGGTACCGGCACCGTACACGGCGGCGGCGGCAGCGGGTACTACTTCCCCGTCCGTAATCCAGCTCTTGGGAAGCGTAGCACTCGAGGCAACTGCCGGGCCGCCCCGGCGCATGGTGCGCAGGTGGGAGGCGTGGCGAGCTTCCACCGAGTGAATGTTCAATGCGGCCGTCAGCACGGCTTTATTGGCCATCAGAGCCGGGGCACCGCCTTTGTAGGCCCGCACGCCGGTATCCTCGAAGGCCTGGGCCAGCGTCAGGAAGGTGGCGTAGTCGCTGAAGACGGTGGGGAAGATGGCCGCGCGCTTACCGCCCTGGGAGCCGGTGTAATCGAAAGCGGCATCGGTCAGGGCCGGAATAGCCTGTGCGCCGAGCGTATCCCGTAGCACCTTTACGTGGTTGGTTTCGTCGCGGGCAATCAGCGTGATGGCGTCACGGCCGGCACCAGTGGGAATAAGGCCGGTCGTAGCCAAGCCTTTGTTGTAGAAGAACGACTCCAGATACTCCAGCTTCAGCGCAAAGTTGAGAACGTCGGCAATGCCCGAAGGCAGGGAGCCCGTCTGGCCGTAGGCCTTAGTGAAGATCGAGGAAACCAGGCCGGGCAGGGCAGCCGAAGCCAGCACTTTGCCGGCCGAGCCGAAGTATTTGAATACGCGGCGGCGCGGGTCGAGACGGTCGTAGATTTCTGGGTCTACTTTCTCGATATCAGAAATTATTTTTAACAGATCCATGGGGAAGGCTGATTTGAAGTGGGGAGAAATACCGGACGGGCCGATTACTTGATGTTGGAAACGTTCAGTTTCGAGCCATCCTTCAGGTACAGGTTGGCAGCGTTGGCTACGTCAACGGGAGCTTTGGAAATCTCCAGACCCGTGGTAGCACTTACCACCGTAGCATCAACGAACGAGCCATTGAGAATCAAATCCCGGATCAGGGCCGCGTGACGGGCCTCCACCGATACAATTTTACCGGCCAGGGTCAGGTAGTCGGGGCTGGTGATAAACTGGCCCGCGCCGTTGTAGGCCGATACGCCCAAGTCCTCAAACGTTTTGGCAGCCGTCAGCACGGCCGTCCGGTCGTTGATGTTAACGGCCGAAAAGTCAACCTCCAGCGCCTTGATGGCACTGCCGGCCAGGGCCGCCTTGAAAAACTCGCGGTGAATTACTTCGTGGGCGGCAATATCGTCGAAAATGGCTTTTTCAGCCGCTGCGGCTCCCGTGTAGTAGGAACCAGTTTTGACGTACGCATAGAAAGCAGCTTCCAGCTGTTCCAGGGCGTAGGCGTAGTTCAGCACGCCGGTATCGCCGGAGCCCACGTCCACCGTATTCGGTGAGCTGGAGCCCGTGTTGTCATCGTCGCTGCAGCTCGAGAGCAGCAGAGCCGTGGCCCCAGCCGTAGCGCCGGCATACATGAAGAAGGAGCGCCGTTTGATCGGAACGTAGAGTGGCTTAGCGAATTCCGCTTCGTCCCCGCTGGAGTTGAGGAGTTTGGACATGGGAAGGAATGATTAGGGTGAGAAGAAAGGGCAAAATCCTCCTGATACGACCAATAACGGTCGTTTAACGGATAGAAATCAGAAGCTGGAGGGTATTTGAAAGGCATTTACGGGTGAGCTTGAAAAACGGATTGACAAGCCGCCTGATTTTTTGTATCAACAACGTGCTTTGGAAGCCGCAGCTGTGGCAAAAAAACGCTATTGCATTGGCCCGGTAGCCTTTTGCGTAGCTTTGGACTCTTTCTGGAATGCCCAAAATGATTGTTCTGCTCCGCTATATCTGCTTCCTGCTTTGGCTGCTGGTTGTGGCCGCCCCGCTCCGGGCCCAGGCTCCGGCTGCCGAGGCCGACCTCGTGCTGGGCCGCGCCGCGCTGTCTATTAATGAGTATTACACCATCAGCTTCCGGCTGCGCGGGGCGCCGCTGGAAAAGTACTCGGCCTTTCCCGACCTGGAGGGCTTCAAGAAAAGCGGTAAGTCGAGCACGACTACTACGCGTATCACGGGCGGAAAAACCTCTACCGAGCTGACCATCACGCAGCGCTACGCGGCCTACGCGGAGGGCGACTACGTCATCAAGCCCTTCGTAATGACCATCAACGGGCTGAGTGTGCGCTCGGCGGGCGGGGCGGTGAAAATCGGGCCGCAGCCGGCCACGCCGCCCGCGGCTCCCGGGCCCCTGCAGGGTATTGGGCTGCTGGATCAACTCTTTGGCAAGCCCAAGCCCCAGGAATACGTAGAGCTGCAGGACCAGGCGTTCTTGGCGTTGGTACCCGACAAAACCAGCGTGTTCGTGGGCGAGGGCGTGCATATCGGGCTGTATTTTTACCTCACGCCCGCCGACCAGGGCCTGCTAAACTTCTACGACCTGACCCGGCAGCTGCCCGAAATTCTGAAGCAGCTGCGGCAGCCGACAGTGTGGGAAGAGCCCTTCAACGAGCAGGAGATACTGCCCGAAACCGTCGTGGCCGGTGGCAAGCCCTACCTGCGCTACCGGCTCTACGAGGCCGAATTGTATCCGCTGAACGCGCAGCCGCTTACGTTTCCAGCCGTGACCCTGCAGATGATTAAGTACCGGGTGGCCAAAAAGCCCGCCGACGGCCTCGACAACCGCCTGCAGGGCTACAAAACCTACCTGAGCCAGCCGCGCACCATCAGCGTGAAGCCGCTGCCACCCCACCCGCTCCGCGACCAGGTGCCCGTGGGCGACTACCGGCTGCGCGAATCCATTGACCGCACCACGTTCCGCACTGGCGCCGCATTTCGCTACGGCTTCGTCGTGGCTGGGGAGGGCAACCTGGCGGCGCTGGCGGCCCCGGTGGTACCGGCCTCGCCCCGCCTGGAAGTGTACGGCCCCGAGGTGGAGCAGAACCTGACCCGGCAGGGCGGCCGGGTGGGGGGCAGCAAGCAGTTCAGCTACCGGTTGGTGGCGCGCCAGCCCGGCGTGCTGCCTCTGGACACGCTGTTTGCGCTGGTGGTCTTCAACCCCACCACGGCCCGCTACGACACGCTGCGCGCCGAGCTGCACCCGCGGGTGGAGGGCGCCGCCCAACTGGTTTCCGCCTTCGACTCTTTGCCCGGCGACACCTTTTATAGGGAGGTGCTGAATTCGGCCGACAACACGCTGCACCCGCTGGACGAGTACAAGGACGTGCGCCGCTACGCCAACCTGATCCTGGCCGGGCTGCTGGTCGTGGCGGCCTTCGGGTGGTGGCGGGGCCGGCGGTAGGTGAGGGAGGGAATTGGTGATTTAGTGAGTTCTTTGCGGCCGGGAACGGGTGAGCAGGCTGTTCACCCATTTCCTCATTCCTTCATTCACGCCCCGCACTCCATGAGTAATTCCTTCGGCTCCGTATTTCGCATTACCACCTTTGGCGAGTCGCACGGGGTGGGCATCGGGGTGATTATCGACGGCTGCCCGGCGGGCGTGGCCATCGAAGCGGCCGAAATTCAGGCGGCCCTGGACCGCCGCCGGCCCGGGCAGAGCGACCTGACCACGCCGCGCAAGGAAGCCGACCAGGTGGAGGTGCTGTCGGGCCTGTTCGGGGGCTTTACCACCGGCACGCCCATCGGCCTGCTGATCCGCAACCAGGACCAGGCCAGCCACGACTACTCCCACATTGAGCACGCCTACCGCCCCTCGCACGCCGATTACACCTACGACCAGAAGTACGGCCGGCGCGACTACCGGGGCGGGGGCCGCAGCTCGGCCCGCGAAACGGCAGCCCGCGTGGCGGCCGGAGCCGTGGCCGCCGCCTTTTTGCGCACGGCCGGCATCCGCGCGCTGAGCTACGTCTCACAGGTGGGGGCGGTGGCCGTGCCCGGGGGCTACGAGCAGCTCGACCTGAGCTTGATTGACTCGAACGCCGTGCGCTGCCCGCATCCCGAAACCGCCGAGCGGATGGCGGCCCTCATCCGCCAGACCCGCGACCGGCACGACACGGTGGGCGGCATCGTGACGGGTGTGGCGCTGGGCGTACCCGCCGGGCTGGGCGAGCCGGTGTTCGACAAGCTCCACGCCGAGCTGGGCAAGGCCATGTTGAGCATCAACGCCGTGAAGGCCTTCGAGTACGGCTCGGGCTTTGCCGGCACCATGCTGTTCGGCTCGGAGCACAACGACGCCTTCTACACCGACGAGTCCGGGTCGGTGCGCACCCGCACCAACCACTCGGGTGGTATCCAGGGCGGCATCTCCAACGGCCAGGACATCTACTTCCGCGTCGCCTTCAAGCCCGTGGCCACCATTCTGCAGCCCCAGGCCACCATCAACGACCAGGGCGAGGAAATCATGCTGGCCGGCAAGGGCCGCCACGACCCCTGCGTGCTGCCCCGGGCCGTGCCCATCGTCGATGCCATGACCAGCCTCGTGCTGGCCGACATGCTGTTGCGCGCCCGCGCCAACAAGGCCTAGCCGCCCCGTGGGCCCGACTCAGGAAGCTTGGCGAGCAAAGTCTGCCCAGAAACCAGAAAAGCTCAGGCCGCCCAGCCGGCTACTGCACCGGCGGGGCCGGCATGATCCAGGAGTATAGAGCCAGGGAGCGGGGCTGGGCGGCCAGGTCCACGTCGGGGCGCACGAGCGGCTGCATGGGGCGGCGGTTAAGAATCAGGTAGGAGTCGGCGAAGACCTGGACGGGGCCGAGGCCGCGCCGGGCGTAGTCGGCGGCCAGGAAATGGGCAAACTGCAAAATCAGGTCGGGCTGGTCGGCCAGCTTCTGGGTTTGGCGGCGCGTGAGGTAGGCCTCGGGCCGCACGGTTTCGGTGGCGCCCGAAGGACGCACTACCCGGAAGCTGATGGTACCCGCTTTGGCCCGCAGCATCATGTGCCAGGAGAAGTGGTGGCCTTCCTCGGTCCAGTGCACGTCGCCGGGGTACAGGAAGTGTCGCAGGGGCACCAGCAGCTGCACCAGCGCATACACGCTCAGCCCCACCAACAGGGCTTTCACTCGGCCGGCCGGCGCTATGGCGGACATATCGGGCACGCCAAGCACTTCCGGGCGCAGCCACTGCCGCAGGCCGGGCACGCGGCGGGGCCAGCCGGGCGGGAAAAACACGCAGGCCGTCATCAGGATGGAAAACCACGGGAAGGTGCCCAGCCCGAAGATGATGACATTGGAAAGGTGGAAGAACACGGCTACCCCGAACACCCAGGGCCGGCTGCGCCGCCACAGCAGGCCCGGCACCACCAGCAGATCGAAAGCCAAGCCGGCATAGCTCATCAGCCAGGGCGTCCAGGCGTGGCCCAGCAGGCCGCCCACCACGGGGTAGCCGGCTTTGGCAGTCAGCCACATGGTGAGGGGGCGAGCCATCAGCCAATCCGGGTTCAGCTTGGCCAGGCCGGCGTAGAAGTACACCACGCTGAGTTGAAACAGCAGCACCAACCGCGTCCAGGCCGGCACGGTGGCGGCGGGAACCACGCGGCCGGCGCGGGCATCAGCGGAGGCGGCGCGGTGGGCCGGCAGCACCGTCAGCCAAGCCGCCACGAGGCAGTAGAGGTAGAAGTGGTTGATAAAGCGGGTTTCCTCGGCCAGAAACAGCAGCGTGTAGCACAGCGTGAGCAGGGCTGCCGCGGGCCGGTAGCGCCAGCCGGCCGCCACGGCCCCGCCTGCCACCACGGCCCCCAGGTGCAGCCCGATCATCACGGCCGGGGGCCAGGCCGGCAGCCAGGCGGTGAGCAGGTAGGAGAAGTGCACCTGGGGCTCGGTGTACTCGCGCCAGTAGCCCAAGGCCAGGCTGCCGGCCATTTCCAGCGCCAGCAGCGTCCCGGCCCCCACCCGAAACACGACGAGCCAGGCAATGTCAATGGGGCGAAACAGTAGTTTAGTAAGGCGTGCAAGCATGGACAGTAGTACGATGGGTAGTGGCGGTTGGGTGCCAACGCGGAATAGGGTAGGGTCCGCACCGGAAAGATCCGGGCGGATGCAGTGAGCATAGCCGTTTCCTTATTCCTTGCGTACCTTCGCAACATAAACTGTACGGCACGGTTTTACCGCCGATAGTGTTACCTTTTGGTCGGCGCCCCGCGCTTTTCTCCTTCGTCTCCAAGTCCTTCAAACATGGCTGATACCCTCACCGCCCCCGCCGCTCCGGTTTCCATTTACGCCGAAGCCAGCCCCAACCCCGAATCCATGAAGTTCGTGCTCAACTCGACGCTGCTCAGCGACGGGGTAAGCGTGGACTATCCGAACCTCGAAGCCGCCGGCAACTCGCCGCTGGCCCAGGAGCTATTCAACTTCGACTACGTCGGCCGCGTGTTCATTGCCGCCAACTTCGTCACCATCACCAAGAATTCTGACCTTACCTGGACGCACCTCATTCCCGAGCTGCGCACCTTCCTGAAGTCGTACATCGAGGCCAACGGCCCCGTGTTTACCGTAGACCCCGCCGCTGAGCAGAAGGCCGCCCAGCAGGCCGCCGCCACCGGCGACAATTCGGAGCAGGACCAGCAGATCAGCCAGAAGGTCATCGACCTGCTCGACAACTACGTGCGCCCCGCCGTGGAGCAGGATGGCGGCAACATCACCTTCCGCTCGTACAAGGCCGGCGTCGTGACCGTGAACCTGCAAGGTTCGTGCTCCGGCTGCCCCTCGGCCACCGTCACGCTCAAGTCGGGCATCGAAAACCTGCTCAAGCGCATGGTGCCGGAAGTAACCGAAGTAGTTGCCGAAGGCATCACGGTATAAGTTGCCTTTAGCGTCAAGAATGCAAAAGCCCGGCTCGTGAGAGCCGGGCTTTTTTGTTGCACTGTGATTTATAAGTAGGCCGTCATGCTTCGACAAGCTCGGCATGACGGCCTATTGTCTCTTCCACCAGCTAACCAGCTGCTACCTTCTGTCCTTCACCGTAAACGCCCGGCTGACGTTGAAGCCGAAGTAGATGTCGCCGTCGAAGAAGTTGCCGCGGGTCTGGGGCACGAAGAACTTCTCGATCATGCCCTGGGCGTTGGTAAAGTGCAGCTGGAAGACGTGCCCGCCGGTTTCGATGTCGACGCCTACACCCAGGGCGTTGCGAAAGGCGTCGGCAGTGGCGCCGGGCAGCACGTAGAAATAGTCGCCGGTGAGGGCCAGGCGCTTGGTGAGCTTCTGCCGGAAGGCCGCGCCCAGGGCGTACACGTCGTTCTGGTCGCGGCGCTTGTCCACGAAATTGCGGTGCAGGACGGTGGGCATGAGCTGCACCGAGAGCCTGGAGCTGAACTTGCGGGCCACGAGGGCCTGGTAGGTGTAGGTGAGGCGGCTGGCCACGTCCCGCTCCGGGGTGCCGAACTTGAGCGTGGTCAGGGCCGAGCTGCCCAGCAGCGTGACGGACACCGGCATGGCGCGGGCGCCCGCGCTCTGCCGCAGGGCGCGGTACTTTACGAAGCCGTCGAAGGTTTTCTCGTCGGAGCTGCGGCCCAGGCCCAGGGCCAGCCGGTCGGTGAGACCGTACTCGAAGCTCAGGCGCAGCACGGCGTTATCGAGGCCGAAGAAGTTGTAAGCCCCGCTGTTGAGCGTGCCGAAGCGGTGCTGAATCAGAAACAGCAGCGTGCCCTGCCCCGGCGTCTCCACCGACTGCGAATTGATGATGTGGGTGCCCTTGAAGGTGGCCAGGGTGATGTCGCGGGCGGGCTGCAGGCTGTCAGGGCGCTGGGCTTCGAGCTCCTTGAGCAAATCGTCCTGGGCGTGGGCCAGGCGGCCGAGGCTGAGCAGCAAGGCGAGCAGCAGCGCGGCGCGGCGGGGTAAGGCTAGGTTCATACGAGGCTATTTGGTGGCTTGGGCCTGGGCCACCGCGTCGCAGGTCAGCGCCACGGTCACGGCCACGGTTTTGGCAATATTCTCCCGGACCAGGGCCGGAATTTCGATGTTGTAGTCGGCTGGGGCCACCGTGAATTTCGACTTCACCAGCAGCTGGTTGTTTTTCACTTCGAGCGTGCCGGGTACCTTCACGTGGCGCTTCACCCCGTGGATGGTCAGGTCGCCTTCCACCTGCACGGCCTGGGCCCCGGCCAGCGGCGTGGCGGCCGGCTGAAAGTTCAGCACCTTGCCCGCAAACGTGGCCCGCGGGTACTTGTCCGACTCCACGTAGTTCTCGTTGAAGTGTTCCTGCATGAGGGTGCGCTTGAATTGAAACGCCTTCATGGGCACCGTAAAGGCCACCTGCCCGCTGCTCATATCCACCACTGCGGCCACCTGGGAGTTGCGGGCCTCAATGTCTTCAATAAGCGTGGCGGAGAAAAAGGAAATCAGGCCGGCGCGGGTCGAGTATTTGCCCTGGGCCTGGCTTGGGAGCCGTAAACACAAGCTCAGCGCGAGCAGCAGTACGTATTTCATGGTCGGAATGTGAGACGGAAGGTTAGTTGTCGGGCGCGCCGTCGGCCACCCACTTCTTAATGCGGCTGATGTCGCAGTCCGACAGCTTGGGTGCGCCCTGGGGCATCGGGTCAAACCCGTCGGCGTGGCTCGTGACGCCCACCAGCAGGCCGTTGTCGGCCAGGCGCTTCACCTGGGCGTAGGTTTCCAAGTTGATGCTGCCCGACGGCAGCGTGGCGTTGTGACAGCTGCGGCAGTTGCGGGCCAGAATCGGCGCAATGGTGGCCTGGTAGGTGACGGCCGTCAGGTCGCAGGCCACCACGGGCTGGCTTTCGAGCAGCTCCTCGGCATTGTCGTAGGTGCAGCCGCTCAGGCTCGGGCCGGAAAGCAGCAGCAGAAAAAGGGCACGGCGCATCATGCTAACTGAAGAGTAAAGCGGGGAAAGGAAGAGGAAGAAGGCAGAAAAGGGCTAGCGGGCGGGCAGCAGCGCGTATTTCAGGGAGAAGAATACGCCGGCGCTGCTCAGCTTCACCTTGCCGAAGCCGACGCCGCCGAGTGGGATTTTCACGAACGGCTCAGCCTGCGCGGCCCAGCGGCGACTCAGCAAGTGTTCGTAGCCAGCCGAGAGGTTGAGCACGCTCAGCAGGTGGTTGGAACCCTTGTAGAGGCTCCAGTCGCGGGTTTTGGGCTGGTCCTGGAGCAGGTAGGAATAGTGGTAGGTTTCCTCCCGCATCAGCAGCGACGACAAGCCCACGGAAGCAAACACAGCCGTCTGGGCGCCCTGCAGCACGTCGTAGCGCAGGTTCACAGGCACGTCAATGATGTGGCAGGTGGCGTCCACCTCATCTACCACGTAGTAGTTCGTCCAGTAGGCCGCCGGCGGGTGGTAGTCGGAGCCCCGGGCGGCGTAGCGCTTCACCGAGCGCAGCGCTCCGACGTTCAGCCGCCATCTTGAGGCGAAGCGGTATTCGAGCAGCAAGCCCAGGTTGCTGCCGGGCGGCGAGTAGCTGGCCCAGCGCACCGTGCTCAGCTCCGGCGCGTAGAGCCCGGCGATGCTGAGCCGGGCAAACGGCGCCGCAACGTGGCGGTGGGGCTTTTCGGCCGCGGAGTCGGCGGCGGCTGTGGCTACGGGCAGACTAGGGGCAACCGACGGAGCCACGGTAGAATCAGCGGCAACTTTTGGCGCTACGGCGGCAGTAGTTTCCAGCTCCGGCCCGGTTTCGGCCAGGGCCGCAGTGGCTGGCGAAGTTCCGGCTGCTTTTTCCGGCGCGGGGTTATTGGCTTTGCCGGGCGTTGTGAAAAGGCTGCCCGGAACTGCTACAGCAACATTCCCGGTGCTTTCCGTCGGCGCGGTGGCGGTGCTGGCCGTTTGCTCGTTGGTAGGTGCCGGTTTGGCCGCTGAATCCACTGGCATTGCCGGTGAAATGACTGAGGCGGTTGGCATCAATAGAGCAACGGTTGCAGCGGGCTGCGAGGCGACAGATCCGGTTTTACTCCCTGCCGTTTCCGCGCCATGCCGTGCCGGGGTGGCTACGCGCTTTGGCTGGCTGAAGGCTACAACTCCGATGCGCCCGGCTTCCGCTCTGCTCGGAGCAACGCGGCGGCGCGGCGGCTGGGTTGCGGCCAGCAAGGTGGGTCGGGCCAAGTTGGAGTGAGCCTTTACGACGTTGCCGACGGCTGGAGTAGCTGCCGCCGAAGCGTCGAGCTGCGGTTGTGGCTGGACGTTGCTGGCCGCTGGCGTGCTGATGGTGGTATTCGGCGTTGGCTGGCTGATACGTGGGCCCAGAGTGACTGGCGCGCCAGTAGTGGCGGGGCGGCGGGCTAATGGCGCTTCAGCAACGGTGGCTGCTGTCAGGTCGGCCACCGGAGGCTTTGTGGTGCTGATTTTTACCTCTATCGTGTGCGAGAAGCCAAACCAGCCGAGCAGGACCAGCAGAATAATGATGGTTTCCAGCGCGAAAATCCGGAGCACTTTGCCGCGCACCTGCCGCTGCATGGCTGCGGCATCGAGCTTGCGCTCCATGTCCAGCCATGCGCTGAGGTTGTGTTCGTCGGGGTAGTGCTCGGCGCCCCGCTGAAACAGCGCGTCGAGTTCTTCATCCGACATATCCGGCGTATGCATGGTGACTGGTTTTTTTAAGGAGTTCCTTTAGGTGCGCCCGCGCTTTCGACAGATTGGACTTGGAAGTGCCCACCGAGATGCCCAGCTGCTGGCTGATTTCCTCGTGGGTGAAGCCGTCGATAACGTAGAGGTTGAAGGCCGTGCGGTAAGCCGGCGAGAGATGCTGAATCAGGTGTAGCAGCTCCTCGTACGACAGAAAGTCGAGGGCCGTGGCACCGCCGTCGAGCTGGGAGAAGGCCACGTCGTTGAGTTCTTCCTGATGTTGGTGCTTTTCCTGGCTGCGGTAGTGGTCGATGGCCGTGTGAATCATGATACGCTTGAGCCAGCCCCGGAAAGAGCCGCTCAGCTGCTCGTGCCGCGTCACGTCGAAGCGCGCCACATCGCGGAACACCTTCATGAAGCCGTCGTTCACGGCTTCCATGGCTTCGTCGCGGGTGCGGGTGTAGCGCAGACAGATGCTCATGGCAAAGCTGTAGTAGAGGCTGTAGAGGCGGCGCTGACTCCCACGCTCCGCCTGCCGGCAACCGGCCAGCAGCGCTGTCAGCATCTCGGGGTCGTGGTCAGGTCGGGTCACGGCTTCGGGGTTTACAAAGGCCTACTCGGCCGGCACCGCCCAAAAGGTTGCCTTGGGCCAGACAAAAGATAGAAAAAGCCTGGCAATCAGTTGGGTTAAGACGACAGAATAAAGCAAACCCGTTAGAAGACCAATAAAAAAGCCCGGCCGCACTGGCCGGGCTTTTTCAAGCAAGCTAAAAAGGCCGATTAGTGAGCCGTGGTCGACAGCTTGGGAGCGTCGGCTTCGGCAATTTCGGTGGTCATGGTCGTGCCCCGCTCGCGAGCTTCCTTGCGGCCGTAAGTGTCGAGGATGATCGGCGTGGCAATAAACAGCGACGAGTACGTACCGAAGATCACACCCACAATCATGGCGAAGGAGAACGAGCGCAGCGTCTCGCCACCGAAGATGTAGAGTACCACCACCACGAGGAATACCGTGGTGAACGTAATCATCGTGCGGGAGAAGGTGCTGTTCAGGGCCGGATTTACCACCTGGGCAAACGTGAGGTCGGGCCGCTCGCGCAGGTATTCCCGGATCCGGTCGTAGATAACCACGGTGTCGTTCATCGAGAAGCCGATGATGGTAAGCACGGCGGCCACGAACACCTGGTCCATCTCGTAGTTGAGGCCAAACAGGCGGGCAATCGGGAAGGCGGCAATAACGAGCAGCGCATCGTGGAACAGCGCCACTACGGCGGCCATCGAGTACTGCCACTTCTCGAAGCGGAACAGCACGTACACGAAGATGCCGAGCAGCGTCAGGCCCAGGCTCAGCACCGAGGTTTTCTTGATGTCGTCGGCCACGGTAGCGCCCACTTTCGAAGTGCTCTGGATTTTGGGGTTGTCGGCTCCGTACTGCTTGAGGCCGTTGAGCAGCGCGTTCTGCACTTTCGTGTCGGCGGTGGTGCTTTCATCGGCGGCCAGGTAGCTGGTGGTGATACGCAGGCGGTTTTCCGCCCCGAAGGTTTTTACCTCCGTACCGGCGCCTTCGAAGTCTTTCGCCAAAGCTTCCTTCACATCGGAAGCCACTTCGGGCTTGCTGAAGTCAACCACGTAGCTGCGGCCCCCGCGGAAGTCGACACCCAGGTTCGGGCCACCCTGTACGGCCATCAGCACGAAGCCCACGATGATAACGACGGCCGAAGCGGCGTAGGCAATTTTGCGCTTGCCCACGATGTCGAAGTTCACGTTCTGGAACAGGTTGCGCGACAGCGGAGTGCTAAACGAGATGCTCGTCGTTTCCTTGCCGCGGGTCAGCCACTCGATGATGATGCGCGACACGTACACGGCCGACAGGAAGGAGGTCAGTACGCCGATACCGAGCGTGATGGCGAAGTTCTGCACCGGACCCGTGCCGAAGAAGCCCAGAATCACGGCAATCAGCATCGTCGTCACGTTGGAGTCGAAGATAGCCGAGAAAGCGCGGGCGTAGCCTTTGTTGATGGCGTCCTTCACCGCCAGGCCGTGGTTGAGTTCCTCCCGGATTCGCTCGAAGATCAGCACGTTGGCATCCACTGCCATCCCGAAGGTGAGCACCAGACCGGCAATGCCGGGCAGGGTGAGGGCGGTGCCGAACTGCGCCAGCACGCCCAGAATCAGGAAGCCGTTGAACAGCAGGGCCAGATCCGCTACCAGACCAGCTTTGCCGTAGTAGATGGCCATGAAAATCATGATGATAACCAGGCCGGCCAAGGAGGAATACAGGCCCTGGTTGATGGCTTCCTGCCCGAGCGAAGGACCCACGACGGCTTCTTCCACGATGCGGGTAGGAGCGGGGAGCTTGCCGGCCTTGAGCACGTTGGCCAAGTCCTGCGCTTCCTCAATGGTGAAGTTGCCCGAGATGCTGGAGTTGCCGCCGGCAATTTCAGCCTGCACCACCGGTGCCGAGTACACGTAGTCGTCGAGCACGATGGCCACCTGCCGGCCAATGTTGGCGGCGGTGAGTTTCTGCCACTTGCTGCCCCCGGAAGGGTTCATCTGCATGCTCACTTCAGGACGGCCGCCCTGGTCGTAGTCCTGGCGGGCGTCGGCTACCACTTCGCCGCCCAGCGGGGCCGTAGCCTCCCGGGATTTGCGGATGGCGTAAAGCTGCAGGTACTCCTGGCCTTCAATCAGGTCGGGCTTCACGCCCCACAGGAACGTCAGGTTGGGCGGCAGCACGGCGCGTACCTCGGGGCTTTTCATCAGGCTGTTCACGCGGGCGGTGTCGCGCACGTTGGAGCCCAGCGCGCCGGGCATCGTGAAGAGCTTGGCCAGCACGCTGCTTTGCTTGGCGGGGTTGGCTGAGTCAGCTTTGGCAGTGGTTTTAGCGTCTTTCTTCGCCAGCTGGCTGGCCAGGGAGGTCGAGTCGCCGGGGGTAGCGGCGGCCGTAGCGGTAGTGTCGGTGGTGGTAGTCGTGGTAGTGGCGGCGGTGCCGCTGGCTTTTTCGGCGGCTTCCTTGGCCGTCAGCACGTCGTTGAGCTGGTTGAAGTAGGGGCCGAACTCATCGGTACGCCACACTTCCCAGAACTCCAGCTTGGCCTGGCCCTGGAGCAGCTTGCGGATCCGCTCAGGGTTATCCACGCCGGGCAGCTCAATCTGGATACGGCCGGTGCCTTTCACGCGCTGGATGTTGGGCTGGTTGACGCCGAACTTATCCACGCGGGTGCGCAGGATGTTGAAGGAGCGGTCAATGGCTTCCTCCTCTTCCTTGTCGATGGCGGCAATTACCTTCTCGTTGGTCGAGTTGATGTCGATGCCGCGGCTCTTGTTGGTTGTGTTGGCGAAGATGCGGGCCAGCTTGTCGTTGGGCGCCAGCTCATTGTAGGCGCGGGCAAACAAAGCCGTGAAAGGTGTCGAGGCGTTGGTTTTCTGGGCTTCCTGAGCTTGCGCCAGGGCCTTGTTGAAGT
>Ga0247729_10000644_pt1 | contig 13917 bp, 7 predicted proteins | sample UWRJL133311R2_FD_180958 | JGI IMG/M metagenome (GOLD analysis project Ga0247729, IMG submission 180958) | Plant litter microbial communities from Arlington Agricultural Research Station in Wisconsin, United States - UWRJ-L133-311R-2 | ecosystem: Environmental > Terrestrial > Plant litter >... | reverse complement strand
GGCGAGACCACGGATGACATCACCACGTTCGCGGTGCCGTTACGGGCTTAGTTTGTCGAGGCCGAGGAGCATTTGCGCGGGCACCGCACCGGTTTCGATACGCGCGGCGCTTCCTTGGGCACTGAGCTAGTGATCGTACGCGGGGTCTCGACAAGCTCGACCAGCGGATGGGCGGCTCGACCAGCGGATGGGGGCTCGACCTGCGGATGGGGGCTCGACCAGCGGATGGGGGGGGAACTGTAGCGAGGGCGGGACTCGAACCCGCGACACCACGATTATGAGTCGTGTGCTCTAACCACCTGAGCTACCCCGCCGGGCCGCACTCCGAGAAATCCGGGTGCTGATGAAGCCTACCCGAGGCGCTTTCACGCGCACGGACGTGACCGGGTGTTACGACATCGGCAACTGCTGCACCGCCCAAACCATTGACAGTTCGCCGCCGGAAAAGGTAATTTCGATACTGAAGGTAAGTGAATCGATTCATTATTTGTCTGTTCAGACGGGAATCGATTCAGTCGCGATGACGCGCTACACAGCGGGCCGGGCGATTTCGCTTGCTGCTTATCATCTCGATTGGAAAGACAATGACGTCTCTGCTCCCCCAGCACCCTCGACCCCATTCGCCCAGGCACCGGATGCTGCACCCTCGCGCTCTCGCCGCTGTACTGCTTACCGGTGCTCTTGTCGGCACCGCGGTTGCACCCGCGGTTGCAGCCGCTCCCACGGTGAGCGCGGCATCCGCGAGCGCTCTCGCGAAGGTCGCCGCCGATCCGCAACTCGAAATCCCCGGCTTCGACGTCGACGCCTTCCAGAACCCGACCACGCAGAAGCCGGCGGTGCTGTGGTTCTGGGATCGCCCGCAGACCGAGGCACAGATCGACGCAAAGCTGGAGTCGATCCACGCCGCCGGATTCCAGGAGACCGTGATCTTCCGCTGGTTCGGCGACGTGCCCGAGGCCTACTTCTCGCAGGACTGGTTCGACCGGGTCGAGCACCTGCTGAGCAAGTCGAAAGAACTCGGCATGACCGTGTGGCTCGACAACGATGACAAGTTTCCGAGCGGTTCGGCCGGCGGGTTCATCATCAAGGGCGGCACCGTGGGCGACAAGACCTACGAGCCGCGCCCCGACCTCGGTGTGAAGTCCTTGGCGTCCGCGGGATCCGCTGTGCGCACCGGGGGCGGCGCGATCAGCCTCTCCAACATCTTCGGCAGCAGCCTGCAACTCGACGACGGCAACGTCGTCGCCGACTCGGGCAGCGCGCCCGGCATCACCCTGCTGCGCGACGGCACCGACTGGGCGGACTACACGGTCACAGCCAGATTCTCGATCGTGCGCGCAACCGCCGGGTTCATGGTGCGGTCGAAGGACAAGAAGAACGGATACCTCGTCGACGTTCGCAGCGATGGCAAGGTCGACGTGTGGAGCCAGGTGAACGGCAACTTCACACCGGTACGCATCGGTTCCACCGCACGCCCGGGCTGGTCGGCGACCGGCAGCCACGACATCGCGATCGCCCTCAACGGCTCGTCCATCGGCATCACGGTGGACGGCGTTGCCGAACCCGCGCTCTCCAACGGCGCCCACACCAGCGGCACCGTCGGGATGCGCGTCGACGGAAACCAGGCCTGGCGCCTCGATGAGTTGGGCATCGCAGCCCTGCCGGGTGGAGCGGAACTGTACGCGAACGACTACAGCGATGAATCATCCGTCGGCGACTTCGACGTCGTCACCAAGCCGGTCGACAATCTCGTCGCCGTTGCGGCGCGTCCCGCGAGCGGACCGGACAGCACCGACCCGAGCAAGGTCATCGACATCACCGCCGACTACAACGGATCGGGCAGCTGGAACGCACCCGCCGGAAACTGGCGCATCGAGGCATTCAAGTACAACATCAGTGGCGGCGACCGCGCCGAGTACGCCGACACCATGAGCGTCGAAGCGCAGGAGCTCTACTCGCAGATCGTGTTCGACGAGTACTACGACCGTTTCTCGGAATACTTCGGATCCACCCTCGTCGGCTTCGCCGATGACGAACCCGAAGTCGGCAACTACCGCGACGACAACCCACCGTGGACGCCCGCGCTCACCGCCCGTCTCGAAGACTCCGGCCTCAACCCCGCCGCGGTGATCTCATCGGTCTTCAACGACCTCGGCGACGAGGGCACCGCCCTGCGTTCGAGCTACTACCGCGCTATCTCGGACCAGTGGGTCGATGCCTACTGGAAGACCAAGTACGAATGGGCCGATGCCCACGGGATCAGCGTGATCTCCAACCCGCTCTACGACGAGTACGGACCAGCCGGCCGACTGCACGAATCCGGCAACCTGCTCACCATGCACCAGTGGGCGCAGCTTCCGGGAACCGACCTGATCGCCGATCATGTCGCCCGCGGCTACGCGCGCAACCTGCCTTACGAGCCCGCGAGCGTCGCCCACCAGTTGGGCCGGCCGCTGGTCTACGACGAACTGATGGGCGCGACCGGCTGGCAGGAATCGCTGGCCGACGTCCGCCAGGGCACCGCGACCTCCGCGGTTCGCGGTATCAACAAGGCGCTCTTCCACGCGACGTTCGACGCGGATGAGACGGCGTCGTTCCCGCCGCGCTTCGGCGAGAAGAACGTCTGGTGGAAGTTCGTACCGCAGCTGAACGAGTGGACCGGGCGCCTCATGGAGTTCGGTCGCCACACCACGGCGGCAAAGACCGCTGTCGTGCAGATGCAGCGCGCCGCCGAAGCCGCGCAACGCGGCGACGGCAGCACCGTCGATACCCCGTTCTTCGATGCCGAGAGGTCGCTCGAAGATCACCAGGTCGACTTCGATCTCGTCGACGAAGGAGCCCTCAGCGAAGACCCCGCAACCATCGCGCACGCCGAGGTCACCGCGGGCGGAGAACTCAAGGTCGGCAAGATGAGCTATTCGGCCGTTGTCGTGCCGAGCGCTCCGTACGTCTCGCTCGCCGCCATGCAGACATTGCAGGAGTTTGCCGAAGCCGGCGGCGAGGTCGTCTTCGCCGGTGGTGCACCGAAGGCCGAGATCGACGGGCAGAACGCCGAGCTCACTGCCACGATTGCCGCAATCACGGATGCCGGCGATGATGCGGTTGTCACCACGACCACAGCATCGGGTGCGGGGCACGCCGCGGCAGAACTCGGGCAGGCGGGCGTCGAGCTCACCGATGCGAGTGCGAACGTGCGCGTCCTCCGCTTCGAGGAAGACGGCACCGCCGGATACGAACTGCTGAACGAGGGCATTGCGCCGGTGACGACCAGCTTCACCTTCCCGACGGCGGGAGTCCCGGTGAAGTGGGACCCCGACACCGGGTACGTTACCGAGTTCTCCACCTATCGCACGGGCGAAACCAGCACGTCGGTGCCGATCACGCTGCTGCCGAACGTGCCGGTCGGAGTCACCATCTCTGGCGCGCTCACGGCATCCGCCCACGCCACGCAGGTGGCCGGGCCGGGAACCGTCGAGAGCATCTCCGCTACTGACGACTCCGCTACCGTGGCCGTTCGCAGCACTACGGCCGGGCGCACGGACATCCGCGCAACCGACGGCGAACAGACCTTCAGCGGCAGCGTGACTACCCCGGCACTGCCGAAGGAGGTCGCGCTCGACGGCAACTGGACGATGGCACTCGGCGACGGGTCCGCCCCGGTGACGCGTCCGCTGGGGAGTTGGACCGACATAGCCGCGAGCTATTCGGGCACCGCTGTCTTCACCAAGACCGTCGACCTCACCACTGAGCAGACCTCCGCCGGCTGGACCCTCGACCTCGGCCGGGTCGGCAACGCCGCCCAGGTGAAGGTCAACGGCCAGGATGTCGGCACGCGGGTTGCCGCGCCGTACACGCTCGACGTGGACAGCGCGCTCGTCGTCGGGTCGAACACCATCGAAGTGACCGTCACGAACACCGATGGCAACTCGAAGGGTATGAATCTCGAATCGGGTTTGCTCGGCCCCGTCGCGCTCACGCCCTACGCGGTGACCGAGGGCACGCTCGGGCTGGCCACTGCTGCCCGGGTGACCGCGGCCACCGCTGCACTGGACGCATCGGCCGAATTCGCCCGCGTCTCGCTGACGATCGACAACCCCACGGATGCCGCCATCACCGGCACGCCGAGCGTCACGGGAGACGGGTGGACGACCGGTGAGGTCGCCTCCGTCACGGTCGCCGCCGGCGCCAGCAAGACTGTCGAGGTCGCGGTGACACCGACCGGGTTCGTGCCCGACGGGAAGGTGCAGCTCTCGGCGGGATTCCTGGTCGACGGCATTGCCATCGACGCGACGAGTGTCAGTCTCGACGCGTCATTCCCCACGCCGCCGACGACCTCGAGTGACCACGTGGACTTCGGTGATTCGACATCCGAGACCGCCCACAGAGTCACCGGGTCGTCGACGAGTGGCACCAACACCGAAGCGGGGCTCACGCGTCGCTACGGCGGGTGCCGCGTCGCCGACGCCTGGTACGAGACCGAGTTGTCGGTCACAGCCGGCGAACCGTTCATCCTGCAAGCCACGGAGACCTACAACGCAAGCCCGCAGCAGAAGAGCTATCGCATCTTCGTCGACGGAAAGCTCGTGGCTACCCGCCTGAACGTGCGCGACATCCGCGAGGAGGGAACGGCCGCTTATCGCCTGTTCGTCCCGGCGAGCTTTGCGACGTCGGACAAGGTGGTCGTGCGATTCCAGAGCCGATCCAACCCCGACTTCGCCGACCCGTCGCTCGCCGACGTGTGGGCGATCCCGGTCGCCGGCGATACGACGGCGCCCACTGTTTCGGCCGCGGTCGACAGCACCACCCCCGGTTCGGGCGGTTGGTTCCGGTCGCCTGCGATCGTCACACTGGGGGCGACCGATGACCGCCCCGGAACCTCGCAAATCGAGTACTCGACCGGTGGCGCATGGGTTCCGTACACCGCTCCGTTCACGGTGAGCGCCCAGGGCAAAACGGTCGTCAGCTACCGGGCCACGGATGCGGCGGGCAATCTCTCCGCCGCCGCGACTCGCACCGTGTCGATCGACACCGTCGCACCCGTGGTCACGATCACGCCGGGAACCACCACGACACCGTCGACGGTGAAGTTCGCGGCGAAGGACGCAACCTCTGGAATCGCGAGCACCCGGTATCGCGTGGGCACCGGCGCGTGGATCACCGGCACCTCGGTCAAGCTGGCCAAGGCCGGAACGTTCGTGATCCAGGCCACGACAACTGATGTCGCCGGCAACACCAGCCCGGTCGTGTCGAAGACCGTGAAGGTGACCGCACCGAAGCCGGTGAGCAACGTGCGCATCGGATCGGTCAAACGCACGAGCGACGCGAAAACGGTGAAGGTCGTCGTGAGCTGCCAGGAGAAGTCGGCGCGCTGCGTCGGCACCGTCTCGGTCAGGGTCGGCGGCAAGACGAGTACGGCATCGTATTCGATCACGGCGAAGACCTACACGACGATCAAGGTGAAGCTCACCAAGACGCAGCGCTCTCACGTGCGAAAGACGAACGTGCTCGTGGTGGTGTCGGCGAAGAGTAAGGGCCTGCCCGCAACGACCGTGAGCGTTCGGTTGAACAAGAAGAAGTAGTAACGCGCCAGGCCCGGGATGCTCGATGCTCCCGGGCCTTTTGCGTGCCCCGATTCTCAGCCGTGCCCCTCGTGCCAGTAGCATCCAAGGATTGAACACGAATTGAATGGGGTGCTCATGGCTGTTCGAATGAGCGATGTCGCCGCCCACGCCAACGTTTCGGTCGGCTGGGTGTCGACCTATGTGAACTCCCCTGACCGTGTTGCGCCCAAGCGCGCGGAACGTATCCAGGCCGCCATCGACGAGCTCGGCTACGTGCGCAACGACGCCGGTCGCCAGTTGCGCCGCGGCACGAGCAGCACTGTCGGTTTTGTGGCATTCGACGTGGCAGACGCCTTCACCTACATGGTGGCCCGCGGTGCCCGTCGACGCGCGGCCGAGGCAGGCATCCGCGTCGTCATCGCCGACACTGACGGCGATTCTGCGGTCGAGCGTGACTACCTGCAGATGTTCGAAGAGCAGCGGGCGCGTGGCGTGCTGCTGTCCGCCGTCAACAATGACGAGTATCTCGAGGGTGCCGCAATCAAACAGCCCCTCGTGATGATCGACCACCGCAACGATTCCGGGCGCTTCGGCTCGGTCTCGGTCAACAACGTGCTCGGTGGACGCCTCGCCGTCCAGCACCTGCTCGACCAGGGCCGACGTCGCATCGCCTTCGTCGGCGGACCGGTATCGATCCAGCAGATCGCGGACCGCCTCACCGGCGCCGAGCAGGCGATCGGCGCCGTCGCCGGTGCCGAACTCGAGATCATCCCGACAGGAGAACGCGACGCGGCCGCCGGTCGGGAGATCGGCTCACAACTGCTGGACCGGCCGACGAACAGGCGACCGGATGCGTTGTTCTGCGTCAACGACACTGTCGCGATCGGTGTCCTTCACCAGTTGCTTCCCGACCCCCGCATCTCTCTGCCCGACGACCTGGCGATCATCGGATACAACGACGTGGCATCCGAGACGTTTCCGTTCTACCCGTTGTCGTCGATCCGCCAGCCGCACGAGGCGCTGGGCAAGACAGCCGTCGAACTGCTTCTCGACGAGAGCGAACCGGGCATCGGCGAGAAGCACGAGCAGGTCATCTTCGATCCGGAGCTGATCGTGCGGGGCAGCACCTCGCACTGACGGATCACAACGGGAACGAGACTCCGGTCATCGTCTCGGATGCGTTCCAGAGGCGCGACGCGAGGGCCGCATCCTGCGCCTGCTTCGACCGCCCGATCAGTTCGGCGCCGCCGCGCATGTGCATGAAGCGCTCCGGACCGGTGAAGCTGTCGCCAGGGATATCGGCGGTAGCCGCGAGCAATACGGGCAGTGCGCCCTCCGCGGGGCTCTGCGCGAAGCGGCGGACCATCAGGCCGAATAGCCCGGTGCTCTCACCGGTCATGTTCGTCGCGACCAGACCGGGGTGCGCAGCTGCCGTCGTGACCGCTGATCCAGCCGCAGTCAGGCGTCGTTGGAGCTCTGCAGTGAACAGCACGTTCGCGAGCTTCGAATTGGCGTAGGTACGCGACTCGTTGTACGGCGTGCGCTCGCCGTTGAGATCGTCGAGGTCGAGACGCGCCATCCGCTCGGCCTGCGAAGACAGCGCCACGACGCGGCCGGTGATGTAGGGCAACAGTAGGTTGGTGAGCGCGAAGGGGCCGAGATGATTGGTTCCGAACTGCAGCTCGAAGCCATCGACCGTGCGCTCCAGCGTCGGCGACGAGACACCGGCGTTGTTCACCAGAACGTCGATCGGTCCGCTCCAGCCTGCGGCGAAACGCCGGATGGACGAGAGGTCGGCCAGGTCGAGCTCGCGAACGAGTGTCTCGCCGGGGATGGAGGCAGCGACATCCGCGCCCTTCTCGACGTTACGCACCGCGAGCACGACGCGAGCGTTTGCCGCGGCGAGCGCGGTGGCGGTGGCGCGGCCGATGCCGCTCGTGCTGCCCGTGACGATGATCGTGCGGCCGGACTGGTCGGGCAGTGAGTTCTGTGGTGAGGTCATCTGGTCAGACTAGGCAGTGTCTAGTAAATAGTCAACGTCTAGTTCCACCCTGTATGCTTGCCTCATGACTTCGCGCCCGTTCCACCACGGAAACCTGCGCGAAGTGTTGCTCGAGCAGGCCGTGGTGATGCTGAGGGAGACCGGAGTCGACGGGATGTCGTTGCGCGAACTCGCTCGGCAGGCCGGCGTGAGCCACGGTGCTCCCCGCAGTCACTTCATCGATAAGCAGGCCCTGCTCGATGCCCTCGCCGAACGTGGATTCGAGCGGCTCACCGGCAAGGTGCGGGATGCGGCAGCCGGTCACGACGAGTTCGCTGACCGGTTTCGCCAGGTCGGCCACGCGTACGTCGACTTCGCTGTCGACGACGCTGCACTGATGGAGCTGATGTTCGCCGCGAAGATGAACCAGCCCGCCGACACCACCGCGCCGCTCGGTCAGGCTGCAGCGCGGCTGTTCGAGACCTTCGACGAGTTGATGGACGGCAAAACGGACGACGAGGCCGCCGAGGAATCGCGCTGGCGGTTCAAACTGCTCTTCGCCGCGACCATGCAGGGCACGGCGACCCTGATCGCGGCCCGGCGCATCACCCGAAAACAGGGTTCTGTGATTGCCGACGATGCCGTCGAGATGATGCTCCGGTCAGACCTCGGCGTGCGGGTGCTGTCTTAGCCGACGCGATCCGTAACGTTCGGTGCGGCATCCGTCGGCTCGGCCGTTCGACGCGCCCGGCGAGTGTGGCGGTCGACGATGAGCGACCATCCGCCCATGATGAGCATCGCGCCGACCGTTCCCAGGGTGATGATGGCCTCGAGGTTCGACGACCCGAACCCGGCGGCTGGAGACGTCGACCAGAGGTAGTCCCACCCCGAAGTGGCGATCAGGCCGAGCGCTGCGATGACCAGGAACGCCCCGGCGGGGAGAAGAAGCACGGCGATGGCTACCCGCAGCACGGTGCCCCAGGTCCACACCGGCTTTGGTGCGAGCTGGCGTTCGCGGCTGCGGATACGTTCTGGCTGCGTGACACCCGCAGGGTCGACCACGGCGTCGACACGTCGAGGCGGCACCGCGCGCACCCTCGGTGCCACCAGCGCCAGACGCAACCCGATGGCTACGGTAGCCAGGTTGAGCACGATCCAGCCGATCTGGAACGGCCAGGTCGGGACCGGGCTGTCGAGGCTGTCGAACCGACGACCCAGGGCCTCGGGGTGAAGGACGAGGCCGACGATCATGACAACCGCCAGACCTCCGCCGAATACGACCAGCACCCATCCGAGGATCACCCGGACGATCCGGCCAGCGGTCCAGCGAGAAGATGCCGTGCCATTCGCCGGGGTGCCCATGTCTCGAGGCTAGTACCTGGGGTGTCCCTGCCACTCCCAGTCTTACCGGGGAACTGGCTGCCCCGACCCATCCCACCGAGGATGGTGCCAGGCAGCACCCCCACTTCACCGAGGGTTGGTGCATTTCTGCGGGTTACAGCGTCTTGGACCCGCAGAAATACACCAACCCTCACCCAGCGAAAGTAGTACCGATGGTCCAGCAACGCGTTCTTGTCACCGGCGGTTATGGGCCCGGTCATGGGCACCGACATCTCCGGCGCGAACCATATCGTGCAGAACATGCTCCGCGGCGCGATGCCCGGGTTCCCCGACCTGTGGATCCCGATCGTCGACGTTCGCGACGTCGCGAGCGCACACATCCTCGCCATGACCACACCGGGCGCCGCAGGCGAGCGCTTCCTGCTGTCGAGCGGCCCGGTCACCGCGATGCGCGAGATCGGTGCCGCGCTGAAGTCCGCCCTGGGCGATGACGCCGACAAGGTGCCGACCAGGTCTATCCCGGATGCCGACATCCGCACGGCCGCGGAGTCGTCGCCCGCATTCGGCGCGATCGTGCCCGACCTCGGTTACCAGAAGCGCATGTCGAGCGAGAAGGCCCACCGCGTGCTCGGCTGGGCGCCACGCCCGTCGGCCGACGCGATCGTCGCCGCCGGCCAGAGCATGATGCGCGCCGGACTGGCGTCGAGCTAGCCGACGAACTGCGCGAGCTGAAGCAGGTTGCCGCAGGTGTCGTCCAGCACGGCGATGATCACCGGCCCGACGTCTGTCGGTGGCTGGGTGAACGTCTCGCCGAGCGCGACCAGGCGGTCGTATTCGGCCTGGACGTCATCGACTCCGAGCACACAGAACGGGATACCGTCTGCAACGATCGCCGCGGTGAATGGGCCGACCGCCGGATGATCCTTGGGTTCGAGTGAGATCTGGGTGCCTTCCGGCCGCTCGGGATCCACGACCGTGAGCCAGCGAGTCTCGCCGATGGGGATGTCCGCGGTCACGACGAAACCGAGCCTCGAGGTGTAGAAGTCGACAGCACGCTGTTGGTCGTCGACAAAAATGCTGATCGTATGGAGTTTCACGGCTGCGCCTTCCTGACGGGTCGATGATCTTCCATCCTTGTCGACGCTCTGACCTCCGCGCAACGGCCCGTGCCCCGCCCCGACGCAGAGGCCCCGCCCCGCAGCAGCGGGACGGGGCCTCCGATCGAGCGCGAGAGTTACTTCTTAGCCTTGACCTTCACGGAAGCACTCGACGACTTCACCGAAGCGTTGCCCGAGTACGACACCTTGATGGTCTTGGTGCCCTTCGACGTGATCTTCGGCAGGGTGACCTTGACTACGCCGTTGGCGGCGCTCTTCAGCGTGACGGTCGTGACCTTCTTGCCACTCACCGAAATGGTGAGCGTGCCGGTCGGCTTCGAGATTCCCGAGACGCGGATGGTGACCTCGTGCTTCTTTCCGACCTTCGGCTTCGACGACTTCGGCTTGATCGTGACCTTGGTCGTCGCCTTGGCAATGCTCACCGACGATTTCGCCGTCGCGGATGCCGTGGTGCTGTCGCCCGTGTAGCTGACGATCATCGCCAGGGTTCCAGCCCTCGTCGTCGCGGGCAGCACGAATACGGCGCGGCCCTTCGACAGCGTGGTGGAGTAGCTCTTTCCCACGACCCGCAGGGTGACGCGGCCCGTTGCGGCAACGGTCGGCCCGGAGGTCACCGCGACCGTGACGGTCGACGACTTTCCGTAGGTCGACTTCTTCACCGCGACCGTGATCGCAGCCGCGCGGGCGACGATGGTCACCGTTGCCGTGGCAGTGCCCGCGCCAACACCCTTGGATCCTGCGAAGCGCAGCGTCGCGGTGTGCGTGCCGACAGCAAGGGTGCTCGGCAGGACGAAATCAGCCGAACCCGCGACGAGTGCCGCGGTGTACTCCTTGCCGTCGAGCTCGAGAACGACATCACCGGATGCCACCCCATCGCCCACGGCGACAGTCGCCGTGAGCGTCGCAGCGGTTCCATACGTCACCGAAGCATCGGTGAGCGAAACCACCGACGGGGTGTCCGCCGGGGTCGTGATGGTGATCGTCACCGTGACCGGTTCGGCCGCGAGGGTGCGGAACGTTCCGGTGAGGGTCGCCGTGTAGCTTCCCGCGGTGCCGAACGCGACCTTCGACGCGTCGAGGGTGAGCTCGCCCTTGTCGATGGTCGCTCCGAGAGCGGCGACCAGCTCTGCGTTCGTCGGTGCGGCTCCCTCGACGAAGGTGAGCTCTGTCGTGGTGACCGTGATGACCGGCGCCTGCTCGACTTCCAGGCCCTCGTATGCAGCGGAGAGGTCGGAAACTGCGGCAGCGTAGGTGGCGTAGTCGGCATCCGCCGGTACTGCCTTCGCATCCGCCAGCGCCTCGGTGAAGGTGTCGAAGCTGCCGGTTGTGTACAGCTCCGGGTTCACCGCTTCGGCGTCGTCGATGAGGTAGGCGAGCTGCGCGACCACCTTCCACGCAAGCTGGCTTGAGGCCAGATTCAGCTGTCGCAGTGCCTCGGCGAGCGAATCGTCGGTCGACGATGGTGCGTCGACCGCCTTCTCGGCCGCAGCGAGCGCGGCCGTGAAGATTCCGTAGTCGATCGAGTTGTAGCGATCGGCGGTGTCGACGAAAGCCTGCGCATCCTTTACAGCGGTGCGTAGCGCCGACGAGTCAGCGCCGTACCCCAGGTCGATCCAGTCGACATTGGCCACGTAGGGAAGCGCGCTCGTCGTCTGCGCGCGCAGGGCGACGATCAGCTTGTGCGAACCGGTGACCGTGCGGGGCAGCGCGGCGGTCGCGGTTGCGTAGGCGTTCCAGTTGGCTCCCGTGGTGGGAAGCGGGATCGAGGCGAACGGTTCGCCCTCGCGCGTGTCGAGCCACAGGTCGGCACGCGCGTTGGTGCCGCTTCGTCCGGTGTTGTGCACGTAGCGGATCGTCGCCGTGGCGGCTGACTTGCTCGACAGGTCGACCGCGTAGGTGAGCTCGGCGTTGTCGTACGTGCCGGCGAGGGTGGTCAGCGCAACGCCACTGGCGTCCGTTCCGGCTTCGGTCTTCAGGCCGCCGCCGCTGTTCGCGACGAACTTCTCTGCTTCGACGCGCAGGCCCTTGGCGGGCTCCGGCGTGACGACAGCAGCCGGTACCCCAAACTCGAACCAGTCGAAGTTGCCCACGTAGGGCAGCGCCGACGTCGTGTCGGCCCGCATCTCGATGATCAGCTTGTGCGCGCCCGATACCTTCGTCGGAAGCGTCACCTTGGTGGTCGCGTACGCGTTCCAGTTGCTTCCCGTAACGGGCAGCGGAACCGTGGCCAGCGGAGCATCGGTGACCGAGTCCAGGTGCACGAGCAGTCGCGCGTTCGGCGCGACGCGGCTGCTGTTGTTCACGTAGCGAACCGTGAACTCACTCAGCGCGTCCTTGCCGAGGTCGACGGAATCGAACGTGATCATGCCGCCGTTCCACGAGCCGCCGACGTCGGTAAGGGCGACGCCAGCCGCATCCGACCCGGCTTCTTTCTTGAGCCCACCACCGTTGTCGGAGGTGTACGACTCGCCTTCGATGTGGACCGTCGCGACGGGCTGCGTCGGGGGAACCTCGACGACCGGCATCGCCTTGAGGAACTGCGTCCAGTCGAGGTTCACGAGCCACGGGTTCGCACCCGTGGTTCCGCGGAATACTAAATAGACCGTGTGCGATCCGGTCAGCGCTGAGTTCTTGGCGAACTCCTTGGTGACTGTCGTGTAGCTGTTCCAGTTCGGTCCCGAAGCCGGAAGCGCGATCGTGTCGACGAGCTCACCGGTCGGCGAGTCGAGGCGAACCTCCACCGACGAGTCGGCTGCACTTCGGCCCGAGTTGTTCACGTAGCGAACCGCGATCCCCTTGGGCAGCTGGCCCGCGAAGTCGATGTCGCCATACGCGATCCAGCTTCCCGGCAGAACTCCACCGAGGTTGGTCAGGGCCGCTCCGCTGAGGTCGGTGCCGTTCTCGGTCTTGAGGTCGCCCGCTGACCACGCGGTGTAGGCCTCGGCCTGCAGGGTGCGGAACGAGGTCTCCTTGAGCGCGAGCGCCTTGATCGCTGATCGCAGTGCGATGACTGCGAACTGCAGGTCGTCGTCGGTCGCCTTCGCGTTTGCCAGTACGTCACCGGCTGAGGTGCGGGCTGTCGTGAAGGCGGTGAACGATGCGGCCGAGTAGTTGCCCTTCGTCACGGTGCGGGCCTCGTTGTAGAGGTCCTTCAACTGTGTGCGCCAGGCCTGGTCGACCTGGATGCGGAACGAGCTGAGTCCGGATACACCGTCGCCGGTCAGGGCGGATGCCTGGCCAGCGGACAGTGCGGAGTCGGCGAACTCGAGCGCGAAGTCCGCACTCTCGTCGGTGAGCGTTCCGGTGATCTTCAGGGCGAGGGTCGAGTCGCTCTTCTTCTCAGCGGAAGCGGTCAGGCCCTCGGGAAGACCCGAGAGCGTCAGGTCACCATCGGCGACCAGGTTGCGACCGTTGGCACCGGTGAAGGTGTCGCCGCCGAGGGTCAGCGTGGTGGAAGCGTCCACCTTGCCGTTCTTGTCGGCGAGCAGGGTCGTGGTGTCGGCGGTCAGGTGTGCGCCCGCGAAGGTGACCTTGGTCGTATAGGTCTTTGCACCGGCCGTCGGCTGGCTGCTGAATGCGGCATCCGTCAGGGTGATCACGAGATCGTCGATACTGTCGAGCGAGTCGGACTTTGCCGCCTTGCCCTCGAGCGCGAACGTCACCTGGCGGGTGCCGACACGCGTGGCGGTCAGGGTGAGTCCGGCGGGAACGTTGGTCGCGGTGACCACGCCCTTGGCGACGAGGTCGTCACCGGTCACACCGGCAAAGAGTCCGTCGGTGAGCGTCAGGTCGAGGTCTCCCTCGCTGACGCCATCCTTCTGCAGGTTCTCCGTGAACTGGCGTCCCGAAAGGGTGATCGACGAACCGCGGTCGTACGCGGTGGTCGGAACGACATCCTTGAGCGACGACGACGAGA
>Ga0247729_10000643_pt1 | contig 13929 bp, 14 predicted proteins | sample UWRJL133311R2_FD_180958 | JGI IMG/M metagenome (GOLD analysis project Ga0247729, IMG submission 180958) | Plant litter microbial communities from Arlington Agricultural Research Station in Wisconsin, United States - UWRJ-L133-311R-2 | ecosystem: Environmental > Terrestrial > Plant litter >... | reverse complement strand
CCGCCTCCGCCGATACCCATCCGGGGGCCACCGCCGCCGCCCATACCCATGCGCGGACCACCACCGCCGCCGCCGCCACCACCACGTTGCCCGCCGTGGTTGCCAATGCCCTGCGCCTGGCTTGGGGTCGAATCAATAGCAGGCATTGCGAGGGTCATTACCGCCGCTGCGCCCAAAATCTTCATGCTGATCATAATCGGCTCCTATGTTGAACGCATTCAACCGGTTTGCGGGAAACAGGTTCCGAGAAACGCTGCCGTCCGTGCGCACCTCTAAGTGAACAGGTTGCCCGGATGGAACTGTATGCGGGATGAACGGCTGTCATGGCCACGTCTGCCCCTTCACTTGGGGGCTGCGCCCGGCGATGCGAGGCCGGTCACGATCCGTTGCGCGTGGCAGGGTGTCGCGCAGGCAACTGGACAATCCGGCCCCCGGATGGCATCAACGGCGCAACCATTCTCCAACCGCGGCGCGGGTCATGAAGCTGTTTCTGCTGAAAGTTTTCACCTGGTGGAGCGGCCAGACCTTTGGCACGCAGTTGTGGACCTGGCGGTTCGGCGAACTGGTCGGCACCGACGAGCAGGGCAACACTTATTACCGCACCAAGGGTGGCGTGATCGACCCGACGCTGGGCTTCCAGCGCCGCTGGGTGGTCTATAACGGCTATGCCGAAGCCTCCCGCGTCCCGCCGTCGTGGCACGGCTGGTTGCACCACACCGTCGATGTCGCGCCGACCGAAGAGACCTACGTCGACCGCGAATGGCAGAAGCCGCATCAGCCGAACCTGACCGGCACGCCGAACGCCTACCGTCCGGCCGGCTCGACGCTGGCCTCCGGCCGCCGCCCCCAGGCGACCGGCGACTACCAGCCCTGGACGCCAGGCAGCTAGGCTTTCGCCTTTTCCAATTTTGCGGCGGCGCGGACCATGGCCTCGCCACGTCCGGTGCGAGCGGCGATCCGGGTTTTGACCGCGGCCAGCACGTCGGTCGGTGCGGTGTCCGGCGATCCCGCATCGAATGGCGGCGCCGGATTGTATTCGATGCCGAGCTGGATCGCTTCGGCAGTCGCCTTGTCGGCCAGGATTGCCGCCAGCGTCAGGCCGAAATCGATTCCCGCGGTGACGCCGCCGCCGGTGACGCGGTTGCGATCGACACAGACCCGTGTCCTGGTCGGGATCGCGCCGAACCCGCTCAGATAATCCATCGCGGACCAGTGCGTCGCGGCCCCGTAGCCCTGCAGCAGGCCGGCGGCACCGAGCACCAGCGCGCCGGTGCACACCGAGGTGACGTAGCGCGCGCCTGCCGCCTGCCGGCGCAGGAAGGCCAGGGTTTCCTCGTCGCCGACCAGATCGTCCACGCCGCCGCCGCCGGGCACGCAGATCACATCGAGCTGCGGGCAATCCTCAAAAGTGACGGTGGGCAGCAGCGCCAGCACGGTGTCGCTCGGCACCGGCTCGATGCGCTTCCAGATCAGGTGCACGGTGGCGCCGGGCAGGCCGGAAAACACCTGCAGCGGCCCGGTGAGATCGAGCTGGGTCAGTTTTGGAAACAGCAGCAGGCCGATGTGCAAGGGCGTGGTCATGCGAACTCCGATGTTTATGAGGCTGTCGCCGGAACCACCGCGGCGACGGGCGCAGGCGGCGGCAGCAGACGTCCGCGCAGCAGCAGCCAGACGGTGCCCAGCGCGATGCCGCCGATGATGGCTGTCGCGGCAGCGAAGACATAGGGGGCGGCGGCCGCGATCGGGCCAGTAGTGCCGCGCTCGACGAAGCGCAGCATCGATTGCGCAATTGCCGCGACGCCGAAGGAGAAGGCCCAGTAGCTCGCGGCAAACGGCGCCTTGCCGATCCACGGCAGCAGCCGGATCAGCAGCAACGCCTGCAGCACGCCATAGCCGAGCAGCGCCTGCGCAAACATGTCGGGCACGCCCGAGGTCAGGCTGAGATAGGCGGCGCAGCCGACCACGGGTGGCGCAAGCTGTATGCCGAGGGTCGGCCGCAACGGCACCGGCAGTTCGCTCAAGGTGTAGAGCCGGTGGATCAGGACGGATTCGATGCTGAGCCAGGACAGCATGCCCGCGCCGAAGAACGGCACGCCCCAGTCGGCATGGCCGAACGCCGCCAGCACGATGGCGCTGACGAAGCTGCCAGCCACCGTCGGCAGATACAGCACCGGCGTCGTGGTGGCGGGATCGCGGCCGCCCATCCACAGCCGCCCGGTGCGATAGATGCCGAAGCCGAGTTGCCCGACCACGCCGATGAGCGCCAGCGCGAACGCAGCCTTGCGCGAATAGGGCAGCAGCGCCAGGCCGATCAGCGCGGTCGAGACCGGCACCAGCCCGATGAAGCAGCACAGCACCGGATGCTGAAACTCCGCCAGCGCCTCGGGCCGCCGCCAGATCCATTTCGCTACATAGAGCAGGATCAGCACCGCCCAAACCACGGTCGCCCCGAGCATCAGGGTCTCGCCGATCCAGCCGGGCAGGCGCCACAGTTTGGCAGCCAGACGCCAGCAGCCGCCGAGCCCTACCAGTCCCAGGATCATCCCGAAAAACGCCGCGGGAACGGCCGGCAATTTGAAATGCGTCACAGCACCCTTGATCCTCGTCGCGGCCGGCCTAGCCCAGTGTCTTCAGCCAACTACCGATATCACGCAGCGCCGCGTTCGCCTTTGGCAAAATCTTGCCCATGGTGACAAAGCCGTGAAACTGGCCGGGATAGGTTTGATAGCTCACCGCGACGCCGGCGTGCTTCAGCCGCTGCGCATATTCGTCGCCTTCGTCGCGCAGCGGATCGGCGCCGGCGGTGACCACATAGGTCGGCGGCAGATGCGCGAGGTTTTCGACGCGTGCCGGCGACGCGCGGGGGTCGTCGATATCAGCGGCGCCGGCGAGATAGTGGTCGCGAAACCAGCGCATCACGCTGTGGGTCAGCAGGGCGTCGGTCTCCGGCTCGTGGTGCGAGGGAAGGTTCATGCGAAAATCCGTGGCGGGATAGATCAGCACCTGGGCCTGCAGCTTCGGGCCGTGGTCGCGGGCATCGATGGCCACGATGGCCGCAAGGTTGCCGCCGGCGCTGTCGCCGCCGACGCTGATGCGGCCGGCATCGATGTTGAGCGGGATGGCGTTGTCGGCGATCCACCTTGTGGCTGCGAGCGCGTCGTCGATGGCGGCGGGAAACTTGTGCTCGGGGGCGAGGCGGTAGTCCACCGAGATCACTATTGTCTCGGCTTCCACCGCCAGCGTCCGGCACACCACGTCATGCGAGTCGAGATCGCCGATCACCCAGCCGCCGCCATGAAAGAACACCAGGCACGGCGCCATGCCATCGGCCTGGCGAAGTTTCAGCGGCGTGTAGATCCGGACGGGGATGGCGCCGGCGGGGCCGGGCACTGTGCTGGCTTTCACCGACGCCATGGCAGGCGGTTCGGGTTGCGCGACGGCGCGGGCCTTCAAATACCACTCGCGCGCTTCCGGCGGCGACAGGGTTTCGTAGGGCGGGCGGCCGGCCGCACGGAAGGCGGCAAGCACGGCGGCGGCATCGGGATCGAGAACGACGGGCATAGGGACCTGCTGGTTCAGTTTCTTGCTTTTGAATTAGGACGCGAGACGGCCGCCCTCGACCGTGTAGGCGGCGCCGGAGACGTAACTCGCATCGTCGGAGGCGAGGAACGCGACGATCGGCGCGACCTCGGCGGCGAGACCGAGACGGCGTGCCGGAATGCGATCGACGACCTTGTCGGGCGGCACCGGCGCGCCCTTGTTGCGGCCCTTGACGATGGCGCTGAGCATGCGGCTGTCGATCATGCCGGGGCAAACGCAGTTCACCCGCACATTGGTGCCGGTGCATTCCAGCGCCGCGGTCTTGGTGAGGCCGACCACCGCATGCTTGCTGGCGCTGTAGGCAGCGATCTCGGCCGAGCCGATCAGCCCGGCGATCGAGGCAGTGTTGATGATCGAGCCGCTGTTCTGCTTCAGCATGGTGGGCAGCACATGCTTCATGCCGAGGAATACGCCGACCACGTTGACCTCGAGCACGCGGCGAAAATTCTCCACCGAGGACTCCACGATCGGCCGGATGTCGCCCTCGATGCCGGCATTGTTGAAGAACACGTCGATGCGGCTGAACTTGCCGAGCGCGAGTTTGACGTAGCCGGCGACATCCTCCTCGCTGGTGACATCGGCGACCACGGCGAGCGCCTCGGCATGCGCCGGCAGGCCGGTGACGGCCTTCTTCAGTCCGGCCGCGTCGCGGTCGACCGCGACGATGCAGGCGCCGCGCGCCGCCAGCAGCCGGATGGTTTCGGTGCCGATGACGCCGGCGGCGCCGGTGACCAGCGCGACCCGGCCATCCAGGCGAATGCGGTCGGTCATGCCTTGCCCTCCCTGTGCGTCCGGTTGATCCGGATCGCTGTTATGCCCCGACTATTTCACGGAGACCGCAGCGTGACCAGACGGACGGTATGCCGGGCGGGGTGCCCTTTCGCCGCCGCATTCAGCGTGTTAACCGGAGGCCATTGCGCGCGGCCTGCCTTACAATGTCGCGAGCCTGATTCTCACCGAGCCGCGCCGAATGCTTCGAACCCTGACCATTGCCGGACTTGTGGCGCTTGCTGCCGCCGCTTCGCTTGCGCCGCCGGCGCAGGCGCAGATCGGCAATATCTTCAACGATCTGATCCCGCGGCCCCCCGGCAACGTGCCGCGCGGCAACGCGCAGCCGCAGTTCGACGACGAGGAGGAAGTGCCGGAGCTGCCGCAGGGCCGGCTGCTGCCGACGCGTCCGGGGCAGGGCGTGCCGCCGCCCGGCGCGGTGCAGTCGCAACCCCTGGCGCCGCCGCCGGCCACCACCGTGATTCCGCAGAACGTGCCGCCCGGCGCACAGCCGCCGCAGCCCGGCGTGGCCAATGCGCCGCCGGCCGCGGCCCCCGTGCCGCCCGGCCAGCGCCAGCCGCCAAAAGTGGCGCCGCCGACGCCGGCGACGCTGCAGCCCGGCGACGAGGTGGTGTCCGAGCCGCCGGCGCAGAAGATCGTCAACAAGAAGGCGGTCTTCCAGGGCCTCGACAAGATCACCGGCCGCATCATCAATTTCGACGCCGACATCGGCGAGACCGTGCAGTTCGGCGCGCTGCGGGTGAAGACCGACGCCTGCTACACCCGCCCGGCCACCGAGGCCGCCAATACCGACGCCTTCGTCGAGGTCGACGAGATCACGTTGCAGGGCGAGGTGAAGCGGATCTTCTCCGGCTGGATGTTCGCCGCCAGCCCGGGCCTGCACGGCGTCGAGCACCCGATCTATGACGTCTGGCTGAGCGACTGCAAGAACCCGGAAGCGACGCTGGCCACCACCCAGCCGCCGCCGGCCCAGGTGGTGGTGCCCGCGCAAAAACGCGCGCCGCCGAGGCAGCCGCCGCGCCAGCAGCCGGCGCAGCAGCAATTGCCGCCGCCGGGACCGGCTTTCCCGCAGTTCAGGTAGCAAACCCAAACTCGCCCGTCATCCTGAGGTGCTCGCCACTTGGCGAGCCCCGAAGGATGCCTGCTCAGCGTTCTGCGGCGCATCCTTCGAGACGCGCGCAACAGCGCGCTCCTCAGGATGACGGCGGCGTGCGGGGCTGACGCCCTGCAATAATCTCCAGCACCGTCGTACCCTTCAGCGGAAAATCCACCGGCAGGGTGTCGAACTCAGCAACGGCGTCCAGAGCGGCGTCGAGCAGTTTTCGATAGCGCTCGCGCGGCACTTCGGTGGCGCCGAAGCTGCGCAAATGGTCGGTGACGTATTGCGTATCCAGCAGCACGAAGCCGCCGGCGAGCAATCGCGCCACCAGATGCACCAGCGCCACTTTCGAGGCGTCGCGGGCGTGGTGAAACATGCTCTCGCCGAAGAACGCGCGGCCGAGGCTGACGCCGTACAGCCCGCCGACCAGCGCGTTGCCGTCCCAGACCTCGACGCTATGGGCGTGGCCCATCTCGTGCAGCGCGGCGTACAGGTCGCGAATGCGCTGGTTGATCCAAGTGTCGTCGCGGCCCGGTTTCGGCGCGGCGCATTCGGCCATCACCCGCTTGAAGTCGGTGTTGACGGTGACGGTAAAGGCGTCGGAGCGCACGGTGCGGGCGAGCCGCGAACTGACCCGAAAGCCGTCCAGCGGAATCACGCCGCGCTCTTCCGGCTCGACCCAGAACAGGCCGGGGTCGTCGGCGCTCTCCGACATCGGGAAGATGCCGCAGGCATAAGCACGCAGCAGGATTTCGGGGGTGACCTCGGAAGAGGCGGAGTCGCGGGAGCTCATGGCCCAGCGTAGCAAAGCTCGCGTCTCGTGTCCCGGACACGGTGCGGCATCCTTATGCCGCTCCGCAGAGCCGGGATCCCGGTGGCTTCATGCACCGGGACCCCGGATCAGCAGCGCACCACGCCCCAAGCGGGGCGCGTTGCGCAGCATCCGGGGAACGGGATCGTTGCGCCTACTTCGTTCCGTAAGCCCGGTCGCCGGCATCGCCGAGGCCGGGCCAGATATAGGCGTGGTCGGTGAGTTTCTCGTCGACTGCGGCGGTCCAGATCGGCACGTCAGGATGATAGCCGCGCAGCCGTTCGATGCCTTCGGGGGCGGCGAGCAGGCAGACGAAGCGGATGTCCTTGGCGCCGCGCTCCTTGATGCGGTCGATGGCGGCGGTGGCGGTGTTGGCCGTGGCCAGCATCGGGTCGATGACGATAACCAGGCGCTCCTCGAGATTGGTCGGCGCCTTGAAGAAATACTCCACGGCGACAAAGGTCTCGGGATCGCGGTACAGGCCGATATGCGCGATGCGCGCGGAAGGCACCAGGTCGATCATGCCTTCGACAAACGAAAGCCCGGCGCGCAAGATCGGCGCGAATACCAGCTTCTTGCCGGCGATCTCCTTGCCGGTCATTTTGGTGAGCGGCGTTTCGATCTCGACGTCGCTGAGCGGCAGGTCGCGCGTCACCTCGTAGCACAGCAGCATGCCGATCTCGTTGAGCAGCTCGCGAAACCCCTTGGTCGAGCGGTGCTTGTCGCGGATCAGCGTCAGCTTGTGCTGCACCAGCGGGTGATTAACGATCGTGACGCCGTCCATGATTGCTCTTTCCATTTAAAATACCGTGCCGTCGCTGATGACCTTCACCGGCGGCGATGAATCTTCGCGACGCTGCCGCGCCAGCACGCGGCCGGCGGCCCAGGTGCCGCCTTCGAGGATCTTGGCCAGCGGCAATGCGGTGGCGTCGAGCTGCAGTCTTTCGCGCACGCCTTCGGCGACGCGGTCGAGTAGTGCCACGGTCAAAGCGCGCCATTCGACCACCAGCGGCGACGACACGTCATGCTCGCGCGCTGCATCGCCGGGATCGCGAAACGCGAGTACGCCGATATCGACGAACAACCCGCCATTGCGATATTCGGCGAGGCCGGTGAGGCCGTCGATGTCGGTGACCTCAATGCCGGCGGTCTGCAGCGGCTCGATCAGCGAATAGGACAGCCACTGCGACAGCTTGTGCAACGGCATCAGTTCGCTGGTCGCATCGTCAGACGTCAGCGCCGGATGCTTCCAGCAATCGCCGAGCGCGATGCCACCGAGCGTCAGCCGCGACGGCCAGATCGGGCCGAGGCGCTGCAGCAACACCGAGAGGATGGTGGGCGCGGGGAGCTTGCCCTGATGCGATAGCATGACCAACTGGTCGAACAGCCCGCCGGGCCGCGGCGTGTCCTGCATGCCGAACACGTCGGGCTTCGCGGCCACCAGGGAGCCTAGCCGGCGCAGCAGGTCGGCGCGGCCCTCGATGCCGACCAGGGGATTGCTGTCGGACACCTGCATGCCGTGCTGCAGTTGCTCCACCGTCAGCTTTTCCAGCACCGCGGCGTCGGCGCGCAACGGCTCTGCGGCGTTGGCCGAGAATGCGCCTGCTTCAAACATCGCGAGACTCGCAAGGCCAAGACCTTCAGAGCGGCCAATGGCCTTGCCGGTCTTCGGATCGTGATAGCGCCAGGTCGGACCGGCACCGGCGTCGAGGAACACGCTGGTGATGGCGAGATCGAATTCGGCACGCGCCCGCGCCGCGCGATCCTTCCATGCGGTGGCGTCGGCGAGATTAGTCCAGCGGTTGTCGCTGCCCGTTACAAAATGCCGCCAGCGCGAATGGAAGGGCACGTCGAGCGACGGATAGGCCGCGCGCGTCGTTTCCAACACCAGATCGACCGCGGCCTCCATGCGGCCGAGGTCGATGCGGAAGTTTTGCAGTTTGTCTTCCAAGCCCATCGCCAGCAGGCGGTGGGCGCGTTCGCGGACGGCGCGGGCGGACAAGAGCGACAATGCGGCCGAGGTATCGGGATTGAGAGAATTCACGTCGATGCTCTCAATACTTTTCCAGCGAACGGCCGACGGAGTCTGCCAAGTCCTGCGGCTTGACCGGCTCCGGCGAGTAGTAGCCGGCGGCCTTCTTCGCCGTCATTTCCACATGGGCGTCGGCGGGGATCATGTCGTCGGGGATCGAGACGCGCTCGACGATCTCGACGCCCTGGCTGGTCAGCGCATCGTGCTTCATGTCGCTCATGGAGATGAAGCGGTCGATGCGCTTGAGGCCGAGCCAGTGGATCACGTCCGGCATCAACTGCTGGAAGCGCGCATCCTGCACGCCGGCGACGCATTCGGTGCGCTCGAAGTATTGCGCGGCGGCGTCGCCGCCTTCCTGACGCTTGCGCGCGTTGTAGACCAGGAATTTGGTGACTTCGCCGAGCGCGCGGCCTTCCTTGCGGTTGTAGATGATGACGCCGAGGCCGCCTTCCTGGCCAGCCTTGGCGCATTCCTCGATGCCGTGGATCAGATAGGGCCGGCAGGTGCAGATGTCCGAGCCGAACACGTCGGAGCCGTTGCACTCGTCATGGACGCGGCAGGTTATCTTGGTGGTGTGGTCCGGCAGTTTGGTGACGTCGCCGAACAGGTAGGCGGTGATGCCGCCGATCGGCGGCAGGAACACCTGCAGGTCGGGGCGCGTCACCAGTTCGGGAAACATCCCCGCGGTCTGCTCGAACAGTTGCCGGCGCAGGTTGTTTTCGCTGGTGCCGAAACGGGCGGCGAGGCCGGGCAGGTGCCAGACCGGATCGATGGCGATCTTCACCACCGAGACGCTGCCATTGGCATGCACGACTTCGCCGTCCTGCTTGAGGCGACCCGCCGCAATGGCGGATTGTAGTTCGATCAGGTCGAGCCGGGCGCGGGTGATGGCGATGCTCGGACGGATGTCGATGCCCTCGGCGATCTCGCTGGCAAAGTTCTCGCCGGCGAGATGGCCCCACGGATCCAGCGAGACGATCTTTTGCGGGTCGATCCACTGGTCGAACGGGCCAATGGTCGCGGCAGGATGGGTGTTGTGCAGGTCGGGGCGCCGCAGCGGATCGAGCGCGCCGGACGACACCGCTAGCGCGCGATACACCGAATAGGAGCCGCCATGGGTGCCGATGACGTTGCGGTCCTGCGGGCGGGAGACGGTGCCGATCACGGGGCCGCGTTCGCGCGCGGTTGGCGCACCCCAGCGGATCGGGAAGTCGTGAATGGCGCCCGGCGCCGGGTGCGAGGTCAGCCGGATATGGTCGACCCGATTGGAACGCGTCATCGCAAAGGCCTCCTGAAATGGCAACGGCCCGCCTGAAGAGACGGGCCCGTTACCAAGGAAGCAACGAATAATACCCAACTCGCGAGTGAATGCAACAGGGAGCGTATGACGATCGCAAGCGGGCGCTACAGGTCGCCGCTCGAGGAAGTGTTAACGCCTTCCTCATGATCAGGACGCCTGGAGAACCGGCGATACAGGAAGATGCCGGCGAACAGCACCATCAACAGGACAGCGAAAGTGCTGAACACGGGCTTGTCTGTGTCGAACTGCCAGTATTGCGAAACGCCCAGGCCGATGCCCAGCGTGACGAGGAACAGTCTGAATTCCACGCAGCACTCCGACAGCAGGTCGATGATCAAATCGATGATGGCGCTCATGATGCGGTGGCCGGATGGGTTGCACTGATCGTGAGTGGCGAGGGTGGGGAAATGGTTCAAGCGGACTTGTGCTTGCGTTCGCTTCCCCGACGCGCTGCGGCATTCTCAAGGCGATGCTCTTGTAGCTCCGCAATGCCGCTGCGCAGCGCCGGGATCCCGGTTTTTTTCAACGCACGATCATGGCCCCGGATCTGCGAAGCAGCACTGCTTGCTGCGTCGCGTCCGGGGAATGTATAGCGCGATAGGGATGTGTAGTTAGCTCGTAGGGCGGGTTGAGCGCTTGCGAAACCCACCAGCCTCTGCCGATGGGTTTTGCGAAGACGCTCAACCCATCCTGCGGCCGACTACGATTGATACTAGCTCGCCGCGCTCAGCGATGGCGCTACCGCGGGCTTGGTCACGGCGCAAAAGCGTAGCTTGATGCGGGTGCCGCTGTGGGTGGGGTCGCGCTCGACGGTGGCTTCGAGTTTGTTGGCCATGGCGTTGACAATGCGCTGGCCCATGCCCGTGGAGCGCGGGTCGGCCTTGACGTTGAGGCCGACGCCGTCGTCGGTGATCGACAACTCCAGCGCGTCGCCATTGGCGGTCAGCACCACATGGATTGGGCCGGCGCCGTCGGGATAGGCGTACTTCACGGCGTTCATGACAAGCTCGTTGACAATAATGCCGATCGCCACCGCGCGGTCGGGATCGATCTCGACGGTCTCGGCCTTCAGGGTCAGCCGCGACATGCGGTTACCTTCGGCAGAGCGCCGCAGGTCTTCGAGCAGCGCTTCGAGATACTGGTTGAGCAGCACGCTCTTCAGGTCGTGCGACGTATAGAGCCGGCGGTGCACCTGGGCGACCGCGGCGACGCGGCCCATGGCGTTGGTCAGCGCTGCCTTGACGTGTTCGTCTCCGGAAGAGTTGGCCTGCAGATGCAGCAGCGATGCGATGATCTGCAGCGAGTTGCCGACGCGATGGTTGACCTCGCGCAGCAGCACTTCGCGTTCGGCGGCGAGCGCGGCGTAGCGGTCGCGCGAAGCGTGGACTTCGGCCTCGGCGTCGTCGCGCGCCTTCGAGATCATGGCCTGCTTGATGGCCGTGGTGCAGGCGACATGGAGCAGGGGCACGAAGTCGCCCTGGGTGTCCTTGACGATGTAATCGACGGCACCGGCCTTCAACGCGGTGATCGCAATCTTGGAATCCTGCGACGCGGTCACGAACACCACCGGCGGCGCGCCGATGATCGCCTGGAGCTGCTCCAGCGTCTCAAGCCCGTCGAGGCCCGGCATGTGTTGATCGAGGGCGATCACGTCGATGCCGCCCTGGCGGATTCGGGTCAGACCGCTCTCGCCATTGTCGCAATGCTCGACGGCAAAGCCCTGCCGCGTCAGGCCACGCTGCACCAGCCGGGCAAGCCCGGCGTCGTCGTCGATATAGAGCAGCGTGGGAATCTTGTCAGACGTCATGTGGTGGCTTGCGGGACCTGGATCACGGAGAAAAACAAACCGAGCTGGCGAATCGCGTTGGCGAAGCTTTCGTAGTTCACCGGCTTGGTGATGTAGACGTTACAGCCGAGTTCGTAGCAACGCTTGATTTCCTGCGCGTCGTCGGTGGTGGTGAGCACCACGACCGGCGCACATTTAAGAAAACTGTTCTCTTTGACTTTGCGCAGTATATCGATGCCGGTCATGTCCGGCAGGTTGAGATCGAGCAGGATCAGCAGCGCCTCGCCCTTGTGGTCGAGGCCGCTGGAATCCTTGCCAAACAGATAGGTCAGCGCATCTGTACCGTTGGTGAACGGAATGATCTCGTTGTTGACCCCGGAGCGGCGGATGTTGCGCTCGATCAGGCGGGCATGGCCCTCGTCGTCCTCGATCATGATGATGGTAACTGGCTTGCTCATGCTTGCTTATCCCGGTTCGTGCCCGTCCATCTGGCCGGCAGGGTGACTGTGAAATTGCTTCCGGCGCCGAGTTCCGACGCCACCGACATGGTGCCGCCGAGCCGCCGCACAAGGGCGCGGACATGCGCCAGCCCGATACCTTGCCCCGGTCGGTCCTGTGTACCCGCCCGGCGGAAAAGATCAAAGATGCGCTGGTGATCTTTTGGGTCGATGCCGCGGCCGTTGTCGACGATCTCGAAGATTGCAAAGCCCATTTTGGTGCGGCCCTTGACGTGGATGTCGCCGGGGACGCCGGGCTTCAGATACTTGATGGCGTTGTCGATCAGGTTGGAGAAGATCTGCTCCAGCGCGAGACGGTCGCTCACTATGTCCGGTAGCGGATCTACGCGAATGGTGGTCTCGGTCTCGGCAGCCTGATGCGCCACGGTGGAGGCGATGTTCTCGATCAGGTCGCGGGTGTCGATCTTGACCGGCTTGAATTCGCGGCGGCCCTCGCGGGTCAGGTTGAGGATGGCGCTGATCAGGCGGTCCATCTTGCCGATCGACGACTTGATGAAGCCGAGCGCCTCGGTGAAGTCGGTGGACAGCTGCTTGTCCTGCTCGGGCAGCGCGGGCTCGGGAAGCTCGCCGTTGACGCCGGGCACCACCGGCGTGTCGTTGGCCAACGTCGCGATGCGCCGGAAGATGTCGCCGCGCAGTTCTTCGAGCTCGCTGGTGAAGCCCATGATGTTGACCAGCGGCGAGCGCAGGTCGTGGCTGACGATATAGGCGAAGCGTTGGATTTCCTCGTTGGCCTCTACCAGGTCCGCGGTGCGCTCCTGCACGGTGGATTCCAGGTTGAGGTTGTTGTCGCGCAACTGCGCCTCGGCGTCGTCGCGGGCGCGCGAGGAGCGCTGCACCAGGAAGATCGACAGGCCGGCCAGCGCGATCACCAGGCCGGAGCCGACAACCGTGACGATGGACGCCAGTTGCTGGGTGTTGTCGGCGGTGCGGGTCCGCTGCAGAAACAGTTTGCCTTCTTCGTCCCGAATCGCGCGCGCGGCTTCTCCAATCGCCTGCACCGCGGCGCCGGCGCCGGTCTGCGGTAACATGGCGATGGCACCCGGCGTATTGTTGTTTTTTACCAGACCCACGGCCTTGGCGAATTCCGCCATCCGCTGCGCGACGGCAGGACGCAGCGCATTGATGTTGGCGACCTGCGCCGGATTGTCGGCGGTCAGCTGGTGAAGCTTTTCAATCCCAGGCAGGATCTCCGCGACGGCGGTATTGTGCTCGAGAAGGAAGTTTTCCTGGCCGTTCAGCATGTAGGCCCGGGCCGAACTCTCGGCGCGGCGGATTTCGAGCAGCAGAGTCGAAAGCTGGTTCTCGGCCTCGACGGTGTGAACGACCCAGGCGGCGTCCTTGCGGGCCTGGTTGACCAGGATCACCGAGGAGGCGCTGATCGCCACGAGAACCAGAAACCCCGCCGCGAGCAGCAGGATCTGGCCAATGTTGCGTCTGCGAGCGCCTTCGGCGGTCCCAGGATCGGTCTTTTGAACTGAAGATTGAGTCAACACGTCCCCCGCACCGGAAAGTTCCCGGGCAGCGCGTAAACGCGGATGTCAGCCAAGGGTTCCGCCATGACACGATTATTTTTGTCGGGCTGCTTGTGAAGCAGCCCGTTTCGCGCCGGCCCGTGCGTCAGCCGGCTGCCTTGCCGGCCAGGTACTGCTCCAGCCAGTGGATGTGGTAATCGCCCTCGATGATGTCCTTTTCGCGCGCCAGCGCGCGGAACAGCGGCAGGGTGGTCTCGATGCCGTCGACCACGATCTCGTCCAGCGCGCGGCGCAGCCGCATCAGGCATTCGGCGCGGGTCTTGCCGTGCACGATCAGCTTGCCGACCAGCGAGTCGTAATAAGGCGGGATCACATAGCCCTGGTACACCGCGGAATCGATCCGCACACCGAGGCCGCCGGGCGGATGATACTGGGTGATGCGGCCGGGAGAGGGCCGGAAGGTTTCCGGGTTCTCGGCATTGATGCGGCACTCGATGGAGTGGCCGTTGATCAGAACTT